>Ga0137432_1000325_pt1 | contig 30100 bp, 45 predicted proteins | sample EasRivERMZT820_2_FD_102337 | JGI IMG/M metagenome (GOLD analysis project Ga0137432, IMG submission 102337) | Soil microbial communities from meander-bound floodplain in the East River, Colorado, USA - East River MetaG ERMZT820_2 | ecosystem: Environmental > Terrestrial > Soil > Floodplain ... | reverse complement strand
TGCTCTAGCTTGGTGCTTCCTCCTCGAGCAGCGCCGCCTTCCCTTTCAGGGTCAGGCGATAGCGCGCGGTCCGTTCGCGTGCGCATGCTCGGCAGCGTTGCGACCCGTCGCGCGCGATCGATGTATTCGCTGCATCGAATGGATGACCCAGGAAACACTCCGTCTGTCTGGGGCGAGTGTACCGGTGTGTCTTGAACGGCGTGAAGTGACGCCCGCGCGCCAGCATGTCCTGAGCGTTGTCGCGCGCCGTACCAGGGCGAAGGTGATCCGGGCGAACACACGCGGGTGTGTCGCACGAATGCAGAATGTCCATGCCCTCTGGGATGCTCCCCTTCGTGAGCTCGTACGCGACGCGCGGGGCCTTGATGACCCGATAGTTGATGCCAAAGCAGCCGTACCCGTGCTGATCCTTCGCGCCGCGCCACAGCCAGCAGCCGTCGGTGTACTCGACCTTGCTCCAGAACCGCGCTGCGACTGACGCCCGCCGATACTGCGGCGAGCCAGCGTCCGACATCGCCCGCAGTTCTGCCTTCCGTGCTTCCGTTGCCATGATCATCCTCGGTGTGATAGGTCCTACTCACACCAAGCGACGGAACGGAAAAGGAAGGACGTAGCTGCGGGAGAAAAGCGGTACAGTTCTGCGTGGAGCGGTCCGAGGCTCGCTCAACTCGCTCTTGACACAGGCAAGCACCGATCTGCGCGGCGTTCGCTCCCTCTACAGCGGGTGAACAAATAGGTATCCCCACGCCTAAAAAGCGCGTGACCCTTCGGTCCTCGCACGCGAACTTGAGCGCACGCTCCATCTCGTCGCGCATCCCGGTCCGGTGCGGATACTTGCCGGTGGCAGGGTCGCAGATCAGCCCCGCCGCGTCCTCGATGCGGCACTCGTCGCGGGGAAGCGTGGGATCCGGGGCAACGCGGTAGCGGGCCAGAACGCGGGCAGCGAAGCGGCTCATGTGGCCGCCATGGCGTGTGAAACGGGGCACCTGAGGGGCAGGGCCCTCGGTTGCACCTGCGTTGCACCTTCGTAGGCGGTTTCGCTACCGGTTCGGGCGTCCGACCCGTGCGTTCGCCCTAGTGAAGCACGCTGACTGCCTGCGTTTCCCCTATATAGAAGGGGGACCGCTACGTTTAGGTTCAAGGTTCAAGTCCTTGATGGCCCATTGCTTTAAGCCACCGCTGGTGAGGTTAACGGCTCCTTTTGGGGGCCGTTTCTCGTTGCCGAGCCATTCGGTTGCACCTTGGTTGCGCCTTCGGCCAACCTGGCTGCGCACCGCAATGCATAACGCTCCGAGCCGAAACGCTGCTGGTTGAGGTCGCACGCGCCTCGGCGTTGCCACCGAAGAATCGTCCTCCACTCCCGTTCATGTGCCTCGGCGGGCGACGGAAACCGCCCGAGGACGTGCATCAACGGTTCACGATCATTACGCAGGAGCCCCTGCACCCAATCCCAAAGGGGCCGATTCGTACCGGTTGCCGGTCGCGTTATGTGCTTCCGTCGCCGCGTCGGCGGCATGGTGGTAATTCCGACGTACCGAAAGCGACGTGGCTGCGCTGGGTCTACCAGCACATAAAGGGTGCAGGTCATTCGCTCGGCTCCTTCGGCTCGGCAGACTCGGCAGACTCGGGAAACAGCCTGTCCGCCCTGCCTCTCACCGCGTCGTCGACCCGGTCGTTCCGCCGGACCCGGTACGAGTTGGCCATGCTGAGGTCGCGGTCGCCGATCGCCTGGAGAGCCAACGTCACATCACCGGTGGATTCCGTGAGGTCGCCCATCAGGCCGCGGCGGAACCCATGGCCAGCACGCCACCGAATCGATTCAACGCCGGCCCGCTGCTCGGCCAAGTGGAGCGCATTTGTCAGTGACTGAATGGAGTAGTGCAGTTCCTTGTTGTGGCGTCGGCCCGGAAACAGCACGTACTGCCCGCTGTAGCGCTCAGCGTCGCGCCATTCCCGCGCGATGGATAGAATCCGCTGCGTCTGCGGGAAGAGCCGTAGCGCGCGATCCTCGCCCGTTTTCACGTACTCGAGCGGCACGCTCACAACGTCGCCCTCGATCCAGCCCCATTGCAAATTGAGGATCTCGTTCTGGCGGTTGCCGTAGATGCCGAGCAACCCGATGGCGACCCAGGCGCGCCACTGCCCACGGTCCTGCGGATCCAGCGCGGCCCAGATGCGAAGGAACTCGTCCGATCGATACTCGGCCCGCGGCTTGGTCCGCTTGTCCTTGGCGATCTTCAGAACGAACAGGTGCCACTTGTTCTTCTGCAAGAGCTCCATCCGCTCGCCCCAATTGAAGACCGTGCGAATGTTGCCGATCGTGGTCCGGAGGGTCGCCGTGGCAAGCCCCCGCGCGTCGAGCGCCTTGCGGAACTCGCCGCACTGGATGACCGACGTTTCTTCCGCGACGTTGGCGGCGCCGGCGAACTGCTCCCACGTGCGCCAGTCGGCTTCATACAGCGTTCGGGACCGCGGCCGGAGTGCCGCCCATTCGGCGTTCTTGAACGCCACGAAGAGTTCGCGGTTCGTGACCGGCGCGCGCTCAGGCTTGGCGGTCATCTCCTTGCCATAGGCCGCGAAGAACGCTTCCGCCTCGGCCTTGCCTTCTTTGGTCGCAGGCCAGGAATCCTGCTGGCGCGCGCCCTTCGGGCCCCACATGACGACGTAGCGCTTCACGCCATCCATCCTCGTCTCGAGGAACAGGCGGACGAGCTTGCCGCGCCGGCCAAAGGTGGCGAGTCGCTTCCGGGTCACGACGCCTTCTTCTCCTGGCGCGCAATCGCGCGCGCGCGAGCTGCGACCGCAACCGTCTGGGCGCGCTGGGGAACTGCACACATCCGGTATTGCCGCGCGCGACCTGAGAGCCGTGCATTCCCATCACGCAGCATTGCTGCGAAGTACCCGGCCATGGTTGGAGGAGTCACGCCGCGTCGCATCGCCGCGTCGTTCTCTGAGAGCCAGGTGATGTACGGCTCGGCGGCGAGCGCGACGTCGTCTAGGATTTGCTCGACGCGATCCACGGAGAACGACGCCCGGTTGGAGCGCAGCACCGCAGCTTCCCCACGCGCGTCGGCGACCACCTGTTCGAGTGCTCTCATGCGACCCCGGAACGTTCTACGGCACGCTTTCGATCGCACTCAAGGGCGCGGCGCAGCGCGCTGAGAATCTCCGCGCCGTACGAATCGTTCAGCGGCGGCTCAACACCGATGTGCTCAAGGCCCGACGGGCGAGCGTAGTACGCTTCGAACGCGGCGCGCACGTCGTCGTCGGTGACAGGTGTCGGCAGCCTCGTCACGCTGCTACCTCTTCGACGTACGCGACCTTTCCGTCCGCGGTGTACCACGGGCTGTCGATGATCAGGCGGTACGGCCAGTTCCGCGACCGGAACGGCGCGGCGGGACGGTAGTACTGCACGACATCGGGTAGCCCCTCGGTGTCGCAGTAGGCGTCCCAGATAGTTGTGACCGGCCGGTAGTGCTCTTCCCACGTGAGCAGGCACATCCGGCAGTCGGGCATGTCGCGGGTCGTGTTCGCGGTCGCTATCGTCGGCATTCCTTTGCTGCCCGTGGCGGCCTGCCGGCAGAGCGTGTGACACCACACCAGCCCCTCCTCAGTGATCGCGACAGCCCGATCGTTCCACTCGGTGACCGGCTTGCGGCAGAAGTGGCACGGCGGATAGCTCAGCTCGACGGAGTACTCCGATGACCAACCCGGGAAGTCAGGCGGTCCGAGAACGCGCAGCAGTTGACCGCCGCGCGAATCGACGTCGGGGATATCGTACGGGCACTCAGCGGGTACGAGCGCGGACCGCGGGCCCGGCACGTACACCTGCGGCTCTGCGACCGCGATAACGTCGTCGCCAGAAGCGAGCCCGAAAAGCAGCTCGGCGGTGGTAGGGGTCTGCTTCACTCTTCGACGAGGTCGCGGTCGTCAAAGTCCTCGTACTCTTCGCCTGCCTCTCGCTCTTGGTCGCCCTCCGCCTGCTCGATCCGCGCAGTCGGCGCCGCGGCCGCCGCTGACAGCAGCGGAACGTCCTCTTCCAGTTCTTCGTGCGCATCTTCCTGAACTGCCTGGATCAGCCGGGCGAGCTTCGGATCCTTCGGCAGCAGCTTCACGACGCGCCGAATAATTGATTTTTTCGCGTACCAGGCTTGGAGCGGTCCTTCCTTCCACTGCTTGGAATACTTCTGCCTGATCTCTTCGACATCCTCGGCGGTCATCACGTCGAAGATCGGCGTGCGATTCCGCGGCTGGTGGACGATGCACCACACGTGCGTGATCGGCGCCTTGTTCTTGCCGACCGGCCGATGATCGAGGACCGGCTCCAGGCCGAACTTGTACGCGAACTCGTCGCCCGCGCGCACCACCTTCGCCTCGAGTGGGAAGCCGCACGCTGCCGAGAGTTCTGCCAGAAACGTGTAGCTCCGCACCGGCACGGCCTCGACCGTCCCGGCGCTCTTGTTCTTGAACGGAAGGAGGTACGCAGACTCACCGATCTCCGCCCTCCATTGCTGGATCTTCGCCATGCCCATGATGAGCGACTCTGGCGTGCACTTTCGCAGCATCCCGGACTCGTCCTTCTTCATCGCGAGCACGAGCGACGCAGCGACGCGCTGAATGTCGGTGCCGGCTGGCAGGAACGGCTCGATGTACTCGCGGGCCTGCTTCGACGTGATGAGCTCGTTCACCGCAGCGGTGAGGGGTCGCTTCTCGGTCGTTGCGACAGCGGTGCTCTGGGGCTTGGTCTCGGTGGCCATTATCAGTCTCCGCGCCCAACGAGCTGCAGGCGCTGTAATTCGGTGGATGGCGCGGCCTTCACCGCCGCGATGATGGCGTCCGAGCGGAGTCGATCGCGGAGCGCAACGGCGCTATGCCACTCGCTGCGTGTGAATCGGCCCTCTATGCGCCGATGGATGGTCTCGACGATGAAGCGTTCGACATCCGTGCCCTGCCACAAGACTCGAATCGTGGTGCGCATGTATTCCATCGCATTCACCTGCGCGTGTGCTGCCCGCAGATCGTTCATCAGCGACAGCGTTTCCTCGTCGCGCGCCTTGCTGAATTCCTGGGCGGCAGCGAGCACGTCGCGGCCCATTGACTCGACCTTGAGGAGCGCAGCGGATAGGCGACGGCTTACGGCTTCGATACCATTGCGGCGATCGGCAGCGTCTGCGCTATCCACGCCGGCCAACATCTGCTGCGCGTTGCGAATGTCCTCAGATGCCGTTTCGTGGTCGACAGCCATGCGCGCAGCGGTGCTCATAGCCCGGCCTCTCGACGTAGCCGCTCGTTGATCCTTCTCCGCAACGCCAAATCGTCCACGTCCCGAAAGTCCGGCTCACTCCGGTCGGTCTTCGACGCAACCCGCCAGCCGACCACGAGCACGCCAACGGCGCACACGCCCCAGGCCACCGCCAATGTGACGGTGAGCGCGCTCATGCGGCCTCGGGAAAGACTTTCTTGAGGGGCTTGCCGAGGGCCTCAGCGATCGCGCGCTCGATGGCCGGGCTCCGGCGCTTGCGGGTGATGACATCGTTGACGAACGCCGACGAATGCCCCACCTGTCGTGCGATGGCTGCTTGCTTCACGCCCCGGAGTACTAAGGCAGCCTTGATTTCCGCTGGCTTCATCGCCTCTATTAGCTAAAGTTGTAGCGACGAAGCTATGTCTTAAAAGACCGTTGCGCAAGCCCGTCTTTCGTGACCTTCTAACCGTTGACATGGCAGGCAGATGGCAAAGGGCAATCACAAACCTGCCTTCCAGGGCATTCGGGAAATTCAGGATTTTCTCGTCGAACGCTGGCCGACACCGAGCGATCTCACTCAAGCGCTCGCGCTGCGGGGCGTTCCCGTGCCGCCCGACACGGTGAGGAATTGGTACCGGTCAACGGCCAACGATATGAGCGCGGTGAGTCTCCTGCGCATCATCATCGCGCTTGGCAAAGGCGACGAGTTTGCCGAGTGGATGGAAGGTCTACAGGTCAGTCCAGAAGCCGGAGGTGAGTAGCGGTAGCGTCCGAATCGCGCAGATGCCGGTCGTGCGCGCACAGGTAGGACCACAGAAAAATGAGCGCTTCGTCACGATCATCGGCCGGAACCTCGAGCCGGATCCGTCGCTGGCCCGAGACGTACACGACCCACGCGCGACATCCTGGTGCCGCGTCGGATTCGAAGATGCCGCGTTCCGGGGTAACAAATCCCACAGCCGGAGTACCGGGGCAGGGGGGCTACTGTTTTTTGCCCGGCGCCGGGATTGGATACTATTTCATGCACGGGGCCGGTTGACAAGCACAACCTTTTCCACCGGGTTGTCCACCTTAAGGAACCTTTAGAAGACGTACCGGACCCCCACGAGCGCGCGCATCGCGACGCCGCACTTCCCGGTCTGGCACTGGACGGCGGACGGGACCGCCAGTTCGCCTTCGGCCATGCCCGAGATGCCGCCGAGCACTCTCAGGTCCACCCCGGCACGAAATACTGGCGCGGCGTTCAGGAGGTCGTACAGGCCGGCGCCGTAGAGCGTGAACCGCTTTTGTCGCTCACTCGGTTTGGCACGCGCGACCGCGAGCTCTGCGCGCAGTGCGGCGGAGACGGCGCTGTCCGCAGCGTGGCGTACCGCACAGAGCGAGAGCAGGGAATCCGCCGCGGCGTAGCAGGCGCGAACGTCGGCCGATGGGGGATGCACGGTATCATGGAGAACGCGATCGCGCCCGCGCACATAAACCGTCTTGCCCGTGAGGAACGCGGTATCGGCCTTCACGGCGGCGAGCGTCTTGGCGCGGGTGTCGTCGGCGACCCGAGCGGAGTCAGCCCGCCACTTCACGAGCTGGCCTGCCTTCCATGTGCCGTATTGCTGGTAGCCGAAGATCCCGAGCGCGACGACGGCCACAACGCCGAGGAACATCCCAAGCGTCTTCATTCGCTGTCGTCCCGCGGCGGGTCACGTCGGTCGCGCCACAGGAACGTCCTCGTCGACCGCCTCCACACGGCGTGCTTCCGGGGACGGATCTTGATAGCGACCCCGATCAGCACGGCCAACAGGATCAGCGCGCCGGTCACCGTGTCCCGTCCGCCTTCCGGGGATGGAAGTATCCCAAAATGTCAGAACGGTTCAGGACATTCATGTCAACGGCCTGCCCGTTGTTCGTTGAACCGGCATAGCCGCGGTTCCCTTCGACCGTCAACACGATCGGGTCGAGCATCGCGACGATCCCGATGTGGTGACTGTCGCCCCAGGTCACGATCGGCCCCGGCTTCTTGAGCCCATAGAGAACCGCAGCGCCGATGCACGGCGTTTTCTCGACGAATGGCAACCAGCGGTCGGTCGAGGGATACCCGTCAGGCACCAGCGCGCCGCAATCAATGAACACCCGGCCCGCCCACACGGCGCACCACCAGACCGGCGGTTCCAGCCCAGCCCAGCGCGTCATTCGGTCGATGCGAATGCCGCGGTTCGAGCCACGGGGGTTCTCCTGAATCCCGTTGTCCCGGAGCGCGCGCAAGACGATCTGCTGTTGCAGCTCGGTGCAGTTCCCGCCCGGTACGAGCCAACCGGCATCGCGCGGCCACGGCTCGGCCTTCAAGGTGACGAGTTTGACCGCCATCAGAAGTCCGCTCCCGGCGGTGCGGCCTCTCCCCGCATCATGTCTCTGGCCGTGGCGGCGCTCGTGCGCTCGAGCCGGATGGCGTTCGGTGGTTCGACGGGCACTGGCTTGACGACGGCCCGGTGTTCCATCGTGACGTTCGCCCCAGCCTCAATCGTGACGGCCGCGGGGGCGCTCGCCTTTGCCTTCGCCAAATCAATATCCGTGGCGCGCTTCCCAATCATGCCGACCATGCTCACACCGGCGAGCGTGCCGAGGAACAACAGCCAGCTATCGTAGCCATCAGGGAAGGGCTGGCCCATCGCGAGCCGCACCACGACCACGGCGCCGGTAACGAGGATGAGTAGCAGCCCCGTGACGGTCGCGCCGTTCTGGTTCGGGAAGTCCGAGAGAAATGCTTTCAGGTTCATGGCGCGCAGCCTCCTGCTTTCGTGAGGGCGATGCACTCCGGACAGAGGTCGCCGGCCGGTTTTGTTGTCGTCGCCATCAGTCCGTTGTTCTCCAAGACGCTGATCGGGTACGCGGGACAGGACGCGCACCAATGCCACACCATTTCTTTAGTGCGGCACACGTACAGGGTCGGCGGGTGTGTGGGCGCATCACTCACGATCGTCCGGTTTCGGTGGAAACGGTCCCACGCGCTCCGCCGTCACCACGCCGTGCTCAATCCCTACTTCGCCCGGGTTCCCCTGGCCCGCTTCGATCGTCGGCGTCGGCGTGCCTTCGCGATTCAGCCGCGCGATTTCCTTCTCGAGCGCCGTGATCTTATTGACTTGGACGTCGGCCTTACTGTTCACCAACGTATGCACGTCAGCAACGTCGTCCCTGAGCGCTTCGGCCCTGGCGATCGCAGCGATTTTGTTGGCCTCCAGTTCTTGCCGCGCTTTCTTCGCCGCCTGAAATTGCTGATACCACTGCAGCAGGACGGCGAGCGTTGGTACGATCGCCGAGATGATCGCCACCGCGACGACATCGCTCATTGTTTCCCCTTCCCGTTCCGGCCACGAATGACGAAGACGAGGAGCGCCACAATCAGCAAATGCGCGAGCGCGTTGATGTAGCTGGTCGCATCGCTCATGCGAGCCTCAACGACGGCCCCGGCTTCATGGCCGCCCAGCAGAACAGCAGGATGCCAGCGAGTCGCGCGGCTTGATACACGCCCCAGCTCGCGTAGCTCGGCCACGCGACGTAACCCCACCAGCACAACAGGCACAGGCCGAACATCACCAGCAGCGCGACCCGCAACCGGCCCAAGGTCCAACGATAGAGGATGAGCCCCACGGCGCCGCCCCACGCGACCGTGCGGAACAGCACGTCGGGACTCGACACCCCGCGCCAGCCGATCGCGATGATCGCCACAGCGCAGAGCACCAGCAGGAACTGCATCGCTTCGCGTCGCGAGAGGAACACCAGACCCACGAGCGCGGCCTGGCTCAACGGGTAGACGACGCTCACCACCACGCGCGCCGACGGCGCTAGGTGTGCGGCGGTATCCGCGAACCACGAGACGAGGAAGACGCCGGAGAGCCACCACCATTCCGCTCCGCGTCGATGCCCGCGCAGATGCAGCCCCACCAACCACGCGAATGGTAGCAGGGCTTGCTGGTGCGCGAGCTCGAACGGCAGGCGGTTCATCAGCCGGGGCAGTCAGGAGGACAGAGGTGGCTGTCGTTGATGTGGTTGTTCGTGTGGCTCGATGTCGAAACTTCCGGCACCACGCGCAGCGTCATCTTCTTGCCCTCTTGGTAGACCTCGATCCGCGCGGTCGTTGGGCCCGCAGCCGCCAGTTGCTCGTACAGCTGGCTGACGGACTCACCTTGGAACCAATGAAAGGGCTTCCCGCGTTTCGTGGCTGGCCTGGTCATGATGCTTTCTCCCGAGCGAGGGTGTCGGTCGCGTACTCCAATACTTTCACGGCTTGCCGATACAACAGGGTGTTGGAATCGTGGACCTTGAGCAATGCCGTGGTGTGCTGCTTCGTCGCCTCTGTGTACGCTCCGAACGTGCGGACGAGCACCGAGACGATCACGATGAGGACGACCTGAATCACGATCAGCAGGACGGACATCGTTACGTCACCCATCGTCATCGCGGCGGCGATCACGTCGCGCATCTTCGGTGGCTTCCAGCCGAGTAACCCGCGTCCCCAAGTCCCCCACCGCCACGGTCAGCGCTCCGGTGGCGGTCGTCAGGTTCTTGACCGCGGTACTCATTTCAGCGAGCCGCCAGATCAATCCGCCGAGCACCACGAGCTGCGCCACGTCGAGCGTGAACGCCATCGGCGCGGGTAGAGACGTGGCGACCTGCAGAAGAAGATTCATCGTCACGCTTCCTTCAAGAGCTCTGACTTGGGCGATAAACCAGGAACATCTTCGAGCCGCTCCCGTTCTCTAAGCCGATCGTCATGCACGGGCGCCTCTCGCCGTCGCCGTGCGTGATCGCGGAGAGGTAGAAGCAGAGCGCCGTTTGCGCGCGGATGGTGCCCGCATCCACTTTCTTTGCGGCCTCAAGTTCCTGCTGCAGCACGTTGATCTGCTCGGCCTGGATGCGATTGATCGGCGCGCGTCGGAGCGTCGGGTCCTTTTTCGGCGGCAGGTCGCGCGTGGACTTGGATGGTGTCGGTTTAGTCATTGGTGGTTTTGCCGTGCAGGTAGTAGAGCGTCCCGCCGATATTGATGGTGATCGTGCGATTCGGCGCGGTTGGTGAAACGGCGTTGGCGATGCCGAGCTTCCACGCGCCCGCGCCGCCAGTCGGAGCGCCAGTCGTCATCGATCCCGTTATAGTTTGGTTCCCCGTCTGGCTCATCGAGAGAACAGGCGTGGTGAATGTCGTTCCATCGGCCGCTGTCGAGGGCGTGACTTCCCATGTGTTACTGGCGGCTCCGTCCTTTCCCACCTGCCAGTTGTAGTTCGCCGTTGCGCCGGCACCGTTACGCAGCCACACGTTGGCCGCCGCCGAGCTGGCCGTGCCCTTCACTTGGAGGGTGTCCGTTATCGTTGCTCCTGCGGCAACCGTGACCGTACCCGACAACACCCATGTGCTGATCGAATTGTCCCAGCGTGCACGGACGGAACCCTCGCCATCGGCGATGTGAATATTACGGCTGGCTGTCGTGAAGCCGGTCCCGTCGAAGCCCCCGATGAACACATTGTACTGGCCCGTGGTCAGCGCGGCGCCAGCGTTCCATCCGAGCGCGACATTCTTGTCACCCGTCGCCGCCGAGAGCGCCGCCGAGCCCACCGCGGTGTTGTTCGATCCGATCGTGAGCACAAGGAGCGCCTGCTCGCCGAGGGCGGTGTTGCGTGAGCCGGTCGTTGCCGCTTTCAAGGTTTGGCTTCCGAGTCCGACGTTGAACTGACCGGTAGTGAGCGCGACACCGACGTGCGAGCCCACCGCCGTGTTGTGGCTTCCGGTACCGAGCAGCAGCGTGTGATAGCCGAGCGCGGTGTTGCTCACCGCATCGGTGGCCGTGCCGAGTGCCACCGTGCCGACGGCGACGTTGTTGTTCCCGGTGGTCAGCGCCGCGCCGGACTGGTAGCCGACGGCGGTGTTCGAGGAGCCGCTGGTGAGCGCATTTAGCGCCGTGTCGCCGACCGCCGTGTTCGCGTGCGCGGCACCGCTCCCCGTGAAGGCCGCCAGTGTGCCGTAACCGACTGCGGTGTTGCCGTATCCTTCGGTGTTCACGGCCAGAGCATTCTTGCCGACGCCCGTGTTGTTAGTGCCGGTCGTAATGGCCGCGAGCGCTGAGACTCCGAGCGCCGTATTCGACGCGATGGACGAAGCGCCGAGGCCCACGGTCAGCGTGTTGATCGTGGTCGGGCGAATATCGGCAGGCGTAATCGCTGGCATTAGACGATGACCACGTTGGAGTTGACGAGATACATTTTCCGGTCTTCTTCGGCTGGGTCGTCATCGAGCACGAATACGCCGGGGCTTGTCTCTTTCAGGAACGCCGTCGCCTCGCCATCCTTGTCGCCGGTCCCGAGCACGTAGGCGCCGGCAACGCTGGGATGATCCATCCAGTACGCCTCGACGGGAACGGCCCCTGCGAGGTCGCGCGGGTTGCGCTCGATCTGGGTGGCGGTGCCGACACGGAGAGTCATGGGCTGGCTGGGTTGCAAGTGATCTGCGAGATCGTCATGCTTTGGGTATGCGCAGAATGATCTCGGCCTTTTTGGGGCTCATCGCCAGCAGCGGTTGCACGAAGTGGGGAGAGATCACCGCACCGATTACTCAGCAGGTTGTGGAACGGGGCGCGGTGCGATTCGAGCCGTATGACAGCCTGCCGGAGCCGCTGCGGTACACCCTTTGGCATTCGCCGCTGCGCGGCCACTTCGCGCTGATGCAGCAGTGCAGCGGCCATACCAGGTCCTTCGATCACATCGAGTGGTTCGCCTATCCCGGCCAGGCGACTTTTAGCGTCGGGGCAAAGCGATATGCTGGATTTTGGGACGGAGACCGACGCATCTACCTTGCTGGCACACCGACAACCCTCTCCCCGCCGCAGGCCAGCGACATCCCCTATACCCTCATCCGGCACGAGCTGCTGCACTACCTCACTAAGTCGGGCGACCACCCGCCGGAATACTTCGGAGCGAGCGGTCGGTGTGCCGTCGAGCTCGGACTGCGCTAGGTCGCTCACAGGCTGACCGACAGTGATGGGGAAGTGTAGTCCACTTCTGCCCACGCCAACTGGTTGTCGCTGGGGTTTGTTGACCCGGCCCCGTCTAAGGTGACGACGATCTGATAGAGCTTGTCGATTGCGACCGTCGTTGAAAGCGAGCCAATCGTCAGCGTTTCCCATCCGGTCGTGCTGTGGAGTTGGGTGCTTCCGATCTGGCTCACCCCGCCGACGTTTGGGTCGGGCAGTTGGTAGAACAGGAGCGCGGCGCTACCGTCGCCATTCGTTCGCTTTAGGCGCGCACGCACGGCGGTGACTGTGGTCCCGATTGGAAGCGGAAATGTTGCGTTGAGCGTGATGAGATCCGCCGTCGCCGGAAAGGCGGACTGAGAGCCGTAGGACAAATCGTATCCGCTACCTGGCCCAATGTTGGCTGGGAGAAACATCGTATACGCAAGACGAAGCGTCTTGGTCGTAATCTTGTTCTGGCTCTCCGGCACATCGACCGCGTCGACGTCCGCCACTCGATCGGTGCTCGACGCCGTGAAGGTCACACGCCCCGCCCCCGCCTCGAACGCTGGCCTGGTGATCGTGAAATCCACCGTGCCCGTCGTAGCAAGACTCGACGTGACGTTCGCCGCGACGATTGTCTGGCCACTGGCCGGCGTCACGGTGAGCCCGCCCGCGTTGTATGCGATCGTGATGTCCGTGCCGGTCACCGGATTCGCAACAGCGACCCGGACGACGATCTGCGTGGCGGTGGTGCTCACGATCGTTGCCCTCTGGATCAGCGCGACTGCGGCACCCTGCACCGTAAAGTCCCACGACTGACCGCGCGCCACGTCCGCGTCGATCGGGATTAACCGCCCATACGTCACCAGCCCAGCCGCGGGGATCGGGACCGTGTATTCCACGGTGGCCGCAGTGAGGCGAGCTGTGGGAACGCCTGCCAACACCGCCCACGGATCCGTCGCCACCGGCTGCGCTGGCGTCGACAGATAGAGCCAGAGCTCCGTGATCGTGCCCGCCACGTCCCAGCCGAACGTCACGTCCGTCTCGGTGCGCGCGACTTCGCGGAAGTTCGACACCCGCATCTCAGGCACCAGAGGCAACGCGCTGCCCAGCGCCAACCGACGACGCCACATCAGCACACCGCCGGACGGCTTGCCGCGCGTCAGGATCTTGGTGGTTGGACGTTCGCCCACGGCGATCCGGTGCATGAACCGCATCGCCGCCAGCTTTTGGTCCGTGCTGAAATGCTTGTTGTTCGCGGTGAACGTGTAGAGGTCCACTCCGATCTCGCCGGGCCAGAAGTAGCGGCCGGTGATCTCCAGCAGCGCGTCCGGCTCCTTCAAGTCAGAAAGCGCGGCATTCCCGAGCGCCGTCGCCGTCGTCACGTTATTGATCGGGCTCCCCGTGCCCTCCGTGATCTTCATGTATCGCCGGCCGTACTTTGCGATCGATGGAGCGTCCACGAGCACGCCCGTGGTCTTCTGAACACCCTCCTCGATGTAGAGAACTTCGACGGCGTTCCGAATGTCCTCAACCGCCTGCCGCATCGTCGTGACGTCCCAATAGTCAGACGTGCCGAACGTGTGGTCCGCGACGGTCTTCGTGCGTGACGGCCCGAACACGGTGTGTCGCCAATCGCTCGCGCTCGCGCCGAAGTGCCGCCAGCGAACGGTCCATCCGATTGATTCCGCGAGCGCCCGGAGCGCGTCCAGCGTCGATTGCTCAGTCGGCCCATACGGCGGGTCGCCGTCCAAGTGCTGCACGACAGCGCTCGATGCGACAGGGAAGTAGAGCGTCGGCGGTGCGGCGAGATTATCGTCCGCCACGGCCTGCATCACCGTCTCGAGGGAGACTCCTGTCGTCGAGCCGTATGGCCGCGCGATTTCGATCCAAGTATCCATTGCCACGCCCGCCTGATCGCGACACAGGACCGTGACATCGCCGAACCGTTCCGGCCAGTCCACATCGTCAATCTTCCCACGGAAGACTTCGGTGTACGTGCCGGAGCCGGGGTTGATGGAGACAACGATCCGCCTGCCCAACGCGACCGGCGGGCTCGCGGTCATCAGCGGTGCGAGTGAGTTGACGCCCTCGAGCCGGCGAAACACGACGGTTGCCCCGTCCACTATCTCGTCAACGCTCGAATCGTAGTCCAGCGATACCGCGAACTCCGTGAGATCCACGAGCGCGTCCGCTGCGTTCGCTACTTCGATCCTCACGGCGTCGGTGAGATCGGTCAGCAGGCTGGTTGGCTGCGCGACGTTCCCGCCAGAAACCGTCCGCATCTACGTGACCGCTACCCTCAGGGTGGATGTGCCACCGCGAGACGTGACGCGCTGCACCACACGACCAACCGCTTCCGCCACTGCGGTAGGGTCACCAGCCCCAGGTACCGTGATGTAGATGTCGGTGCGGGTCAGCCCGTTGCCGGCGAGCGAACCTGGGTTCGGCGCCACCGCGCCAGAGCCACCCGTCACCATGTGCCGGAGCGCGTTGATGTTCAGCACCCGCGGGATGTTCGACAACGCACTGGAAAACGAGTTGACGGCATCGGTTGCTTGGTCGGTCGCCGTCGCGTTTCTCCGAGCCGCACGCGCGGCTTCCGTCATCGCCTCCCCCGTCTTTATCATGCCCTTGGCGCTGATGCCCGGCAGCGAGTCCACGAGCTTGCCAATCCCCCAGATCAGCCAGCCGAACCCCTCCATCACGAAGCTGAGGACGATGGTGATGCCTTTGAGGACGGGCGCGAGCTGCCGAAGGAACAGATCCGCCACCAGCTGCAGCACCGGGACGAGCATCTTCAGAACTGGCGCGACCGAGTCCCCGATGACTTTCCCGATCTCGACCAGCGGGGCGATCAGCGCGGTGACAACAGGCTCCAGCGCCTCGAGCGCGCCATTGATGACCGGCAAGATGGCCGCGAGCGGGCCGAACGCCGCGAACGCCTGCACCATCTGCGCGGTCTGCCCGCCACCGCCGCCCGCCTGGATCGTCTGGCTGATCTTCGTGCCCATGCTGTCGCCAGGCTTGAATCCGAATCCGGAGCTCTTCTCCTTCTCCTCCCGGCCTATCGAGCCGAACATGCCGCCGGTCATGGTGCCCCAGCCGAAATCGCCGGACGGCCCAGGCGCCGGGAGATTGTCGAGTGCATCCCCCATCTGCACGATAGCGTTGGTCGCTTTACTGACCGCCGTCGCAACGCCGATCATCTTGGTTTCGAGCGCGGAGATTTTGCTGCCCGCTTTAGCCAACGACTCATCGGCCAATAGTCTCAGCTCTGCACTGAGCTTCAGGATCTCCCCCGCCAGCCCCGTCATCTTGAACGCCATCGCCATGCCGGCCACGGCCGCCAGGATCTTGTCCACCGCGAAGAAGACCGCCTCTTTCATAGCAGTCCACGCCAGCGTGAACTGCAGTTTCACAGCGTCCCAATGCTTGACCATCTGGAACCCAGCGGCCGTGAGCGCCCCGATGGCCAGCACCGCGAGCCCGATCGGTCCTGTGATGGCTGTGAACGCCACCGTGAGCAGCGGCCAGAACTTGAGGATGGATCCCACGACAACGAGCAGGGGGCCGAACGCCGCCACCAGCCCAGCCACCACGCCGATCGCCGTCTGCGTTGATGGCGACAGGTTATCGAACCACTGCACGATCGCGCGCACCGCGGGCACCACGTTCTCCTGCACCAGTGTCACGAGGCTCTGCATGATCGGCAACACGGCCATACCGATCTCGCGCGTGAGCGCGCCAGCCGACGCCTTGAGCGTGTCGAGCTTGATGCGAAAGTTGTTCGCCGCCTCAAGCGCGTCCGCCGACATGACCAACCCGAGCCGTTGCGCTTCCTGACGCGCCTTGTCCATTGCCCCGGCGCCCAACCCCAAGATCGGCGCGAGCTCGGCCCACGATTTCCCGAAGATGTCTGCCGCGATCGCGTTTCGGGTCGTCACGTCGCGCATCCCCTGCAACCGGCCAATGATTTCCGGCAACAGCGTATCCATCGACACCAGCCGACCGTTGGCATCCGTCGCCTTGAGCCCCAGCTTCGTGAGCGCCCCCGTCAGTTCCTTGGTCTGCTCGCCGCCAGAGGACAGCTTGGTGGTGAGCTTGATCGCCGACTCGGCCAACGTGTCGGTCTCGACGCCAGCCACTCGCGCCACGTGCCGGAACTCCTGCAGCGTGGAGGTCGAGAGGCCCGTCATGTCCACGAGGTCGAGCAGCCTGTCGGCGTACTCACCAACGTGAATCGCCGCCGCAGCCATCGCCGCGCCAGCCGCAACGATGGGCACCGTCAGCCCCTTCGTGAGATTGGACCCGAGCGCCGTCATCTTCTTGCCGACCCGCTGGACGTCCTTGTCCGCCTGGCTCAACGCCTTATTGAGCCCGGTGAGATCCCCGCCGATGCGAACGATCAGAGCCGCAAGCGCCACCTATCTCCCTCCACGTTTGTGGTTCCGAACGCCAGACTCGGCGCGGGCGGCGAGATCCGCCCGCTTATACGCTTCCTCCTCGAGCTTGTCGAACGCCTGCCACTCTGCGATCTGACCCGCATCCATCTCCGCGAGCATCACGTCTACATTCGCGTAGCCGAGCTCGCGAGCGAGTCGGAAGGCATAGTGCCGTTCAGGCTGGGCTCGGAAAAACCCTCGGCGTCTTTCACCGCCTCCTCGCTCAGCCCGTTGAGCTTCAAACACTCTTCGGCGATCGCCTTGAACGTCTCGGGGTCGAGCGTCTTGGCGAACGCAATACCCTCTTCCTCCGGGAATAACAACTCGCCGCTTTCTGCGATCCACGATCTGGCGATGAAAGAGAAGGTCAGCTCGTCCTCATTTCCGCCGGCGGCCTTCACCTTCTTGACCTCGCCCTGGAACGCGATGGCGTCCCCAGCGGACAGCGACCGCAGACGCACGACCCCGATGTCCGGGATCGTGACGTCCTTGGTCTTCGCCTGACGACGTGCTGCCGCTTTTTCCTTGAAGTCGTGCGCGGAAATCGGCATCAGGCCGTCGCGCGCGACAGTGTCCCGGCACTCTGGATCGTGATCGGCGCCAGCGCCAAATCACCGACCGCGCCGCCGACCGGCTGGTAGGACTCGAGAATCCCCGTCCCGGTGTAGTTCGGGTTCGTCGGCCCGACGACGGTGGCGGCGACCGGACGGACGATCACCGTGAACGTGGTGCCCACGAGGCTGAACAGGTCGATGTCCGGCGCCGGCGTGGCGCCGTAGTCCTGCTTGAACTCCACGTCGAGCGACCAGTTCTTGAGCCCGCCCTTGTTCTTGCGAGTCGTGTCGCCCATCGCGGACTCGTCCACCATCTCGGCGCTGTAGTTGAGTGTCGCCGACTTCACGAAATCGGACAGGTCTTTTGCGTTGATGCTCACGAACGCATCGATCAATACCACGCTCGCCATGATGATTCTCCCGTGTGTTGTTGGACTACTGTATCCCTACCGCCACGGCGAAGTTGCGCGTGTTCGGGTTGGTGGCTGTGATTCTCCACCACGTATCGGTGATCGCCCCAGCGACGCGGGTCGCCCACTCGCTCGCAACGGCGGTTCCTGTTGCTACGGTCGCGAACGTGATCCGGTCATTCGGGGATGTGAACGCTTCGTCTGAACTGCTCTGCACCTTCACGATGAACGAGCCGGTGCCGCTGAAGACATGCAGCGCGGCATAGAGGAATTGCGTGGCCGTGAGGGCGCCGAGCTGGAACGCGGTTCCCGTGACATTCCCTGTGGCCGAGCCGTTGTGCAGTAGCCTGCCCTGGATCAATGGTTGACCGCCCGAGCCTTCCATCGAGACGGAGAAGCCCATCAACTCACCAACCGCGCCGCCGGGGTTGTACTCGCTGTGGATCGCGCGGAACAGGTAGGCCCGATCGCCTGCGTCCCCGCCTTCGGGCGCGATGACGACCGGCACGTCCGCCGTCCCGATGCGCGCGAAGAGCACTGGGTCCGGTGCGGTGGCGCTCGCGGAATCCCACAGTCCTTGGTGGTTCCCCACCACCGACTTGAGCCCGCCCTTGTTGATACGCGTCGTTGCGCCGAAGGTCGTCTCGTCCAGCATGTCGGCGCTGTAGTCGAGCGCAAGCGCGTTCATCTGCCCGGTCAAATTGTTGCCGGCGATAAACAGCTTCGCGTCAGTCAGAACGAGGGATGTCATTCGCGACTCACTGGTATGTGTGCACTCGGTATCGGGAGACGCCGTGACGCGTGACGCCATCCGGGTCCGTGAACGACTCGAAGAACTCGTGCAGCATGTGCACGGTGTTCCAGCCCGTGACTGTCGGCTTCCATCGGTCCAACAGCACATCAATCCGGCTGGCGATTTCCTTGACTTGCTTCTTTCCCGGATACTGACTCCACGAATGGATCGTGACGGTCAAGTCGCGACCCGTCACACTCATCGTGTCGTTCGGCGCTTCGGTGTCGTCCCCGATCACGACATAGGGGAACGCCGCACTATCGGGCACACGATCGTAGACCGCCGCGCCGAGCGTCGTGGTTAACGTCGCATCGGTGCTCAGGCGCGTCATGATGGCGCCTTGGAGTGGCAGGGACGGCGATCCGCTCATGCCTGCGACGCCTCACGGCCCGCCGTACTCACAGCGTCCTCGACGCCCTTGAGATACTTCGCCCGCTCTTGCTGAAAGGCTGGGTTGAGGAAAGGCTTGGCGGGCCGACCATTGACGCCCTGCTCGACGAACCGGGCCACGAAATACCCCGAGCCGATCGATGCCGCCAGTCCACCGTCGCGGTAAATGATCTTAATGGAGTCATGCGTCGTCCCTTCGTCCACAGGCACACGCGCCTTGGCGCCTGCCTCGATCACTTCCGCGCTCTCCTGCACCCGCGCCTTCAGTTCGCGAAGCACACCGAGGCGCAGCCCCGCCAAGGCGCGACGGAACTCCTCCTGACCTTCCAGTTCGACGTAGGTCTTCGACTTCCGCGCGCGCATCGCGCGCTGGCCTGCACCAGCCATCAGATGTTCTCCTCGTCACACAGAAGTTCCGTCATCTCGTCCCGCTCGTCCGGCCGCACCGCCCGGATCACCAGCGTCTTCGTGCCGTATCTCACCCGCTGCTGCGCCGTCACCGTCCGCTTGCGAATCGTGATCCGGTGGCTCACGCTTGCCGCCATCTGCATCGCCTGGAACGCCTCATCACCTGCCAGCGCCTCCACCCGCGCCCACACCGTCGCGGTGTCTGCCCATGTTTCCGTCGAACCTCCATAGCCATCAGCCGCCAGCGTGACGGTCTGCAGGATGATCCTGCGGTTCAGCGTGCCCGCAGCGAGCGCCACTCACTTCCCCCGCGGCTTGCGTGTCGATCGCTTGAAGGCCGCGCGAGCTGATGCCGACTCCAGTTCGGGCAGCCCATCGAGCTTGGACTCCGGCACGTATTCCCATTCGGCGAATCCGTCTCGCACGAGCTCCCAGCCCGTGGCGCCGTCCACGGCGTACAGCTTTTGGTCAGCCTTTACACGGATAACGGGCCTTCTGGATGTCGTCATGGTTACCTCAGCCGGTGGTCAGCAAGCAGAGCGTCGATCGTGAAGCCGAGCTTGGCGATGATCGTCCCCGTGATTTCCGGCTCCCGGTGCGCGTAGAGCTGGCCCACCAACAGCTTGATGGCGTGCTCGATGTCGTCCGGTACCGTCGTCGCAGCACCGAACCCCGCCACGAACCGCACCACGACGCCGCTCGACAACCGGAGCGAGTCGGACGGCCATGACTCGCCGCTCTTGAGCACGATTCGCGGCGGACGCTTCGCGGCGTCCACCTGGTACTTTGTGCTCGAGAACACCGTGGACGTGCTCAGATCATCGTCGTAGTACGTGACGGACGTGACGCTCACGAGCGGTCGCTTCGGGATCAGGATCGCGCCGCCGTCCCAAGGGAACGCGTCGAACGAACCGTCCCATGTCTGCGTGACCAGGGCCAGACCATACGTGTTCTCGATCCACCGACGTGACGTTTTGACTAGCGAGTCGATGTAGATGTCATCGTCGGTGGTATCGACCCGCAGATGTGTCTTCGCGTCCGCGGTGGTGATCGGCTCCGCGGCCGGCGCAGTGACGAGCGTCAGGTCCATGTCAAGGCAGAGCACGCGCGCGGATTACCCCTTCCGCCGCTTCTTGGGCGGCTTCGTCCGTGTCGCGGCGTTCTCCGGCTCTGGCTTGGTCGCAACCTCGACCTCTTTGGCGCTTGCGCCCTCTCCGACCTCTTCCGCCGCGGCTGCTGGCTCGGCCGCCTTTACTTCCTCGGCGTACCCACCATCCACCAGGTCCTTCGCTTCGGCGTCTTCGATGTCGTACTCCACGCCTGCCTCGCGGCCGCCCTTTGGGCCGCTGCTTGTGGTCTTCATTTTGACGCGCATGGTGCTGTCTCCTCTTTCGTTGGGTCGTGTGAGTACCGACGTTCGATCTCCTCAGCGGACGGCAGCGCCTTGTCGGTCTTGGCGACGTGGAAGCCCTTGTCGTCCAGTGTTACCGCGAGCGTGTACGCATCGTAGCCGTAGAACTTTTCCTCCTCCGGCACGCAGGCGTCGAGGAGCGTGGAATCGGACGCCACGGTGATCGGGATGCCGCGCGCGGACGCGAGACCGACCCAGAACTCCAGACAGGCGCGTCCCTTTTCCCGCTTGTGCTGGTCCGGGTAGGAGTAGTCGCAGCCGTACAGGTGGATCGACCGGACGCCGATCGCAATCGCATAGGCGACCGCGTAGGCGATGGTGGAGTTGAAGTAGCCGTGCCCGGTCGCGGTCATGACCTGCTCGAGCGGGTACTCCACGGCGCCGGGGAACTCCGGATAGGCCCGCGACGTGTAAATCGGGCCGCGGTGCTCCCGGAGCCACGTACACATGCCGGCCACGTTGCTCGTGGGCTTCGCCTCGGCGCGCAGTTCCTGCAGCCGCATGTCGTCCATGTGGAAGACCCGATCGTGCTGGATCGTCCCGGCCATCGCATTGATCGCCCAGACCTCATCCACGAGCCGCCGGCGGTTCCCTACTTGCGCGGACAGGGTCAGGTAACTCCGGCTTGACGCGCCCATCGCCACGATCGCGACCGACTGCGGGGGTGCCTTGATCGGCGGTGGCAGCTTCTCAGCCGTCCCGCCATGCGCTACGTCCACGTGTTCGCAGACGGCGATGAGCGTCCGCCCGTTCACACGTTCCGCCACTGGCGACTCCGATCCTTCCTGACCCCACCACTCGCGGACTTCCCAGCCGTTGCGATTCAGCAGTGCCTCGAGTTGCGTGGCAGTGTAGTGGCGGTGGTGAAATGTCTGGCCGCGATATGGGAATGCGGCCTCGTTTGGCACGCTCACCAGAAGACGAGGCGCCATGCCGGCAAAGTGCCGGAGCGCGACGTCGGGCTGCTCGATGTGCTCGAGCGCCTCGAAGCACACCACCGCGCCGTAGCCGTGCGGAAATCGGACGTGCTCCAGCTCACCAACGTCGTAACTGATTCGCTCGTCGTGGTTGTAGTGCTGGCGCGCGAACTCGATGGTCGGAGCCGATCGGTCGAACGCGCGCACATTGCAGCCCGCGCCCGCCAGGATCTTCGATCCATAGCCGACGCCACAGCCCGCATCGACGACGTCCTGCCCAGCAAGCCGCGCAGCTGCCCACTCGTAGCGCGCGCGATGGTCCGCGCGGATACCATCCAGCGCCTCCGCGACCTGACGCTCGCCCGACAGGAGCTCGGTCACGCGACCACCACGATGAACCGGCCAACCTTAGTGTTGCCGCCCTGCGCGACCACGATCTTGACGCGCTCTCGAGAAGCGTAGACCGGGACCTCGGCCAGCACAGACGCCGCACCGGTGCCAGCCAGATTGCCCGCGATCACCGGGTACACGTTTTCCGAGGCGTTGATATTGGAATCGACCCAGAGGTTCTGCGCCGATTCATCGGTCGTAATCGTGAAATCGGACGTCGACGCCAGCGGGGTCGTGCCGTCCTTGACGTACCGGATGGCAGCAATGCGGCCGGTGACCACGGGGGTGTAAGCGGTGACGCCACCCCCGGTAGCCGTCGCGACATCAACGACGTGCCGCTCGACGTAACTCACGGGTCAGCTCGTCGCGACAATGCCCACGCCCTTACAGGCCGCGAGCAGTGAGTTGAACTTCGCTTTTTCGGCCGTGGTCCATGCGATCGTCGCCGAGCTCACCGCCGCAATGGTGGCCGCCTGCGTCCCCGAGTTGGGGACCAACTTCCCCCCGGTCTCGACTTTGATGGTTCCGCCCGATGCGATGACCTGCGAGTCGCCGCCGGCCGTGCGATAGACCTTCGGGGTATACGTGCCGTCTGCCATGTGATGCGCCCTCCGTTGGTTGCAGTCCAGTGGGGGCGGTATGGCAACCGCCCCCCCGGACCTAGCTCAAGGCACGGAGAAGTGCCGTGCTGTTGGATCAGATTGTCTGGTCGCTCTGCGGACCCTTCCGCTGACCGCTCAGGATGCAAAGCCCCGCATGGAATCCGGTGGCCGCCCCCACGACATTCAGGTCCATGCGGACATACCGGAGACTTCCGGTGTACCCAATCTTCCCTGTCATGTTGTCCGATGATCCGGCCGACAGCGCTGCAGCCGCTTCGGTGCCGAGCAGATCGTCGTCAGCAACGGATGCCATCGAGCCACTGGTCGCCCCCGCGAAGATGATCGGGGTGAGGACGAACCCGGCCGCGGCGATCGCGCCATTCAGCATCACGAACTCCACGTTATCGAACCCGGCCCGGTCAATCACGATCCCGGTCTTGACGCCGGTGGCGGACGGATCCCAGGGCTGAACCGCGACCGAGGTTTTTATGTTGTAGTGCAGATTCATTGTCGGTGTCTCCGGGTTAGCCGAGCTTGACACGAGCAAACGCTTCTTCCAAGACCGGCTGTCCATCGGTCTCACTGCGGATCAGGAAGCCGACCTGATTGGTGCCAGCGTACAGTTCGTTCAGCCGCTGGATCTCCATCGACAGCGCATCAGCGATCCAGTACTGCGAGAAATCGCCGAGGATGCCGACGTACAAGCCGGTCGTGAACGTGTTCGACATGTACTCGGAGAAGTTGACCGGGAAGCTCAGCAGGCGGTCTGGCTGACCAACAATGACCGCGGGCTGCCAGATGTACTGGCCTTGGCCGTCCTTGAGCTTGTCGATCTGCGCGCCGCCGTCCCGGTGGAAGATCCACTGCAAGCGGGGCCAGTACTGTGACTTGATGCCCCACTTCGCGGTCTTGAGCCCGTCGAACGTGATTGACGTGCCGGTGTTGCCGGTTGAGAAGTCGCGTCCGGTCGAGATACCGTCTGCTGACGCCGTCATCACGCCGAGCGGCTTGTTGACGCCGTTGCCCGTGAGGAATGCAGACTCCTGCACGACCGCAGTCTTGTAGGCCAACCGCTCACGAACCAAGGCCTCGGGACCAATCGCAGCCTTCCGGAGCAGTGTGCGCGAGACCTTGATGAACTGTGCGAGCGGATGGGGACGGAGCTCACGCTTCCCGACCGACATGGTCGAGTCTTCCGTCCCGATGTTCAGCTCCGAGACCCACGTCGGGTCGGCCGGATCGTTGTCGAGCGACGGAGCGCCCAGACTCTCGGCCTGCGGCACCTGGAATACCGTGGCGATCCGACGGATGAACGTCAGGTTGTCCACCGCCTGGATCAGCCGGGCAATGAACTCTTGCGGAGGCTGGAGATAGCCGCCGGCCGCTTGGTCGGTGACTTCCAGCGCGCGGCGCTCCACCATCGCGCGGCGCTCGTCGGGGGTCGCCGCCTGGTAGCGGATGGCCGCCCCGAAACTGCGAACCTGAGCCAGCGCCGCGTACTTGTTGTCGTCCATCGCGCGTACTTCGCGCATGACGCGCTCACACCGGTCCTCGGGTGTCTCATTCGCGGGCGGCGTATCGCGCCTTTCGGTCTCGGGCTTGATCGGTTCCTTGCGGGTCTCGAGACCGTCCTCAGCTTCCGCCTGACGGACGAGGACGTCGGACTCTTCGCGGAGCCGGTTGATGTCGGCCCACCGCTTCTCGTTGGCCGTTTTCTCTTCGGCCGTGAAGCCCCGCTTTTCCTTCTCGGCCAAGTCGATGACCGTGCGGTTCTCGATGATGACGCGAGCGCGCTCGGCCAGCTTCTCCCGCGCCTGCTCGCGCAATGTCGCCAAGCCAATGAGCGGCACTGCGCTGATCGGATCGAGCGTGTCCGCGCCGGCGACCGCCGGACTGACGATCGTGAGGAACGCGGCGAACGCGAGCAGCAGCAGCGGAAGCACCATCACCGACAGGAACGCGCCGAGCGCGCCGAGCAGCGTGGGTGCTCCCGTGCGGATCGTGCTCCCGTTCATCAAGCGCCGAACCGCTTCAGCGCGTCCCTGGACCTTGCGAATCAGGAACGGGCCAACGGTGATGAGGCTGGGAATCATGACGTTCTCTCCGGGTGTCCGGGCCGGAGATGAGCGCAACGAAAAGCGCGGAACCCCCGACCCACGTGAATGGGCCAAGAGGGTTCCGCGCACGCTTGGGTGAGCGGTCTGTCCCTGTTGCGCCGGAGAGAATCGTGCGGGGCTTGGCCCGCCTGACTCCTTCGCGCCTTACATCAGTTGTCCGAACCTATACCACGGTTCGGTTTATCCCGCAAGGTCCTGTTCGATCTCGGCCAACAGGACCCGCTCCCGTTCCAGCGCGAAGTTCGGCAGTTCCGGCTCCGGCTCTTTCGGGGGCGGTGGTGGCGGCGGCTCGTCCTTCCGCTTCTCGGCCATCTCCTTCGCGCGCGCGCTCACCTGCGTCGCGGGATAGGCGGGGTACACCACAGGGCCGACATCGAATAGCTCCTCGAACTCCGTGATGGTGCGGATAGCCTTATGGTCGTCCTTGTACTCCCACTCGTCTTTTGCGACGGTGAAGCTGAACGAGTTGCCTGTCACATCGCCGCGCTGAACCGCTTCGGCGACATCGGCGCGCGACGCTGGCAGCTCCGCAATTTCGTAGTGGAGTCCGTCCTTGTCCGCCCAGGTGCGCATCGTCTTTGCAGACACACGTCCGAGAATCATGTTCGGATCGTGATTGAAGAGGCCGCGGATGTCGGAAGTTTTGAGCGCTTTGTCGAACGCGCCCACTGCGATCTTCTCCCGGAACCCGAAGATTTCGTCCGACAGCGTCTCGAATACGGCGCCCGTGCCGGCGATTCCGACCTTGCCATCGTCCGCCTTCTTGGCTCTGACTTCGCCAGCACCGCGCGGAATGAACCGCCGCTCGATTTCGTTTGCCATGCGATCTCCTTTGGTCAGACCTTCGTAACCCTTGTGACTTCAACGCCCACGAATAGCACCCTTACCGGGTCGCCCATCGTGGTAACGTCCAGTTCCTCAAGCGTGATAGTGAGGCCCGCATTCGCAGCATCCCTGAACGCCGCATTGAGGATGTCCAGTGCAGCTTGAATCCGATCCTTGATTTCCTTGTCGCTCATCTACTTCTCCTATGCAGCCCGCACGTCGGCGGGACGTTTCACAATCTCGCGGGTCAGTGCGCCGGCGCGTTCAGCGTTCCACACCACCAGCAACGCCTCGAGCCGCACATCCAACTCGTCTGGCACCGCCAGCGCTGTGCGGATCTCCGTCAGTGCTCGCTCCGTATCGAGCGCCGCGAACGCGCGCACGTCGACCGACACACCGGTCAGCGCCGCCAGCGACAGCAGGGCAGGAGAGAGGGATTCCACCACCAACCCCGGCTCCTTCTCGAAGAACACGTCCGCCCACACGCGGAACTCCTGCGCGGGCTTCTTCATCGCGGCGCGCACCGCTTTGATCTGACGGCGCACGACGCGCTCGATTTCAGCCCGCACTACCGGCTCCATTGCCACGAACGCATCGGGCCGAATCGCTCGATCCTCGTCGTCCTCTTCATCATCCGCCGGGTCATCCACTAGCGCGGGTGGTGGCGTGTTCTTCGCCTCGATCTGTGCCGCCACCATCTCAGCGACCTTGTCCAGCGGCGCCAGGTTGAGCTGCACGAACCGTTGATCGCCGCCCGCCACGGGCTCCTCGCCTTCGTGCCCCAGAATGTCATTCGGGGAGTACGCGCCGACGTTGAACATTGACGTGTAGAACGCCGAGCGTGCCGCCGAATCGCCACGCAGCAGTCCCTTGACCTCAAACTGTGTGAAGAACCGGGACCGCTGCGACGGCAAGAGCAGGGAGCGGTTTAGCCGCTGCTCCCATCGAGTCAGCCACGGCTGCATCGAGTACGTCACGAACTCCTGCCCCTGGTGCTCGATGTTGTTGTTCGTGCTGCGCTCGAGATCGTAGAGCAGATGAGGCGGCAACCGAAGTATCCGCGCGACTTCCGTCACCTGAAACTTCCGCGATTCCAGCGCCTGCGCCTTGACCGGGTCGACGTCCATGCGGAAGTATTCCAACCCTTCCTCGAGGATCATCAGGTTGTGCGACCGACTCACGCCCTGGTGCTCCTCGTTGAACGATTCCCGCAGATTCTTCCGCCCCGCGGGTCCGAGCTTGCCGGGATGCTTCAGCCCGCCGCTCGTCGTCAGCCCCTTGCCGAAGTACCGTCCGCCAAACTCCTCGGCCGCGAGTGACAGACCAATCGCGTTCCTGAACTTCTCCACTACGTTGTCGCCGAGCAGCCCGTTCGAGCTGAATCCCCGGATGTGGAGGACGTCGTCGGCGGATAGCGTGGCCGTACCCCCCTGGTTGCCGGGGAGTTGCACCTTGTAGATCAGGGCGTTCGCGGGGGTTCGCTCGGGGGTCACGCGCCACGGAGTCAGCGGCCAGAGCGCGGAAACCTCGCCTCGTCCGTTCAGCACCTTCTGCGCGTAGCAGTTGCCCCAGAGCAACAGGAAGCCCTGCTGCATCTCACGGAACTCAAAGCTGGTCTGTTCGTCGTTCGGCTCGTCGTGCAGCACTCGCCAGAGCCCGAGCTGCCGCGCTTGTGACTTCGATCGCTCGTCCGCCCGCTCGTACAACTCCAGCGGCAGCATCGCCAGCGTCTCTGAAATGAGCCGGACGCCCGCCCATACAGCGGTCGCCGACAGCGCGGTCTCTTCGTTCACGGCAACGCCAGCCGCGGTGGGCTGGCCATTCACATGGTTTATCCACCACCGGTCCGGGTTCGACGGATGGGATCTCCGCTCCAGGGCTTCGATCAGCGCCATGTGGGCACTCCGAATAGGCCGACGACGAGGAGCACGAGTCCCGCGATTATCGGCGCGGCGGGAACGTAGACCATCCCAGCACCCAATGTGACGAGGGCCAGTCCAGCGAACACAAAGACATCGCGAGCACCGATCGCGCTAAAGAATGCGAGTAGGCGCTTTCTCATACTCGGAAAATTACTTCGGTGGCGTAAATGGATTCCTCGGGCGCCGGCGTCGTGGACGCCGCGCCGACGCCCATGCACAGCGCCACCAGCCCGTCAATCCGGCCCGTGCTCTTGCGCTTCTCCCATTTTTTGTTGCTCGCAGCATCCTGCTCGATGATCGCGGACGCGGAATTCCACCGAAGCACAGGGTTAAACCGAACGCGCAGCCTCCCGGTCAGGACCGACTCCTCGAGCGCGCCGATCGACCGCGGCATCCAGAGCGTCGATTCACTCGACCCACCACCGAACCCTTGCCCGTGACGCAGCAGCATGAGCCCCTGGCCCGGCTGCTTCTTGTCGCGCTCGACCCACCGCTTGCCCTGTGCGTCCCACTCGGCGATCCACGAGTCGAGGCCCACGTTGTCGAGCTCGCGCCTGAAGTCGTCAACGCGCCATTGGTCGAACGCGAGACCCACGACGTTGAAGCGCGCGCAATCTTCTGCGACGCTCTTCGCGACATAGGAGTAGTCGATCGAGCGGCCCGGTACCGCGGTCAGGTGCCCGCCAGTTTCCCATGCGCGATACGGAACCCGGTCGCTCCGGCCCCGCTCGTCCAGCGTCTCGGCCGGCGTCCAGAACTCCACCGTAGCATCGAACCCGCCCTCCTCGTCCGGCCAGACTTTGGCTTTTGCGGTCAGGTCGCGCTTGCTCGACAGATCGAGGCTCAAGAAACAGGGACGTTCCCTCAGATCCTCATCAGTCGGGCAATCCTCAGCCGCCACCTCGCACGCGCGCCACAGGTCGCCGTCGATCCACGGCGTTGACGCGTCCACCCACTGACAGAAGTTCAAGCGCCGGACGATGGATTCCTTCGACGGCATCCCCTTCGCCTGGCGAACCTGCTCTTCTAGGTAGCTCGGTTGGAACGTCACGCCGAGCAACGGGTTGGCCTTCAGCCACGACCGGGGATAGCCGAGTTTCGGATCGGCGGCGTCCGTGAACGGATCCTCGGCGGGATAGCCCTCGCGCGTGCCGTCCTCGAGCGCGCACACGTAGCCGAAGAAGCTGTCGTCGTCGATCTCGCCAGCTGCGACCTTGCACGCATAGGTGTGATACTCGAAGCAGACCGACGTCCGGTCGAATCCCGAGTTGGTGATCATGAAGATCAGCGCCTGCGTGCGACCCTTCGTCCCGGCTCGAAGAAACTCCACCATCGCGTTCGTCGGATGCTCGTGGATCTCGTCCAGCAACGCGCAGTGCGGACGGAATCCCGACTTTCCTTTCCCGCTCGACTCGGACGAGATGGGGCGGAAGAAACTCCCGGACGCGAGATAGGCGATGTTGTACTCCCGGCCATCACCACCGCTGAATGTGATCCGGTCGGACAGGCCCGGCGACTGCTTCGCCATCGACACGGCGTCGCGGAATAGGATGCCGGCCTGCTCTTTATCGGTCGCCGCGGCGTAGGTCTCGGCTCGAGCTTCGCCGTCCGCGCCCGTCATATAGTGCCCGATCCCCGCCGCCATCGGCGTCTTCCCGTCGCCCTTGCCCTGCTCGACGAACGCCATGCGGAAACGGCGCGTGTCGTCCGATCGCTTCCAGCCAAACAGCGAACCGACGATAAACTTCTGCGACACGTGGAGATCGAACGGCTTCCCCTCGTGATCACCGCCGCCCAGCCGCAGCACCGCGCGAAAGTAGCGATAGACCCGCTCGGCCGCGATGACGTCCCAGACGAGCCCGCGCTTTGTTCCCTGCGTGAGATCCCGCAGGTGGCGCGCGCACGCGTCCCGGACGTGCGGCCCGGCGATGATTCGCCCAGCCACCACATCCCCAGCGTACTGCGTTGCTGGATCAGCCGGTCTTGTTCGTGAAGAACTCGTCCGCCGGATCCTTCGGCTTGCCTTTGCCACCGGTGCCAAGTTTCGCCCTCGCACTCGCGCCCATCCCGAATTCCGCGCCGAGCAGTCGCATCTGCGCGATCAGGGATGCCTGCGTTTTCTCTTTCGACTTCTCAAACTCCGCCATCAGCACACACCACGCGGCGAAATTGTCAACGTCCGCCACCGTGAGCGTTCCCATCCCGATGTAGATGGGCGCGCGCTCGTCCCACAGTTCCGCTTCCCGATACTTCAGGAACTCCGGCCGCTCGATTGCACCGCCAGGCGGCTCGGGTTCGTTCTTCCGCTCCCGACCCTTCCGAAGTCGTCCCGTAACCAGCTTGAGCCGCGTCGGTTTCGGTCTACGTCCAGCCAAAAAACCCCCAAGATTTCAAAATGGTTTCATGCGGATCGAGATTGGGAGCGGTCATTAGCAACCACCGCTTTAGGGATTTAATCCACCCCCGGGTATCTCGTTGTGTCCCCACTCGTTAGCTCGCTGGCGACAGCATACGTACTAATTGCCGATTCTGGATAAAAGTGTTTACGGCTCATACGGCGTTCCACGGATGGGAGGGGTCAAGAGGGGAGCCGTCGACCGCGCATCCTCGGTATTGGCGGCGTCCGCTCTTCTCGCTGATCTGCTTGTCGCCGCTGCTGCATGTCGCACAAAGCGTCTG
>Ga0137432_1000324_pt1 | contig 30129 bp, 29 predicted proteins | sample EasRivERMZT820_2_FD_102337 | JGI IMG/M metagenome (GOLD analysis project Ga0137432, IMG submission 102337) | Soil microbial communities from meander-bound floodplain in the East River, Colorado, USA - East River MetaG ERMZT820_2 | ecosystem: Environmental > Terrestrial > Soil > Floodplain ... | reverse complement strand
GGTGAGACCGACGAGTTCGTGAAGCCGCGCGTGATCACCGGGGGGGGCGCGCCGCTGATTCGCGACGGCGACGGCATCTTCTGTTTCAACTATCGCGCCGACCGCATGCGCCAGATCGTGCGCGCGCTGGCCGCGCCCGACTTCGACGGGTTCGACGTGACCGGCCGTCCGCGGGTGCGGCTCGTGACGATGACGCAGTACGACGAAACGCTGCCGTTTCCCGCGGCGTTCGGCCCGATGGTACTGTCCCGTATCGTCGCGGAAGTGCTCGCCGACAACGGCAGGACGATGTTTCGGACCGCCGAAACCGAGAAGTACGCGCACGTGACCTACTTCTTCAACGGCGGCTACGAGCCGCCGTACAAGGGCGAAGAGCGCCTGCTCGTCCCCTCGCAGAAAGTGGCCACGTACGATCTGGCACCCGAAATGAGCGCTGCGGGGGTGACCGACGTCCTGTGCAAGGCGATCGAGCAAAAGCAGCACGATTTCATCTTGTGCAACTATGCCAATGGAGACATGGTCGGCCACTCCGGCGTGCTGCCTGCGACGATCAAGGCGGTGGAAACGGTCGATCGCTGCCTGGCGCGCGTGCTTCCGGCGGCGGAGCGCGCGGGAGCGACGGTGCTGATCACGGCCGATCACGGCAACTGCGAGCTGATGATCGATCCGGCGACCGGCGGGCCGCATACGGCGCATACCACCAATCCCGTGCCGCTCGTGATCATCGACGCTGGGAACGGGACCAGGACGTTACGTCCCGGTGGCTCGCTGCGCGATGTGGGGCCGACGATTTTGAACCTGTTGGGCATTGAACCTCCACCAGAAATGACGGGACGCGACTTGAGGGAGATCGATTGATGCAACGAGCGGTTGGGCAGTTAGGCGGCTTGGCGGTTCGAACGGCACTCGGCGTGGCGGCATTGCTAACCGCCCAACCGCCGAACCGCCTAACAGCTCAGATCGGCCACGATCCCGGTTCTTCGCCGTATCGCGACGTGCTGCTGCTTCCGGCTCTCAGCCTGTACGCCGGACACTTGAGCGCGGACCGCGGCCGCGTCGACGCGGGCCCGAGCAACGCCTCGACGATCGGACTGCGCTACGAGATGCCCAGCGGGAAGTCCATGCTGTTCCAGTTCCACGCGGCGTATTTGATGGGTGACCGGTTTATCATCGATCCACGCGCCGATTCCTCGTCGCCCGCGCGCAAGACGGGGCCGTACGAATCCAATCTCGTGATCACCGAAATCGCGCTGAACCACCGGCTCACCGGCGCAAAGACGTGGCACAAGTTCGGCCCCTACGTCGGCGTCGGGCTTGGGCTGGTGTTTGACGTCCACTCGCCTGGAGACACGACGAACAGTGGCTACAACTTCGGCACGAAGGTCACCCTCGCCGGGGCGGCCGGCACCCGCTGGTACCCGTTCCGGGGCCGCGTGATCATCAACGCCGAAGCGCGAATGCAGGCGTGGCGGCTCAAGTATCCGTCGTCGTTTCACGCCACGCTTTCTCCCGATGGCTCGCGCGTCATTCCAATCACCGCACCGCTCACCGATTGGACGTGGCATCCCTGGTTGAGCGTCGGGATCGGATGGAATTTCTAGCGGAAGGGTTCGCGCGCGCCTGGGATCTCCTCGTCAGAGGTGATGCGGAAGTCTACGGGATCGCACTGCTAACGCTGCGCGTGGCGGTCCTCGCCACGTTCGTGGCCTGCGCCATCGGATTGCCCCTGGGCTACTTCCTCGCCACCCGCCGGTTCTGGGGCCGCCGCGCCGCACTCACCGTCGTCAACACGGCGCTCGCCTTTCCCACCGTCGTCGTGGGGCTGCTGCTCTACGGCATGTTGTCCCGCCGCGGCCCACTGGGCGGGCTCGGCTGGCTCTACACGTGGCAGGCGATTGTCGTCGGTGACGTGCTGCTCGCGCTGCCGATCGCGGCAGCGCTGTCCGCCGCAGCGATTCAGGGCGTCGACCCGCGCATCCGCCGCACCGCCGAAACGCTCGGCGCGGGTCCATGGCGCACCGCGTGGACCGTTACGCGCGAGGCGCGGTTCGCGCTCGCGGCCGTGATCACCGCCGCGTTTGGCCAGGTGGTGGCGGAGATCGGCGCTGCGATGATCGTGGGCGGCAACATCCGCGGCTCGACGCGGACGCTCACGACTTCGGTCGCGCTGTTCACCTCACAGGGCGATTTCGGGATGGCGCTGGCGCTGGGACTGGTCCTGCTCGCGATGGCGCTGGTCGTCAACATCGCGCTGCAGGTGCTGCAGGGGCGCGGCAGTGGTTGAGCTGCGGGCCATCCGGCACCGCTACGCGGACCGGCTCGTGCTCGATCTCGAGCAATTCAGCGTGCCGCGTGCCGGCGCCCTCGCGATCGTCGGGCACAACGGCTCGGGCAAGAGCACGTTGCTGCGCCTGCTCGCCCTGCTCGAGACTCCGACCGAAGGACAGGTCTTCTTCGATGGCGCCCTCGTCCCGCGCCGCGCGCGCGCGTCGCTGCGGCGGCGCGTGACACTGGTGGAGCAACGCCCGATTCTGTTTCGCGGCACGGTCCGCGAGAATCTCGAATTCGGCCTCGATGTGCGGGGAATTGCGGGCTCGGCGGCGAACGGGATCATCGGCGACGTCGTGGAGCGCCTCGGCCTGCAGCCGCTCCTCGACCGCCGGCGTCACGAGTTGTCCGACGGAGAGGTGCAGCGCGTGGCAGTCGCCCGCGCGCTCGCGCTGCGTCCCGACGTCCTGTTGCTCGACGAGCCGGCCAGCTCCGCCGACCGCGCCGCAGCCGGCGCGCTGTATCGCGCGCTGGCCGCCGAGCGCGCCGCGCGGCCGTTCGCGGTCTGCATTGCGTCCCACCAGCTGGAGGACGCGTATCGCTGGACGGACGACATCCGCGCGTTGGCCGAGGGCCGTCTCTCACCCGTCACGCCCGAGAACCTGTTTCGGGTCGAGCTCCCGGCGGGCGACGGACTGAAGGGCATCCAGATCGGCCAGGTGGACCTGTTCGTGATGACTGATCGCAGCGGGCCCGCGGTGCTCGCCGTCCCGCCAACGGACATCTTCGTGAGCAAGGAACCCCTGCCCTCGTCGGCGCGCAACGTGTTGTCGGGCCGCGTCACCGGAATGTCGATCGAGCACCGCGGCGCCGGGGTCCAAATTCGCGCCGACGTGGGCGGTGTCGAGCTCGTCGCTGCGGTAACCGCCGAAGCCACGCGTGATTTGGCGCTCGGCCCGGGCAGCCCGGTCGTGTTCTCTTTCAAGGCCACTGCGGTCCGGGTATTCTAAGCCATGCCGACGGCCTATCTCACTCGGGTCGTGGAGTTTACTGCGACGCACCGCTTCCCCGACGTGCCGGCGTTCGCCGGTGCGACCCACGATCACAGCCATCGCTATCGCTGCGCTGTTACCGTCAAAGGGGCGTTCGATCCCACCCGCGGCGGGGTGATGAGTCTCAACGCGATCGATGCCGTCCTCAAGCGCGAAGTCGTAGAGCGTTTCGACGGGCGGCATATTAACAACGACATCGCGAGCTTCGCCGCGGGGACCTGGATCGCGACGGGAGAGGCATTGGCGGTGTATCTCTGGGAACGGATTCTCCCGGGCTTGCCACGCGGCGTGCTGCTGCACCGGGTCCGAATCGAGGAGGGGCCTCATCTCTACTCCGAATACTACGGAGAACCGTAAGCAACCAGGCGACCGCAAAGGCCGGATGCAGGCCGATTCGGCGGTCGTGGAGGAGTGGCCCGTCTGGCTCGAAGTGAACGGCGAACCGGCGGTCACGTGGATGTGCACCCCCGACCAGCTCGAAGAGCTCGCCGTTGGGTGGCTGCACGGTGAAGGGTACATCGGCTCGCTCGACGATCTCGTGCAGCTGCGACCGTGCGCGCCGGATCTCGGCTTCTGGGCCGATGTGAAGCCGGAGCGCGTGGCGCAGGTCAAAGGAGAAAATCGCAAGCGCGTGCTCGCGTCCGGCTGCGGCGCGGTCGCGAACATGCTGGCTGATCCTCACGCGATGGCCGCGACGGTTGCCAGGCGTGGAGATCCTCCGAGCGCCGAGACGCTGCGCACACTGTTCAAACAATTGTTCGCCAGTGGCGTCCGTTACAATGAGACGGGCGGCATTCACGCCGCGGCGCTGACCGATGCGATACGGCTGTTGTTTCACGCCGAGGACATCGGCCGCCACAACGCCGTCGACAAGGTGATCGGCGCGGCCGTCCTCGCTCGTACGCCGATCGAAGGCCGCGGCCTGCTGGTGACGGGCCGGATCTCGGCCGAGCTGGCGTTCAAGGCGGCGCGGGCAGGGGTGGCCTGGGTAGCGACGCCGAGCGTGCCGTCCACGCTGGCAGTCACGATTGCGGAGCGTTCGGGGATGACGCTGGTGGGGCGGGCGGTGAGCGGCACTCCGCACTTGCACCAGCCCCCAGCGCGGGCATGACGCCGACGCTGGACGAGCTGCGGGACCTGCTGCGGCGGGCTCGCACGATTGCCGTCGTCGGGCTCTCGCCCAAGCCGATCCGGCCCAGTAATTCCGTCTCGCGGTACCTGCAGGGGACAGGCTATCGCGTCATCCCGATAAACCCCGGACACGACCAGATTCTAGGAGAGCAGAGCTACCCGACGCTCGAGGCCGCGGCGCGTGATCACGCGATCGACGTCGTGGATGTGTTTCGGCGCAGCGAGCACGCGGGTGCGGTGGTCGACGAGGCGCTCGCGTTACACCCGCCACCCCGGCTGATTTGGCTGCAGCAAGGTGTCGAAGATCGAGCCGCGGAGCAGCGCGCCGCAGCGGCCGGCATTCCGTTCGTGATGGATCGCTGCCTCGCTATCGAACACCGCCACCTCGAGGTCTGATGCGCCCTGCCCCGTTCGTGATGCTCGTGCTGCTGCTCGCATCTCCAGCCGCGGCACAGACAACACCTCAACCGACCGTCGTGCTGACGATCAGCGCCGGCGCAGTCACGGGCCACGGCCTGTGGACCGTCGAACAACAACCCTTGTGCGTCTTTGGCGGCGGTGGAGTGTGCACCGGCAACTACGACATCCTGCGGATCGCGCGGTCGATCTCACCCAGCCTCGTCCTTGGCGCGTCGGGTACCTATTTCCCGTGGCCGCATCTGGGATTCCACGCGGAGATCTCCTATCTCGGATTGCCGATCGACGACACCTGCACACCGGTATTCCTCAACCCGGATCCGCCAGACCAGCGCGGTCAGCAGATGTGCGACAACCTCACCGCCGCGAAGGGCACGGGTGGCGCGATCAGCATGTTCGTCGGCGCTACGCTGCGAGCCGCGAGCCAAAAAGCGATCAGCCCGTACGCGCGCCTCAGCATCGGCATGGTCAATCTGTCGAGCAGCACCACCGAGGTTGTGGGTGCCTATGTGGACGCCGCAGGTTTTCAGGAGCGACAGATCATCGAAGACCTGGGCGGTAGCGGCGCGTCGTTCATGCTCGGCGCCGCGGCAGGCCTGACGACACCGCTCGGCCCCGGATACCAGTTTCGCCTCGAAGTGCGAGACATCATGAATTCGATGACCCGTGTGACCGGCCCCGCCAACGATCTCGCCATCGCCCCGACCGGCAGCAAGTACTACCACCACTTCGGCCTGGTCATGGGGCTCGACATCGTCCTGGAGCGAAAGCGCGGGCGGCGCTACTAGGATGACCGGGGGAGGTGCGCGCGGGGCGGTGCTGGCAGGCGGCGCCGCTCGCCGGTACGGCGGGACCCCCAAAGGCCTCCTCACTGTGGGTGGCCGACGCATTCTCGATCGAGTTGTCGACGCCGTGCAGGCAGTCACGGGCGCGCCGCCGCTCCTGATCGCCAACGCCCCCGACGCACAGTCATGGCGCTCCGACCTGCGGACGCTGCCTGACATTCGCCCCGGTTTCGGAACGCTCGGCGGGATTTATACCGCCGTGAGCGCCGCTCCTGAGCCGGTCCTGTGCGTGGCGTGGGACATGCCCTTCGTTCCGGAAGCACTACTCCGCGCGTTGCTCCATCGCATGACCACCGGCGGCTACGACGCGGTGCTGCCTGAAAGCCCGGGAAAACGCGGGCTCGAGCCTTTGTGCGCGATCTACGGACCCGCGTGCGCGCCGGCGATTGCCCGGCGGCTCGAAAACGGCGATCTGAAAGCCATCTCCTTCCACGCCGACGTGCGGGTCGGTATCGTCCCGCTCGCCCAGGTGCGGGGATTCGGCGACCCCGACGAGCTGTTCTTCAACGTGAACACGCCCGAGGATCTCGAGCGTGCGGAGGCGCTGTGGCAGCGACGCGGCTGATCTCGATCATCGGACTCAAGAACGCGGGCAAGACCACGTTCCTGGTCGCGCTCGCGGCCGAGCTGGTGCGCCGCAAGTTCCGCGTGATGACGCTGAAGCACGGCTCGCATCCGGCCGACATGGATCAGAAGGGCAAAGACACCTGGCGGCACTGGCACGAAGGGAAGGCCGAGCGTGTGCTCATGGAGGCACCGGGGCAGCGTGTGCTGTTCGAACGCACCAACGTGGAGTCCGATCCCATCAGCCTGGCGCGCCGCTACCTCAGCGACGCCGACATCGTGCTGGTCGAAGGATTCAAGCGCGCGCCGCTTCCCAAGATCGAGGTGTACCGCCGCGTCGCCGGTCCCGCGCCGGTGTTCGATCCCGCCGTGCACGACCCGGCCGACTGGGTCGCGATGGTTACCGACGATGCGAACCTGCGCGCGCCGTTCCCGGTGTTCCGGTTCAGTGATACCGCGTGGCTCGTGACCATCGCCAATCTCGCGTGGGATCGGGCCAAGATTCTCCCGCCATGATGACCCCGGCCGAAGCTGCGCGCTTCATCGTCGCGAACGTTCAACCGCTTCCCGCCGAGCGCCGGCCGCTGCGCGACGCGCTCGACGCCGTGCTCGCCGAGGACGTTGCAAGTCCCATCGATCTGCCGCCATGGGACAACTCCGCCATGGACGGATATGCGGTGCGGGCCGCGGATCTGCGGGACGGGAACAGCCTGGCGGTCATCGAGACGATTCCAGCGGGGACGTTTCCCAGCAAATCCGTCGGCAGCGGCCAGGCGATTCGGATCTTTACGGGTGCGCCGCTTCCGCAGGGAGCCGATACGGTACTCCGTCAGGAGGACACCGAGTCGAGTGCGAACGGTCATGTCACGGTTCGCAACGCCAGAGACGCCGGGAAAAACATTCGGCGCCGAGGAGAGGATATAAGGAAGGGAACCGTGGTGCTGCCGCGTGGCACCGCGCTCGGCCCGGCGCAGCTCGGCGTGCTCGCCTCGATCGCCCATGACCAGCCGCTGGTGCACCGCGCGCCGCGCGTCGCATTCATGGGCTCGGGCGACGAAATCGTGGACCTCGACCACAAACCGGAGATTCTCGCCGGCACGAAGATCGCGAACTCGAACTCTTACACGCTGGACGCCCTGATCCGCCGCGCGACCGCTGAACCGATCAACCTGGGCGTGGCGCGCGACACTCGAGAGAGCCTCCGGCAGCACCTCAGCGGCGCGCAGGGCGCGGATGTCGTCGTGACGACGGCGGGGGTCAGCGTCGGCGAGCACGACCTGGTGCGCGAGGTGCTACAGGAGCTTGGAGGCGAGCTGAAGTTTTGGCGCATCGGCATGCGGCCGGGTGCGCCCGTAGGATTTGGAGTCCTGAGCGGTATCCCGTGGATCGGGCTTCCCGGAAATCCCGTCAGCACGATGGTGACGTTCGAGCTGTTCGTCCGGCCCGCGATCCGTCGTTTGCAGGGACATGCGCTTCCGTTTCGCCGGACGGTGCGCGTCGTGGTGCAGGAGCCCGTGACGCTCGGTCCCAAGCTGCGACATTACTTGCGCGCGGTGGTCACGGGCGGCGAAGCGCGTTTGACAGGGCCGCAAGGGTCTGGCATTCTCACGAGCATGGCGCGCGCGAACGCCCTGCTGATCGTCCCTGCGGACTTGCCGGTGGTCGCGGTGGGAACCGAGCTCGACGCGATCCTGCTCGACGATCCGCAGCACGTCGCCGAGCCTCCGTACTGATGCCAGGGTTCGCGTCCCTCTCCCCTACCCTGCGCCGAGTGCTGCGGCTCACCGCGTACCTGCTGCTCACGCTGACCGTGTACTGGCTCAACGTGTCTACGCCCCCGATGGCGCGGCTCGGCGTGCTCTACATCATCCCCGTACTGCTCGCGACGTGGACAGAAGGATGGCTGTGGGGCATCGTGTTCGGGATCGCGTCCATCGCGCTGCGTGAAGCGGTTGCATGGGGTCAGATGCCGAACGAGACCATGGTATGGCGCCTCGTGAATGGCCTCGCCTACGTGGCCGTGGTTGGGGTCGCGATGGCGGGACTCCAGAGACTGCGGCGCAGCCAGGCGCAGCTGGCCCAACTCGTCACGCAGGACGTGCTCACCAATGTCCTGAACGCGCGGGCGTTCGCCGACCGTCTGGGTCAGGAGCTGGAGCGCAACCGCCGCTACCCGCGACCGCTCACGCTCATCTACCTGGATCTCGACAACTTCAAGGTCATCAACGACACCCATGGCCATCAGACCGGCGATGCGGTGTTGCGGCTCGTCGCCGACGCGATGCGCACCTCGGTTCGGACGGCGGATGTGGTGGGCCGCCTCGGCGGCGACGAGTTTGCGGTACTGATGCCGGAAACCGACGCGCAGCTCGCGGATGGCGCGGCCAAGCGCCTGGCCGCGAGCCTGCGCACGGTATTCAAAGGGACGCCGAGCGTGACGGCGAGCATCGGTGTGGTGTCGTGCACCGCCACGGACGCGAGCACGGACGACCTGCTCCGCCGCGCCGATCAGGCGATGTACGACGCGAAGAAGTCCGGCAAAGACCGCGTCGTCCAGGTCGCGCTCTAGTCTCCCGATGAATCAGCGCGTGATGGAGCTGCTGCTCATCTTCACGTCGGTCCTGTTCATCGTGGACCCGTTCGCCGTCATCCCCACCTTCCTCGCGATGACGGCGCGCGACACGCCCGAACAGCGCCGCGTGCAGGCGCGCCGCGCCGCCTGGACCTGCGCGATCACGCTCACGGCGTTCGCGCTGGGCGGCAGCTTGATCTTCAAGATCTTCGGCATCACGATCGGCGCGTTCAAGATCGCCGGCGGTGTGCTGATCGGCCTCAACGCGCTCGACATGGTGCAGGCGCGCCAGAGCAAGCAGCGCGAGACGCCGGTCGAGAAAGCGGAGGGCATTCAGAAAGAGGACATCGGGATCATCCCGCTGGGCGTTCCGATGCTCGCGGGTCCGGGCGCGATCTCGACGGTCATGGTCCTCGCGCTGGGCGCCAAGGTGCCCGCCGCGACCGCGGCGGTGTACGTGTCCGTCGTCCTGACCTCGTTGATCAGCTACTTCGTGCTCGCCGGCGCGACGCTGGTCGAGCGCCGGCTCGGCCAGACCGGCATGCGCATCCTCACGCGTCTCATGGGCCTGGTGCTGAGCGCGATCGCGGTGCAATTCATCGTGGACGGGATCAAGCTCAGTTTTCAGCCGTTTCTACCAACGGGCTAGTCCATCGGATGGAGGAGACAGATGGTCAAAAGACTTATTGTCGGCCGAATTGGCCAATCCTACTCTTCGCCCATGGGCGAGTCTTCTAGATGACGCCACCCCTTGTCAGTGCGCTCTTGATCGAAGCTCCGGTCAACCGGCACTTTGCACAGCTGCATCGCGACCCGCAGGCCCTCACGGATGCCGTCACGCTGTACTTGGAGACGGGCCTGCGGCGCGGCAATGGCGTCGTCGTCATCGCAACTCCACTACACACCGACTTGTTTCTCGCGCGCCTGCGCGAGGACGACCTCGATCCCGGCACCTTCCTGAAGTCAGGACAGCTCGAACTGCACGACGCGGAGGTGACGCTGCGCAAGTTCATGCGCAACGACGCGCCGGATTGGGAGGACTTCCGTCGCGCGATCGGCGCGGTGTTCGAGCGGGTACGGGCGTTCGGGCGTGGTACGACGCGAGCGTATGGCGAGATGGTGAATGTGCTGTGGCAAGAGGGTAAGCAGGAGGCCGCCATTCGTCTCGAAGACTACTGGAACGAGCTCGCCCGCCTGTATCCGTTCTCCCTGTTCTGCAGCTACATGCTGGACGTGCATCACGATCATGCCTACCAGGGGCCACTGGAGGAAATCGGCCGCACCCACTCGGACATTCTCGGCACGTCCGACGACGAGCGGTTTCGAGTGGCCTTGGACGCGGCGAGCCGCGATGTCTTCGGCGTGCCGCTCTCGCAGATGGTGGGGTTCAGCCGGCATCGGGACAGTGGCGAACAGCGGTTCCCGAGCGGACAACGGACCATGCTATGGGTCCAGCGCAATCTGCCATCCGTGAGCACTGCCCTGCTGGAGCGGGCCCGCCGCTACTACGAAGAATCGCTCCCCTAGTCACATCCGTTTGTATTTCGGACCGCTGCCGCCTTCGCGCGGCGTCCAACGGGGCCCCAGCACATCCGTCGCTTTGCAATCGACACAGTTGGGTGCGTTGATCCGCACTCCCCCCCCCTCGCCGCGTTCGTAGACTCCGGCCGGACACATGTGCGAATAGAAGTCGGCGACCTCCGCCGGGATGTCCTGCGCGGCGATCAGATGATTCGGGATCGTGTCGCGCGTCGCGTTCCCGGACTTGAAGACCGCATCGACCTTGCTGATTCCCCCTCCCCCCCCCGCGGGCGCCGGCGCATCTGCATGTGGCTCGACGCGCCGCGGCACATCTGCGTCCGCGTGCATCCGGTACGTGCCGCCCGGGAACCGCCCGCCGGTCAAAGTCATCAACGCCGCCTGGATCCCGCCGAAATAGAATCCGTCGCGGAAGGCGAGGCGCATGTTGCGGGTGCGGCGCAGGTCGCTCGCGATGTAGGACTGGTTCACCAGGCGATCGTACTCACCCAGATCGGCGCCGGTCTTGAGATGCTGGAAGATAGCGCGCGCCGCGTACATCCCCGATTGCATGGCGTAGTGGATGCCCTTGAGCGACGGCACATCCACGAACCCGGCGGCGTCGCCCAGCAGGACGACCCCTTCACCCGAGCGCTGCCCCGGCAGCGAGTAGAACCCGCCTTCGGGAATCGTTTTGGCGCCCCATTCGACCATCTCGCCACCGGCGAGCAGGTCGCGGATCAGCGGGTGCTGCTTGAACCGCTGGACCAGCGCGTGCACGTCGAGCGCGGCATCGCGATAGTCGAGCCCCACCACCAGGCCGAGCGCGACCAGATTCGGCTCGAGCGGATAGACAAAGCTGCCACCGAAGGCGTCTGTGGGCAGCGGCCAGCCCAGCGTGTGGATCACGCGATCGAGTGAGTGCTTGGTCTCCCACAGCTCCTTCACGCCGAGCGCGAAGATCTGGGGATTCTCCGACGGGACGTTCTGCCATTGGCACCACGCCTGCGCGAGTAACCCGCGCGTCCCCTCAGCGAGCGCGGTCACCTTCGCGACCAGATCGTTCGCGGCCCCCCCCGTCACACCGGCGGTGGGTTTGCCTTCACGGTCGAGACCTGTAGGCGCCGTGCGGACGCCGGCGACGGCCTCGCCCTGCACCAGCAGCTGCGCCGCCGGGAATCCGGTGAACACGGTGACGCCCAACTCTTCGGCCTTGGCCCCGAGCCAACGCACGATCTCGCAGAGCGAGGCGACGTAATAGCCGCGGTTGTGCATTGTGGGAGGCGTTGGAAGTCGGATCTTGGAGTTGGGAGTCAGGAGGTAGACCGCTTCCTTCGTTACCGGCCCACGGAACGGGAAGTCCGTGTCCTTCAGATCTGGGAATAACTCGCGCAACGCCCGCGGGTTTACGACCGCCCCGGAGAGCGAGTGCTCACCGAGCGCCTCGGCCTTCTCGAGCACCCCGATGTTGAGCTCCATCCCGTCTGCCTTGCCAAGGCGCGCCAGCTCGATCGCGCACGCAAGCCCCGCCGGACCTGCTCCGACGATCAAGACGTCGAGATCCATGCGATCGCCGGCACCTTCGGCGCCGTCTTTCAGAATGAGCTTCTCGAGTGGAAGGGGCGGCTGGTAGTGGGCGGGAACGATCTTAGCCATGCAGCTTGCGGATCTCCTCGGTCAGCTTGGGAACGATCTCAAAGAGATCTCCGACGATTCCGTAGTCCGCGACTTTGAAGATCGGCGCGTCTTTGTCCTTGTTGATCGCCACGATGACTTTCGAGGTCCGCATGCCCGCCAGGTGCTGGATCGCCCCCGAAATGCCGACGGCAATGTAGAGTGACGGGCTCACGGTCTTGCCGGTTTGTCCGACCTGGTCCGCATGGGTGCGCCAGCCCGCATCCACGACGGCGCGCGAAGCGCCCACCGCGGCGCGCTCACCGAACGCCTTGGCGAGCTCCTCGAGCACCTTGAAGTTGGCGGGATCCTTCAAGCCGCGGCCGCCTGAAATGATGATCTGCGCCTCGGCGACGTCGAGCATTCCCGCGGGCGCCGGTTTGATCTCGCGCACGACCACGCGTCCCGGGGACGGCACGGAGAGCGTCTCAGGCTTCACCTGCGACGCCTGCGCGTCAGCGGTGAACACGTTGGGCCGAACCGATACCACCGCCGGCGTACCGAGCACGCGGATCTTCTGCATTGCCTTGCCCGCGTACACAGGCCGCGTGGCAACGATCGTGTCTCCTTCGACGGCGAGATCGGTGACATCCGCCGCCACTCCCACGCCGAGCTTTGCGGCGACACGTGGCGCGAGGTCCTTGCCGGTCGCGGTCGCGGCGAACACAAGGGCGCCGTAGCCGCCCCCCCCCGACTTCGCGCGCTCCGCGATCGCAGTGGCGCATCCCTCGGGCCCGGTGGAGCCGCAGACGACCGCATCAACCGCCGAGCTCAGGCGCCGGGCGGCCGTCACGACCTCGAACGAGACTTTGCGCAGGGTGCCGTCGCGCTGCTCGAGCACCGCGAGGACTTTGTTCACAGGACCTTCGCTTCCTCGCGCAGCACGCGGATCAGCTCCGGCACGGCGCCAACGCCCTCACCCACGATCCGCCCTTCCTTCCGCTCGGGCGGCGGTGTGAGCGCGACGACGTCGAAGCTGCCACCCCCGACCTGCACCGGCTTCACCTCGAGCGGCTTCTTCTTGGCAGCCATGATGCCCTTGAGCGCGGGATAGCGCGGCTCATTCAGACCCTTGTCGGCAGTCAGGACGGCCGGGAGGGGAAACTCGACCACCTCGATGCCGCCTTCGATCTCGCGCTCGGCGACGCCCTTCGATCCCTCGATCTCCAGATGCGAGACCGCGGTCACGCACGGGAGACCGAGCAGCTCGGCGACGAGCGGACCCACCTGGTGGTTGTAATCGTCGATCGCCATGCGGCCGAACAGGATCAGGTCCCAGCTCGTGCTCTTCAGCTCGGCGGCGATGACTTTGGCGGCTTCGAACGGATCGGCGGGAATCTTCTCGGCCTGCAGCAGCACGCCGCGATCGGCGCCCATGGCGAGCGCGGTGCGGATTGTCTCCTGGGCCGCCGCGGGACCGAGGCTCAAAATGGTGACCTCGCCCCGCCGCAGACCCTCTTCGACGGCGAATTCGTCATAGGGGTTCATGACGAATTTCACCCCGGCTTCGTCGAGACTTTTACCGTCCGCAGCGATCTTGACGCGCGTTTCCGAATCGGGAACGCGCTTGATGCACACCGCGATTCTCATAAGGCCCGAAAGCTACGTTAGCGCGTCCCCGTTCGGAACACGCTGATGCCCCAACTCTCGGGATCGTCCGGTGGGTCGTCATTCCAGTCGGCGTGCGAGTGCGAGCCGTCGGAATAGTAGCGCAGGACGTAGGTGCCGGCGCGGAGTGTGATCACGCCGTCGAACATGCGGTTCTTCTCACCTCCGCCCGCGGGCTCGGTCTCGTCGAATCGCATCTGCCATACCACGTTGCCATTGCTGTCTTCGATGCGGCCGTAATCGAACATCTCGCCGTCCCGGCCCTCGCCCAGGGCATAGACGCGCAGCTTCGTCTCGCGCTCAAGCTCGAATGTCTTGCGGGCGTCCTCGTCATTGCCCATCGGCGTCAGCTCCGCAACGGGAACGCTGGTGCCCCCCCCCCGGCCCGGGCGCACGAACGGTCCGATGTCGGCCGGATTCAACCGCCGGTTCGCCGGGAACACGCTCACGCCGTAATACTTCGCTTCGGCCGGCGGGGCGCTGTTCCAGTCGCCCGCGGAGTGCGAGTCGTCGCTGCGATAGTACACCTGGTACGTGCCCGGCTGAAGATGCACGGCGCCGTCGAACAGCCGGTTCTTCTCGCCGCCGCCCGCATGCTGGGTGTTGTCCAGGGTCATCGTCCACACGTGCTTGCGATGCTCGGCATCGAAGATCCACGCGTAGTCCACCATCCGGCTCGTACCCTCGCCGATCGCGTAGATGCGCACGTCCATCGGGCGCTTCAGCACGAACCCTTCCGAGCGCAGTTCGTCATCACCCACGCCGATCATGGAGACGATCGTTTGTCCCGCGGGGACGGGCTCATAGTCGAACGGCTTCACGGCGGCGCGCGCAGCGGAATTCGCGACGCGCAGCGTGAGTCCCCAGAATTCGGGATCGGTCGGGGGGACGCGACTCCAATCGTCCGGGTGGTGGGATTCGTCGTTCACGAAATACGCGACATACCGGCCTGGCTTCAGCCGGATCGTTTCGCGCGCCACACGGTTCTTTGATGACCCGCCCGCCGGATCTGTATCGACGTACGACATCACCCAGACGCGCTGATGCGTGTCCACGTTCATGATCCAGCCGTAATCGTATTCCTTGTCGATGGTCAACTCGCCGATCGAGTAGACCTCGACGTCGGTTGGCCGAGTGATCTCAAAGCCCTTGCGCACGGATTCATTCGGATGGGGCACAATCCTCGCGATCGCCGACCCGGTGAACGCCGAGCGTGCCGTCTCGAGATCTTCAGGTGACGCCCTGCGCCCGTTCCCCGTGATTCGCAGTGCGAATTCCTTGTACAACCCGTTTTCGACATAGGGGCCGCCCGATTGGGCGCGGCGGCCGAGCCGCACGATGTCCTCGATGCTGCGATTGATGTCGCCGTCGTTGAACGAGACCGAGGACGCAGCATAAGAGGCGTAATGGGCTTCGTACGTGCCGGCGGGGAGGCGGACCGTGCCAGCAAAGCGGCGCAGCCCGTTGGATTCGCGCCGCGTTTCCGCCGACCGCACGTCCCAGACAACCTCGCGGGTGCGCGCGTCGACGATCCAGGCAGCGGCGGGCCACGTGGTCTGCTCGTCGTCCTCCCAATGCTCGTCCCCACGGCTACGCAACCGGTCCGGCCACGGCTCGGCCGCGACGGCGTTGATCGTGAGCTCCTGCGGCGCGGCGAGGACGAACGCCCCCATCTTGTGTTCGCTCGGGGAGAGTTCTAGGAGATCGATGAGACGCTGCGGAAGCGGAGCTGGAGTTGCGGCCTGCGTTTGTGCGATCAAGAACAGGAAAGCGAGACTCATGGCTGTCCTAACGGGCGCTGCCACAGCGCGGTTTCTAGTTGAATGCCGATAGCCCTGTGATTTCCTGGCCCAGGATCAGGGTATGGATGTCGTGCGTGCCTTCGTAGGTATACACCGATTCGAGGTTTGCGAGGTGCCGCATCGCCTGGTATTCGGCCAGGATGCCGTTCGCGCCCAGCAGCCGCCTGGTCTCCCGGGCGATGTCGGTGGCCATACTCACGTTGTTGCGTTTGGCGAGGCTGACTTGCTGCGGGGTCGACTTCCCGTCGTCCTTGAGACGGCCCAGCTGGACACACAGCAGCTGCGCTTTGGTGATCTCCGTCAGCATGTCGGCGAGCCGCGCCTGCTGCAGCTGGAAGCCGCCGATCGGCTTGCCGAACATCACGCGCTGTTTGGCGTAGCTGACCGCCTCGTCGTAGCACGCCATCGCGGCACCGACGGCGCCCCACGAGATCCCATAGCGCGCCGCGGTCAGGCACATCAGGGGTGACTTGAGCCCGCCTGACTTCGGGAGGAGCGCGGCCTTCGGGACGTGGACGTCCTGGAGCACCAGCTCGCTCGTGTCACTCGCGCGCAGCGACAGTTTTCCCTTCTGGTCCTTGGCGGAGAATCCCTTGGTGTCGGTCGGCACGATAAAGCCGCGGATGGAATCGGCGTCGTCCAGCGTTCCCGTCTTGGCCCAGATGATCGCCGCGTGCGCCGCCGAGCCGTTCGTGATCCACATCTTGGCGCCGTTCAGGACCCAACCGTCATTCGTTTCTTTGGCGACGGTGATCATGCCGGCGGGATTGGAGCCGTAATCGGGCTCGGTGAGTCCGAAGCAGCCGATCACTTTCCCGCTCGCCATTTGCGGCAGCCATTCCTTCTTTTGTTCTTCGGAGCCGAAGGCGTAGATCGGATACATCACGAGCGCGCCCTGCACCGACGCGAACGAGCGCACGCCCGAGTCGCCGCGCTCGAGCTCCTGCATGATGAGCCCATAGGCGACGTTATTGAGTCCCGCGCAGCCGTACTCTTCCGGCAAGTTCGCGCCGAACAGGCCGAGCTCGGCCATGCCGGGGATCAGCTGTTTGGGAAATTTGCCGGCGACGTAAGCCTCGCCAATCACCGGCATCAGATGCTCATCCACCCATTCGCGGACAGTGTCACGAATTGCGCGTTCTTCTTCGCTGAGAAGACCATCGATGTTATAGAAATCCACGCCTTGGAACTTCGAAGTCATCAGTTACAAGCTCCTAGAGAAGACGCCAAGACGCCAAGTTACAAGTGGCTGCAAGTGCCAGTGACAGTCGCAAGCCCAGCTACAAGCTGGCGTCTTGAGACCACTTTGCAACTTGGCGTCTTGGCGTCCTACTGGGCCGCTTGTAGCTGGGGAGTGGGCGTTTTCGAACGGGCAAATGCCGCCGTATCTGAAGGCTGAAACCGCTGCTTTCCAGCGTCCCACCGGAAGAAGGTGACTTGGACAGCGGCGGGGTCGATCGTGACGAAGTTGAACGAGACCGGCCGCCCGCCCCGCGCCCGCGTCGACAGCGTGCCGGCGGTCGAAACCACCACCTTGCCGTCGAGCATCTCGGCGCCTTCCTGGTGGTCGTGCCCGCACAGCACCACGTCGGTGCCCGCGGCGACGATCCGTTTCTGGGCGGTGCGCCAGCGCGCGAGGCCCATGCGTTCCGACAGCTCGCCGCGCAGCACGTTGTGGTGCACGACGAGGATGCGCGGCAGGCCGGCGTCGGCACCGGCGAACACGCTGTGCACGCGCTGGATCTCCTTTTTGGGGAGATGGCCCTTCACGGCGATATCGCGCACCCGCGGCGTGAGCGAGCCCCACGCGACACCGTGCGCCGTCAGCGCCGAGGCGATGATCGCTCCCCCGGGGATCGTCAGCGTCGGTGTGAGGTCCGCGCCGAAGTAGCTGCGATACTTCTCGTACACGGCGTCCTTGCCGAACGGCAGGAACGGCCGGCGCCACCACTGCACGTCGTGGTTGCCGGGGATCACCAGCACGGGCGCGGTTTCGCGCGCGAGATTGACGAACGCGCGCCCACGCTGGAACTCGCCGTGCCGGGCGCGCTGCGAGAGATCGCCGCCGATCACGATCGCGTCAGGACGCAGATCGGGAAGGGCACGCTCCAACGCCTCGACCACGGGAATGTCGGCGACGCCACCAAAGTGGAGATCGCCGATGTGCACGATCTGGCAGGTCATGACTCGAGTTGCACCGTGTACGTCAACGTGGCCTCACCCTGCGCCGGGACTTGCACGCGGAACCGCGATTCGGTGGACGAGAGCTTCTCAGCCGGCACGCTGCTCTCCACGATCTTCCAGGCGCCGAAATGGGACTCGCGCACGTCGATTGTCACCGCTTGCGCCTTCGCATTCGCGATCGTGACCCGATACGCCGCCGTCACGCGCTGCCGGGGCTGCATGTTGCGGCGCTCCGGCGGCACTTGTTCCTGAGTGTAGTCGGTCTGCACGCGCTCGGCGGTGATGTCGAACGCGTCGCCGGACTGCAAGCGCAGGTCGCGGCCGGGAGCGGTGTGATCATTCGCCGCCTCGCCGATGAGCTGCATGCGGCCACTCGAGTCGGCCTCGTAGAGCTGCACGGTGCCGGCGGGCAGCGGCCGATCACCGAATGAGGTCTTGGACGCGCGCTTGATCGTATACCACACCTGCACGGGAACGCGGTTGGGCTCGGGATTCTGTCCAATCCACCCACGCCACGGCAGCACGCCGGGAACGATCAGCTCCTGGGCCACCGGCGCGGAGCTGCGCGGGAACAGCGCGGTTGTAGAGGGGACGTTGGGTTCAATCGTCAGGCGGCTGGGAAGCTGATACACATGCGTCTCGCCAACCGCTTCTTCTGAAGTCGCGCCGGGCATGGTTACGGTAACCGCATCAAGCTGCATGCGGCCCGCGACTCCCGGCTGGTACGACTTCTCCTGGCGGGTGCGCCGAATCGCGCCCGCAACAAGCTGAACGTCGGCGCTGTCCACCTGAAGCGCTTGCGAGGTAATCGTGGCCGTCCCTGAGATCGACACCCGCGAGCCTATGAGAACAACCTGATAGAGCGCCTCCCACGACATCCCCTGCGCGACGTAGGCCAGCTCCGTCCGTTGACGGGCCCGCGACGCCTCGAGCACGACCTGTGCCTCCGGCGTCGACCTCACAAGCTCGGCAGGAAATAGCGGCTCACCCGGCATCCCGAGTAGCAAACGTCCATCCGAAAGCCTGAACTGGGGGGGATCGGCCCGCACCACCGTCGCGCGAATGGTGTCGCCTTTCGCCCGCACAAATGAAAGGGTCTGGCCGATCGCGCGAGCCAAGGCGTCTGTTGCCGTGCTGGGATAACGCACCGTCGCCGAGCTCACGGCAACGGCAGTGTCCGGTGAAAAGAGCGTCGCTGGATCCAAACCTTCGAGTCGCAACGTCAGCGCGTTGCGGCCCTGTTGCAGCGCCTGCGGCAGCGTGCGCCGCACCACGACGCGGCCGTCTCTATAGATAGAAAGGGATGTCTGTGCCGAAAGCGGCGCCGCGAGGAGCAGCAGAGCCGCCGATACCCGATACCCGATACCCGATAGCTTCATTTCAGGAACTCCAGCGTCACCCGTTTGGCGATCTGAAACGTCAACACATACCACAGAAGGATGCAGGCCGCGCCCACCAGCCGGGCGGTCTGCTCCACCGGCAGGGCCATGCCGACATTCACCGCGAGCGGCAGAGTCGTGCCGAGCGACACCAGGCGGGCGACCCGCGTGGCACGGCGATGCAGCAGCCGCAGGCAGTTCTGGCACAGGCCCCCGATCGCGATCCCGGGCGTGCCCTCGCCACACTTGGCGCACGGGTGGCTAGGACCCAACCCGCTTGACCACGGCGCGGGCGAATTCGGCCGTAGAAGCACGTCCCCCCAGATCCGGCGTCCGGACATTGTCCTTCACGATCGTCGCCTCGAGCGCGCTGCGTAGCCGCTTCGCCGCGTCGAGCTCTCCCACATGATCGAGCATCATCGCCGCCGCCAGCAGCTGCGCCGACGGATTGGCGATGCCCTTCCCCGCGATGTCCGGCGCCGAGCCGTGCACCGGCTCGAAGATCGCCGCGTGCGTCCCGATGTTGGCGCCGGGCGCGAGCCCCAGCCCGCCGATCAGGCCGGCCGCTTCATCGGACAGGATGTCGCCGAACAGGTTCGTCGTGACGATCACGTCGAACTGCTCCGGCTTGAGCACGAGCTGCATCGCCGTGTTGTCCACGATCTTGTCTTCGCAGGCGATCTGCCCCGCGTACTGCTCGGCGACCTTCTTCGCAACCTCGAGGAACAACCCCGACGTCGCTTTGAGAATGTTGGCCTTGTGCACGATCGTGACCTTCTTCCGGCCGTGCAGCTTGGCGTATTCGAACGCGTACTTCGCGATCCGCTCGCTCCCCTCGCGCGTGACGATCGACATCGCCTGCGCCAGGGCGCGCCGGTCGGAGCCGATCTTGAACGTGTGATCGAGTCCGACGTACAGCCCTTCGGTGTTCTCGCGAATGATGACGAGATCGATATTCTCGTAGCGGCCGCCCGGGACGATCGTCTTGGTGGGCCGGACGTTGGCGTACAGGTCGAACTCCTGCCGCATCGCGACGTTGACCGACCGGTAGCCGCCGCCGACCGGCGTGGTGAGCGGGCCTTTGAGACAGAGCCGCGTGCGTCGAATCGAATCGAGCGTGGCGTTGGGCAGCGGGGTGCCGGCCTTCTCGACGGCCGCCATGCCGCCGTACTCCTCATCCCACTCGAATTTGACGCCCCCTCCGAGGGCGTCCAGGACCTGGAGTGTGGCTGCCGTGATCTCGGGCCCGATCCCGTCGCCCGCGATCAGCGTGGCCTCGCGTTTGGTCAAGGCAAGCCTGGGGTGAGACTCTTGACCGCCTTGGTGAGCGCCGCCCAGGGATCGTCCCCGTCCCCGCGCGCCACCGTGCGCCAGCCGATTCGTCCGACCCGAGTATCGATCATGACGATCGACAGCTCCGCCGTCGCATCGGTGCGGCCGGGCCGGCGGCGATAGACGAGCCCCGCGGGGATCATCGCGTAGCGGCCGCCGACAAGTCCCACCAGCGTGCGCAACTGGTAGCGAAGCGGATCGGGTACTTCGATGAGCTTCTCGTTGCGAAGGAACGGCGTGCCCAGCTGATCGGGATCGGTGGCGATGCCGGCCGCGCGGCGCGCGGTCCGGCGCAGCTCGGCGGGGCCCACCCAGGTCACCTCGGGGGCCCGTGCGATGAGCAGCGCCTCGATGATGCTGTCGCTCTTGTCCAGCGTGGCACGGCGATCGTTGATGATCGAATCCCACTGCAGCGTGTCGTCAGCGGCGACCAGCGCCAGCGGCGTGAGCGCCACGCGTTGGCCCGCGAGACCGGCGGTGGGCAGCGGTGCGGTTGGCGGCAACTCCTGGGGCGTGGGCGTCTGGTCGGCTTTCTTCTTGCCCCCGCAGGTCAGTGCGCCCGCGAGCAGCAGCACGCACCACACACCATGTACCAAGTACTTGTTTTTTAAAGGGTTACTCACGGCCTACAAACTAAGCGAGCGTGAGTCCTCCATCAACTACGATCACCTGGCCGGTGATGTGGCGGGCAGCTTCACTGCACAGAAACAGGATGACGCGTGCAATGTCCTCGGGTTCGGCGACGCGACCGAGCACCGATTCGTGCTCGGCGCGCTCGAGCACTTCGCGCGGCAACTGGGTGAGCAGCTCGGTTTTCACGAAGCCGGGGGCGACGGCGTTCACATTGATCCCCGCCGAGCCGAGATCCACCGCCGCCGCCTTGGTGAGGCCGATGAGCGCGGCCTTGCTGGCGGCGTAGTTGGCGATGCCGAAACCGGGGCGGAACGCCTGATGGCTCGCGACGTTCACGACCTTGCCGTAACGCTCCGCGCGCATGAAGGGAGCGACGGCGTGGATGCAGTTGAACGCGCCACCCACGTTCGTGTCCATCACTTCCGACCAGGCCTCGGGGGTCAATCTCCAGAGCGCGCCGTCATGGGTGACGCCGGCATTGTTCACGAGATAGTGGATCCCGCCGAGATGGCTCTTCACCTCGCTGACGAAGTGCTCGACGAGATCCATTTCCCGCACGTCGCACAGCGCCGAGTACACGGGCACGCCGTACGCCTTGATCGCGGTCTCGGTCATGAGGGCCTGGGGGCCGACTTCCCGTCCCGGCATCTCGACGTAATTGAATGCAACGCCGCAGCCCGCCTGCGCGAACTCGAGGGCGACGGCGCGGCCCAGTCCCGTTGCGCCGCCCGTCACCATGGCAACGCGGCCCTTTAGGGTGTCGCCGACTTTCTGGGGTTGCGTGCGCTCCTGCACTGCCGATGCGGTCGCTGGGCGAGCGCTCGACCAGGAGTAGGGACCGGACGAACCGGACGCGGGGGGGCTCAAGGGTTTCGAACCTATGTTCGAACTTGAACATCGGCAAGCGGCGCCGCAACTTACGCCGCGTGCGAGCGCTGATGTGGATCGTGATTTCCGTGCTCGGGGCGGTCGCGTTCGGGGTGTTGGCACTGGCCCGGGGCGAGACGATCAGCGCCGCATGGCTCCTCACCGCCGCGGTGTGCACCTACGTCATCGGCTACCGGTTCTACTCGAAGTTTCTCGCGCACAAAGTCTTCGGCCTCGATCCCCGTCGCGCCACGCCGGCGGAACGGTTCAACAACGGCCACGACTTCGTCCCAACCAATAAGTGGGTGCTGTTCGGACATCACTTTGCGGCGATTGCCGGCGCCGGACCGCTCGTGGGTCCCGTGCTCGCCGCCCAGTTCGGATTCCTCCCAGGGACGCTTTGGCTCGTCATCGGCGTCGTCCTGGGCGGCGCGGTGCAGGACTTCACGATCCTGTTCTGCTCGCTGCGGCGCGACGGCAAGTCGCTGGGCCAGATGGCGAAGGAGGAAGTCAGCAAAGTCACCGGCGTGACCGCGATGATTGCGGTGCTCGCGATCATGATCATTCTGCTCGCGGTGCTCGCCCTGATCGTGGTGAACGCGCTGCGCGCGTCGCCCTGGGGGCTGTTCACGATCGCGTGCACCATTCCGATCGCCCTGCTCATGGGCTGGTGGATGAAGCGCTGGCGGCCGGGCAAGGTCGGCGAGGCATCGGTCGTGGGCGCGGTCCTGCTGCTGCTCGCGCTGGTCGGCGGCGGCACCGTCGCGAGTCATCCGACGCTGGCGGCGGCATTCACCCACAGCGGCACGGCGATCTCGTGGATGATGATCGCCTACGGCTTCATCGCGTCGGTGCTGCCCGTATGGATGCTGCTGTGCCCGCGCGATTATCTGTCCACCTTCCTCAAGATCACGACGGTCGTGGTGCTCGGGCTCGCGATCTTGATCATCCTGCCGCCGCTGCGCATGCCGGCGTTGACGCCGTTCGCGACTGCGGGCGAAGGCCCGGTGTTCGCGGGCAAGCTGTTCCCGTTCGCGTTCATCACGATTGCGTGCGGCGCGATTTCAGGCTTCCACTCACTGGTCGCGTCGGGAACGACGCCGAAGATGATCACGCGCGAGACCGATGCGCGCATGATCGGCTACGGCGGGATGCTCATGGAATCGTTCGTCGGGATCATGGCGATGATCGCGGCCTGTACGCTCGATCCGGGCGTGTACTTCGCCATGAATACCACGCCGGCCGCACTTGCCGGAGCATCCGACGTCCTGACTCAGGCCGGGTTTGTCGTGACGCCGGACTACATGCAGGCGCTGGCGGCCCAGATGGGCGAGCAGTCGCTCGTGGCGCGCACCGGCGGCGCGCCATCCCTGGCGGTCGGGATGGCGCACATCTTCTCAGGATTGACGAGCGTGTTCGGCGGCAAGGCGCTGACGGCGCTGTGGTATCACTTCGCCATCATGTTCGAGGCGCTGTTCATTCTGACGACGATCGACACCGGAACACGCGTCGGCCGGTTCATGCTGCAGGAGATCGTCGGGCACGTCTGGCCACGGTTCGCTCAGACCTCCTGGTATCCCAGCGTGTTACTCGCGAGCGCGCTGGTGTGCGCCGGCTGGGGCTACTTCCTCTATCAGGGCGTCATCGATCCGCTCGGCGGGATCAACTCATTGTGGCCGCTGTTCGGGATCTCGAATCAGCTGCTCGCGGCCGTGGCGCTGTGCGTCGCCACCACGATCCTGATCAAGATGGGCAAGCAGCGCTACCTCTGGGTCACGCTCGCCCCGCTCGCCTGGTTGATCGTCGTGACGATGACGGCGGGATGGCAGAAGGTCTTCTCGGCCGACCCCAAGCTGGGATTCCTCGCGCATGCGGCGTCACTCGCCGGCTCGACCGCGCCGAACGCCGCGCGGCTCATTTTCAATGACCGGCTCAATGCCGTCGTCGCGCTCTTTTTCATGGCCGTGGTCGCGATGCTCGTGTTCACGTCGGCGCGCGAATGGTGGCTGGTGCTGTCACGGCGCAAGCCGGCGGTGGTCCATGAGGCGCCATTCGTTCCAACCGCACTCGTCGCAGGCGACTAGCGGTCGACTGGTACCGTCGGCAACGGATTGATTTCGCTTACGCAACAATCGCCAAGCACTCGATTTCTACTTTCGCACCCAGCGCCAGCCCACTGCCCGCCACCGTCGAACGTGCCGGTGGGTCCTTGGGGAAGTACGTCGCGTAGACTCCATTCATCGCGTCGAAGTCGCGGATGTTGGCGAGAAACACCGTGCACTTGAACACCCGCTCCATCGAGCTGCCCGCGTAAATCAGCACCGCCTTGATGTTCTCGAGCGTCTGCTGCGTCTGCTTCACCACGCCCGTATCCACGAGCTGACGAGTCCCAGGCAGTACACCGATGCTGCCGGACAGGTAAAGAACATTCCCGACCTGCACCGCGCTCGAGAAAGGCAACCCCGGTAACGAGCCGGGAATCTGAATGACGCGCTTTTGGCTTTTCGATGTGTCCGGTGGTTGTTGAGCAGCGAGTATGCTGGGTACGACCATGGCCAGAAGAATCATGTGCAGACGCATACGATTGTCCTCTCCGTCAGAGCTCTACCTGGGCCCCGACCTCGAACACTTGATTCGGCGGAATCTTGAAGAACGCCGTCGCCCGCAACGCGTTGCGCGACATGAAGGAAAACAGGTGCTCGCGCCAGATCGCCATGCCCGGGCGATCCGATGCGATCAAGGTTTCCCGGCCGAGGAAGAACGTTGTGCCTTCCACCGGAATCGACAGACCTTGGGTCTTGCACGCGGCGAGGATCTCATTGATGTCGGGATCCTGCATGAACCCGTAGCGCGCGACGACACTGTGGAAGCCCTTCCCGCTGCGCTTGACCGTGACGCGCTGCTCGTCCCCCACGTGCGGCACGTCCTCCGTGGTCACGGTCAAGAACACGATCTTCTCGTGCAGCACTTTGTTGTGCGCGAGGTTGTGCACCAATGCGGGCGGTGTTCCATCCGACGTGCCGTACATGAACACCGCCGTGCCGGGCACGCGCACCGGCGGCTCGGCCGCGAGATCGGCCAGGAGCAGCTTGAGCGGCACTGTCTTCTCCATCATGCGCTTCGCGAGGATCTCGCGTCCCTTCTTCCACGTCAGCATCAGGATGTAGACGACCAGCGCGATCACCAGGGGCACCCAGCCGCCCGCCGGGATCTTGAGCGCGTTGGCGGCGAAGAACAGCGTGTCGATGACCATGAACGTCCCGGTCACCAGCACGGCTTTCAGAATCGTCCAGCCCCAGACTTCCCGGGACATGATGTAGAACATCAGCGTCGTGATGACCATCAACGTCGAGAGCGCGACGCCGTACGCGCCGGCGATGTTGCTCGAGTTACGGAACCAGAACACCAGCGTCACGGTCAGCAGCATCAGCGCCCAGTTGACCGCCGGGACGTAGATCTGTCCGATTTCACGCGACGAGGTGTGATCGATTTGCAGGCGCGGCATGTACCCGAGCTGCACGGCCTGGCGGCTGAGTGAGAAGGCGCCCGAGATCACCGCCTGGGACGCGATGATGGCAGCGGCCGTCGCCACGCCGATGAGCGGGATCAGCGCCCAGTCCGGAGCGAGATAATAGAAGGGATTGCTTGCAGACTGCGGGGTCGTGAGGAGCTCCGCGCCCTGACCGAAATAGTTGAGGAGCAGCGCCGGGAACGGCACGGTGAACCAGGCGAGCTGGATCGCGCGATGTCCGAAGTGCCCGAGGTCGGCGTACAACGTCTCACCACCGGTGACGACGAGAAAGACGGCGCCGAGGACGAGGAACCCGCGCCAGGGATCCTCGCCGAAGAACCGCACGGCATGCAGCGGCGACACGGCAGCGAGAACGCTGGGATCCCGCACGATGCCGTGCAGTCCCAGGGCCGCAATCGTCAGAAACCAGATCAACATCACCGGCCCGAAGACCGCCCCTACCCTGGCGGTGCCGTGGCTCTGGAAATAGAACAGCCCCAGGAGCAGCGCGAGCGTGATGGGCGTGATCCAGTGACTCAACGCCGGCTGGGCAACCGCGAGACCCTCGACCGCGCTCATCACCGAAATCGCAGGGGTCAACGCCCCATCGGCATACATCAGCGCCGCACCGAAGATGCCCAGGATGATGATCATGCCGCGCGCCGACCCCCCGCGCGTTTGCCGGCGCCCCTGGATAAGTGCCATCAGCGCCAGGACGCCGCCCTCACCTTTGTTGTCGGCGCGAATGATCACCACATGGTACTTGATCGTGACCACGATGATCAGCGACCAGAACACCAGCGATAAGACGCCCAGGATGTTGCCCGGGGTCACCGGGATCGCGTGCGGACCATGGAACGCCTCGCGCAGGGCGTACAGGGGACTCGTTCCGATGTCGCCATAGACGACGCCGAGCGCGGTGAGGGCGAGGACTGCCAGGTAGCGACCGCGCGGTGCCTCGCCATGCGGCGCTGAGCGAGGTGTCTGGGGAGGGGTGCTGGGGGGTGGCTGGACGGGGGGGGGCGTGGTCATCGGGGGGGAACGCTATGCGCGCGCGCCCAGAAAGGCCACAGGACCACCAAACCTAAAGCAGCGGCGGCACTTACTAAGAAAGCCGTGTCGCCATTGCGGGTTTGGAAGATGACCCCGAGCAGGAGCCCGCCGATGAGCGCGGCACCCCCCGTCAACGCGTGATAGATCCCAAAACCACTGCCCTGATGTCCCGTGCTTGCCCGGGAGACCGATGCCCGCTCCGGACTCTCGGTCAGTCCCGCGACGATCCCGAATGCGAGAAAGAGCACCCAACCCGCCACGGGTCCCTTCGCAAACGCCATTCCGGCCGAAAGCGCGACGTAGCTCAACCACCCCATCCACATCGTGCGCGCTGGGCCGATGCGGTCCGACAGGCCACCCCCGACGAAGCTCGTCGACGCCTTTACGACATGGAGCGCGGCCCAGAGCAACGGTACGAGCGCGACGGCGATGCCGAGATGCTGGGTATGGAGGATGATCAGGGTCTCGGGCATCCTGATGAGGTAGAAGAGGGAGATGGCGATGACTTCGGGCGGAGGGCGGTAGAGGGCGGTCGAGGGCGGTAGAGGGCGGTCGGGTACCGCCCGTTCCCGCCCCTTACCGCCCTTTACCGCCCACATCGCCAGCAATACCACAACCACCCCGGGCACAAAACTCACCAGGATGACGCGCCTCACATCCGCGCCACTCGACAGCATCCACCAGGCCACCAGCGGTCCAATCACCGCTCCCACGTGGTCCAACCCTCGCTGCAACCCGAACGCTCGACCCCGAATTGGCTCCGGCGTGACGTCCGCGATCAGGGCATCGCGCGGCGGCGTACGCAGTCCTTTGCCCAGCCGGTCCACGACGCGCAAGCCGACCACCTGCCACGCGGCGGCGGTCACGGCGATGATCGGCCGTACCGCGGCGGCAACGAAGTAGCCGATGACGATCAACGGCCCGCGCCGCTGTGGACGATCCGCGAGCCGGCCCGAGACGAGCTTTACAAACGCCGCCGCGGCATCGGCGGCGCCATCGAGCGCTCCGAGCGCGATCGCTCCACCGCCCAGCACCCCGGTGACGAACGCGGGGAGCAGCGGGTACACCATCTCACTCGCGAAGTCATTGAGGAGGGAAACTGCACCGAACAGCTTGACCTGACGGGGAAGTTGCTGGCGATCACTCACCCAGGCCGAGTCCCCAGCGAATGAGGGTCACGGGCAGGCCGCCGTACGGGAGCACGGCGTCGTGGAAGGCGCGCAGCGTGAAGTCGTTGCCCTTCGACTTGCGGAAATCGTCGCGCAGCCGGAGCAGCTCGCGCCGGCCCACGGCATAACAGAGCTGATACCCGGGCCACGCACAGTAGCGCCGCACCTCGGCCTCGGCATTGCCGCGCTCGACATGCAGCTCCTTCACCATCTGATCGACCGCCTGCTCGCGCGTCATGCCGCGCGTGTGCAGCCCGACGTCCAACAGAATGCGCATCGCGCGCCACAGCAGGTGCACGCGCTGGAAGAACAGCTCTTCGTCCGACGCGTAGAAGCCTTGTTCTCCCATCATGTCTTCGCAGTAGAGCGCCCAGCCTTCGACCGTGAGCGGTGTCCACAGATTCTTGCGCACGTGCGACGGGAGCTCTTTGGCGATCACGAGCTGGAGATGGTGCCCCGGATATCCCTCATGCAGCGCGGTCGCCGCCAGCTCGTAGCGGCAGTGGTCACGCAGAATCCGTTCCTGCTGCGCCGTCGGCAGCCGGGCATCGGGCACGGTCACGTAGAACCACCCCGTGCGGTCGCGGCTGTACGCCCCGGGACTGTCGTAGGCGGCGTATGGAATCACCGGCCGCATGAATGCCGGAGTGGGAATCACGCCCAGCGGTGCCTGGGGAATAGGCGCGAGCTTCTTCTCCGCCACGAAATCGCGCGCGCGCGCCATCTCTTTCGCGTACGCGTCAACCAGCTCACCGGGCGTGGGATGGTCGGACCGCAGCTGGTCCACCAGGTCCGGCCACGGCTTGCCGTCGATCCGCTTGGCCAGACGCACGAGGTCGGCTTCGATTTCTTCCTTGAGGTGCAGCCCATAGCGCCACAGCTCCGGTGCCGTGTCGCGCAGCGCATGCTGATAGTGCAGCAGGAAGTTGAACGCCTCCTCGCCGATCGCGAAGTGATCCGTTCCCATTTCGAGCCAGCGCTCGAGGTTCGAATCGAACTGCTGCAAGGCGTCGCTTGCCGTTCCGGCCGCGCTCGCAAGCTGCGCGGCATGCATCGGAGACTGCGCGCCCAGTGCTGTGGCCAGCTCTTTCACCAGCAGCCGCCCGCCCTCGGTCATGCGCAATGCCGTTTCGACGAACACGCGGACCGGTTCCTCGAGCGTCGCCTTGAGATCATCGAGGAACGCGGGAATGTCCTCGAGGCGGCCGATGGCCGCCTGCGCCTTCTCGCCGGGAGTGCGATCGGCCGAGAGCAGCAGATGGTGCAGCCCGCCCAGCAGGTGCGAGAGCCAGAATTCCGGGTTCTTGGCCTGCGGCTTGATCGTCTCGTAGCGCAGCAGCGAGACGCGGATCTCGTTGAGCAGCGCGGTGCGGTCGATCTCCTCCTCGAGATCGGTCGCGTTCGCCTCTTCCAGCGCGGCTGCAATCGACTTGAGCGCCGCGAGCTGGGGCGCGAGCGCGGCCGAGCTGAAGCGGCCGTAGCGATCGTCGTGGCCCGGCACACCGGCCTGCGTGGCCGCCACCGGATCCATGTGCCAGTAGAGATCGAAGAACGACTTCTCGATGTCGCGGAAGCTCATGCGGGGGGGCTCAGCAACCGATGGCATTCTTCGTCGGACAGCACCCGATCGGTCCGCTTCGCGGCATCGAACAACGTGCGGCAGGCGTTCTCATCGTCGGGATCGTACCCATGACGCTCCAGCCAATACTTCACGTTGGACAGGCCGGAAACCGGTGAGATCTCGATGCGCTGCTCAAAGCCGAATTCTTCGGCGGGGACCGAGCTATACACCCGATCCGCGAGCCAGTTGTGCCCCTTCTTTTTGGCCTTGATGATGGCCGCGGCGTGCACGCCCGTGCCGGTCCGGAATGCATCGGTGCCGATCACCGGATAGTTCACCGGAATCGGCACCCCGACCGCATCGGCGACGAGACGGCAGTACTCGGGCAGCTTCCGGATGTCGCCCTGATGCGCGCCGAGCAGCTTGAGGTTCACGATCAAGAGATCCATCTCGGCATTACCGACCCGCTCGCCCACACCCAGCGCCGTGGCGTGAACGCGATCAACTCCGGCCTCGATGGCCGCCAGGCAGTTGATCAACCCCATCCCACGGTCGCGATGACCATGCCAGTCGATTCTCACGTTTTTGCTCTGAACGATTTCGTCCTTCACGAATCTGACCAGCGCCTTGACGCCGTCTGGTGTTGCATGCCCGACCGTATCGGCGAGACAAATTCGCGTGGCGCCGCAATTTATAGCGGCGCCGTACAGCGCCTTGAGGGTCTCGGGCCGCGCGCGCGTCGTGTCTTCGGTGACGTACATGACCGGCAAGCCGTTCGACACGGCGTACGTCACCGCCTCCTCGGTGGCGGCCAGGATGCGGTCGAGCGTCCAATCCTCCGTGTACTGCCGGATCGGGGAGGAACCGATGAAGGTGGCAGCTTCGATCTTGATACCGACTTCGTTGGCGATCCGCACGATCGGCTCGACGTCCGCGACGACGGTGCGGGCGGCACAGTTGGGAGCGATTGGGAGCTTGTGATCGCGGAT
>Ga0137432_1000320_pt1 | contig 30345 bp, 24 predicted proteins | sample EasRivERMZT820_2_FD_102337 | JGI IMG/M metagenome (GOLD analysis project Ga0137432, IMG submission 102337) | Soil microbial communities from meander-bound floodplain in the East River, Colorado, USA - East River MetaG ERMZT820_2 | ecosystem: Environmental > Terrestrial > Soil > Floodplain ... | reverse complement strand
GCCGACCGGGCCGGCGCCGTCTGCACCGACGCCAACGACTTCGGCAAGGGGCGCCCTCACCCCGCGGCCTTCGGCGCCTTCCCGCGCGTGCTGGGGCGCTGGGTGCGTGAGAGGAAGCTGCTCAGTCTCCAGGAGGCCGTGCGCAAGATGACCGGCTATCCCGCCGCGCTGCTCGGTCTTCGCGATCGCGGCGTGCTGCGCGCGGGGGCTTATGCCGACATCGTGCTCTTTGATCCGAAGACTGTGGGATCGACGGCGACCTACGACGAGCCAAGACGTCGCGCGGACGGCATCCGGATCGTGCTGGTCAACGGCCGTCAGGTCTGGCCCGCCGACGCGGCCGCCGCGGCATCGCCTCCCGGCCGTTTCCTGCGCCGCGGGGCGTGACATGGAGCACTGAAATCACGGCGCCATAGTGTGTGAAGCGGACCCGGACGCTTCCACTGTGAACTGGAGGCCGCCGGTCACTCGGATGACGACGTTGTAGGCCGCCGCGGTGACCAGCCCCGAGATCCAGCCCATGATCAGGCCGATGAAGGGATAGAGGATCAGCATCATCAGGCCCCAGACGATGTTCTGATCTGGACCGAAAATCGAAACCAGCAGGATGATCGGCGCGAACAATATGGCGAAGACCGTCGTCATGACGCAGTAGACGAGCGCGCCCACGTTGGCCGCCCTGAGTGGCTCCACGCGCTTCAGTTCCCAGTTCATCGCATCCTCCAGCATGCCGTTGGAAGTCGGCCCCTTACGATGCCACAGAACGTCCGCGCGCGCCGGGGGCCCGGTGAGATTGTGATCTGTCGGCCCTCGAACGAAAGCGAGCGGCCGCAGGAAGGGCCCGAGCGTCTTGTGAACGGTCGCGAGCGCGTTCCATGCGCGGTTCGCGAACGCGGCGAGCCGTTGTGTGGCGAGCCGTAGGCGAGGGCCATTGCCTGCGGGCCGCGAGCGGAGGTCCTCGGATGGGGCGGGAGTCGTGGGCCAGAGAGTCCGGGTCAGCGGATGGCGATCGGGGCCAGGGGGGAACGGACCTCGCGCGTGTTGTAGCGCTCGAGGTAGTCGAGGAGATCCGGGCGGTCGTAGGGATAGTTCTCCCCCTTGGGGGGCGGATAGGCGGTCATGCCGTGCCAGGGGAGCGGGCCGACGGTGTGCGGGCGCGCCGCGTTGATGTCCATGTCCTTGCCGAAGCCGTCGGTGTGCAGGAGCCAGTCGCGACGATAGCCCTCAGGGAGCGGCGGAAGCTGGTCTGCCGGAAAGCGCATCGCGATCTCGTCTCCCGGGGCGGTGATGACGTAACGATCGTCCGCATCGGTGAGCAGCTCGCGCACGTCGCCGTAACGCGTATAGGCGCCCGATTGCACCTTCCAGTGCACGGGAGTTTCATCGCGCGCGTAGTCGTACTCCTCGGGGCGCTGGCCGTCGGGCAGAACGATCGCCGGGAAGCCCCGGTGACGCAAGCTCGCCTCCGCCGGCGCAATCCGCGTCAGCGACGGAGCAGGCCCATGCCCGGTCGCGACGAGGATCCTGTCCCAGTAGATGCGCATGCTGGTGCCGATGCGCACGATGCGTGTCCCCTTGGGCAGCTTGTCGGTCAGGTCCACGGTCATCGTCTTGGGGAGCCCGGCGGGGAATCCCATCGACTCGATGGCGCGCACCCATCGCCCACGGTGCGTTGTCCCTGAGAGAGTGACCGCATCGGATCCATCATGCGCGCTCTCGTCGAGAGCCTCCAGCCAGGGCGGCGTCAGCGTGAGCCCCGCCTGCGCCGCCGCGATGTTGCTCGTCGAATCGGCGTAGTCGATCCACCCGTGCAGCAGAAGGACCACGGGGCCCGATGCGGGGATGGCGCCGAGATCCAGCGTCAGATGATGCAGCGGGGCGTACCCCTGGAACCTCGCCCCCATGCGCTCGTCCGGCGGGCGGGCATAGACACGATCGACCCTGGCGAGCGCATCGAGCAGGTTGCGACCATCGTCATCGGCGGCGGCGGAGGGGGGGTGCTCGCCGGTCGTCGCGTGCAACCGGAAGGGAGGGAAGGGGCGCGAAGGCATCAGGCGCTCGTCGGGATGAACCGCCACGCCGACGGGGTGATCCACCGCCAGCAACGTCGCGCGGTCGAAATAGATCGTCTCTTCGAGCTGGTTCACCAGCCGCAGCTCGAGGGCTCCGTCCTTCGGCACGAGCCGGGCCGCGTCGATGGCGACGAACTCCTCGGTGTCGGGATAGTTGAACGACGCGGGCCCCGTCCTGTAGCCGATCGCCGAGCCGCCCAGAAAGTCCGAGACGAACGCCATCGTCGCGCCGTTCCAGGCGTAGAGGATCGGGCACGACGAGCCCTTCCGGTCCAGCTCCTTCACGGCGAAGATGGCGTCCGCGGCGACCTGCACTTCGTCCTGGAGGACGCCGCCGGGCCACAGCAGGCGCACCGTGTCCACGCGCTGGCGCGCGCCGAGCCCGAAATGCGCGGCGGTGGCGTTCTGCGACATGTATCCCGACGCGGATGCGATCTCCTGCTTCTGCCAGAGCCTTCCGGCCTTGATCTCCACCTTGGTCCCCACGGCCTGCCTGTTGCTGTGCAGCCCCTCCGGACTCACGCGGATCCAGTGCCCGCGGTTGCCGCCGTCGTTGCGCAGGAGCGTCGGCGCGCCCCCCGCGTTGGCGATGACGAGATCCAGATCGCCGTCGGCGTCCAGGTCCGCGACGGCCAGGCCGCGTCCCTGGCGCGCGGCGACGGCGTTCGCCTTCACGAGGTGCGATGCGTCGGAGAATCGGCCGGCGCCATCGTTGCGAAAGACGAAGAAGGCCTGCCCGATGTCGCCGCCGTTGACCGCGACGAGATCAAGAGCCCCGTCGTTGTCGATGTCCGCGAAGGCGACGCCGAACTGCGGCTCCGCGATCTGCCGCGGCACGTCGGCCATGGCGTTCACGTCGAGGGCGAAGGCTCCGGTCGCCTGGGCGCCGGATTGTCCCATCATGTTCCTGAACAGGCGCGGCAGCCCCGTGTCCCAGGTCGTGGCCGCAAGATCCATCCAGCCGTCCTGGTCGTAATCGCCGGCCGTCAGACCGAGCACGCGGGCGCCGGCCGGCAGGCCGGATCGTTCCGCCAGATCCTGGAACGTCCCGTCGCGCATGTTGGAGAAGACGGTGGAGCCGTCCGCCGGAGAGGCGACGGCGAAGTCGATGTCCCTGTCGTTGTCGAAGTCCGAGAAAACCGCGCCAGCCGTGCGTCGCCCCGCGCGTGATATGCCGGCCGCGGCGGGGGCGAGGGAGAATTTCACGGGGGCGGCGCCCCCGCCCTCCGGTGGCGCGGCCGTGACATTCAGCAGGAGGTAGCTCGTGCCGCCGGGCCAGGCGTCGGGGAAGGCCGTCCTGTCGTCGGCTCCCTGCGGCCCCGCGGTTTTCTGCGACGGGACCGCGAGGAATCCGGCGGCATGGATGTCCAGATCGCCGTCATGATCCACGTCGGCGAGCGTCACGCCGCCGAGCACGCGCGGGGTCGCCCCTGAAGGCAATGCGAGCCCGGCGTCGGCCGCGGCCGGTGCGAAGACCCCGTGCCCGTGATTGATCAGGACGAGCAGGCGGTCGGAGAGGGAGACGACGAGGTCGGGGTCCTCGTCCGCGTCCAGATCGCCGAAGACCCCTGCTGTCGCCTGCCCCGCGATCAGCGGAGCGCCGGCGGCTCCGATGAGAGGCACGCGCTCGAACCTCATCCCGCCGCGATTCAGATAGAGCTCGCTGACGGCTTTCCCCTGGGCATCGGCATTGGGGAAGAACAGGTCGTCCGCGCCGTCGCCGTCGACGTCGGCGCAGGCCACGCCGGGACCCAGCATCGGCGTGACCGTGTCGCGCAAGGTGGCCGATGGATCGGGGCCGCTCGCGGGTGTGGCGCGCTTGAGCTGACCGGCGCTTCCCCTGGCGCCGTGCCGGAAGGCGAGGCCCGACCCGGCCGTCACGTCGACGAGGACAACGGCTCCCTCCGCCAGCTGGGCCGAAGGGGCGTCGACCCCCTGGTCCTCCATCGCGTAGGAGTACTTTCCCTGCTCGCCGTACCGCAGCCCGACAGCGGGCGTCGCTCCGGCTCCCGCCGAAAGCTCCTTGTGCTTCTCCATGTACTGCTTGCCCTTCGCGACGTCCCCCTTCGAGATCCAGGCGCGGCCGAGGCTGTAGTAGGCCGACAGGAAGTTCGGGTCGAGCTTGAGCGTGGTCTCCAGCTCGCGGATCGCGTCGTCGTACTCGCGGCGCGTCAGATAAAGGCTGCCGACGTGGTAGCGGATGTCGGGATCGCGCGAGTCGAGCGCCATCGCCTTCTTCGCCTCCGCGAGGGCCTGATCCGCCTTGCCGAGGAGCTTGTTGATGAGCGACAGGTTGAAATGCGCGTGGATGTTGTCCGGATCGAGCGTCAGCGCCTTGCCGAACATCGCGAGCGCGTCGTCGTAGTGCACCTGAGCGAGCGCGGCGATGCCGGCGTTGACCGTCCCCGCGACGAAGTTCGGATCCAGGGCGATGGCCTGGCGGAACTCCTTCTCGGCATCCGCGGGCTTGTACTGCGCGAGATAGGCGATCCCGAGATTGTTGTGGCGGAGGACCTCCTCGGAAGCCTCCGGGGGGGCCTTGGCCTGCTGGGCCCCTCCATTCCGGGAGAAGATGAGCAGGGCGGCCAATGCCAGAAGCGCCGCGGCCAGAGCCGTTGCGAGGCGTCTGCGATGGGGCGAGGAGGGGGGAGTCAACGCCATAGTCGGCGGATTATAGGCGTGTGGCGATCCGGGTGGCAACCGGGAAGGGGCGCGCCGCGCGGAATCCTGGCCCGGTGTGACTCACGCGACGAAACGGCTCTTGTTGCCCGCTTCGGGGCCCAACCCTATATTGCCCAGCGCATCGGGCGGGAGGAGGGTCGTCGTGTGAGCGTTGCTGGGGCGCGGTCGGTGATCATCGCCGACAACAACGAGTTCTACCGCAAGGTGCTGAGCGACTTCTTCATCGAGCAGGGCTTCGACGTCCGCACGGCGCGCGACGGGATGCATGCCCTCGAACAGCTCGAGCAATCTCCGCCCGATCTCCTCGTTCTCGATCTGATCATGCCCTCCATCGACGGGGCGCAGCTCTGTTCCTGGGTCAAGAGCAGGCAGGAGCACCGGCACATCCCGGTGGTCATCGTCTCGGGCATCCTGTCGGACGAGATCGACGATCTGGCCGCGATCGGCGCGGAGGCCTACGTGGCCAAGATGCCGATGGAGCAGATCGCGGTCGCCTTGAAGGAGGCCATCCAGCTCCTGATGTCGGGACCAAGGAGCGATGGACCCATCCTCTTCGGCTTCGAGAAGATGTACCGCCGCGAAGTGGTCCTCGAGCTGATCCAGGAGCGCAGGGCGCGGGCCGAGACGCTCGACTCGCTGACCGAAGGGATCGTCGAGCTGTCGCGGGGGCGCAGGGTCATGAGGACCAACCGCGCCTTCGAGGGGATCGCGGGGCGCAGCTCTTGCGAGGTTCTCTCGCGGCCGCTGGAAGCGATCTTCCCGGACGGTGCGGACGCGTTTGCGCGACTGTTTGCCGCCGCCGACTCGGAGACGTCGATCGTCGCCGTCTTCCCGCACCGCGGCCGTCATCTGCAGGTGAAGCTGCACCGGGTCGGCCGTGCGCAGACCGGCCAGCTGTTCGAGACGGTCGCGAAACAGAACGCCAAGGTGCTGCTGCACAGCATGCTCGAGTCGGTCGGTTTCACCCTGATGGTGGAGGACATCACCGCCAGGGTTCAGGCGGACCACGAGCGCGAGATCCTCAAGGCGCGGCTCGCCCAGTCCGAGAAGATGTCGGCCTTGGGGGTGTTCGTGTCCGGCGCCGCGCACGAGCTGAACAATCCTCTCACCAGCATCCTCGGTTACTCGCAGCTCGCCATGAAGAAATCCGCGGAGCACCGCGGCGATCTGCGGAAAATCGCCGAAGGGGCGCAGCGGTGCAAGGAGATCGTCGAACAGCTCATGGCGTTCGCGCGCTCGCTCCGCCCCGATCGCAGGGTCATCGACCTCCACGCGGTGCTGCTGGATGTCCTGTACGCCTACAAGGATGACATCGCCGCAGGCGGGATCCAGGTTTCGGAGAACCTCATGGTGGGGGGAGCGAACGCACTGGCGGACGAAGCGCAGATCGGCCAGGTCTTCCACCACCTGATCGACAACGCCATCAAGGCGCTCGGCAGGGCCCGTGGGCAAAAATGTCTGCGCATCACGTCGCGCCTCCATGGAGACCATGTGGTCATCGAAGTCGCCGACACGGGGCCGGGGATTCCGGAGGAACGCCTCGGCCGCGTCTTCGATCCGTTCTTCACCACGGGGGACATAGGAGCCGGGCGAGGTCTGGGTCTTTCGGTCGCCTACGGGATGGTCACGGCGCACGGTGGGCGAATTTCCGCGGCGAACAGTGTGGAAGGGGGCGCCATCATCCGCGTGGAGCTTCCGGCATCACAGGAGCAGCCCGAGCACGAGCCTGTCGCGCGCCTGCAGCCGATGGTCGATGCGACGCCGCGCCGCATCCTGGTGGTGGACGACGAGAGGGTCGTGGCGGAGCTCATCGTCGAGATCCTGTCGGACAGCAATCACAAGGTCGACGCGGCGCACAACGGCATCGACGGGCTGCGGCTGCTGCGCCATCGTGACTATGACCTCATCGTCCTGGACCTGCGGATGCCCGACATGTCGGGCCAGCAGATGTACCAGGAGATGGAGCGCCACCATCCCGAGCACGTGTCCCGAGTCCTCTTCGTGACGGGAGACACCGTGATGCCCGAGATCCAGGAGTTCCTCAAGCGCGTGGGGAACCCCTGCCTGCTCAAGCCGTTCTCGGTCGAGGACGTGATCAGGAAGGCCCACGAGATCCTTTACGCGAAATCGCGCGCCATGGACGCCTCCTCGACCGCCTGAGCGTCGTTCTCTCCTCCTTCCTGCTAGAATCCCGCTCATGCGCACTGTTGCGGCCCGACGCGGGGGGACCGTCGCGAAGCCCGCGACGCCACCGTCCGTCATCCGTTATTGCGGCCTCGCCGCTCCGATCGGGCGGATCTGGCTGGGGGTCTCCGATCGCGGCGTCGTCAGAATCTCGCTCGGCGGCCTCGAAGAGTCCGCCTTCGTCGCGGAGCTTGCGCACCTCCGTCCCGGAGCGCGCCTGGTGAAAGACGCCACGTCGCGCATCATCGCGGCCGCCCGCCGCGAGCTTCTGGAATACTTCTCCGGCACCCGGACGACCTTCACCCTGCCGGTCGATCTCGACGGGCTGACGGCCTTCCAGAGGAAGGTCCTCGGGTCGACCGGGAGAATCCCTCTGGGGCGCGTCGCGACCTACGGCCGCATCGCGGAGGCGGTCGGCCGTCCCGGTGGAGCGCGTGCCGTGGGAGGGGCTCTGCGGATCAACCCGGTGCCCATCGTCATCCCGTGCCACCGTGTTGTCGCCAGCGGCGGGGGCCTGGGCGGTTTCACGGTGCGTGGCTGTCCCGATTCCCTCGACATCAAGAGGAAGCTGCTCGCACTGGAGGGGCAGGCGGGACGATGAAGACTCTGCTGGCATACAAGTCGGGGCGCCCCGGGGCGGGGGACTACTTCGCCCGGATGATGCCGGTGGGATTGGGGTGGATCAACGCGACGCTCCGGCAGGCCGGGTTCGAATGCTCCCTGGCCAACCTCAGCAGCGTGGACTGGGCGCGCACTTTCGCCCTGCTGCGCCGCGAGCGCCCCGACTTGGTGGGGATCACGCTCTACACCTTCAACCGGCTCCCGGGGCTGCGGCTCGCGCGGCTCGCGAAGAAGGCCAACCCTTCGTGCACCGTCATCGTCGGCGGACCGCACGCCACCCACATGGCGGCCTCCATCCTGAAGCACTGCCCGGCCGTGACGGCGGTGGCCATCGGAGAGGGGGAGATGACGATGCTCGACGTCGCGCGCGCGGTGGCGTCGGGGCGCCCGCTCGCGGGAATCCCCGGGCTGATGGTGCGCGATGCGGTCACCGGCGAGCCTACGGCCGGCGCGGCGCGCGCCACCGTGCCGGACCTCGACGCGCTTCCGTTCCCGGCACCGTGGTACGCCGGGCACCGTCTGGACGTGGAATCCGAGTCGTCGTTCATCATCACGTCGCGCGGCTGTCCCGCGCGGTGCACCTTCTGCAACACGCCGGACTTCTGGGGGACGCGCATGCGGTTCCGCAGCCCGGAGCACATGCTCGCGGAGATGCGCCATCTGCGCGACCGCATGGGAATCCTCTACGTCAGCATCAGGGACGACACGTTCACGGTCAACAAGCGGCGCGTGATCGAGTTCTGCAAGCGGCTGATCGACGCGCGTCTCGGCGTGCTCTGGAACTGCCAGTCGCGGGTCAACGCGATCGACGAGGAGCGGCTCGCCTGGATGCGCCGCGCGGGGTGCGAGCACATCCAGTACGGCATCGAGTCAGGCTCCCCGCGCATGCTCGACGCCCTGGCGAAGGACATCACCATCGAGCAGATCCGGGCCGCTGCCGCCGCCACCCGGCACGTCGGATTGCCGCTCTCCATCTACCTGATCAGCGGCGTGCCCGGCGAGACCGACGCGGACTTCGCGGCCACGCGCGCGCTCATCGAGGAGATCCGTCCCCACGACGGCATCGTAGCGCCGCTGGCCGTCTTCCCGGGGACGCGGATCCACGACGACATGGTGGCGGCGGGACGCATCGAGCCGGACTTCTGGATCCGCGAGAGAAAACACACCCTCTACCTGATGGAGGGGGCCGCGGGGAGACGCTCCTTCCGCCGGCTTGCGAATCTTTGCGCGCGCGTCGGGCGCCGCGCTGTCTACACCATCGAGGAGCTGGAGGCGCACACGCGCATGCACCCCGGCGCGTTCGCTCCGCTGCTGGCCCTGGGGGATGGGCGCGTTGCGCGCGGCGACGTCGGCGGGGCCATGGCCGCCTACGAGGAGATCCTCAGCGGAAATCCCGCGAACGTCTGGGGTCTCGTCAGGACGGGGATGCTGCTGGCGCGCACGGGCGACCGGATCGGTGGGAGGCTGTACCTCAAGGAGGCGCTGCGTATCGTGCCGTCTTCTCTCATGGTGCGCGACGCGCTGGCGGCGGTCGCACGGCGCGGAGCCAGACGTCGGCCGCGCCCGCGAATCCGCCCGGCTCTGGGGGCGGCGTCATGACCCAGATTCCCACGACTCCTTACAACGAGTGGTTCGGGATCCATTGCGTGACGCGCGGCGATGGGCGTTCGGTCTACGAGCTGGAGGTCACGGCGCGGATGCTGAACCGGCGCGGCGTCGCGCACGGCGGGACCGCCTCCTCGCTTCTGGACTCGGCGCTCGGCTCTGCTGTGGTCTCCGGCATCGCCGCCGAGGAGTGGTGCGCGACCACGCAGCTCTCGATCCAGTTCCGCAAGCCGCTGCGGGCAGGGAGGGTGACGGCGCGCGGGCGGATGACGCAGCGTGGCAGACACGCGGCGTTCGCAGAGGGGGAGATCCTCGACGCTGACGGCAATATCCTCGCCACGGCCCACGGCACCTGGTACATCTGGCCCCAGCGCCCCAAGGACTGAGCCGATCTAGGGCTGTGGAGACTTGGGGGGCGGGGGGGAGATACCGAGAGACTGCAGATGCCGCTTGAAATCGAAGCCCGCCTTGAGCGGGTCCGCGAGCCTCTTCTGGAGAGGGACGCTCTCACCCGAGGCGAAGCAGGTCTCGATCAGCCAGGGGCCCAGGGCGCCCCCTGAGAGTGGATCCGCGCCGAAGCGATCGGCCATGAGCTGGCGCACGTCGGCGGCCACCGAGAGCGCGGTGAAATCCGCGAACCAGGAGACGGGGCGCGTGATGTAGCGGGGCTCGGCGGTCCAGGGGAGAGGATCATCCGCGGCGAGAGGGAACCCCATCAGACCCTCGAAGTAGTCACGGTACCTGAGATCGAGATCCGCGTCGGGGTTCAGGAACATGATGTGCTCGAAGCTCATGTTGACCCCGAGCCAGCGCATCCTCATCAGCTCGCTGTCGCGTTGCTGGGCGAGAAACGCCGTGACCTCATCGGCAGACATCCCGAGCGCATGCTTCAGGAACGCGGAGTCGCGCAGGAAGCCCGAGAAGAACTCAGCCATGGACCGGGTGTAGATCGCGTTGCGGGTCCCGGGGACCCAGTCGTACCCCTTCAGCATCGGGGCTACGGTCTTCGTCGCCGAGGTCTGGAGAGCCGTGGCGCCGGCGCCGAGGATCAGCGCGTAGCCGTCCGGCCCCTCTGCGGGCGCGTCGGGCTCGCGACGAGTGAGGAGTCTCAAGTCCCCCGGGATGAGGGCGATGCTCTCCTCGATCGCGCCCGCGATCGAGGCGCGCTCGCGCCGAGCTTCGACCGCGGCACGCGGGAGACCCATCATCTTTGCGAGGCTCGCGAGAGCCGTGGGTCCTCCCGAGGAGGGGAAGCGGCGCGCGACGATGGCGTCCACACCGCGCTGCTTGGCGAGGATCGCCAGCGCGCGGTCGACGTCCCAGGGAGCGAGCGCTTCCTTCCGGATGGCCACGCGAAGCCGCGCGTCGAGATCCTTCGTCGCGGCCTGGATGCGGCGGTTGACCGTGTGCAGCATCATCGTGAGCCAGCGGTTGTCTATCTCGTTGGCACCGTAGATGAGATCGAAGTAGGTCGGGGCCCGGAGATCGCGCGCCTTCACGGCCCTCATGCGGTTGAGCTTCTTGAGGTCGGCCGCGATGAGCTTGCCGGGCGCCATCAAGGCAAGCCATGCCCGGCGCCGCAGCGCCTCGTCGTCGCTGTCGGAGAGGATCGCGCGCAGCGCGTCCCGGTCGACCTCGCGTCCGTCCAGCATGTAGCGGTGCCGTGCGAGCACAGCGGACAGTCGATCGGCCTCTGCCGTGATGTCGGGGTCCAGCTCCACGGCGGCGGCGGGTGAAGCCTGGTTCCAGATGGCGACGCGGCGTGTGAGCGTCGGGTCGCGGGTCACCGTGCGGCGGAAGTGCCAGCTCTGGAGAGTCTCGACGAGCCGCGGGTCGGTGAAGACCGCGAGCAGGTCCCGACGCGCCTTGGCGACGTCGGCATCCGCGGAGGGCTCGCCTGTGGCGCGGCGCCAGAGGGCGTCGGACAACCGCCCACCCGCCTGTTCGTAACGCGTCTCGGAGGCGTCCAGAAGCGCCGCAAGATCCTGCTCGGTCGTCGGGATCGAGGTCTGCGCGCTCGCGGAGGCAGCCAGGGCCAAGGCGAGGAGGGTGAGACCGGTCACCGCAAGACAGGGCGCGCGCACGCCGCACAGTATGGCGCGTCGCGAGGCGTCTGTCAGGCCAGGAGCGCCGAAAGTTCGGTCTGGATCGGAAGGCCCGTGATGACCGCCTCGCGCTCCCGCACGTAGAGATTGATCTCGGACCGGATGCCGAACTCAGCCAGGTAGACCCCGGGCTCGATGGTGAAGGCGGTCCTGGGGATGATCAGCCGGTCGTCGATGGTCTCCAGGTGGTCGAGATGGGCCCCGTTCCCGTGAACCTCGTAGCCGAGGTTGTGACCGGTTCGATGGGTGAACTGGTCGCCGTAGCCGCGCGCCGCGATGGACGCACGGGCCACATCGTCCACTTCGTGCGCTTTCACGGGGCGTCCCTCGGCGACGGCTTTCTGCACGTAGGCCGTCGCCGCGTCGCGGCCCGAGCGCACCACGTCGAAGACTTCGCGGTGTTTCTGAGGGACCTGATCGTCGAGGAAGGCGGTCCAGGTGATGTCGGCATAGATGGAGTACGGGGTCTTCTTCTTCGCCCACAGATCGATGAGGAGGAGATCCCCCCGCTTCACGGGGGAGGAGCCCACCTCGGGCGGAGAGTAGTGAGGCTGCCCCGCGTGCGCGTTGACCGCCACGATCGGCGCGTGGTCGGCGAGAAAGCCCTTCGCCTCGAAATGATCCGCCATGAAGCTCTGGATGTCATATTCGGTCGTGGGGACGTGGTCCCTGAGCCTGCGTCGGACCTCCTCGAACGTCAGGTCGACGGTCTGGCGAAGCATCTTCGCCGCCTCCATGTGCGTCTCGACCTGCGCGTCATCCATCACCGCCTCGACGGCCTGGACCAGGTCCGCCGAGGTGACGACGGTGACGCCGCAGCCGCGGATCATCTCGATGGTTCCCGCGTCTACGCGCGAGACGTAGGGGATGGCGTTGCCCGGCGAATACTGCATTGCCACGCGACCGGCTCCCTTCAGGGTGTCCTGCAGGTGCGCCTGCAACTCCTTCCAGCCGCTGTAGAGAAGCTTGCTCCCCGGCAGATGGTCGAGTGCGTCGGCCTCGATGCGGTGGCAGACCTTCACGGGGTCGCCCGAGGTGGGGACCCAGTAGAACCACCGGCGGGTCGCCATCTTCCCTTCGGGGAACCTCAGGACGTTCAGGCTGATGGGGTCGAGACCGCGGAAGTCGTAGAAGAGCCACCCCCCCGCGCGCGCGACGGCGTCCGACGCGAGGGCCTTCTGAAGCGCTGTGAGATCGAAGCGACGTGCGTATTTTTCCATGGGTTCAAATGGGGCTCAGTTGTCGAGGAACACCATCTCCTTGAGCGACGAGCGGACGACGTACAGGCGCAGGTTGTTGTCCGAAGGGTCGGTCGGGAAAAAGAAGAATCCGGGGAGCGCCTCCTGGTACTCGGCCGCGTAACCCCAGAGTCGCTCGCCGTCGACGAACTCGAGCGCCACCCTGCGTCCTCTGTCCATGACGCGCGTGAAACGCTCCTCGATGATCGCGCCGATGCTCTTCGTCGGTGGCGGATGGTTCCTGTTCCCCTCGAACGTGCGAACGTGGAAGACCGCCTTGAGGTCGTCGAGAAAGACGGGCAGGGGACCCGACTGGCCCGAGTAGGGCTGCAGCGTGAAGGAGTCGCGGCCCGGGGAGAAGTCGCGCGTGTGTCCCTTGACCACGCGCCCGTCCTTGTAGTGCGCGACGACCTTGTCCTCGAAGAAGATCTCGCCGGCGAAACCGATGATGGTCATGAATCCCTCGATGTCGTACGATACGCCGGAACGCGCGGCGCGACGCCACATACGCGCGATGCCGCCTCATTCTACCCGACGTCGATCCCTTGTCAACAACACCACCCTCATCAGAACGCGATGCAGAGCTCGCGCCTGCGGCGTCACCGGTCGCGCGCCGGCGCGTCTGGCCCGTAGGGATCCGCGCCCTCGGCTACAGGAACTACAGGCTCTTCTTCTCGGGCCAGATGATCTCCGTCGTCGGCACGTGGATGCAGGCCACGGCGCAGGCGTGGCTCGTCTACCGTCTGACCGGCTCGGAGATCCTGCTGGGGCTGGTGGGGTTCGCGGACAAGGTCCCCATCTTCCTTCTGGGGGTCCTGGGGGGGGCTGCCGCCGACCGCTTCGATCGCCACCGGATCGTCGTGGTGACGCAGGTCGCCTCCATGGTCCAGGCTCTCATCCTGGGAGTGCTGGTCGTGAGCGGGCAGGCGCAGGTGTGGCACATCTTCGCGCTGGCGATCGTCATGGGGACGATCAACGCCTTCGACACGCCCGCGCGCCAGGCGCTCATCGCCGCCATGGTGGAACACGACGCGCTCCCCAACGCCCTGGCGCTCAACTCCTCGGTCTTCAACGCGGCGCGCGTGATGGGGCCCGCGCTGGCGGGTATCGTGGTGGCCACGGTCGGCGAGGGGGTCTGCTTTCTGATCAACGCCCTCTCGTACGTCGGCGTCATCGTGTGCCTCACGCTGATGCGCCTCCCCGGGCGGCGTAGCGACGGACCCGGCGTGGGGCTGCTTACGCACCTGAAGCAGGGATTGGCCTACGCGGCCGGCAACGTTCCCTCGCGTGCTCTGCTCCTGCTGCTCGGGGCCATCAGTCTCTTCGGAGCTCCGTACGTGGTCCTGATGCCGATCTTCGCCGGGAAGATCCTGGGGGGCGGGGCGGGGGGCCTCGGCTTCCTCATGGCGTCGTCCGGCGTCGGCGCGTTCCTCGCCGCGGTCATGCTGGCGCGCCGGCGCAGCACCGCGGGTCTGGGGAGGGTCGTCGCGATGGGGGCGATCGGCTTCGGTTCAGGACTCGTCGCGCTCTCCTTCTCCCGCAGTTATGCGCTGTCGTCCGCCATCCTGGTGGTCATCGGCTTCAGCCTGATCGCGGAGGCCGCGGCCACCAATCTCCTGCTGCAGTCGCTCACCCCGGATCACCTGCGCGGCCGCGTCATGAGCCTCTACACGATCATGCTCCTGGGGATGTCCCCGTGGGGGAGCCTGATCGCGGGGACGGTGGCTCATGCCGTCGGTGCGCCCGGGACGGTTCTCATGGGCGGCGTGGTCTGCATGCTCGCGGGGGTCGCCTTCGCCTTCAGGATCCCCGCGATGCGGCCTCTGGTGCGCTATCCGATCCCGGAGTCTCCGAAGGCGCCGGCATCGCAGGATCCTGCGTGAGTCGCGCGGGATCGTGCCCCGGATCCGTCATGCTAGACTCGACGTATTGAGGTGACGGTGTGATGGATCGGATTGTCGTCGGCGGGATCAAGTTCCACGCGTACCACGGATTGACGCGTCTCGAGCGCGAAGTGGGCGTGCGCTGCTCGATCGACGTGGAGATCGCCACCGACCTGACGCCCGCCATCCACAGCGATCATCTCTCCGACACCATCGACTATCGCGCCATCCATCGGCTGGTCCTCGAGATCGGCCAGGATAAGACCTCCTACCACCTGATCGAGAGCGTCGCCGGGAGGATCGCTTCGGAGATCCTCAGGCGTTTTGGCGTGCGCGAAGTGACGGTGCGCGTGCGCAAGGAGACCCCCATCATCGAGGGGATCGTCGACTACATCGGTGTGTCCGTGACGCGGGACAGGAGCACCCTCTCGGACGAACCCCCTCCAGGGGGACGTGTGGCGTCGCGCGAGCGCGCCGGCGCGGGGAAGAAAACGCGCCCGCGACGGTCGACCAGGCGCCGATGAGGACTGGCTCTCCCCGACCCGGCAGGCGCAATCTCTTACTCATGGCGTTGGCCCTGTTCCTGATGGCGGTGAGCTGGCCCGCCCTGAGGAGCGCGTCGGCTGTCTCAGGCCCTTCCATTCAGGAGACGCCGGAGCCGACAAAGGAGCCGGCAAAGGAGCCGACGCCCCCGGCCGACGACGAGAGCGACGCAACCGAAGAGGAGCCGCAGCTCCAGCCTCAGACGAAATCGGGGTCGACGACGGTGCGCATCGGATTGACGGGCGACGGCCGCACCGTCGAGCTGCAGGCCGAAGGTGGTCTGCACGTGCGGGATCGCAACAGCGGCAAGGACGTCTGGAAGCACGTCCTGCAAGGGCCCACGCGGGTGGTCCTGGAGCGCCGGGGAGCCGAGCCCGCGGCGGTCTTCAGCGTTCAGGTCACCTCGATGGCGGATAAGTCGGCTGCCGAAGCTCTCCGCGATCGGCTGCGGGCCGAGACGAAGGAGGTCGTCGAGGTCTCACGTCATCCGGACAGGAATGCCTGGCGCGTGCGCGTCGGACAGCGCGGTTCCCGCGACGAGATCCGGGCCCTGGAGGATCAGCTGCGGGAGATGGGCTTCTCCGAGCTGTGGGTCGTGGAGGAGGCGGGCACGGGGGGGCCGGCGCCGCTGCTGAGGCTGGTTGACGAGGCCTACAACGACATGCCGGTCCGGTCCAGGGCCTTGCGGGTCGTCGCGGCCCGCCGTGGACGCGACGTTGAGGTCGGCGGGGTTCCGTACCGCGGAACGATCGAGGTTCTCCTGACGCGGGGGAGGAGGCTCCAGGTGGTCAACGTCCTGGGCCGGGAGGACTACCTGCGCGGCGTCGTCCCCAAGGAGCTGGGCCCAGAGGTCTTCCCGGAGATCGAGGCCCTCAAGGCCCAGGCCGTGGCGGCGCGCACCTACATCGAGGCCAACCGCGGCCAGTTCGCCGAGGACGGCTACGACATCTGCGACACGGCCCGCTGCCAGGTCTACGGCGGCCGTTCCGCCGAGCATCCGCTTTCGGACGCGGCCATCGAGCAGACATCGGGGATCATCGCGACCTTCGAGGGCTCGCCCATCAACGCCCTCTACACCTCGACGTGTGGCGGGCACACCGAGGATCTTCAGAATGTCTTCCGCGAGATGGTTGGCCCCTACCTCAAGGGGGTGCGCTGCTATCCCGAGCAGGAGATCCTCAACGGCATGCGCCGGATGATCCGCGGGTGCTGGACGGGCCCGCCGGTCGTGCTCGCGACGGGAGAGTCCATCGACGATGCCCTCGCGATCCTGGAGGTCCTCGGCGTCGTGCGCCCCGGCGAGGCGGTCGTCGAGACGATGGCGGATCCCCCCGCCGCATCCGTGGTCGGGGAGTGGACCGAAGCGACCCTCGCCGCCATAGGCAAGAAACCTCCCTCGGGATGGGAGGGGGGGCGAGAGCTGCCCAATGTCGCGGCGCTGGCGGATCACCTGGCGCGCGCGCTGGACTGGGAAGGGCGCATCGCGCAGATGCTCCAGTCCGAGGATCTCCCGGCCTTCCTGGCCGATGGTCAGATTGCGTCGACGCCGCCGGCCTCCCGCGCGACGCTGGCGTACATGATCAAGGAAGGGATTGTCCCGCGCGGCGTCGGCGGCGATGCCGGGGTGTCCCGGGGGCTGCTGGCGCGGGCGCTGCACCGCATCATCCTGCGCTACGAGGCCACCGGGCTGCGCGCCGCGAAGCACCGGGGGTTCGCCGGCGAGAGCCTGACGCTGCGCTCCGGAGACGAGACCGTGACGCTCCACATGGCGGCTCGGATGCATCTGGCCGTCAAGGACAATCAAACCCTCACTCCAGTCGCCGAGTATCCGCTGCGCGAGGGGGACCCGGTCGAATACCACCGCTCGGCGCGGGGGGAGATCGACTACCTGTCGGTGGAGGCGAACCGCCGCGGCGCCTCGGACGATCGCTTCTCGAGCGTCCACACGTGGGAGGTTCGCGTCGCGCGCGAGGATCTCGAGGGAAAGATCAAGGAGAGGGTCTCCATCGGGCGGCTCATCGACCTGGTTCCGGGGAAGCGGGGCGCGTCGGGGCGGATCGTCGACCTGAAAGTGGTGGGGAGCCGCGGGGAATTCGCGTTCCACGGCTTCGGCATCGAAACCCTCCTGGGTCTGCGCGAGACCCTGTTTCTGGTGGATCGCCAACGTGACAAGGACGGCAACGTCGAGACCTTCATCTTCTCGGGGAAGGGGTGGGGGCACGGCGTGGGGATGTGTCAGGTCGGCGCCTACGGCATGGCGCTTCGCGGCAAGAAGTACGAGGAGATCCTGACGCACTACTACAGCCAGATCGCACTCGAGCGTCGTTGACTTGAACCGCGTCATTCACTACCATCCGGTTCCGCCGATCGGGAGGCTGGCTTCTTGACCGCGACGAAATCTCTCCGAGGCGCCGTCGGATCGATCGCGCTCACCGACGTTCTCCTCACCCTTCAGAACACGGGCAGCACGGGACTCCTGCGCGTCGAGCGCGAAGGGGTCTCGCGCGACCTCTGGCTGGCCTCCGGGACGCTGGTGGCGGCGGAGTCCTCCGCCGGCTCCGACTCCCTCGAGTGGCTGCTGGTGACGGCGGGCGTCATCTCGCAGGATCGCTGCGATCAGGTGCGCGAGCGCATCGACGCCGGCGGACGGCGCGGGCCGGCCCTGGTCGAGGCGGCGGGGCTCTCGCCCGCGCAGCTCTGCCAGTGGACCGAGCGGCGGGCGCGCTTCCTGACCCGGGATGTGATCGGCTGGAAGACGGGGGAGTTCACGTTCGAGGAAGGGGCTCTTCCTCCCGACGGGGCCATCCCGGTGGCCCTCACGCCACGCGAGGTGCTGCTCGGCGCCCTGCGCGACCCCGCGGCGGCCTTCCTGCTCGAAGCCGGACGCCCCGTGAGCGAGGCGATCCCCGTCCCCGCGGATCGCGGGTTGGAGGAGGGGCTGCTCCAGCCCGAGGAGCGCTACGTCCTCTCGCTTGTGGACGGCAAGCGCAGCGCCGGTGACATCGCGTCGCTCAGCGAGATCGGAGTGCATGAGACCGCGCTGGTCCTCAGCCGTCTTGCGCTGACGGGCTTCGTGAGCCTGCGTGGCATCGGGCCGTCGTCGGAGGTCGTGCGGCAGGACGAAGCGTCGATGCGCGGCGATGAAAGGCAGCCGCCGGCCGGGCCGGGCGCTCAGACGACGATCGAGGAGTGGATCGTTCTTCCCGCCGGCGACTCGCACAACGCCCTGCGCGCGATCCTCGTGGCGGCCAACAGGATGTTCGTGGCCGCGGGGGTCTGCATGGTGCGGGACATCGGCCCGATCGCGGAGCATCTTCTCGAGAAGGCGCTGCGTGACGCGCGCGCCCAGCATCCCGCGTTGTTCCAACGCGTGGCTGCGGCCCGCGACGGCTCTCTCCCCGAAGAGACGATGATCCGCAACCTCGGGATGCTCAAGGAGAGCAACCCGCGGCGCGCGCTTGTTTCCGGTCTCGACGCCTACCTTTGCTCGATCCTGAACGTCGTCCGCCGTTTCCTCGGACCGGAGCACGAGTCCAGCCTCGTCCGCCTCGTGAAGGAGGAGCTGCGTTGAACCCCGTGTCGTCACGCGCGGACCTCGAGCGCGCCGCGCGCATCAGCCGCCTCACCGGGGCCGCGCTGATCGGGTTGGCGGCAGCAGCGTTGTGGACCCTCCGGCTGCTCGGGTTCTTCTGAAGTCACCCAATGAAACCGATCGTCGTCCTCGGCCCCACGGCGACGGGCAAGTCCGACCTCGCGATCCTGCTGGCGCGGCGCCTCGGCGGGCGCGTCATCAGCGCCGATTCGGTGCAGGTCTACCGCGGATTCGACATCGGCTCGTGCAAGCCGCCACTCGCTGTGCGTGGCGTGATCCCGCATCACCTGATCGACGTCGCGGACCCGCGGGACGATTTCTCCGCCGGAGAGTTCGCGCGCCTGGCCAGCCAGTCGCTCGAGGACGGACGCCGTCGTGGGGAGGTTTCGATCATCGCCGGGGGGACGGGGCTCTACATCAGGGCGCTCCTGTGCGGGATCGCTCCCATGCCGCCGCGCGACGAGACGCTGCGCGAGAGCCTCTACGCGAGGGCGCGTGGTCCGGCGCCCGATGACCTGCACGCCGAGCTCGAGCGGGCGGACCCCGCCACAGCAGGGCGGATCGGGCGCAACGATCTCCAGCGCATCGTCCGGGCCCTCGAAGTCGTGACCCTCACGGGGATGACCTTGAGCGCGCACATTCGGGCCGCGGGCTTTTCTGCCGACCGACTCCCTTCGCTCAAGGTCGGGCTCACGGCGGAAAGGGGGGAGCTGTACCGTCGGATCGGCGCAAGGGTCGAGGGAATCTTTGCCTCAGGCCTCGTCGCGGAGGTCGAAGGGCTGCTATCCTCAGGTGTGCCGGTGGGATGCAATGCGATGAAAGCCCTGGGGTACCGGGAGGTGCTGGGGCTCCTGAGGGGGGAGACCGATCTCGCCTCGACGAAGGAGCTGGTGGCGCGCAACACGCGGCGCTACGCCAAGCGCCAGATCACCTGGTTCCGGCGGGAGCCTGTGGTTCACTGGTTCGATGTCGCGGGCGGGCAGGGGCGCCTGGAGGCGATTGCCAGCGAAGTCGAGGACCTCTGGAGGCGGGAGTGAGCTTGTTCTTCGGAAGGCTGCGGGGTTCGAGGGGGTGAGCTGATGGAAACGGACAATGCACTGAGCGTGCAGAACGCGTTCTTCAATCAAGTCAGGAAGGACAAGACCAGGGTCAGCATCCTCCTGAACAACGGCCAGAGGATCGCGGGGGTGATCAAGTCCTTTGACAAGTTCACGTTCCTGCTCGACACCCGCCACGGCGACCAGATGATCTTCAAACATGCCGTTTCTGCCGTCGCGCTGTTCAAGGCCCAGGAAGGGGCGAGACCTCAGCGGCACCCCGCCGAAGCGCAATCGAGCGCTGATGATGCCGGCCCGGTCGCGGGTGCCGCGCCTGAAACTGCCACTGCAGCCGACCGTCCGAAGCGGGGAGGAAGGCAGGAGAACCGTTTCGGGAACTTCATCAAGTTCGATGATGCGCAGGGGACCGGCAAGCCATGAGGTTGTTCGCAGCACTGGCCGTCGGATTGCTCCTCGCATCGCCCGCCTTGCCCGATCAGACACCGGAAACCGGGAGCGCGTTGGAGCCCTACCGTCTGGCTCCCAGAGTGGGGATCTGGGTCGACGGGCTCGAGGGGCGCATGGAAACAACGGGGCGGATCAGACTGACCGACAAGGTCGAGCTCGGCTCCTACGAATACCGCGTGATCAAGGACCGCGCCCTCGAGGAGGGGCGTCGGCAGCTCTCCGCCGCGGTCGCAGACCTGAGGATCGACGATGCGCGGGTGTTGAGCGAAGATGCCGAGGCGAGCAGGCGGGTCCACGCATTGATCGCGGCGCTCACGCCGCAGGCCGTGCGGCACGACCAGGGTCTCTACTTCGAGGTGGACCTGGTGCTTCCGTTCCGGGGGCTCTCGGGCGTGCTGGGAATGATCCTGGAGCGGGGGATGACCCCCGAGCAGCCCTACCAGAACGGAACCGCGGACGAGGGGGGAGCGACGGGGCTGGTGGTGGACGCTGTCCGGCTCGATGGCGCCGACAGACTCGCCATGGCGCTGCTTCCCAGGATCGTCGACGAGAAGGGGCGTGTCGTCTACGAGGTGACGAAGGTCGATCTCGATCTGGCACGGGAGCTGGGCATGGTCGCCTACGCGCGGGAAGTCCCTTCGGGCGCCAGGAACGATGCGTCATCCCGCACGGGGGACCGGCCGATCCGCGTACCGGCGCTCTCGGCGGGAGGGGCCGCCAGGACCGACATCGTGATTGCCGCCGCCGACGCCGACAGAATCCTCGAAGCCGCCGCATCGTCGCCGTTCCTGTGGGAATGCCGCGTGACCGTCCTGATGCCCCAGCCCCCGCCGCCGCCCGCCATCGTCCATCCGCACCGCGCGCCGCAGCGCCCGCCGGTCGACCCCAACACGCTCCACTAGACTGCCCCGCTGCGAGATAATGTCCCGATGGGCCTGACGCTCGCCAACGTGCTCACGATGCTCCGGATGGTCGTGATCCCATTCTTCATCATGGCCATCGGGTACAACAGGAGCGGCTGGGCGCTGCTGCTCTTCCTCCTCGCGGGGATCACCGACCTGCTCGACGGACTGATCGCGCGCGTGTGGAAACAGCAGACGGTCCTCGGGGCGATCCTGGATCCGATGGCCGACAAGCTGCTGCTGACCGCGGCCTTCGTGATGCTGGCGATCCCCGACGGGACGAAGGTCTTCCCTGAGCTGGTCCTCACGAACCGGATCCCGATCTACGTCGTCATCATCGCCATCAGCAGGGATGTCTTCATCTCCCTGATCGCGCTGGTCATGTACATGACCATGGGTATGACGCGGTTTCCACCGTCGCTCCCCGGCAAGCTCACCACCGTCGTCAACATCCTGACCATCTGCACGCTGCTGCTGGGGAACCACGCGCAGCGCGAGCTCATCGTCATCGGGCCGCTGATGGTCTGGCTCAGCCTTGCCGTGACGCTGATCTCGGGATTCCATTACATCTACCTCGCGACCCGCATCGCGAACCGCGCGCAGATCTGATCGGATGGACGACCGCACGCTCGCCGCGCTCGAGTTCGACGCGCTCAAGACGCTGATCGCTCCCCACGTGCGCACCCCCCTCGGCGCCGCGGCGCTCGCCAGGCTCCTCCCGCAGACCGACGCGACCGCCATCCGGGCGCGCAAGCGTCTCGTGGACGACGCGGTGCGCCATCATCTGCAGATGGGGAGGCTCGGCCCGGGCGAGGTCCCGGATCCCATCCCCATCCTCACGCGCATGCGCCCGGAAGGATCCATCCTGGACGGCCAGGAGATCCGGCGGATCGGCGTTCTCCTCGATGCGGCGGCCTCGCTGAGGCGCGGGATTACGGGTGTCGCGGGACGCTTCCCCGCCCTTGCGGCCATGGCCGCCGGGATCCCCGATCTTGCGGCGCTGAACGCCCGCATCGAAGGGCGCATCGGGCCCGACGGCGATCTGGAGGATGTGGCCAGCCCGCGCCTCGCGGAGATCAGGCGCGGGATCCAGGCGCTGGAGGCGCGGCTCCAGAGGAACCTCCAGAAGATCCTGGAGCGCACCGAGATCGCGGGACTCCTTCAGGACACCTATGTCGCGGTCCGCAACGGCAGGTTCGTCATCCCCGTCCTCGCGGAAGCGCGCCAGAGGGTGCCGGGGATCGTCCACGGCGCGTCCTCCACCGGGGCGACCGTCTTCGTCGAGCCGATCGAGACCCTCGACCTCAACAACGATCTCGTGACGCTGCGTGAGGAAGAGGGGGCGGAGGTGCGCCGGCTGCTGGCCGAATGGACCGCGATGCTGCGCGAGCGCGCGCCCGAGATCGCGATCGCCTGCGAGCTGCTCGGGGAGCTCGACCTGCTGGGGGGAATCGGGGCCTTTGCGAAGGACTGGGAAGCTATCGTGGCGCGCGAGCCGGACGATGGACCCGGCGGACGCGGGAAAGACACGGCGTTCGTCCTTGCGGGAGCGCGGCATCCGATCCTCCAGGCCGGCCTGCGCGCCCGCGGCGAGGAGCCCATCCCCCTCGAGATCACCATGGAGGCGGGAGGCGCGCTCGTCATCTCGGGGCCGAATGCCGGCGGAAAGACCGTCGCCTTGAAGACGGTCGGACTGCTCGCCCTCATGAACCAGGCGGGGCTGCCGATCCCGGCGCGTGAAGCGAGAGTCCCGATCTTCAGCCAGGTCCTCGCCGACATCGGCGATCACCAGTCGATCGAGGAGAGTCTGAGCACCTTCTCGGCCCGGATGGTGCGAGTCGCGGAGATGATGCGAGAGCTCCGAGTCCCCGCCCTCGTCCTGCTCGACGAGGTCGGCGCGGGAACGGACGCCGAGGAGGCTGGCGCCCTCGCGGTGGCGATCGTGGATCGCTTCCGGAGCAGCGGCGCGGCGATCGTGGCGACGACCCACCTCGAGGCCCTGAAGGCCTACGCCGAAGCGACACCGGGGGCCGTGAACGCGGCGATGGAGATCGACGAAACGACGATGCGACCGACCTATCATCTCCTCAAGGGGACGGCGGGGAGAAGCGGCGGGCTGAACCTCGCCGCGAGGATGGGGCTGCCGCAGGAGGTCATCGAGGACGCGCGAAGCCGCATGTCGACGCTCCACAGGGAGACGCAGGCGTACCTGGATCGGCTGCGCGAAACCGCCGCGGCGCGCGAGCAGGAGATCGAGACCATCCGTCGCGAGCGGGCCGTCGAGCGCGAGCGCACCGAGGCGGAGATCAACGGCCTGAAGCGCGACGCCGAAGTCGTGAAGGAGACCTGGAGCCGGAGTCTTCGCGACGCGCTGGAACGGATCGACCGGGAGAGGGACGCCTTTCTGGCGCGCATCGAAGATCGCACCATCCGCCTCCAGCTGACCGCCGAGGCGAGACAGCAGAGCCGCGCTCTGCGCGAGCACCTGGCCTCCACGCTCGCCAGGCAGGCGCCGGTCCCGATGGACGAGGGATCCGAGGCGCCGCGGAGGGGGCCCGGCGATCGCGTCAGGGTTCGCACACCGGGCGGATCCTCGGAGACCGGGACGATCGAGTCGGTCGATCGCAGCGGGATCGCGATGGTGCTCGTGCACGGCATGAGGATGAAGGTCCCGGTCGACGAGCTCGAGTCTCCGGCCGCCGAGGCGCCTCCCGGGGTGAGGGGGAAGGTGGTCATCCCCCGCGGAGTGAAGCTCGACGCCGAGGACAAGGGGTCGGCTCCCTCGGAGCTGAACGTCATCGGTGCGACGGTCGAAGAGGCGCTCGACAGACTGGACAAGTTCCTCGACGATGCCTTCCTCGCCGGCCATCGGGAGGTGCGGATCATCCATGGCCATGGCACGGGACGCCTGCGCTCCGCGGTCCGCCAGTTCCTGGGGTCGCATCCGCACGTGGAGTCGCACGCCGGCGCGGACAGGAAGGGCGGGGGGGATGGAGCCACCGTTGCGGTGCTGGCGGGGTGAGAGCTAGATTGAGGACGCGATGAGACTCATCGAGTGTGTTCCCAACGTCAGCGAGGGGCGTGACAGGACGATCATCGACGCGATCGCCGCGGCGGTCTCGTCCGTCTCGGGTGTCGACCTGCTCGATGTCGATCCGGGGGGCGCCACGAACCGGACGGTGTTCACTTTCGTCGGCGCCGCGACGGCCGTCGAGGAGGCCTCAGTCGCACTCGTGGCGTGCGCGGCGGATCTCATCGACATGCGCGCGCACACCGGCGCGCACCCGCGCATGGGCGCGGTGGATGTCTGCCCGTTCGTCCCGATCGGGGACACCACGATGGCCGAGTGCGTGGAAGCGGCGCGTCGCGTCGGCAAGCGCATCGCCGAGGCCCATCAGCTTCCGGTGTACCTCTACGAGGAGGCGGCCAGTTCGCCGCACCGGCGCAGTCTCGCCGCCATCCGCCAGGGGGAGTACGAAGGGCTCACGGAAAAACTGCGCGACCCGCTCTGGGCCCCCGACTTCGGCCCGGCGCGGCCCAACCCCCGCATGGGGGCGACCGCCGTCGGAGCACGCGAGTTCCTGATCGCCTACAACGTCAACCTCAACTCCACCGATCGGCGCATCGCGACGCGGATCGCGCAGGAGATCCGCGAGACGGGACGTCCGCAGCGCGACGGCGATGGCCGGATCGTGAGGGACGCCCGCGGCGAGATCCAGACCGAGCCGGGGGACGGGTGTCTGCCAGCGGTCCGCGCCACCGGCTGGTACATCGAGGAGTACGGGCGAGCCCAGGTTTCGATCAACCTGACCGGGTTCCGCGTCACACCGCCGCACGTCGCCTTCGAGGCGGTGGACACCGAGGCGAGAAAGCGCGGCGTGCGCGTGACGGGGAGCGAGGTGATCGGGCTGATCCCGCTCGACGCCCTGCGCGCGGCCGGACGCTACTACCTGGGGCGCCAGGGGATGAGCCCGGCGGTCCCGGAGAAGGATCTGGTCGCCGCGGCCGTCTCGTCTCTGGGGCTCTCGGAAATGGCCCCCTTCGAACCGGAGAAGAAAATCATCGAGTACCGCGTCGCTCCGCCACGCCCGCTTCTCGGGATGAGCGTCGCCAGGTTCTGCGACACGCTCAGCGCCGCGACACCGGCCCCGGGGGGAGGGAGCGCGGCGGCGCTGATGGGCTCGCTGGCGGCGGGGCTGGCCGCGATGGTGGCCGGGATCACTCACGACAAGAAGGGGAAGGAAGAGTTCCGCGAGGAGCTCGTCCGGCTCGGCGAGGAGGCGCATGCGATCAAGGCGAGGCTCGCTCTGTCCATCGACGAGGACGCGGCCGCGTTCGACAGCGTCCTGGCGGCGCACCGCCTCCCGCGCGCCGACGAGGCGCAGACCAGGGCTCGCGATGCGGCCATCCAGGAGGCGACGCGTGAGGCGATCAGGATCCCGCTCGAGGTGATGCGCAACGGCGTGCGGGTCCTCGAGCTGACGGATGCGATCGCGGTCATGTGCGTGCGGGCCGCCATGAGCGACATCGCGGTCGCCGGCCTGGCGGCCGCGGCGGCCGTCGAGGGGGCGGGGCTGAACGTGGGCGCCAATCTGCCGGGGCTGACGGATGCGGCGAAGGCGGCACGTTGCAGCGCGGAGGCGATGGCTCTGCGGGAGCGCGCCGGCGATCTCGCGGCGCGGGTCGCGGGGCGCGCGGCCTCGCTGAAGGACGTCCCTCAGTCCTCTCCCGCGAAATAGCGCTCCCACATCGCGATATCGCCCGTCATCGGCTTCTCTTCGTCTTCGTCGCCACCGGGCAGACGTTGCAGCGCGTCGGCGAACTCGCGGCACCCCATGACGCGCCCCTCGCTCGCACGCACGCGGGAGCGCAGGTCGCGATCCGATGTGACGACGATCATGTCCTTCGGGGCCGGGCAGGAGCGCACCAGATCCACGATGACGTCGTCGGCGCTTCGCCGGCCCGCGTACCTGACCCGGATGCGTCCCGTCCCCGCTCTCGCGTGACCCCTGGACTGCAGCGAGCCGTCGAAGACGATCGTGAGGTGGGCGTGGCGCGCCGCGGCGAAAGCGGAGAGCATGGCGATCAGCTCCTGCTCGTCCACGGGGATCCCCAGGCGGCGATCGCGCCCCGCCCCGAGGAGGTTATTCCCGTCGATCAGATAGGGCATGGGCGATCATGAAGGTTCGGGTGGGCCGTCGATCCGTTTCACGACGCGCGCAACGACGGCGTCCACGAGCCCAGGCGCCAGGCCGTTCGCCAGGGTCAGAACCCGTCCCCCCATGGTGATGACGCAATCGCGCGAGCCGCGGCGCGCTGCGCGGAGCATGTGCTGCGCGACTTTCTCCGGAGGCATCCCGCGCGGCGGCCCGCTGCGCGTCGGGTTCCGCCGGATCGCGTTGGCCGAGAATCCGGTCGCCGTGAGCGCCGGATAGACGGTCTGAACCGTGATCCCATCGGGGTTCAGTTCGATGCGAAGCGCTTCGGCGAGGGCGTAGAGGGCGAACTTGCTCGCGCAGTATCCGCTGTAGCCGGGGATGGAACGCCGGCCGATCACGGAAGAGACGAGCTGGATCAGCCCGGAGCGCGCGCGCCGCATCGCCGGTAGCGCCGCCTGGATGCAGCGTATGACGCCGAAATAGTTGACCTCGAAGGTACGGCGCAGATCCTCCATTTCGAGGTCGGCCACGTTCCCGTAGAGCCCCACCCCCGCGTTGCAGACGAGGATATCGATCCGGCCGTACCGCTCCAGAACACTTGCGGTCATGCGTGAGACGTCGTCGTCGCGGGTGACGTCAGCCGGCACGGCCAGCGCCTCGCCCCCACACGCGCGGATGGCTGCCGCCGCTTCGTTCAGGGGGAGCGGGTCCCGGGCGACCAGCGCCACGCGCGCACCGGCGGCGGCGAAGGACATCGCCGCGGCGCGGCCTATTCCGGCTGAGGCGCCCGTGATGATGGTGACGGCGTCGCGGATCTCGATGGCTGGCATCTCGAGGGGGCTTCAGAAGCGCCCGATGCCGGAGTTTAGCTCGTTCGGAGAGAGGCTGGGCGCGCGCGTCAGGCCTTGCCGAAGAGGGAGCCCAGGAGTCCGCCCCCCTTGCGGTCGTCGGTGTGCACCGCCTCGAGGGCTTCCTTGTTCTCGGGATCCCACTCGAGCACCTTGCGATACATCGATGAAGCGCGATCGTTGAGGCCGCCGCGCTTGTACATGCGGGCAAGCTCGCGGTAGCTCTCCACCGAGCCGGGGTTCATCTTGATGGCCTTGAGGAGACTCTCCTCGGCGCGCTTGCGCCACCGGGGGTTCCTGGCCTGGCAGGCTCCGAGATGGTGAAAATACTCCGCGCGCGTGGGGTCGGCCTTCACGGCCGCCTCGAAGTAGCGCAGCGCCTCGAAAACCTGCCGCCCCTCGAGCTGCTTGCGTCCGCGCAGGAAAAGATCGCGCGCCGTGGCCTGCTGCTCGCGGATGTCCGGAGTGCGGTGGCCGGCCTCCTTCTCCACCAGCAGGCGATCGTACTCGGCGCGGGCTGTCGTGTTCGTGAGCGTGTTGTAGGCCTCCGTGATGGCCGCGAACATGTCCTCCAGGCGGGGGAGCATGTCGTGCAGGTGGGGCTTGTGAACCTTGTCGGGGTGATACCGCCGGGCGAGCTTGTAATAGGCGTGGCGGATGTCGTCCTCCGTAGCCTTCCGGCTGACCTCCAGGATCGAGTAGTGATCCAGCCCCTTGTTGGCCTCGCAGCGCGCGATGAGCTCGTCGCGCTCCGTCTTGTCGGGGCCTGCGACACTGGGCTCGATGATCTGGCGCTGTGGCTTGGCGGCCTCTCCGGCCGGCGGAGCTTTCGGAGCAGGTGATGCCGGCGGCTTCGGGCCGGTCCTTTCCAGGAAACGGTCTACGGCCGCGAGAGGGCCGGAGGCAGGTTTTGGGTGTGCGGCCGTGTCCGGCGCATCCTCGATGCGCAGGAGCCCCATGGCTTTCAGGACGAAAAGCGCCTGGAGCGTCACACGTCCCCCATCGGGCGCGGCGGCAACGATCTGGCGCAGGGACGTGGTGGCTCCGATCTTCCCCATGAGAAACGCCGCCGCGGGTCCTGTCTGCGCGGGGGGGCATGCCGGAGGTTTGGGCTCGCTGCGCAGTCGACGGTCCGGGCCGTCGATCAACGCGCGCTTCAGCCAGGCCTCATCAACCAGGTGCGAGGCGAGGGCGACTGCAAGGTCGCCTGCTCCCAGTCCGCGCTGCGGCGCACCCTGGTGTGGGGCTATGGCGGCGAAAGCCGCGTCGATTGCGCCGGCACTGGCGCAGAGCGCGGCGACCTCGCGACAGACGCTCTCCCGGTCGCGTTGGTCAGGCTGCTTCCAGCTCGCGCCGTGCGGCGGGTGGAGGCTCTTGAGCTTCCCGGCCTCGAAGGTCAGGGAGCCCCCGGCATCGCCGGCCGCGGCGGAGAGCAGGAGCCTGCCGCTGGCTCCATCGCGCGCGACGGTGGAAAGAAGCTCGATCAACCGCGCCACCGGTGGGACGGGGTGGCTCGTCATGGCTGGAGTCCTCCGGAAGCCTATAGCTCCAGCCAGGCACCCCACGCGCTCAGGAATTCCATTTCCCCGAGGCCGGTCACCCGCCGGAGCGAGGCTTCAATATCGGTTCCACGGCCCAGATGATCCAGCAGGTCAAGAAAATGGGACTCCGACCATGTCTTGAGGAAGAACTCCATTTGTGACAATGACTTGGCATAGGTGAACTCGGAGGCGGACGCGACCCCCCCGAGCATTCGGAACGACTGTGCGAGCGGCCGGCGCAGGTCCAGCGCGCTCTTGCCCTCGATGACCTGCGCGTACCCCTCCTGAATCCAGCGGGGCGCATTGCCGCGCGTCTTGGAAGTGATGAAGGCGTGGGCCAGCTCGTGCAGCAGCACCCGACGGATGGAGGGGTCGAGGCTGACGAGCCCGCCGATGGGAACTCGCACCTGTCCGTCGAAGAGCCCCCCTACCCAGTCGGGCGACGCGGTTGCTTCTCTGAAGGATCGACGCGGATAGAGCACGACACCGATGCTGCGCTCCGGGACGTGCGCCATCCTGACGCTGAGCTGATCGAACGTCGCGTCCAGCCAGGCGAGGATCTCCCGCGCGAGATCGGGGCTGGCTTCCTCGCCGTCGTACTTGAGGAAGAAGTGGGCGCTGTCGGAACGCGCAAAGCCCGCTTCCGCGGCCATGAGACGTCTCGCCCCCGCGAGGCGTCCCGCCAGCTCGGCCCGGATCGCGGCCGACGGCGCGAAGGTGCCGGCCCTCTCCCAGAGGGTGATCGCCTCGTCCATCAACCCTTCGCGGAAACGCACCTCTCCCATGAGCAGCAGGGCGTGCGGGTCGTCAGGCTCGTCGGCCAGCAGGCCGCTCAGCATGGAGCCGGCTTCGGCGTTGCGCCACAGCAGGAGCAACGTCGCGGCAAGATTCGTTCGCGCGATGCGGGAGCCGGGGTTGCTGTCGATCGCGCTGCGGTAGTGCCCAACCGCCGGCTCATGCTCACCGGCTTCGACGCGCCGGTTGCCGAGCCACGTGAACAGCTCCGCGATGACGGTGGAAGTCCTGGTCCGGCTCGCTTCGTCCTTTTCCCCCTCGGCGCGCAGCGCGGCGATCGCCTCGAGGATCGCCTCGTCGCTCTCCATACCGGACGGGGCGGGGGCCTCTCTCAGGAGAGGAGGAGTGACAGGTCCTGGCGCACTCTCAGGCTGAGGGACCCGGGAGATGGGATGTCGCGTCCTGCGGATCCGGACGACCTGATCCGCGGCGAAGGCAAACGTTCCTCCGGCGCGGCGGCACAGCACTTCGCTTCCCTGACGGCGGCAGTCTTCCCCTTCGACCGTGCGGCCGTCTTTCAGCTCGACGAGATCGGCCTGCAGCAAGGACGGGGCGGCCAGAAGGACCAGGCAGCCGGCCGCGTAAAGCAGGTGAGCCTTCGCGCGCGGCGCGATGGACGTGCCTGGGGAGACGTCAGGACGGCAGGCGGGTGATCCAGGGGCGCGCGCCCCCGCTGCGGTAGGCAGGCGGAACGTCATGCTGGAGGGCGTACTCGGCATCGGCCCGGTCGGGGTAACGTCCCCAGTAGACGCGGTGGCAGGCCCGCCCCTCGTGCGTGACGGGGAGGACGAAGAGCTCGTCGGATTGTCCCCCCTGGCGGATCGCGCGATCAACGGTGGCTTCCTCGCACGCAAGCAGGATCTGGATGCTCCACCTGCCGCTCCTTTGCTCGAGATGTTCCAGGCGATCCCGGCTCGCCAGGCTTCCCGTGGCCGTGCGCGCCGTCGTCGCCGACGCGGGCGTCGGCGACTGCTGGGAAACAGCGCTCCGCGCCGCGGTGTCCGCGGAAGGCGACTCGACTGGGAGGATAGGCGTTCTCCGGGTTGGCGCAAGGGGCGGCGGACTCCCCG
>Ga0137432_1000318_pt1 | contig 30551 bp, 13 predicted proteins | sample EasRivERMZT820_2_FD_102337 | JGI IMG/M metagenome (GOLD analysis project Ga0137432, IMG submission 102337) | Soil microbial communities from meander-bound floodplain in the East River, Colorado, USA - East River MetaG ERMZT820_2 | ecosystem: Environmental > Terrestrial > Soil > Floodplain ... | reverse complement strand
TATACAGCCCGGTGATCACGATGAGGACGATGGCCGCCGTGTAGAAATTCCACCCCGTGACCGCGCGAATCACGACGCCGCCCGCATACAGTGTCACGCTGATCTTCGTCAGGACGTAGCCGATGACCGACACCCAGGTGAAGTAGGTCCGCGATGCCGAGTTGTACCGCTTTTCGAGGAACTCCGGCATCGTGTAGACGCCGCTCTTCAGGTAAAACGGAACGAACAGCCAGCCAAGCAGCAGCAGGATGAGACAGGCGAGCCACTCGAAGTGGCCGACGGCGAGACCGCTGCCGGCGCCGGTGCCCGCGAGCCCCACGAGGTGCTCGCTGCCGATGTTGGAGGCGAACAGGCTCGCGCCGACCGCAAACCACGCGACGTCGCGGCCTGCGAGGAAGTAGTCGGAACTGACGGCCTTCTCTCTGCGCGCTGCCCACCACGCAATGCCGAACAGGATGAGGAAGTAGCTCACGATGAACAGCAGATCGAAGAAGTGGAGATTGCTCATTGGGTGGGGGCCTGCTTTCGCGCGTTGAGGAGGTATTGAACCGCGAGATCCGTGAGCGTCCACAGCTGAACATCCGAAGCGGAACCGTAGCGCACGGGACGCAGCGTCCCGTTCTCGAACTTGTAACTCCACAACTCGGCGTACTGCAAACCGGAGCGCGCCACTGCCGCGCGTATCGAGTCGACTGCACTCGGCCGGTCACGGTTTGCGAGCGCGACTAACAGCACATTCACCTCGCGGCCCCAGACGACGCGTGGGGAGTGGTAGAGATCGCGCTCGAACAGCTGCCATACCGCCGGAGCGGCGTACGCATCGTTGGCGACCGCGAGCCCCACGCCGTCGATGAACAGGCCGACGGGATAGGGCAACAGGAACGGCTTCAACAGCTCGGCCTCACGCGCAGGGTCCTGCCGCTCGAGCAGCAGCCACATCCCGGGATCGGTGCTCATCACCGGAATCGGTTGACCCGCGCTGTCGAGCGATACGGCGGGAAAGCGCAGCGTGTCGGGCTCGACTCCCGAACGGGTGAGGACGCTGTCCCAGTACCGCTGCTCCGGCGCGGGGAGCGAGCCGAGCTTCGCGCGGACTCGGGCACGCACCTCGTCCGGTGTGAGCGTCACCATGAAGTGCCGCGAGGCCCCGTGCCAGGTGCGCGCGCCCGCGGCGATCAGATCGGCATGCTCGATCCCGGGCTCGCCGAGCGCGCGCAGCACGCTGTCGATCGCGACGATCCCGCGCAGCGCCTGCGGGACCCACACCACGTTCACGTCGAACGCGAAGCAGCCACCGGCGTAGCCCACACGGCTGTCGCGCCAGCTTCCCGGATGGCAGTAGCCGTCCGGATCCCGCTTGAAGCTCACGAGATTCGTGGCGACCGGATCGTGCGCATACGGCGCGGCCTGATGCATCACGTACGACACGTTCTTGCGCAGCTGCGCACCCCAGCGCCGCAGGAACGCGCGCTTCCGCGCGGCGGGCACGCGCGCGTCGGCGAAGTAGTGCCCGGCGACGATCGGCAACTGGAAGTCGTCGTCCACCATCCAGTAGTTCTCGCGCGTCTTCTGGAGATCGCGCAGCAGGGTACTGTCTCCGGTCCGCAGAAACTCGGCGCCATTTTCACGAATCGCCTGGCCGCCGAGCGCTTCTTCGTGACTCACCTGACCATCGGGACTGAGCTTGGCCAGTGCCGCGCCCATCACGAACTCGGCCATGGTGTCGGACCACACCGGCTCCATGAGCAGCGCGGTCATCAGCATGTCGCGGCCGAAGTAGGTCGCGTAGGTCGGGAGCCCCGCCATCAGCTTCTGCTTGGAGCTGAGCAGCTCGAAGCCGCGGATCTCGCGCTCGAGCCGCGGCGACTTGGCGGAATCGGCGAAGCGCCGGAACGCGCTGCTGAAGATCTGCCGGCGCGAGAGCGGGTCGAGCGCCGGAGCGTCGGTGGCAATCTCGACCACCAGATCCGCCGGCTGCGGTCCGATTGACAGGAGCGTGAGGACACGGCCCCCCCCGTCGAGCGTGGCCTGCGAGCGCCGGTCGTCGCCGCTGATCGTGAGCCACAGATGGTTCTTGCCGTCGAGGCTCGGCTGCGTGGCGAGCATGCGCCAGCGCCCCGGACTTTTCGAAACGGTCAGGGTCGGGGTCAGCCGCTCCTGGTATCCGGCACCCAGCCGTGCCGCGAGAGCGGTGAACTCTTCGGGGACGAAGGGCGGAGCGTCGATCGAATCGCGGACCTTGCCGGCGTAACCGAAGTCGCGCTCGATCCGCATCGAGCCGAGCAGGATCTGGCCGATCCGGACCGACCGCTCGCCCGGCACCTTCAGTTGATAGCGCACCCAGCGCCGCGTGCCAGTTCTTCCCACCGTGGCCGCCGGGGGACCGAATGCGACCGTGGCGTCCCGCACCGTGAATCCGATGCTCTCGTTCAGCGCATCCGCCCACAGGTGCACCACGCGACCGCTCTTGCCGTCGATGTAGATCTCGACCGCGTTCCCGCGTGCATCTCGGTATACGCGCGCGTGGTAGCCTTCGTAGGCAGCGGAGTCGTCGAGCCCACGGGTTGGAAACTCCAGCACCGGCGCGGTTTTCTGCGGGGGTGCAGCTTGAATCATCAGCAGCAAAACCATCAGCATGGGCCTACATACTCTGCCTACATGGGAGCCTTGACAAGGGCTGGTTGTGGGGGCATTTCGGAGGACAACAATTCCCTCATTCCGTTGTTTTGGCGATTCCGCCCGCGGAGGTAAATCGATGCGTTCGATTCGACTCGTTGGTTCCATTCTCGCCGTCCTGATGGTCACCGCACTCCCTTTGGCCGCGCAGGGCACCGGCACAGTTCGTGGACAAGTCGTCGATAGCGTGACAAAGCAGGGTCTGGTCGGCGTCACAGTCCAAATTCAAGGCACACAGCGTACCACTGTCACCGGAAACGATGGCAACTACGCGCTCGGCGACGTCCCGGAAGGCAGTGTGGTCGTGCGAGCGACACGAATCGGGTTTGGACCGCAGCAGCAGGTCGTCGCCGTCACAGCCGGCGGTACCGCCGAAGCGCGGTTCGAGCTGGCGCCGCAGGCGTCGTTACTCGAGCCCCTCGTCGTCACCGGCTACGGGACGACGCGGCGTGAAGCCATCACCGGCTCTGTCGCGAGCATCGATGCCACGGCCGCGAACGTTGGCGTGAAAACCAACGTCACCCAGATGATTCAGGGACGCGCGGCGGGGGTGGAAGTCATCCAGAATAGCGGCGAGCCGGGTGCGGGGGCGCAGATCCGGATCCGGGGCGGCAGCTCGGTCAGCGCGAAGAACGATCCGCTCTACGTCATCGATGGGGTGCCGATCGCCAACGTGGCGACCGAGCCGGACGGCAACGGGTGGACGGGCAATCCGTCGCTGGCACGCAACCCCCTCAACTTGCTCAATCCCGCTGATATCGCATCCATCACGATCCTGAAAGACGCGAGCGCCACGGCGATCTATGGCAGCCGCGCATCGAATGGCGTGGTTCTGGTCGAGACGAAGCGCGGGCAGTCGGGCGGCGGCCCGTCGTTCGAGTACGACGGCTACGTGTCGACCTCGAGTCCGTCTCGCAGCCTCGGCGTGCTCAACGGCGCCGAGTACCGGAGCTTCGTCGAGGGCTCGGTCGCGCAGTGGCGGACCGACTCAACGGCGTGCGTGGGGCGGCCGGCCTGTGCCGCGGGCTTCGCGGATTCGGCGGCCCAATTCAACGCGCTCGATCCGTCCCACCTCGCAACCATGGGAACGGCGAACACCGATTGGGAGAAAAGCGTGACGCGCCAGTCCCTCACGCATAATCACAATCTCTCGTTCTCCGGCGGAACCGAAAACACGCACTACCGCGGGTCAATGAACTACGCGGACGAGCAAGGCGTCACGCTCTCGAGCGGTCTGGAGCGGATTCAGGGGCGGCTCAGCGCCACCCATTCGGATCTGGACGGCCGCCTCCGGCTCGGCCTCAACGTGACGAGCTCGCGCGTCAACAACACGTACCTCACCTACGAAAACCAGGGTGGCTTCGAGGGCGGTGTATTCCAGAATGTCGCCACCTTCAATCCCACGCAGCCGGTCACGGTTACCGACTCCACGGGAACACGCTACTACGAGGTCGGCGGGACGACGATACGCAACCCGGTGGCGATGGCGAATCAGATCGCGAACATCGGCTCGACGACCAGGACGCTCGGCAACGCCGAGGCTGAGTTCGACGTGTCGCGTAATCTGACGGCGAAGATCAACATCGGGCTCGACAACTCCAACGGAGCGCGGCAGGAGTACTATCCGATCGCGAGCCCGCTGGGCCGGGCGCTGGGTAACGGACTCGCCCAGCAACAGGACCTGGAGAACAATACCCAGACGCTGCAGACACTCCTCACGTACGACGGCGGCGTCGGCGAGGGCACCACTCTCAACGTCGTGGGCGGCTACGAATACAGCAAGTTCAAGACGAACTGGGTGTTGGGAAAGGGCATCGGATTCTTCACCGACGCGTATGGCTTCCACGCCCTCGACGCGGCCGTCACGAAAACGACGCAGTCGAGCGCGTCGGAAGCCCGCCTCGCGTCCTTTTTCGGCCGCGCCAACATTGGCCTGAACGAGCGCTTTTTCTTCACAGGCGTGCTGCGCTATGACGGCTCGTCCAGATTCGCGGAGGGACACAAGTGGGCGCTCTTCCCGGCGCTGTCTGCCTCGTGGAATCTGAAGCAGGAAGGGTTCATGCAGGGTGGAACCTTCTCGGAGTTCCGCGTGCGCGCCGGCTGGGGCCTCCAGGGCAATCCCAGCGTTGATCCGTACACCTCGTTGATCACGCTGGCGAGCGGCAGTGGCGCCACTTACCCGTGGGGCGACCAGGCGCAAGGCGGAGTTATCGGGAGCAGCAACGGGAACCCGGATCTCAAGTGGGAGCAGACGTCACAGTTCGACGCCGCAGTCGACTTCGGGCTGTGGAGCAACCGGCTCTCGGGAACCATCGAGTACTATCACAAAGACACCAAGGACCTGCTGCTCACTGTCGACGTGCCGCAGCCGGCACTTGCCCCCACGCAGCTCAGAAACGTGGGGCGGCTAAGCGGACACGGTCTCGAGCTTTCCCTTGACGCATTGGCCGTGTCGAAGCCGGGATTGACCTGGCGTGCCGGCCTCGTGTTCGCGGCGGACCGGAACAAGGTTACGGATCTCGGGTGTGGGGCGGATTCGACGGGCGTCAAGACATGCCCCTTCTACGAGTCCGGAGACGTCAGCGGGCAGGGGCAGAGCGGTGTACGGGCCGAGCGCGTCATGGTCTGCGACCCCAGCAATCCGGGTAGTTGCCCGGGGTATGCCTTGGGAACGTTCTATGGCCCCGTGTTCGTCGGCGTCGACGCGAACGGACAGCAAGAGTTCTTCTGCACGGCGGCCACGACCGGATGCGTGAACGGGCGGACGACAATCAGGGGCAACCCGGACGCCGCCGACTACCGCGTGATCGGCAATGCCAACCCGGACTTCACCCTGGGATTCACCAGCAATATCACGTGGAACCGGTTCGACGTCAGTTTCCTGATCCACGCCGCTGTGGGACAGGATGTGTTCAACAACTCGGCGCTGGTGTATTCCACGAAGAGCAACGCCCTCCAGGACAAGAATTTTCTCCGGGACGCGCTGAGCGACCCGATCGGGATTCACGAACCCGCGATCTACTCGTCCCGCTGGATCGAGGACGCGTCGTTCGTGCGCTTGCAGAACATCACGATCGGGTATGATCTCAACGTCCCGTTCCTGATGAAGACCGCCCGGAGCGCGAGGCTCTACGTGGCGGCGGACAATCTCCTTCTGCTCACGGGTTACTCGGGACTCGATCCCGAGGTCTACTCCGGCACCGGCTTGGCAGTACGTGGTGTCGATTATCTCGTCTATCCCCGCCCCCGTACGATTACGGGGGGTCTCCGTCTCGTCTTTTAGGGAGAGCTGGCCATGAATCGACTCTTTGTGACGAAATCAATCGGAGCGGGGGTGCTCCTTGGGTTGCTCATTCTGCCTGCGCACGGATGCACCAACCTCGATGAGGAGCCGCTGAGCGTCATCTCGACGGGGAGTTTCTTCACCAACGAGGCGGAAGTGCGGGCCGGTCTCGCAGGCGTCTACGCCCAGCTGCGGAGCACGGCTCCCGAAGGCGCCATCTACGACGCGAACGAGGTCACGACGGACGAGATCGTTGTGCCGATCCGCGGCCAGGACTGGAACGACAACGGCCAGTGGATCGATCTGCACAACCAGACATGGTCGCCTACCAGCATCGCGACTTCGAATTTCTTCAATGGGGCCTGGAATAGCGCGTACACAGGCGTCGCGCGCGCCACTCTGTTCATTTCCGCGCTACAGAACGTGAGCGTTCCGAACAGGGCAACCTACATCGCCGAGGGCCGGGCGCTGCGCGCGTTCTATTACTACATCCTGATGGACCATTTCGGCGGCGTGCCGATCGACACAACCACTGAAATCGACCCGGGCGCCCGCAGCACGCGTCGTGAATTGTTCGATTTCATCGAAAGGGAGCTGATTGCGGCGCGCGACTCAGGGCTGCCGGACACCTGGGACGCCGCGAACCACGGGCGGGTCACCAAGGGCGCCGCGGACGCGATCCTCGCCAGTATGTACATCAACGCCGGTGTGTTCACGAAAGACGGTGCCGCGGGGGGCATCCTTGCCGCCGCCTACAACACCTGTTTGGGCGTATTGGTGAGCGGCGGCCAGGATGCCTGCGCGGCCGCCATCGCCGCGTCGGATCGCATTCTGAATTCCGGCAACTATCAGCTGGCCGACTCGTTCCCCAAGGCCTTCCGGCACGACAACGGCAGCTCGCCCGAGAACATCTTCGTCGTCAAGTTCATCCCGGCGGACGGCGTGGGCATCGGTGTCACGATGGCGGCGCTGCACTATTGCCAGTATGCGCCGCTCACGCCCTGGAACGGCTTCTCCACCCTGGCGGAGACGTACGGCGCGTTCGACGCGACGGACAAGCGCCGGAATGTGATCCTGATGGGACCACAGAGGGACGTGCTCACCGGTGCACTGGTGACCGTACGCGTCTCCGGCGCATGTCCCGCCTATACGCCGGCGAATGCGCTGGTTTTCACCGACACCATCAACAACATCACCTCGGCGAGCGAAAGCCAGGGTGGTCGGTTGTATAAGTGGCCGGCCGACCCGGCCCACGTGCAGCAGAACAGCGGCAACGACTTCGCCTGGTTCCGGCTCGGTGAGATTTACCTGATCAAAGCCGAAGCCTTGAACGAACAGGCGGCGGGTAGTGCTGCGGCACTCACGCTGCTGAACCAGCTGCGCGCTCGCGCGCCGGGAGAGGCCGTCAACGTACCGCTCGCAGCGGTCGACCGCCCCACGATCCTCAGGGAGCGGCTGTTCGAGCTGTTCGGCGAGAGCAAGCGGCGGCAGGATCTGATCCGGTTCGGGGGATACACCGGCCGGACCGACGCCGCATCAGGCCTGGTCGGGGGCAAGGCAGCCAGACCGGATTACTACGTGCTGATGCCGATCCCGCAGACGCAGATCAACGCGAATCCCATGCTGACGCAGAACCCAGGGTACTGATTGCTGAAGCCGTACCACGGAGGGGCGCAGACATGTGCGCCCCTCCTTTTTTTTCTCCTGGCGCTGAGCGCCGCCTGCTCCGAGAAACCACACGACACCGCTCCACCTCAGCCGGGCAGAGAACTCTTTACGCGCATGCCCTCCGGCTACACGGGCGTCGCGTTTGCCAATCGTCTGAGCGAAACGCGCGACTTCAATGTCTTCACCTACCGCAATTTCTATAACGGCGGCGGGGTAGCGCTCGGTGACCTGACCGGGGACGGCCTCCCCGAAATCGTCCTCACCTCAAATCAGGACGGCCCGAAAGTCTATCTGAACCTTGGCCAGTTCCGATTTCGAGACGTGACCGAAGAGGCGCGCGTCGTGGAGCGGGACCGCTGGACGACGGGCGTCACGCTCGCCGACGTGAACGGAGACGGGAAGCTCGACATCTACGTGTGCCACGCCGGCCTGAAGCCCGGCTCGGCGCGCGCGAATACCCTCTACATCAATCAGGGCATGACCGACGGCATCCCGCATTTCACGGAGATGGCAGCGCAGTACGGCCTGGCCGATACCGGTTACTCGACCCAGGCCGCCTTCTTCGACTACGACGGCGACGGCGACCTCGACATGTTCCTGATTCGCAACTCCCCGCGGCCCGTCGCGAGCATCGCCGTCAAGAACCAGCGCACCCAGCGCGACCCGCTCGGCGGCCACGAGCTCTACCGCAACGACAGCGGCCACTTCGTCGACGTCAGCGAGCGGGCAGGGATCTATGGGCCCACGATCGGGTTTGGATTGGGAATCGCGGTCGGAGACGTGAATCGCGACGGCCGCCCCGACGTGTACATCGCGAACGACTTCTTCGAGCGCGACTACCTCTATCTGAACAACGGGAGCGGGACGTTTCGGGAGGTCCTGGAGGACGCGCTGCCGGTCTCCAGTTATTTCTCGATGGGCGTCGACATCGCCGACATCGACAACGATGGCTGGCCCGATATTTACACGAGCGACATGCTCCCCGAAGACGACTACCGCCTCAAGACGACGCAAGCGTTCGAGCCGTGGACGGTCTATGATGCCAAGGCACGCGACGGATTCGGCTACCAGCTCATGCGCAACATGCTGCAGCGCAACAACGGAAACGGCACGTTCAGCGACATCGCCTGGCAGTCAGGGGTCGCGCGCACCGACTGGAGCTGGGCCGCGCTGATCGCCGACTTCAACCTCGACGGCAACAAGGACCTGTTCGTCGCCAATGGTATGTCCAGGGACGTCACGTCACAGGACTACATCGCGTTTCTGTCGAACGATCAAACCCTGCTTACGGCGACGCGCGGTGGGGAGCAGCGGGTCGATTTCGAGAGCCTGATCGCCGCCATGAGCTCGACCAAGCTTCCCAACTACGCGTTCCGCAATGACGGCGAGCTCAGATTCACGAAGGTCAGTGCGGCCTGGGGGCTCGACCAGCCCAGCTTCTCGAACGGCGCCGCCTACGGCGATCTCGACGGCGACGGCGCCCTCGATCTCGTCGTGAACAACGTGAACGACGAAGCCTTTGTCTATCGCAACAACGCCCGCACGCAGTTGCCAGAGAACCGGTTCCTCCGGGTTCGCCTGACCGGCACCGGAGAGAATCCGTTCGCGATCGGCGCGCGCGTGACCATCCGTGCCGGCGGGACCCAGTTCGAGCAAGAGCTTCAGCCCACGCGCGGGTTTCAGTCGAGCGTCGATTACACGCTGACGTTCGGCGTCGGAAAAGTGGACACGCTCGAGTCACTGATCGTCGACTGGCCCAACGGGAAATCGACGATCCTCTCGCCGGTCGCGACGAATCAGCTCCTGACGGTCTCCGAGGCCAATGCCCAGCGGACCCGGGGCGCCCTGCGCCGCGACCGGACCGTGCTGCTGCGCGACGTGACGAGTGAGGTGGGGCTCGATTTCGCCCACCACGAGAACGAGTTCGTGGATTTCGACCGTGAACCTCTGATGCCACACCTGGTCTCGACCGGGGGACCGATAGTGACTGTCGGAGACGTGAACGGCGACGGACTGGACGACTTTTTCATCGGCGGCGCCAAGGGTCAACCCAGCGCGGTGTACGTGCAGCGCCCCAACGGCACGTTCCGGTCAGCCAATCCGGCGCTGTTTGCCCAGGACCAGATCGCCGAGGATCTGGGTGCAGCCTTTCTGGATGCCGACGGCAACGGCACGCTCGATCTCTATGTCGCCACGGGAGGAACCGAGTTCTCGGCACACGCGCCCGCCCTCGGGGGCCCGGCGGTCGTCGGGGGCGGGGCGGGGGGGTTTGACAAAGGCCCCCCCCCCCCCCCGGACCGCCTGCCGCCGCTGTTCAACAGCAGCTCGCGTGTGGCGGTGTCACGCGAGTTCGTATTCGTCGGAGGCCGCGCGGTGCCGGGCCGCTACGGCGTAGATCCGTCGAGCACCCTGCTCCGGCGTAATGCGAACGGGCGGTTCACGGACGTCACCGCCCAGGTCGCGCCGGAGCTCGCGCACGTCGGCATGGTGACCGACGCGCTCTGGGCCGACGTGGATGGCGACCGCCGCGACGACCTCGTGATCGTGGGCGAGTGGATGCCGATCACGGTGTTCCACAACACCGGCGCCCGGCTCGAGCGCGCGACGACGCGCGGCCTGGAGCGCAGCGCGGGATGGTGGAACCGGATCGTCGCAGGAGATTTCACGGGCGACGGTCGCGTGGACTTCATCGTCGGGAACGCCGGACTGAATTTCCGCCTGCACGCATCGGCCGATGAGCCCACGCGCATGTACGTGAGAGACTTCGATCACAACGGATTCCCGGAGCAGATCCTCACCACCGTCGAGGACGGACGCGAGACGCCCGTCGCGCTGCGCGACGAGCTGACGGGCGTCCTGCCGTCTCTGAAACCGCGGTACCCCACGTACGTCGATTACGCGCGACAAAGTGTGCGGGATGTCTTCGGCACAGCGCTCGACAGCGCCCTCGTCAAGCGCGTCGACACGTTCGCGTCAGTGCTGGCGCGGAACAACGGCGACGGCTCGTTCACGCTGGTCCCGCTCCCGGGCGAGGCCCAGATTGCTCCAATCTATGGGATCCTCGCCGGGGATTTCGACCACGATGGCCGGTCCGACGTGTTGCTGGGCGGGAATCTGGCCGGCGTGCAGCCGGCATTTGGCTCGATGATGGCGAGCTATGGACTGCTGTTGCGTGGGGATGGCCGCGGGGAATTCGCCGTGGTCCGCGCTTCCGAGAGCGGGTTCATCGTGCCGGGACAAACGCGGGACATTCAGCGGCTGCGCACCCGCCGGGGCGACCTCTACATCGTCGCCCGCAACAACGACCGGCCGCTGTTCTTCAGGCCGCTGCGCTAGCTTTGCTTGGTGCGGATGACGATCACGCCGTTCGAACCGCGGACCCCATACGCGGACGTTGCGGCGGCATCGCGCAGCACCTGGACGGTCTCGATATCATAGATGTTGATGGCGCTGAGATTGCCGCCCACCGCAGCACCCAGTGGGATGCCGTTGACGACGAACAGCGCCTCAGGATCGCCGACGAGCGTGTTCTTGCCGCGAAGGATCAGCTTGGAACTACCATCCGCGGCTCTCTCGATGGTGAGACCGGGGACCCGCGCGAGCAGCAGTTGCTCCAGGGACTGGCCCGGGGAACGACGGATGTCATCGGCCGTAAGGACCGTTCCTGGCGGGCGGGCATCTGTCTGAGAGGCAGGCGCGGCCTTGCGATGCGAGCACGAGACGAGCAGAAAGCAGGCGAGCCAAGCGGCGCGCGTAACGGTCTTCATGAGCACCCCTTTGAAAGAATGCGCTGAACCCAAATATCGGAGTAACTCATGCGAATGCAATCGATGCTGCTCGTCCTCGCCGGCTGCGCCACGCCCCTCGTCGCGCAGACCCGCGTCACCTCGCCCGACACTCGCAACGCGGTGCAGGTCGGGATTCACGAAGGCGGGCTCTACTACCTGGTGCAGCGTGACGGCAAAACACTGCTGACGCCCTCACGACTGGGCTTCGTCTTCCGCGGGCAGCCCCCCCTGCGCGACTCGCTCAGCATCGCCGATTCCAGCCGCAGCACGTTTGACGAGACCTGGACGCAGCCGTGGGGCGAGGTGCGGCGCGTCCGCAACCATTACAACGAGCTGAAGGTCTCGGTCCAGGAGACCACCGGACCGCGGCGCCAGTTCACGCTCGCCGTGCGCGCGTTCAACGACGGCGTGGCGTTCCGCTACGAGTTTTCGGCGCAGCAGAATCTAGGCGAGTTCGAGATCATGGACGAGCTGACCGAGTTTGCGTTCTCCGACAACGCACGCGCCTGGTCGATTCCGTCCAACCGCCCGCGGCTCGACCGCTCGGAGCAGCTCTACTCGTCGCAGCCCATCAGCACGCTCGACAGCGTGCAGACCCCCATCACGATGGAGACGCGCGACGGCAAGACGTTCATGGTGCTGCACGAGGCGAACCTCGTCGACTACGCGCGCATGAACATCAAAGGGCCGCGCATGGAAAACCGCACGCTGCGCGTCGATCTCGCGCCCTACGCCGACGGCGTAAAAGTGCGCGGCCGTACGCCGTTCAACACACCCTGGCGCACGATTCAGATCGCGGATCGCGCGGGCGACCTGGCCCCATCGGTGCTCGGCCTGAACCTCAACCCGCCGAGCGTCATCGCGAACACGGACTGGATCAAGCCGATGAAGTACGTGGGCATCTGGTGGGGGATGCACATCAACACGATGACGTGGAATTCGGGACCGAAGCACGGTGCGACAACCGCCAATACGAAGCGCTACATCGATTTTGCCGCCGCCAACGGACTCGGCGGTGTGCTGGTCGAAGGCTGGAACATCGGCTGGGACGGCGACTGGATCCAGAACCGCAACGCGTTTTCGTTCACCCAGCCCTATCCCGACTACGATCTACCAGAGCTGGCCCGCTACGCGCAGTCCAAGGGCGTGAAGCTGATCGTCCACAACGAGACCTCGGGCGGCATTCAGAACTACGAGCGCCAGATCGACAGCGCCTTCTCGCTCTACGAGCGCCTAGGCCTCGATGCGATCAAGTCCGGCTACGTGACCGACCTGACCAGTGAGGGCCATTCGCACTGGAGCCAGTTCATGGTCAACCATTACCGGCACGTGATCGCGAAAGCCGCGCAGCATCACATCATGCTCGACGCGCACGAGCCGATTCACGACACGGGCGAGCGCCGGACCTACCCCAACATGATGAGCCGCGAAGGCGCGCGCGGGCAGGAATACAACGCGTGGAGCGGCGAGGGCGGCAATCCGCCCGAACACGAGACGATTCTGTTCTTCACACGCATGCTCACCGGACCGATGGACTTCACTCCCGGCATCTTCGACATCCTGCGAACCAAGACCGGCCCGGCGCGCAGCAACGAGGAGTCCCGTGTGCGGACCACGCTGGCCAAGCAGCTCGCGCTGTACGTGGTGCTGTACTCGCCACTGCAGATGGCCGCGGATCTCCCGGAAAACTACGAGGGCCAGCCGGCCTTTCAGTGGATCAAGGACGTCGCGGTCGACTGGGACACCACGCGCGTGATCGACGGCAAGATCGGCGACTACGTGATCGTGGCGCGCAAGCAGAAGGACAGCCCGCAGTGGTTCCTGGGCGCGATTACGGACGAAGAAGCGCGCACGTTCGACGTGCCGCTCACGTTCCTCGACGCCGGCAAGAGCTACGTGGCCGACATCTATGCCGATGGAGCAGGCGCCGATTGGCTCACGAACCCGACGCCGGTGCGGATCACGCACCGCACGGTGACTCGCGCTACGCGGCTACGCATCGCGCTCGCCAAGGGCGGCGGGCAGGCGATCAGGATTCGGCCGGCGACCGCACCCAAACCGCCGGCGACGCCGGCGCCGAGGACAGCGCCGTAATCAGCGGTTTTTGAGGGCGGGGGTGGGGGGGGTCCGCGTGTTGTACTCGCGCAGATAGCGCTGGCGCGCCGAGTCCGCCGGGTAGCCGTCGCCCGGGCCGTATGGGTACGACTTGATCGCGTGATACGGGAGCGGCTCGACCGTGGTCCCGTACGCCGTGTTCAGGTCGGAGTCCTTGATCCAGCCGTCGCTATATAAGAAGAAGGTGCGGGTCCACCCTGCCGTGGGGGGCGGCTGCTTGGCTGCCGCCGCGTCGAACTGAACGGTGGCCTCGTCCCCGGGGAGCATGACGATGTAGCGGTCGTCGCTCTCGTCGAGCAGCGGCCGCACGTCCCCGAAGCGCGTCGCGGCACCCGTGATCGGCCGCCACGGCGACTCTTTGGTGACGTCCTCGTAGGCAAACCAGTGCGGCCCGTAGCGCCCACCGCGCCGGTACATCCGCGAGAACCCGCGGTAGTGTAGATCGGCGGACTGTGGCGTTAGCGTGGTCACACGGTTTTCTGCTCCCTGCTCCCCGCTCCCCGCTCCCTCAGCCACAAACGCCTGATCCCAATACACCTGCATGCTGGTGCGCACTCGGATTTGGTGATCCTTCGTGGGGAAGATGCCGCCGAGATCCAGCACCATCGTCTTGTCTTTGCCCGCCGGAAATCCGATCATGCCGCGCGACACCCACTGCCCGCGGGCGTCGCGCACTTCGATCACCGGCATCTCGGATTTGAGCGTGTGCTGTTGCGAGAGGGCGACGTTGATGCTCGCGTCGCTCGGGAAGATCCAGCCGCGCAGGAACAGATGGGTACCGGGCTCACCCGCTCGCTCGTCCAGCTCGAGCACGAGCGCGTGCGGCTCGGTCAGTCCCTGATACTTGAGCGGCGTGAGGTCCGAGACGTAGTGGTAGTCGTTCTCGCGCAGCGCGTCGAGCACGTCGATTCCGCGCTCGTTCACGGCCGACAGCGGCGCGCGGCGCTGTACGACCTGGAAGAGCCGCAGCGCCGGCCCGCGCATCGGTGGGAAGCGCTCATCGACGAACACGTCGACCGAATCGGGATGGTCGACCGCGAGCAACCGGAGCTGGTCGAGGTACGCGGTCTCCCACAGCTCTTCGGTCACCTGAATGACGTAGCGGCCGTTCTGTGGCTTCAGTGCCTCCCCGGGGATTCGCACGTATTCGAGCGAAGCGCCCGCCGGCGCATACGCCATCCCTGCTCCCTGCTCCCTGCTCCCTGCTCCCATGATTCCCACCGGCATCCCTAGCGCACTCTGCCACATGATGTCCGTGACGAACCGGAACTGCTTCCCGTCCCATGTATAGAGGAAAGCGCACGAGCCCTTGAGCTGCTGCAGCTCGAGCACGTCGGCATCGGTGCCGGGGAAGTAGATCGTCTGCGGCACGCCGTTGGGCCACTGCACGCGCAGCACGTCGGCCTTGAGGTGGGTGCCCAGGCCGATCTGCGTCAGGCGGTCGGTCACGACGCGCGTCTGATACAGCTCGCCGGCGCGCACCTCGACCGTGGAGCCGATGCCGAACGTGTTGTTCTTGCTGCTGCCGCTGCGCAGCGCGGTGAGTTGGATGCGCATACCGAGGTGTGTGTTGCCGCCGTCGTTGCGCAGGAACCGGGCGCCGTGGCTCGTGCCGAGCAGGATGTCGGGATCGCCGTCGCCGTCCAGGTCGCTGACGAGCACCGGCCCGATACGACCGTGTCTCACCTCTTGAGGCAAGATGGCCGAGCGATCCTCGAACCGGCCGGCGCGATTGTTGTGAAACAGCGATGCGCCGCTGTCATTGGCCGCGAACAGATCGAGCCAGCCGTCGTTGTCGTAGTCCACAAAACGCGCTTCTCCACCGTAGCGCGCGGGAATCCTCCGCGTGTCGCCGATGAACGTCCCTGTTCCGCTGTTGTGCCACAGGCCGGTGTGGCCTAGGTAGACATCGATCGCGCCATCGTTGTCGTAGTCACCGACGGCTACGGGCCTGCGTCCATTGATTGTATCTGGGGCGTTGGTAAAGCCGTGTACGGCATCATTCAAGTAGAGCGCCTGACCACTGGTCTCGCTCACGATAAACACGTCGACGCGGCCGTCGTCGTTGACGTCCGCAAACCCGGCGTCGCTGCCTACGTTCGTGAGCCCGGCGGCATCCGCTAGCCACGCGAATGTGCCGTCAGCGTTGTTGCGGTAGACCCCAAGCGACTCGCCGACGAGCAGCAGATCCAGATCGCCGTCATGATCCAGGTCCACGAAGACCGCGCGCTGAGTCCCGGTGACGTTACGCACCCCGGCACGAGCGGTAACATCCTCGAACCGCTGGCCCTCGCGATTACCCAACAGGTAGCCGCGGTGGTCCGTGCCAATGGCGAACAGATCGAGCCAGCCGTCGTTGTCGTAATCGGCGAACGTGGCGAACACCGCGCCGGCGGGGAGCGGAACTGGGACTCGGCTCGTCACTTCGGTGAAGAAGCCCTGCTGCATGGCATACAGCCCCACCTTGTTGCCCGCGGCCAGCAGCAGATTGTCGATGCCGTCACCGTCGTAGTCGCCCAGCGCGAGCGCGGTTGGCGCCTGCCCCAGCTCCGGTAGTCCGCTCTCGTTGGTCACGTCGGTGAATTGCACTAGGGCGGCGGCCGGCGGAGGGCGAATGCCGCGCATCGTGATCAAGGTCTGCGGGCTGAACGAAAACGTCTGATTGCCGGCGATCGGCCCTTCGGTCCAGTTGACGAGCGCCAGCGCCGCCTGGTACGGCGCGGTGACCTCGATCGCGCGGCGCAGGGGGTCAAAGGCGAGGCGTGCATCGGCGCGGCGGCCCGCCCGCAGCGCCTGCATGGCGGCCGAGAGGTGCGGCTGGGCGTCGGGCGGCGGTTCGGGGCGCAGCCGCCGCATGTCTTCCAGATAGCGCAGCGTGCTGTCGCTCTCGCCTAGGCGCAGGAGCACGTCCGCGAGCTCGACGCGCACCGCCAGATTCGACGGCGCTTTCTCCAGTACCTGACGCAACCGCCTGACGTAGGCCGTGTCGCCACCAGTCTGGCGGTCCAGCTGGGCGAGCGTGTACAGCACGCGCGCGTCGGGGGGGGGCTCGACATCGGCGAGCACGCGCCGTGCCTCTTCGGGCCGGTCCGTCAGCGCGTACAGCCGAGCCATGATGAGCGCGATCACCGGACTGCGCGAATCGAGCTTGCGCGCGCGCTTGAGCTGCGCTTCGGCATCAGCGAGCCGGCCGGCGCGCAGGTAGGTGAGGCCCAGGTTCGCGTAGCCGTTGGGGTCTTTCGGCGCGAGCGCGATCACCGTCTTGAATTCCTGCTCGGCTTCCGGGAGGCGACCGCGCTCGAGCTCGGCGAGTCCGACGGTGCGCGCCGTGAGCAACGCGCCCTGGTCGATGGGTTTCTCGCGACACCCAACGAGAAACACCGCCGCGAGCACGACTGCAAATTCAACGCTATACTGCGTCCTCTTGCGTCGCACTGTTCTCGTTTTTCTCCTCTTCGTCGCGAGTTGCCGCGATCGCTCCACGCCACCGCTGTTCGAGCGTGTCGAGCCTGCGGCAAGCGGCGTGAGTTTCTCCAACACGCTGCCGCGAGATTCCGCAGTCAACATCGTGAGTTACCTGTACTACTACAACGGCGGTGGTGTCGCGGCGGGCGACGTGGATGGTGACGGTTTGGTGGACCTGTATTTCACATCGAACCTGGGCTCCAACCGGCTGTACCGCAACCAGGGACAGTTTCGATTTGAAGACGTGACGGATCGCGCCGGTGTGGCGGACTCGGCTGGGTGGAAGAGCGGCGTGACCATGGCCGATGTGAACGGCGATGGCCGTCTCGACCTCTACGTATCGGGCGTGGACGATGAGATGCGCGGCCGCAACGTGCTCTACATCAACAACGGGAACGGCACGTTCACCGACCGCACTGACGCGTACGGCCTCGGCTTCGCCGGATACGGCACGCAGGCCGCGTTTTTCGATTACGACGGCGACAGCGACCTGGACATGTACCTGCTGAACAGCTCGACGCTGCAACGCATTTCGCGCGCGCCGAGCACGAGCCGCACCGCGCGCGACGCCGCGGCCGGGGATCGGTTGTACCGCAACGACAACGGCCGCTTCGTAGATGTCAGCGAGCACGCCGGTATCTATGGGAACGTCGAAGGCTTTGGGCTGGGGATTGTGATCAGCGATCTGAATCTCGACGGCTGCCCCGACATCTACGTCGCGAACGATTTTCCCGAAAACGATTTTTTATATCTGAACAAGTGCGACGGCACGTTCCGGGAAGCGATCACCGAGACCACGGGGCACACGAGCCGCTTCTCTATGGGCGTGGACGCGGCCGATTTCAACAACGACGGCCGGCCCGACATCGCCGTCCTGGACATGCTTCCCGACAGCGAGCCGATCCTCAAGACCGCGGCCAGCGCCGAGAGCTACAGCCTGTTCACTCTCAAGATCGCGGCCGGCTATCACGCGCAGTACGCCCGCAACACGCTGCAGCTGAATCGCGGCGCCCGAGGCGGAAGGCTGCGGTTCAGCGAGATCGGGCAGCTCGCAGGGATCTCGGCAACCGATTGGAGCTGGGCACCGCTGTTCGCCGACCTCGACAATGATGGCTGGAAGGATTTGTTCGTCACGAACGGGATCTACCGGCGGCCCAACGACCTCGATTACATCGCATCGCTCGACAGCGGAGGTCCACCCAGGCTGGACCGGATGCCGAGCGTGCCGCTGAGCAAGTATGCGTTTCACAACAACGGCGATCTGACTTTTACGAACAGGGCTCAGGGTTGGGGATTGGGGGATAGGGGATTCTCGAACGGCGCTGCGTACGCGGATCTCGACAACGACGGCAATCTCGATCTGATCGTGAACAACGTGAACGCGCCGGCCTCGATCTACCGCAACCTCGGGGCAGGCGGGCACTACCTGCGCGTTGTCTTGCGGGGCAGCGGGGCGAACACGGCCGGCATCGGCGCGAAAGTCACGGTCAGAACGCAGGGCCTTACACAATTGCTCGAGCAGAGCCCGACGCGCGGCTTCGAGTCGTCAGTCGATCCGGTGCTGCACGTTGGCCTGGGAGCGGCGACAACGATTGATACGCTCACGGTGATCTGGCCGGACCGACGCGAACAGACCCTCGTCGGTCTTCGCGCTGACACAACGATCATTCTTTCGCAGAGCGATGCGCGCGGGCGGTTTGCTTACCCTTCCCCCTTCCCCCGGCCCCCTTCCCCCCTGTTCACCGACATCTCCACCCAACTCGGCATCACCTACAAGCACCGCGAGAACACGTTCTTCGACTTTGGTCGCGAGCCGCTGATGCCGCATTTGCTCTCGACCGAAGGGCCGGCGCTAGCCGTTGCGGACGCCAATGGCGACGGGCTCGACGACGTCTACGTGGGCGGCGCGAAGTGGCAGGCCGGTGAGTTGTGGCTACAGCGTGCCGACGGCCGCTTCCGTCCCAGCGCGCAACCCGCCTTCGCCGCCGACAGCCTGCATGAAGACATCGATGCGGCGTTCGTCGATGTCGACGGGGACGGCGACCGCGATCTCTACGTCGTGAGCGGCGGGAACGAATTCTCGGAGGGCGAGCCGCTCCGCGACCGGCTGTATCTGAATGACCGCGGCACGTTCCGTCGCGGCGAGCTCCCCGACTTCGTCCACAACGGTTCGTGTGTGGTCCCGGGCGATTTCAATCGCGACGGGCACGTGGATCTGTTCGTCGGGAGTCGCGTGGTGACGCGGCAGTACGGCGCGACACCGCGCAGCCACCTGCTCCAAGGCGATGGGACGGGACACTTTCGCGACGTCACACCCGACTTGATCGCCAGGGCCGGGATGGTGAGCGGCGCCGCATGGGTGGACGGCAATCTGATCGTCGTGGGCGAATGGATGCCGGTGCGCATCTTCCACCAGCAAGACGGGGGCTGGGTAGAGGACTCATTGCCCGGCACCACGGGATGGTGGAACAGCATCCAGACCGCGGACTTGAACCGCCCCCCCGACGGCCGGCCCGACCTCATCCTCGGCAATCTTGGCCTGAACTCATTCCTCCGCGCCTCGGCGCGCGAGCCCGTTCGTCTGTACCGGACGACGCCGCCGATTCTCACGTCATACCGTCACGGTGTGAGTTATCCGCTCGCCGGACGTGACGAGTTACTCCAGGCGGTGCCGCAGCTGCGGCCCAGGTATCCCACGTACAAGTCGTTCGGCGCGAGCCGGATCGAAGACATCGTCCCCGGCAAGACGTTGCGGCAGGTACCCGTGCTCCGCGCCGAGACGTTTGCGAGCGCGATCGGGCTGAATCGCGGCGATGGCACGTTCGAGATCCGGCCGTTGCCGATCGAGGCGCAGTTCGCGCCGATCTATGCCGCGCTCGCGGGAGATTTCGACGCCGACAGCGCGACCGACATCGTCATCGCCGGCAATTTCTACGGCGTCACACCGGTACGCGGCCGCTACGACGCGAGCTACGGTCTGCTTTTGAAGGGAGACGGCACGGGCAACGTTGCGCCGGTCGACATGAAGCAGAGCGGGCTCGACATCGACGGACAGGTGCGGCGCATGGCCTTGCTGAGGAGGGCGAACGGCGAGCAGGTACTCGTCGTCGCGAGAAACAATGACCAGTTGCTGTTTCTACGTACGACGCACGACGTACGACGCACGGCCTTCTAGATCAGGTATCCTCTTCGCATCAGGTTGTTGGCGGACGCGGCATAGCTTTTCCGGAAGCCGGTGACGATGCTCGACCGCAGGGACGCGCATCAGTCGGGGGGGCGGGGGGGCGGGGGGGCTCCTCGCCACGCAGCGCGCCATGCCGCGATCGAGCCGGGCCCAGCGGACCTGGCGCCGTCGCGCGCTCCAGTGCGGCACGCCGCAGCTCGGGGGTCGTGTCCCCCGGGGTTTGCAGCACCCCATCGACCAGGCGCCGGCGGAAATCTTCATAGCGCATTCAGGGAAAACTTACCCTGGCGCCGTGGCTGCGCGAGTCTTGACACCTTCGCTCCCGCGCCGCCTCTTGAACTGCGCTAACTCAAACGTCTCCCGTCATAGCCTGAGAGGTCGTATGCGCCCTTTCCATTATGTCATGTGTGCGCTCCTCGCCCTGGCCTGGACCGCACCCCGCCCCCTCGCAGCACAACAACCCACCACCACCGTTCGCGGACGAATCACCGACCAGAGCAGCCAACAGCCGATCAGCGGCGCGATCGTCGCTGTCGCCGGCCGGAGCGCGCTCTCACAGGCCGACGGCCGGTTCTCGATCAGCGGCGTTCCGCTCGGGCCCGCGACGGTGACGGCGCGCGTGGTCGGCTACGCTCAGGCCACGCAGCCGGTCAACATCACCGAGGGCGAGCCACTCGTGGTCGATCTCGCGCTGATTCCCCAGGCCATCAACCTGTCCGAGGTTGTGGTGACCGGGTACGGCGAGACGCGCGCGGGCAACATCACCGGCGCCGTGACGTCGGTCGCCGACTCGCAATTCAACCCGGGGCGGATCCTAAGCCCGCAAATGCTGATTCAAAACAAGGTCGCGGGGGTGCAAGTCGTTGATAACAACGATCCCGGCGGCGGCCTCTCGATCCGGATTCGCGGCGCGACCTCAGTCAACGCGAGCAGCGAGCCCCTGTACGTCGTCGACGGCGTCCCCCTGGGCACCGGCGCCGGCGGCGGACTCTCGGCTGGTCGCGATCCGCTGAACTATCTCAATCCTGCCGACATCGAAAACATCACGGTGCTGCGTGACGCATCCGCCGCCGCCATTTACGGCGCCAACGCGGCGAACGGGGTCGTCATCATCTCGACGAAAACGGGCAAGGGCCGCTCCCGTCCGCAGCTCGAGTTCAACACCAACGCGTCCGCCTCAACGGTCACGAGAATGCCGGAAATGCTGAACGCGAGCCAGTTCGCCGACGCAGTCGCGACCTACGCGCCGGCGCGGGTGGACTCGCTGCTCGGCCAGAATACCAACTGGTTCAATGAGATCGACCGGACCGGTTACGGCCAAGAGTATGACGTGGCACTCACGCACGGCACCGGCGACATGGGCTACCGTCTGTCGCTTGGTTACGGCAAACAGGAAGGAATCATCCGCGCGAGCTCGATCGACCGGCTTTCATTGGGAATCAATTACCAGCAGTCACTGTTCGACGATCGGTTACAGCTCAACACGAGCATTCGGGGCGCGCGCACGGTCGATCACTTTACGCCGGGTGACGTCATCGGCAATGCGGTCGGGATGGCACCGACGCAGCCGGTGCTCGATCCGTCGAGCGCAACCGGTTACTGGGATTGGCGCACGACGAACGCCTCCCCCAGCAATCCTATCGCCAGCATCACTCTTGCGTCCGACGAAGGAATGACCTGGCGCAGTGTCGGCAATATCCAGGTCGCGTACAAGCCGACGTTCGCACAGGGCTTGACCGCCAACCTGAACCTCGGCTACGACCTCACCAAAGCCGACCGGCGGACGTTCTATCCCAACAACCTGGCCGCAGAGGTCCGGCAGCGGCAGGGACTGTTGTATCTCGCGAACAACAGCCAGGGGAACTCGGTTCTCGAGGCGTACCTCGCCTACAAGCCGACGCGCACGTACGGGCCGGGCATGTTCGACCTGGTCGGCGGCTATTCGCACCAGATGGCACATGGAGAGTACCCGGAGCTCCGAGAAACGAGTCTCACGAGCAATCTCCTGGGCGATAACGGCATTCCGCCGGCGGTCAACGTCGTCAACACCAAGACCATTACTGATTACAAGCTCATCTCCTTCTTCGGCCGTCTCAATTACAACATCAACGACCGCTACATCGCGGCGTTCACCCTTCGTCGCGACGGCTCTTCTCGCTTCGGAGAGGGGAATCAATGGGGGACCTTCCCGGCGGTCTCGCTGGGGTGGCGCATTTCGCAGGAGTCCTTCATGCAGGGCGTCGGGGGCCTGTCGGACCTGAAGCTGCGCGCGTCGTGGGCGCAGACCGGAAACCAGGCGTTCGGCGACTACCTCCAGTACCCCACGTACACCTTCAGCGATGCTCTGACCAAAGTTCAGTTCGGTAACCAGTTCATCACGACGATCCGGCCGAGCGCGGTTGATCCCGGTATCCAGTGGGAAAAGACCACGGCGTATGACGTCGGGATCGACTTTGGCTTCGGCGGCCAGCGCTTCAGCGGCTCGGTCGATTTGTACAGAAAGAACACCAGCGATCTCATCTTCAATGTGCCCGTCGCGGCCGGGACGAATCTCGGCAACTTCGTGACGACCAACATCGGAAGCATGAAGAACTCGGGTTTCGAATTCGCGTTGAATGGAAAGATCCTTCAGGCTAGTTCGGGCAACTCGCTGGCCTGGGATGCGTCCTTCGTGGCAAGTCACAACACGAACGAGCTGGTCTCCATCAATCCGAACAAGAGCGTGGCGCGGATCCTGACGGGCAACATCTCAGGCGGTGTCGGGAACCTCATTGAAGTGCTGCAGCCCGGCGTGCCGATCAGCTCGTTCTTCGTGTTTGAGCAGCGGTACGATGCGCAGGGGAAGCCGGTCTACGACCCGGCCACACCGACGAACATGTACGTGGATCAGAACAACGACGGAGTGATCAACGACGGCGACCGGCGGCCTTTCCATGATCCGTCGCCGAAGTGGATTCTCGGCCACACGTCATATCTCAGCTGGGGGAAGTTCGACGCCGGCTTCACCTTGCGTGCGTACCTGGGGAACTGGGTGTACAACAATGTGGCCTCAGCCAACGGCGCGTATCAGAACCTGAGTGGCTCCGGGATGCCGAGCAACTTGCACGCATCGGTCCTGACGACCGGGTTCATCGTACCACAGTATTATTCCGACTACTTCGTCGAGGATGCGTCGTTCCTGCGGATGGACAACATTACCCTCGGCTACTCGTTCAACTTGAAGAACGCGCCGTTCCGGCTCTACGGCACTGTGCAGAACGCGTTCACGATCTCCGGATACAGCGGTGTGGATCCAACGTCCGGCCTGAACGGAATCGACAACAACATCTATCCACGCTCGCGGACACTGACTACCGGCGTGAGCGCCCGGTTCTAAGGAGACTCGACACATGAACCGCTCATCCACGATTCTCACCGCTCTGCTGGCGACGGTCGCGGTCGGCTGCACCGATCCTACGGTGGCCCCGAAGAGCACCGTCACGAGCGCCAACATCTTCAACGATCCGAGCTCCTATCGGGCCTTCCTCGCCAAGATCTACGGCGGGCTGATCGTCACCGGACAGCGCGGCCCGGATGGCAACCCCGACATCCAGGGCATCGATGAAGGGTTCGGCGAGTACCTGCGTCTCTACTGGTACCTCCAGGAGATGCCGACCGACGAAGCGGTGATCGGCTGGAATGACCCCGGTCTTCCCACGCTGAACACGGGGACCTGGGACGCGAGCAACAGCATGGTCAACGCGATGTACTATCGCGTGTTCTACCAGGTCATGCTGGTCAACGAGTTCCTGCGCCAGAGTACCGATGCGAAACTGGCGGAGCGCGGCCATAACGATCCGACGCTCATCGCCGACGTCCATAACTACCGCGCCGAGGCACGGTTCCTCCGGGCACTGAGCTATTGGCACGGTATCGATCTGTTCGGCAACATCCCGCTCGTCACTGAAAACGATCCGCTGGGCGCGACGCCGCCTCCGCAGGCGAATCGCGCGGATATTTACGCCTACGTAGTGAGTGAGCTCAACGCGATCATTCCGGATCTCCCGGCCGGCGGCCCGGGCGTGGCGGCGACGTACGCTCGAGCGACACCCGCCGCCGCCCACATGCTCCTCGCCAAGCTCTATCTGAACGCTGGCGTGTACATCGGTACGCCGAACTACACCGGTGCGGTCACGGAAGCACAGGCGGTCATTAGCTCGGCCCCGGCGTACAGCCTGGCACCCAACTTCCGCAACAACTTCCTAGCCGACAACAACACCTCGCCGGAGCTCATCTTCGTCGCAGCACAGGACGGCGCCAACACGCAAACGTGGGGTGGGATGACGTTCCTGATTCATGCCGGCTGTGGGGGCAGCATGAGTGCCTCGGATTACGGCATCGATTTCTGCTGGGGCGGGTACCGCATGAAGCAGCAAACGTACAGCCAGTTCGGCGCGGGTGACTTGCGAGCCGCGTTCTTCCACACGAGCGGGCAGCAGGTCAACGTCGACCAGATCGGCAACTATTCCCATGGTATTGCCGCGCCCAAGTTCATGAACAAGACCTCGGCCGGCGCCAATGGGCAGCAATCGGGCATGGTGGACACCGATTTCCCCGTCTTCCGGCTGGGTGATGCCTACTTGATCTATGCGGAGGCGCACATCCGTGGCGGAGGGGGCGTCGCGGCTGATGCGCTGAATTACCTGAATCTCATCCGCCAGCGGGCGTACGGAAACACGTCCGCCAACTTCGCCGCACTTCCGGCCGTCGATACGATTCTGGCCGAACGCAACCGCGAGTTCATGTTCGAGGCGAATCGCCGCACCGACCTCGTGCGGTTCGGCGTGTTCTCGAGCGGCACGTACCTGTGGGCGTGGAAGGGCGGCGTTGTGGGTGGACAAGCCCTGCCGACCGGCCGCGACCTTTATCCGCTGCCGGCCAACGAGCTGATCGCGAACCCGAACCTGCAGCAGAACCCGGGTTACTGACGCCGGACGGAGCCGTGCATTCGAGCCCCGCCGTGTCGAGACACCTCTGCATGGCGGGGCTCGTGATTGTCGTGGTGGGATGCGGCGACGATCTCGTAGTACCGCCTCCAGGTCCGCCGCCGCCGCCGCCGCCGTCTCGCCCGACTGTTCCCATGACTTATCGTCCCTCGGGTCACATGCTCGCCGGTGACGTTGCCGTCCATCTGTTCGAATGGCGCTGGGCCGATATCGCCGCCGAGTGTGAAACCGTGCTCGGCCCCGCCGGTGTGAAAGCGGTCCAGATCTCGCCTCCCCAGGAACACAGCATCACACCGAGCTTCGACTGGAGCGAACGCTATCAGCCGGTGAGCTACAGCGTCGAGCGTAGCCGCTCGGGGACCGGCACCGAGTTCGTCGACATGGTCACGCGCTGCAAGAACGCGGGCGTGGACATCATCGCCGATGCCGTGATCAATCACATGACGAACTTCCCGAGCCCAGGCACGGGGAGTAACGGCACGGCATACACGAAATACGAGTATCCGGGTCTCTACACGTCCGCCGATTTTCACACGCCCTGCGCGCTGAACAACTACAACAGCGCCGTGAACGTGCAGGACTGCGAGCTGTTCTCGCTGCCGGATCTGAAAACCGAGTCCGTGCCGGTGCGGCAGAAGATCGCGGGCTATCTGATCGCGCTGGCGCGGATGGGCGTCGCCGGATTCCGCGTCGACGCCGCGAAGCACATGCAGCAGGTCGACCTCGACCAGATTTTGCGGATCGTCAACGATACGCTGACGGCTGACGGCAGATCGCTCCCCTACGTGTATCTCGAGGTGGTCGGCAACGGGATAGGGGAGGCGCTCGGCCCGCGCGATTACTTCGGCGAGGGCTACAGCTCGGGCGGCGCGGCCGACATCACCGAGTTCACCTTCACGGGCGTGGGCAACAAGTTCCGCAACGTGAACGGTGAGCACATCTCCCAGCTGAATCCAAACGGTACGGCAGGGAACCAGTTCTCCGAAGCAGCGTGGGGGTTGATGCCGTCCGACAAGGCCGTCGTCTTCCTGCAAAACCACGACACCCAGCATCAGTGCGCGATCAGCTACCGCCACGGCTCCACATTCCGCATCGCCAACGTCTGGATGCTCGCGCAGCCCTATGGCTATCCGTCGATCCTGTCGAGCTATGCCTTTGATTGCCCATCAGGCAACTCGATGGGGCCGCCATCGGATGCCGGCGGCTGGACCACCGCGGTGTCGTGCGCGTCGAGCCTCGAGACCGCGACGGTCGGCACGTGGGTGTGCGAGCATCGCGATCCCTACATACTGAAGATGGTGGGCTTTCGACGCGTCGTCGCGGGGACCGCGATCAACCACTGGTGGGACGACGGCGTCCACGCGATCGCGTTCACACGCGGCGACAAGGGCTTCGTGGCCATCAACGGCGGGAGTGCAGCCCTCGCGCAGCGCGTTGCCACGAACATGGCGGCGGGCCCATACCTCGATCTCTTATCCGGCGACACGGTCGTCGTGGACTCGACGCGAGCGGTGCAGCTCAACCTCGCGCCGAAGTCCGCGCTTGCGATCGATGTCGCGACGAAGATCCCTCCATGACCACTCGTTGGGCGCTATTCACGACGCTGGCCTTGATCGCCTGCTCGCCGCTCGCTGCACAAAATCGGGTCGTGTACGTCGACAACGAGGGCGTCATGCGCTGGCGCGATACGCGCCAGGAGCTCGCGCTGTTCGGCGCGAACTATGTCATCGGCGCGTCGGACTACCGCGCCGGGGGATACGTGCACGCCGACCGCAAGCGCATGATCGACGACGACATGGCGCAGTTCGCCCGCATGGGGTGGGACGGCCTGCGACTCACGTTCTGGGGCGATTGGGAAGCCTCGGACAGCGCGGGCAACCTGCTGACGAACGAGTACCTGGATCTTCTGGACTACCTGATCGCCAAAGCGCGCGAGCGCGGCATCTACATGCTGTTCAGCCCGATCCAGCTCTACAGCTCGACCTGGCCCGACGCGAGCCAGGACACCACGCCGCCCGGCTTCGGGCGGCGCTTCGGCAAAGGCCGGATGGGCACCGATTCACTCGCGATCAAGGCGCAGGTGAACTACCTGCGCCAGATCCTGAACCACGTGAATCCGTACACGCACGTGGCGCTGAAGGACGAGCCCAATATCGTCTTCATCGAGCTGGTGAACGAGCCGTGGCATCATCCCGAGGATCTGGCCGGCTCGATCCGCTACGTCAATACGCTCACCGACGCCGTGCGCAGCACCGGCTGCCAGAAGCTCGTGTTCTACAACGTGAGTCAGGATTTCCGAATCTCCGAGGCGATTCGCCGCTCCAAGGCGCAGGGCATCACGTTCGGCTGGTATCCGACGGGCCTGAACTCGGGCCGCGAGCTGCAGGGCAATTACCTGCGCGGCGCGGACGTATTTCCCGACATGCTGCGTCCCGAGCTCGCGAAGCTGCCGCGCATCGTGTACGAGTTCGACAGCCCGGACCTGCGCACCGGGACGATGTATCCCGCGATGACGCGCACGTTCCGCGCGGTGGGCGCGCAGTTTGCCGCGATGTTCTCCTACGATATGCTCGCCACCGCGTCTCGTAACCTCGGCTGGCAGACGCACGCTCTCAACATGATCTACACGGCGCGCAAATCGATGAGCGCCGTCATCGCCGCCGAAGCGATGCGGCGGCTGCCACGCATGCGCGACTACGGAGCCTATCCGGCTAACACGCGGTTTGGCGATTTCCATATCTCGTACAATGGCGATCTGGGCGAGCTCGTCGCGCGGGACGCGTTCATGTACACAAGCAACACCAGCGCCAAGCCGCCCGAACCGGCGGCGCTGCGCCGCGTGTACGGGCACGGCTCCTCAGCGACCGTCACCTATGGCGGAACCGGGATCTACTTCCTCGACAGGATCCGCCCCGGAGTGTGGCGGCTCGAGGTCTACCCCGACGCCGTGCCGGTCCGCGATCCATTCGAGCTGCCGAGCGTGGACAGGATCGCGACGCGGGCCATTCCAAGATCGTGGCCCATGACGATCTCACTTCCGGATTTGGGTGCGACGTTCACGGTCCAGCCCGTCACCGCCGGCAATGGAGAAACCTCGCGCGCGGCGGAGGGGCGGTTCGTGGTGACCCCAGGTGTGTATGTGCTGAGCGCGAGCGGTGCGGTGGACCTCGCGACCATGCCGACGCGCGTGGGTCAGATAGGCTTCAAGGAGTACCACGCTCCGCCACGTGATACGGTCCCGCTCACGGTCATTTCGTTTGCGGCGCCGCAATATCTCGTTGGGCGAGATGCCGAGCTGCGCGCGCGCATCGTGGATCTGACACCTCCCGATTCGGCGTGGCTTTCGTTCCGCAGGGCCCCCGGCGGGGGGGGGACATATCAACAAACTTGGATACGTCATGTGGCGGGGTATGAGTACGCCGCCAGGATTCCCGCCGCAGCGCTGCGGGAAGGACCATACCAATTCGTGATCACCGTCTTCCAAGGTGCTGCGGCTACTACGTTTCCGGCTGCCTCGCCGGGCCAACCAACCGACTGGAATTACAACGATCGGGCGTCCTGGCGATTCGACGTCGTGAGTCCTGCGACAGCGCTGCGTTTATTTGATCCGGGCAGCGATGCTTCGCGCCTCGCATTTACGCGCATCGGGGACGCGGGACGGCGTGGGCTGTTCCGGGTCGGCATGTCACCGGCGACGGGCCAGCCGGTCTTCCATCTCGAGCTGCCAGTCGACTCGAGTGGTTGGAGCCCGCCTGACTACACCGCTTCCCTGGTGGTCAAGGACCGGATCGGCGCTCGACGTGAGACGATCACTGGCGCCACAGAGCTTCGCCTTCGCGTCCGTGGACTAGGGCCCCGTCAAACGCTGCACGTCACTTTAATGGAAGACGATGGCACCAGCTGGACCGCGCCCCTCACACTCGACAGCACCTGGACCGACCAGGCCGTTGCGATCGCGAGCTTGCGGCCCGGCCGCGGTGTGCTGCTCCCTCAGGGATTCCCTGGAGAATGGAATTACTGGGTGGGGCCCGCCGCGGAGCGTGGCGGCAACACGGACCGGCTGCGATTGGATCACCTGGAACGACTGCAGTTATCGCTGCGGCGCGAGGACGGGGGGGGCACGCGCATCAAGCCAGGTGACTACGGCGTGGAGGTCGAGTGGGTCACACTGGGTTTTTAGGCTTGGAGGCCCCCCCCCGGTAGGCGAGCCACAACATCACGAGCCCAAACGCCAGCAACACGAGCCCCCACCAGAGGTTCACGTTGATGCCCAGCGAGCGCTGGTAGATCGCCGGGTCCGACACCAGGCCGTACACGATCAACACCACGCCGAAGATCGTGAACATCCCGCCGATCGGAATCCGCACGTCGAGCTGATCCATTACCAGAAGATCACGTTGAGGATGGCCGACACGATGAGCACGGCGACGCCCAGCGTCACCGGCCGCTTCCACCAGGCCATGGAGCCTTCCTGGATCCTGGGCGTCAGCGAGTAGACGAGGCCGCGCAGCTCTTCATCGGTCTTGGTGCGTTTCGTGAGCAGCGAAACGACGATCGTCGTAATGAAGCAGCTGGTCCACGCGAACAACGCGGTCCAGAAGTTCAGCGCCATCTCGCTCGGATAGGTATGCAGCGTCGCGCCGAGGAAGCCGCCGTGGATCCCCGGCGTCGCCCCCCGCGGCATCGTGAGCCCATAGTGCAGCGCCGCCGTGATCGTGCCGGCGAGCAGTCCGGAAAACGCCCCGTGTCCGGTCGATCGCTTCCAAAACATTCCCAACAGGAACGTGGCGAACAGCGGGCCATTCACGAACGAGAATACGAGCTGCAGAATGTCATTGATGTTGTTGAACCGCGTCGCGACGTACGCGGCGACGACACTGGCGAGAATCCCGACGACGGTCGCGACGTGTCCCACCCGCAGATAATGCCGATCCGTCTGCCCCGGCCGGATGTAGGTCTGATAGATGTCGTACGTCCACACCGTGTTGAACGCCGTAACATTCCCCGCCATGCCCGACATGAACGACGCCATCAACGCGGTCAGCCCGAGCCCCAGCAGACCCGTCGGGAGGTAGTGAGCGAGCAGCATCGGAATCGCGAGGTTGTAATTCGGATGGCCGTCGCTCCCGATCGGCAGGAATCCGCCGCGCGTCGCATGCAAACCGATCGCCAGCATGCCGGGCAGAATCACGAGCAGCGGCATGAACATCTTGGGCCACGCCGCGATCAGCGGCGTGCGCCGGGCCGCCGTCATCGAGCCGGCCGCCATCGCCCGCTGCACCACCAGAAAGTCCGTGCACCAGTAGCCGAACGACATCGCGAATCCCAACCCCATCGTCAGGCCGAACCATTCGATGCCCATCGGATTGCTTGTCGGCGAGCCGGTG
>Ga0137432_1000317_pt1 | contig 30681 bp, 23 predicted proteins | sample EasRivERMZT820_2_FD_102337 | JGI IMG/M metagenome (GOLD analysis project Ga0137432, IMG submission 102337) | Soil microbial communities from meander-bound floodplain in the East River, Colorado, USA - East River MetaG ERMZT820_2 | ecosystem: Environmental > Terrestrial > Soil > Floodplain ... | reverse complement strand
TGTCCAGTCTCACGTTGGTGGCGGCAAACGATGACAAAGGGGCCGCGGTGACCAGTGCGGTTCGTTTTGCGGCGACAATGGGCGCTACTTATCAGCTCGCTGTGGACGGAAAGGACGGGGCATCCGGGCCGGTGTATCTCAACATTTTTCCAATTGCTCCGCTGAGATTGTCCTCACTGCAACGGCTGCCCGACGATACTTGCCGTATCTGGATTGGCACTGAAAACGGCGCAGCGATTGATCCTGAACGCCTCGCCGCAATCAGCGTGTATGCCACAACGGATATAGCGCAGCCGATGTCTGCCTGGACTCGACTGACCGGCAGTCTCACGACATCCAACGGCCTGCTATGGATCGACGATCCAGCGGCACGGACCCTTCCGATGCGGTTCTATTGCATCCGCGAGAGACCTTAATGAGGACACTTGTAGCTTGCCTCCGGCAGCCAAGGACCGCCAAGGCTGCCGGAGTTTTTTTTGAAAGATTTCCGCTTCACCCCCGTACTGCCTTTCAGAAAGTGAAAGCCCGTAATGAAACATCCGACATGACGACTTTGGAACCAAGCCTCAGCCAGGCTGCTCGGGCCGAGCTCCGCCAGGAGCGATATCTTTGTAGATAATGGACCCAAAGAAGAGCCCAAGCCCCGTTAGGGCGGTATATCCAAAGCGCTGGTTGTTTCAATGAACATCCCGTGGGATGTCGCTCCTAACGGAGCTTCATTCTACTCTGCTGGCTTACTATAGATATTGCGCCCCGCCGGGGCTGGTGAAGCTAAGCAAACACCCATATTGTTGTTTGGGTGCGAGCCCCTTCAAATTTTGATATGCGCCCTGGCAAGGCGCGACGCCGGTTTTGCCTTTCAACCCAAGCCGTTGCTGGCATTGTTAACGTATTGCTATGCGTGCGAAACTTATGACTCCAGCGACTGCAAACCACAACATTTAGACCCCTTACTGATTTATGACTCACCGCAAGGACGAATTCCTTCCCACCCGTGCGAGTCTGCTCGTCCGGCTCAAGGATTGGCAAGACAACTCAAGCTGGCAGGAATTCTTCGACGTTTACTGGAAACTCATTTACGGCGTCGCTCGCAAGGCCGGGTTGACGGACACGGAAGCGCAAGATGTGGTCCAGGAAACAATGGCCTCAGTCGCCAAACACATGCCCACCTTCGAATACGATCCAGCCATTGGCTCCTTCAAGGCGTGGCTTTTAATCAAAACCCGTTGGTGCATCACCGATCAGTTTCGCAAACGTGGACGTCTTGCCGCGCATGTTCCATTGTCGAGCGACACGGCGACCGGATATGACAAGCTGCAAAACATCCCCGATCCCGCGGGCGAGGTGCTGGACGTCCTGTGGGAAGCCGAATGGAAAAAGAATCTCCTCGACGCTGCGCTCGCAAAGGTGAAACGTCGGGCCGACCCGGAGAAGTTCCAAATCTTTGATTTTTACGTGACCAAGGAGTGGCCAGCGGAAAAGGTGGCCAAACGATTTGGTGTGTCCATAGACCATGTTTATCTGGCCAAACACCGCATCGAGAAGATGATTGGGGAAGAAGTCCAGCGGCTGGAAAGAGGAATGACATGAAGCAATGATTCGTGGATTATACATGCCGTTATTTCAAAGTGCATGAATGTCCGGCTCGCCAGTCCATCTCGGCAACGGCGGCTGAGCCCTGTCGGGGAGCGAATCCGGTTCGCAACGAGGTCGGTGCGCCATTTGAGCAGAGTGCTGGCTTTGCCACTGTTGACTGGCCTCGGGCTGAATCTGGTCCCTGCGCTGGGTGAGCACACGGAGCGGCACTGGGCCTACCAACCACTGCTCCGGCCCGCGGTTCCAGCGCGACCTACTCACCCATCCACCAATCCCATCGACGCGTTCGTCCGGGCCAAACTGGATGAACACAAACTGTCACCTGTGCCGGAGGCCGACAAACGCACGCTGCTCCGGCGCGTCCACTTCAATTTGGTCGGACTGCCGCCGACGCCGGAGGAAATGCGCTCGTTCCTCGCGGATGACTCGCCCCGCGCCTGCGAACGTGCGGTGGACCGGCTTCTGGCGTCTCCACGTCACGGCGAGCGCTGGGCGCGGCATTGGATGGATGCGGCTCATTTCGCCGAGACCCACGGCCACGATCAGGATCGCATCCGCACGAACGCCTGGCCGTATCGTGATTACCTCATCGCCTCATTCAACGCGGACAAGCCCTACGCGCGTTTCGTGCAGGAGCAGGTCGCCGGCGATGTGCTTTTTCCGGAAGACCCACAGGCCACGCTCGCGCTGGGCTTCATCGCCGCCGGGCCGTGGGACGAAAGTTCGCTGCGGGACATCCGCGAAGACACGATCGACCGCCAGATTGGCCGCTATCTCGACCGTGACGATATGCTGACGACGGTGATGCAGACCTTCACAAGCAGCACCGTGCAATGCGCGCGGTGTCACGATCACAAGTTCGATCCCATCAGCCAGCGCGACTACTATGCGCTCCAAGCGGTCTTCGCCGGCGTGGACCGCGCGAATCGTACCTACGACGCCAACCCGGCGGTCCATGCCCGGCGTCAAGCTCTGATGCGAGAACGGAAAGCCATCGAACGGGCGGAACGTCAATTCTTGCTCTCGGCTGATGCGCAAGAGGAAGTCGCCTTGTGGGAGAAGTCTCGCGCGGAGCACGAAGTCGATTGGAAGATCATCCAGCCGCAAACATTCGTCTCGTCGGGAGGAGCGACGCTCACACGGCAGCCCGATGGCTCCCTGCTGGCCGGCGGACCGCGTCCCGAACGGGATACCTGCACCGTTTCGACCGCCGTCGCGCTCACGAATGTCACCGCCGTGCGATTGGAAGTGCTCACTGACGACTCGTTGCCGAAGAAAGGGCCAGGGCGGCAGGACAACGGCAACCTCCATCTGAGCGAGTTTCAAGTGCTGCTGTTCGAGCCGGGCGCGGCCACAGCGAAGCAAGTGACGCTGGCGAATCCCACCGCCGACTTCAATCAATCCGGCTGGACTATCGCCCAGGCGCTGGACGGCAACGAGAAAACCGCCTGGGGCATTCATCCGCAGGTCGGCCAGTCGCACACGGCTGTTTTCGAGTTGAAGCAGCCGCTGGCGCCGCCGCCCGGTGCAACCCTGGTCTTCGTGTTGAAACAGCTTCACGGCGACGGGCATTTGATTGGTCGGGCGCGGCTTTCGGTGACGGACGCTCGACCGCCCGCGCGAGTGAACGTCCTGCCTGGCGACGTGCAAGCCATTCTGGCGAAACCTGCGGCCACGCGTAGTGACGCTGAACGGGTTACTCTGGCTGCCTTTGTGAGAAGAGAACGAATTGCCAGTGAACTCGCTGCGCTGCCCAAGGCTTCGCTGGTTTACGCGGCGGCGAGCGACTTTGAACCCGATGGCGGTCACAAGCCTGCGGGCGCGCCGCGTTTGGTGCAGATGCTCAAACGCGGCGATATCGGCAAACCCGTTGAGGGTGCCTCCCCGGGTTCGCTGTCATGTGTGGCGGCGCTGCCGGCCCGTTTCGAACTCGCGGATGCGAATCAAGAGGGCGACCGCCGTGCCGCGCTGGCCCGGTGGCTGGTCCATCGGGATAATCCCCTGACGTGGCGTTCGATCGTCAATCGCGTCTGGCATCATCATTTTGGCCGCGGGTTGGTGGAGACACCCAACGATTTTGGCCGCATGGGCGGCGCGCTCTCTCATCCGGAATTGCTCGACTGGCTGGCGGTATGGTTTCGCGATGACGCGCGCGGTTCGTTGAAGGCGCTGCACAGGCTGATTGTCACGAGCGCGACTTACAGACAGTGTTCAGTAATCAGTGAGCCAGTAATCAGTAGGTCCGCGGCAGGTGAGACATCGGAATATTCGTCGCACGATCCGGACAACCGTTTCTTGTGGCGCATGAACCGCACGCGCCTCGACGCCGAGCAGGTGCGCGACGCCATCTTGCAACTCTCCGGCTCGCTCGACTTGCGAATGGGTGGGCCGGGCGACATGCAATTCGATCTTCAACCCGGCCACCATGTGACACCCCGGGTGGATTATTCGAAGTTCGACGTCGCCAGCGAGGCCTCCAGGCGCCGCAGCGTATATCGCTTTCTCTTTCGGACGCTGCCCGATCCGTTCATGGATGCGCTGGACTGTCCGGCCGGCGACCAACTCGCTCCCGCCCGCAATGCCAGCGTGACCGTGCAACAGGCGCTGGCCCTCTGGAACAACGCCTTTGTGGCGCATTACGCAGAGAGATTCGCAGCGCGCGTCGAAGCGCTGGCGCCGACACCGGCGCAACAAGTGCAGCGCGTCTGTGAACTGGCCCTGAACCGCGATGCCCGTCCGGATGAAGTGGCGGACTTCACCAGCTTCGTCGCCAAACACGGCCTCGCCAACCTGTGCCGGTTGATTCTGAACAGCAACGAATTCATGTTCGTCAATTGACAGCGACGATGAACCCTTCCTGCTCCGATCTCGTGCTGTTGCCGCCGGCGGCCTTTGGCCTCGAAGTTCTCAGACAACGGGCTCCGGTACCGCGAAGCCCGCAGCCGGGATTCAAGGCGTGCAGAAACAACGGGCGAAGGAAGAAGTAATGCCATGAAGCGCCAGGCAAATCTTTTCAACGCCGGTTCACGCCGTGAATTTCTCTGGCGTTTCGGCGGTGGACTGGGCGGGGTCGCGCTGGCTCATCTGCTGGCGGGCGACCGATTGCTCGCCGCAGCGTCGGCGCCCTCGAGTTTGCCATCGCGGGTTGCCAATTTACCTCGTCATCCGGCGCGGGCGAAGCGGGTCATCCAGCTCTTCATGAATGGCGGGGCGAGCCAGATGGACCTGTTCGATTACAAGCGCGAGTTGGTGAAGCGCCACGGCCAGTCATTCGATCCGGGCACAGGCGAGCGTGTGGAAGCCGCAACGAGCGAACCTGGCAAGGTGCTCAAGCCGATGTTCGCGTTCAAACAGCACGGCCAGTGCGGCCGATGGGTCTCAAGCCTCTTACCTCATCTCGCCGAGCGCGTCGATGACCTGGCGTTCTTCATGGCCATGACCTCCCGGACGAACGTCCACGGCCCGGGCAGTTACCTGATGAACACCGGTTTCCTGTTGCCGGGCTTTCCGTGCTTTGGCGCCTGGGTCAGCTATGCGCTTGGCTGCGAGACGGACAATCTGCCGACCTTCGTAGTGCTGCCCGATCCGAGGGGGCTTCCCTATAATCAAAAAGGAAACTTCAACTCGGGCTTTTTGCCGATTCAGCATCAGGGCACGGTGATTAACACGGCGGCGGCAGCGCCCATCGCGGATCTACAGGCGCCGGCGTTCGCAAAATACATCACACCGGGGGCGGATCGCGACGGGCTGGCTCTGCTGCAAAAGTTCAATCGCAGTCATCTGGCTGCGAACGCTGCTGACTCGCGGCTGGAAGCGCGCATCCAGGCCTACGAACTGGCGGCCAGGATGCAGTTGAGCGCCCCGGAGGCGTTCGATGCCGCAAGCGAGAGTGACGCGACGCAACGGCTCTACGGTCTGGATGACAAGGTGACCGAAGATTTCGGCCGTCGCTGTTTGCTGGCGCGACGATTAGTGGAACGCGGGGTGCGCTTCGTGCAGGTATGGAGCGGCGCGGGCGGTCCAACCAACAATTGGGACAACCACGCCAGCATTGCAAAAGAGTTGCCGCCGATGTGCGCGGCGACGGACAAACCGATCGCGGCCTTGCTCATCGATCTCAAGGCGCGCGGCCTGTTGGAGGACACACTGGTTCTTTGGAATACGGAATTTGGTCGCATGCCCTTTTCGCAAGGCGGCGACGGCCGCGATCACAACGGTGGAACGTTCGTGGGGTGGATGGCTGGCGGGGGCGCAAAGGGTGGCGCGGCGTATGGCGAGAGCGACGATTGGTCGTGGCGGACGGCCAGCAACGCGACCACCAATTACGATTTCCACGCCACGGTGCTGCACTTGTTGGGCCTCGATCACGAGCAACTCACTTTCCGTCACGGCGGCGCAGACCGTCGTCTGACTGACGTGCATGGCCATGTTATTGACGAGGTCATTTCGTAGTGCGACGGCGCAGTGTTTTAGAAGATCACTCGCGGCTTATTTATCTGTCTTGGACAACGTCACCCAAACACTCCGGAACCGCCTCAGAGTTCCGTTCGCCAGACTCTTGCACGCGACGCCCTCAATCATCACGGTGCCATCGTCACTCAGAAGCTGAAACGGCCAGCGCCCGTCGGGATAGGCAATCAAGGCCTCCGCATTGAAATCCTTCAAATCGATTTCGGAGATCTCGCGCGGCTCGGCCGTGCCGCCGCTCCATTGGTAAAGTTTGGATTGTCCACGGCCATCATAAGACCCCGCGACGATAAGATATTGTCCCTGCCAAAAGACAATCTCGCGGATACCGAGTCCGCCAAGGTGGAGCAAAATGGGTTCACCGAATCTGGCCGATTTGCCAGCCAGCAAGTCGTTGGGATTGAGCAAGGGAATCAGCAACGCGCGCGCCCTGGGGATAGGATTGCGAAAGCCGATCAGCAGGCGACCTTCGCTGGTGGCGCAAAGCCCTTCGATATTCAAAGCGCCGGGAGTTTTAGGTGGCAATCTGCTCGCCGCGGCCAGCTCAAACGACCGGAAGCGCGGCTCACGCAGCAAATCGCCCAACAGACCCGTGTAAATGCGGCCTGCCGAAACCAGCTTCACTCCCGTAGCATTCGTCTGCAACTGGGTGGCAAAAAACCGGTGCCGGCTGGATCGAAATTCTCCCGCCCGATTCCGTCCGTGGGAGCTAATCCAAAAAATCCGGTCGCCGAGCCAGCATGCCCCCTCCAAATCGGTCTCAGGTTTCTTCTGATCGACGCGCAGAAAAGTGGAAAGCTCGATGGTTTGCACCGGGGGACCACTCGCGTCAGCGCGATAAATTCGCAGTGCGTTGTCTTCGTCGTTGGCCACGGCGAACAGCTCGTTGTCGAGAGCCACCGCCGCCGAGGCATCGCACATTCCATAATAGAGAGTCTGCGTAGAGATGGTATCGCCGCGGGCATTCCCGATCGCCAGCAGAGAAAACAAAACTGGTATCGCAACGGATAGCTTCATCACATGCCACAGGAAGTTTAACCCAAGTTCGTTGTTTGGGTAACCACCAACTTGAATCAACCAATGGCCAACGACTCATTTCAACTCCGCGCTCAGTTCACATTCCTCCGGTGCAAGAATTGGGGTCACGTCTTTGCATTCGACATTTCAAGACGCGCTCGAGCCTGTCGCACCTCGTCATCGAGATAAATGGCTTTGCGTTCGTTGCCCTCAGGCCGTGAGGTGGTACCAGACGCCGGGCCGTTTCCACGCGCAGAGCTCTGGCCATGGCGGGAGATTCATCGGCGCTTCATGGGGCGCAAGCAAAATGTAGAAATGGAAGTAATGCCCTACGGCAATTCTTTCAGGCGAATCCGGCGATATTCCATCGTTCCGCGATCGGCTTCCAGACCGATAGGCCCGGTCTCCGGGACTTGCAGCGCCTCCTGCAATACTTCGCCGTTGCAGGTGCAATAGGCTTTGCCATCCTTGACCGTCACTTCGATTTCATTCCAGTCTTGCGGCTTGTACTTCTTGAGGTCCTTGTACGGACCGGCCACGAGGTAATCACGGCATTGCAATTGCGGCTTGCGGATGAAGATGCCGCTGTCGGCGTTGACCGCCGCGCGGAATTCCAGCTTGAGATTAAAATCCCGGGGGAACTCGCGCGTCGTCCACAGGATTTGCATCAGCCGGGGCTCCCTGGGATGCACCGTGAGAATGCCATCTTTGGCCGAGTAACGACCGTCACTGCTCTGTGTCTTGCCGTCGAGATTATTCGTCTTGTACCCCCAGCCAGTCAGATCTTTGCCGTTGAACAAACTGATGTAGCCGGGCTCGAGCTTAAAATCATCGGCGGCGACAGCGACGCGCGAGGGACCGACGATTAGAAAGCCAGCCAGTGATAACAAAGCAACGCGGTGCATGAGTCGGATTTTACGGGAATGTGGAGACGGTGCAAACGAATTCTATATCGATTGGCCAAAAGTAATTTGCGAAAAGGTGGGCGACGCCCTGCCGGGCGCCGCGGCAAACCGGCAGGTTTGCCCCACCTTTTCGGAAATTACTTTTGGCAATCACTCAACCCTCCTTAATGGGCATGTTCGATGTGGGCGCAGTTGGCGGGAGGTGTCCACCATCGTTTGATTCCAAGGTCGGCTGCTATAACGGACGCCGCATTGTAACCACACAGGCCGGTGATGTTGCCTCCTGGATGAGTCGAGCCGCCGCAAAGATAGAGTCCCGGAACCGCCGTGCGATAGCGGCCTGCCCCGGCAAAGGGACGTCCGTATCCGACCTGGTTGTGCGCGAAGGAGCCGACCAGCAAATCGCCCGCAACCATGTTGGGAAGCGATTGCTCCGTGTCCCATGGTGTCAGAGTGAAACTGTCGAGCACGGCGCCCGCCAGATTGGGCGCATACGATTCCCAAAAGTTACGAAGCTCACGGCCATGCGCCGCCTCGGCGGTCTTCCAACTTGTCGCGTCTCCATTCAAGGCATAGGGAACTTTCTCCCAGAGAAAGGCGGTGTGTTTCCCCGGCGGCGCCTGGGTGGAATCAAAGCGCGTTGCACAAGCGCCCCACGCCACCGTGCCCGGAATTTCGCCGCGCTCGTGGGCACGCACCAGGCCGTGAAACTGATGAAGCCGTTCCAGTCCCAGGATGACCATGAAGGCGTCGTGAAGCTCCGGACGGCTGGAGGCTGCCTGGTATTGCGGCGGTTCATCGAGCGCCACATGCAAGGCAAAGAGCGGCGCCAGCAGGTTGTACTGAAAACGCCGCGCTTTGGCTCGGAGTGCAGAGGCGCTCGAAGGCAGCAATTGCAGGAAGGTTTGTTGAGGGTTAAGACCGGAAGCGATAAATCCGGTCGCTCCGGTTCGCTCGCCGGTGTCGAGTTCAACGCCGACTGCCCGCCCGCCGCGCGTCAGAATCCTTTTGATCGCCACCCCACACCGGACTTGTCCCCCGTGTTCGACGATGTCGGCGACCAACCCATTGGCCAGAACCACCGAACCGCCCACGCACATTTGCGCTTTGTGTGGCGATGTCAGCAGCGCGGGGATGGCATGGCCAAATCCCTGGAGTCGCAGATCGATCTCGCGAAGCCCGTTGAAGAAAAGCAGGCCGGCGCGAATGGTGTCATTTTCGAACTCTCGCGAGACAAATTCCAGCGGCGACAGCGCGGCGACTTCGAGCAATCGACGTCCCCGCTTCGATGACTCAAGCCACTGGCGACGCCGCGCCGGCGGCAAGGGCGGATTTTGCGCTTCCGGGATCAGGATTTGTTCGACGATGGGACGAAACTCATCAATCCAGCGCCGCAGTGTTCGAGCGTCTTTGCGCGAGAATTCGGCGAAAGAATTTTCGGTCTTCTTTGGATCGGTCCACCACTCCAACGTTCTCCCATCGCGGAGAATCATTGCGACGTTGAGATCCGGCTCCACGTACCGCACACCATGACGGGCCAGTTCCAGGTCCCGGAACCAGGGCATGGCCGTGATGGCCCGATGAAAAAAGGAATGCGGATTGTGCAAAAAGCCCGGTCGACGCGGATTTTCAATCGTGGCAAGACCGCCGCCGGGCTTCGCAGCACGCTCCAACGTCAACGTGCGCAGGCCGCAGCGAGACAAGTATGCCTGCAGCACAAGGGCGTTGTGTCCGGCACCGAGAATAATGCCGTCAACGGTTTGGTCCACGGAAGAGACAACTATCAAATGATGTTCCTCTTTCGCAAGTGTTGGAAGGCGCGGGTGAGGATTCGTCGCGACTGGTGCGACACCAGCCTTGGCGCCGACACGCGCGTTCCCGGCAACGACGACATGTTGATGTTTTTTGGAACGCCGGTTGAGAGGTCATGGATGCGAGCTACGGCGGTTCGTTATCGGCTCGTGGAAACGTGAACGTCGCATCGGCGGCGCCCTTCTTTTCGTTCTTCTGAAGCCCACCCTGCTCTTTGTCAGCCGTCCCTTCGTCGGGACTCATGAAGTTGCATGTCAGCGCCCGGCGTTGAAACGCCGGGCTATTGGCGTGTGCCCCTCCGGGGCTGCCCGGCGCAGCGTGTGACATAAACCACGTGGCCAAGTCCGGAGTGCGCCCGTCCTCGGGCGCAGCGGTGTCCATCCGCTTAAGACGCTCCATAATTCACGAGTGCGCGGCCTGCTTTTTTACATGCTGCGCCCGAGGACGGGCGCACTCCTGGGGTTTGGGCAACACGCCCTCGAGATGCGCACCGCGGTCCACGGTGGTCCACGGAGGTCACGTCAACCCGAAATGGAAGTTGACTTTTTTTGTGGGCTGCTCTTCAACAAGTGACGAAAAGCATTTTCGATCAGCCGGTATGGACACCGTTGCAGAAAATCTGCGAGATAGTCAGCTTGTCAGGACGGAGCCTGTGGTTGCGTGTGCGTGGGCCGCACTTCCGGACTGTCGTCGGGTTTTGACTGTTCGAGGTCTCATTTTATTTTGCCTGCCGTACGGTATGTCTTTCAGCCATGCGGATGAGGAAAGCCCGTTCCATTCCTCATGCCGTCTGCTCCGCGCGGCGGGAATTCAACCGGGCCGGCTCATGGCAACGCGCCGAACTGCGACTTGTGGAGAACGCAATCGTTGAATCGCGCAAAAGGCATTTATGCAATGGTGTGTTCAAACCCTTCGGGACTATCCTGAGATCGCCATCTTTCTGACGCTGGCTTTGGGTTTCTGGTTCGGCAATCTCAAGTTCGGCAAGTTCAGCCTCGGGGTCGTCACCAGTGTGTTGCTCGCCGGCGTGTTGATTGGGCAGGCCAAGATTGTCATTTCGCCGAACGTGAAGTCCACGTTCTTCCTGATGTTTCTCTTTGCCGTCGGCTACGGCGTGGGACCGCAATTCTTCCGCGGGCTGAAAAGCGGTGGGCTGCAACAGGTGTTGTTCTCGGTAATCCTCGTGGTGGCGTGCCTGTTGAGCGCGGTGCTGATGGGCAAAGTGCTGCATTACAGCGCCGGAATGACTGCGGGACTCCTCGCTGGCGCCTCCACCATCTCGGCCGTGCTGGGGGTGGCCACCGATTCGATCAATCAACTGGGCGTGTCGGCGGAGGAAAAGAAAGCGATGATTGATGCGATGCCGGTGGCTTACGCGGTCACCTATTTGTTCGGCACCGCCGGCTCAGCCTGGATTCTCGCTTCGATGGGGCCAAAGTTGTTGCGAGTGGACCTGGCCAAGGAATGCCAGGAGTACGAAGCCAGGATGGGCGGTAACGCAGCCGAACCGGGAGTCATGTCGGCTTATACCGAACTGGTGGTTCGCGCTTACAAGGTTGCCGCCGGCAACAAGTGCGTGAACAAAACAGTGGCCGAAATCGAGGCGCAGTTTGCTCCCAATCGCGTCTTCATCGAGCGCATTCGCCGGGGTGATCAGGTAATGGATCCAGAACCCACCACCGTGGTTGGCGAAGGCAACGTGCTGGCAATCGCAGGCCGGCGCGAAGTGTTGTTGTCTATCGAAAGTTATTTCGGCACGGAAGTGGATGATCGCAAGTTGCAGGATTTTCCGGTGGAGATCGTGGACGTCGTCGTGACCAACAAGAAGCTGGCAGGTCGCACGCTCAAACAGGTCGCCGAATCAGAATCCGAGAGCGGCCGCCAGCACGGGCGCGGCGTATTTCTGAGGAAGCTCACGCGCGGTGGCATTGAAATGCCCTTCAATCCCGGAACGCAGATTGACCGCGGCGACGTGCTGACCATTGCCGGAGCGCGTAAAGACGTGGAACGAACCGTCGCCGCCGTCGGTTACGCGGATCGCAAGACGGACAAGGCCGACATGACCTTCATGGGCTTTGGCATTGTTGTGGGCGCGCTCATTGGCGCCATCACCATCCGGCTGGGCGGCGTTCCCTTGAGCTTGAGCACGAGTGGCGGCGCGTTGCTGGCGGGGTTGGTCTGCGGCTGGCTTCGTTCGGTTCACCGCACCTTTGGGCGGATTCCGGAGCCGGCGCTGTGGGTTTTCAACAATGTGGGTTTGAACACCTTCATCGCCGTGGTGGGAATCAGCGCCGGGCCGGGATTCATCGCCGGACTTAAAACCAACGGCCTCGGCCTGTTCATTGCCGGCATCGTGGTCACGACGCTGCCGCTTGTCGTGGGTCTTTTGGCCGGCAAATATCTTTTCAAGCTTCATCCGGCCATCAACCTGGGCGCGTGTGCCGGCGCCCGCACCACCACCGCGGCGCTGGGGGCGATTGAAGAGGCGGCGCGAAGCAAAGTGCCTGCGCTGGGCTATACCGTTCCCTACGCCGTCGGCAACACCCTTCTGACCATCTGGGGAGTGGTCATCGTCTTGTTAATGAAGTGAACAAACCTCAAATCCATCAATCATCATGCCACGTCCAACTTCCACGTCCCGCGCCCGCCAAAAGATGCTGCTCAAGCTCAGTCCCTTCGAATTGAAGGACGAACTCATCAAACTCGCCCAGGAGGCCGAGCAAGGTAACACCGCCCAGTTCCTCAATGCCGGTCGCGGCAATCCGAACTGGATTTGCACCACCGCCCGCGATGCCTTCGGCACATTGCTTCGCTTCGCCATCGAGGAATCGCGCCGGGGCGTGGACATTCCCGACGTGGGCCGGATGATCCTCAAAAGTCCAGCCCTGACCAAAAATTTCACCGAATTTCTCAGCAACAACTCGGAAGCGCCCGGCATCAAGCTGCTGCGCGATACCTGGGAGTACGGCCTCAACAAATTGAAGTTCGACGCGGATACGTTTGCTCATGAACTGGCCGAAGGAATCATCGGCGACATGTATCCGGTGCCAGACCGGATGCTGCGTTGCAGCGAACGTATCGTTCATGAATTTCTCGACAAGGAAATGTGCGACGGCCGTCCGCCGAAAGGGAAGTTCGATCTCTTCGCCGTGGAAGGCGGCACGGCGGCGATGTGTTATATCTTCGACACGCTGATGCAAAACTCGCTGTTGCATCGCGGCGACCGGATCGCGCTGGCCGTTCCGACCTTCACGCCTTACATCGAGATCGCCCACATGGATCGGTTCGCCTTCAAGGTGGTAAACGTGGACGCCGGCGTGGCGCGTCGGAAAGACGGCGCTCACTCCTGGCAATACACCGACGCAGAAATTGACAAACTGGCCGACAAACGCGTGAAGGCGTTCTTTCTCGTGAATCCGAGCAATCCGCCCTCCTACGCGCTGCACCCCGATTCGATGCGGCGGCTGGTGAACCTGGTCAAGACGAAGCGTCGCGATCTGATCATCATCACCGACGACGTGTATGGAACGTTCGTGCCCGGCTTCCGGTCGGCGATGGCCGAGCTGCCCCAGAACACCATCGGGGTTTATTCCTACTCGAAGCATTTCGGCTGCACTGGCTGGCGCTTGGGCGTGGTGGCGGTTCATCAGGACAACATCTACGACAAGATGATCGCACGGCTTCCGGCCAAAACGCGCGCGGCATTGAATCACCGTTACAGTCCCATCACCCTGGAACCGGCCAAGGTGAAGTTCATCGACCGCATGGTGGCGGACAGCCGCATGGTGGCGTTGAATCACACGGCCGGCCTTTCCTTGCCGCAACAAATCCAGATGGCGCTCTTCTCGTCGTTCGCGCTGCTCGATGGGGCCGACAGCTACAAGTCTCTCTGCCAGCTCATTGTGCGCCGGCGATTCCACGCGCTGTTCGAAGGGCTGGGGATGACGGTGCCGCCGGATCCCACGCGCGCCGGATATTACGTCGAGCTCGACCTCATGGTGTGGGCGGAAAAGGAATACGGACCGCAGTTCTCGAGTTTTCTGCGAAAGAATTACGAATGCACCGACGTGCTTTTCCGCCTGGCCGAACATTCCGGGGTGGTGCTGATGCACGGCGGCGGCTTCGGTGGACCGGAATGGTCCATCCGCGTCTCCCTGGCCAATTTGCCCGAGGATACGTATCCGAAGATCGGCCAGTACCTCCGGGAAACCGCCCTGGCCTACGTGAAGGAATGGGAGTCGTCGCAGAGAAAATGAGAGAGCACCTGCACCTTGTTGCGCTAACCATAACCAAACCGCTCTGAAAACTGAAACGAATATGAAAACACCGATCAAAACATACCTGATCCTCGCCGTTGCCCTGGCGTTTGTGCCGGCCGCCTGGGCCCTCCCCAAAATCAAAGTCCTCGCCACCGGTGGCACGATTGCCGGCGCCCAGACCAGCACCGCCGAAGCCGGCTACAAGTCCGGTTCCTTCTCGGTCAATGACCTGATCAAGGCCGTCCCGACGATGACGAATATCGCCGTCCTCTCCGGCGAACAGGTGGCCAACATCGGTTCCCAGACCATGAACCATGAGGTGTGGCTCAAACTCGCGGCGCGTGTCAACGAAGCGCTCAAGAGCAGCGAGACCGACGGCGTCGTGATCACCCATGGCACGGACACGATGGAGGAGACGGGCTATTTCCTGAGCCTCGTCGTGAAGAGCGACAAGCCGGTGGTGCTGGTCGGCTCGATGCGGCCCGCCACCGCCATCAGCGCCGATGGGCCGATCAACCTCTACAACGCCGTGGCGCTCGCCGCCCGCGCCGAAGCCAAGGGCCGTGGCCCGCTCGTCATCCTCAACGACACCATTCATTACGCGCGTGAGTCGCAAAAGACGCACACCACGCGCATGGACACCTTTGCGTCGCCAAACCGTGGCATCGCTGGCATGATGAACACCGGCAAGGCCTACTTCTACAGCCCGAACACCGCCCGGCACACGACCAAAAGCGACTTTTCGCTCGACGGCCTGACCCTGGAGGGGCTGCCTTATGTCGAAATCGTCTATTCCTACGCCAACTTCGGCGGCGGCCCGATCGAAGACGCGGTCAAACGCGGGGCCAAGGGAATCATCCTGGCCGGAGTGGGCGACGGCAACACCACCGATGCCGCGCTCGCCGCCTTGAAGCAGGCCGCCAAGGCGGGTGTGGTCGTGGCCCGCAGCGCCCGGGTGGGCAGCGGCATCGTGGATCGCAATGTCGAGGTCAACGACGACGAACTGGGTTTCATCACCGCCATGGAGCTCAGTCCGCAGAAAGCCCGCATCCTCCTGATGTTGGGATTGACCCGGACCAAGGACCTCAAGCAACTGCAGAAGCTCTTTACCGAGTACTAATCCCCAGATTAAAACTATTTCGATTCAACCCGAAAATCCTCAAACCGCATCCATTATGAAAACGAGAATCCTGGCAGTCCTTTCGATGACGGTCGCGCTGGTGGCAGGCGCGCAAAATCAAAGTTTGGATCAAATGCAGTCCACCCTCAAGGAGATGCAGAAAACGATCACGAACCTGCAGCAGCAGATTATCGAACTAAAGAAACAGCAGCCCTCACCCCCCGCCCAGCCAACTCCGGGCTCACCCGCCGCACAGCCAACTCCGGGCCAGGGGGTTGAGTTTATCCCGCCGACCATAAAAGTGCCCCCGCCTGCCAGCCAGGTCGCCCCGCGTGACGCTCTCAACGACCAACAGGAGGCGGCGCAGCGGCCTGGGGACCTGACGCTCGATCCCAAGTACCGGGGCTTCATCCCGATCCCCAACACGCCGGCCTTCATCAAGTTCAACGCCAAAGTGCGGTTGGATGTAACGGACGATAACCGCAATTCCGGCAATCCGGATCGCTTTGTCCCCGCGCAGATTCCCGTCAAAAGCGAGGTCGCCCACGGCGGCGGCAATCAGTTTAATGTGAACGCCCGCGCCTCAACGTTGAGCCTGGACGTCCGGGCGCCGGAGTTTCCGGGAGCCCCGCGCTTTTACTACAATAATGATTTCTTTGGCGGAGGTATTGGCGGCGGGATGGGGTATCGGCTCAAGCAACTCTACGGACAGTACTTCAACGTGACGGCGGGTTTTACCTTCAGCATCTTTGAAGATCCGGATGTCTGGCCAGACACCGTGGACTTTGAAGGGCCCAACTCCATGATCTTTGCGCGGCAGGCGACCATGCGCTACCTGCTCCCCTTGGGCGAGCATTGGCAAGTGAACTTTGGCATTCAGCAACCGGCTTCGGAAGTTGATGATTTCGGTCTGGCAGATGTCTCGTCTGTCAATCACGCTCCCGATGGCGGCTTCAACGTGCGCTGGGAGGATTTGAAAGTGGGCCACGTTCAATTTGCTACCATCCTTCGCTCGGTTGGAGCGGACAGTGCGACTCTGGGCGAAGAAAGTGTTTTTGGCTGGGGTTTGATGTTGTCCTCGGGCCTCAACGTTTTCAGACGCGACTCCATCCAGGCGCAAGTGACCTACGGTGAAGGCTACTTTCATTACATGAACGACAACTTCACGTATGACGGATTCAACGGCGGCGATGCCGCCTACGATAGTTCCGGTGATTTGCAGGCCTTGGCGTGCTTCTCCGTGATGGCAGGTTATACCCACCACTGGTCGGACAAGTTTCGCTCCACAGCGAGCTTCGGGTATATCGACCTCGATAACGAGGCGTCCCAAGGGGCGCTGGCGTATCACAAGACCTACTATTCCAGCGTCAACCTGGTCTACCAGCTTCGCAAGCGACTGAGCATCGGTCTGGAAGGTCTTTACGGCAAGAAGGAAGTCAAGAGTGGCGACACGGGCGATGTCTTCCGCGTGCAGCTTGGCCTCGCTTTCGCGTTGTTCGATTGAATCCGTCGCCCCGCATGACAGGGCGCGAGCGTTGAAGGTAGCGCTCGGAGTTTTGTGTCAGTGGATCGCGAGCGACTGGCGGATCAGTCAATGCCGGCGTGTGCGACATGGCCACGTCCGGTCTCGCCATCAGACGACGGCGAGATCACAATAGGTGAGATCGCCTGAAACGGCTTCTGCTGACCGTGCGGGCTACAGCGCCGGGCGACTCCCTCTTGCGGGCAATGGCGGATGATCTTCAAGCCAGCCGGACCGCTCAAGGCTTCCACTTCGGCTTTGCTTTGAAGGAGGATTTCCAGCATCGGCAGATCGATGGAAGTTCACCGCAGGGAGTTGATTTGGTGCTGGCTTTTGCCGGCAGCCTGTTGTCTTGTGGTTTCATGCGGTTGCTCCGGTCAACACACGTGCCTCAGCCGGATTGAAGTTGCCATGATTTTGGTTCGAACGAAGGAGATGAACGCATGAAAAACTCTTTGACTCGACGCAGATTCATTCGGCACGCGGCGGCCGGTTCAGCAGCTCTGACCTGGCTAAGCTCGGGCCGGGCCCCCATGGCGTTTCCCGCCGCGGCCACCAAACCAGCGCTGCTCGGCGGTGCGCCCGTGCATCCAGGAGGTTGGCCCGATTGGCCGAAATGGCTCGAATCATGGGAACCCGCGGCCGTCAAGGTCTTGCGCAGCGGCAAATGGTACCGCGGCGACGGCGGGCATGTGGCCGAATTCGAAACGGCTTACGCGAAACTGCTCGGCGCCAAACGCTGCCTGGCCACCGCCAGCGGCACCACTGCACTGCTGGTCAGCCTGCACGTCATGGACGTGGACGCCGGCGACGAAGTCATCGTCTCTCCCTACACGTTCATCGCGACCTATAACGCGATCCTGCTCAACAAAGCCCTGCCGGTCTTCGCGGACACCGACCCGGCCACGCTCACGATGGACCCGGCTTCGATTGAAAGCCGGATCACCGAGCGGACTCGCGCCATCCTGCCGGTGCATATCTACGGCATGCCTTGCGACATGGACCCAATCAACGCGATGGCGCGCAAGCACAAGCTCGCTGTGATCGAGGATGCCTGCCAGGCCTGGCTCGCCGAATACAAGGGGCGCAAGTGCGGGATCCTCGGCGATCTGGCTTGCTTCAGCTTTCAGAACTCCAAGCATATTCCTTCCGGCGAAGGCGGCGCCGTCACCGGCAACAGCGATGAACTCCTGGACCGATGCCACGCCTTCCACAACGTCGGACGGGCCACGGGCAGCTTCAAAGGCGCCAAGCCGTACTTCACCCGCGGCAGCAACTACCGGATGCAGCAGTTCCAGGCTGTGATCCTCCTGCAGCAGTTCGACAAACTGCTGCAGGAAACCGCGCGCCGGCGCGAGAACGCGGACTACTTGAGCGCCCAGCTGAAACCGATTCCCGGAATCCAGCCGGTGCGTTTGCCGGAAAACAGCCGGGCGGTCTGGCATCTCTATCCATTCCGATACGATGCGGAGCACTTCAACGGCTTGGCCCGCGAGCAGTTCCTCAAAGCCCTCAGCGCCGAAGGCATCCCCTGTTCGGGCGGCTATCACGAACAATATTTTGACGGCCTGCTCGACGAGGCGATCCACTCGCGCGGATTCAAGCGTCTCTTCAGCGCCGAACGACTGAAAGCCTACCGCGATAGCTTCCAGGAACTGAAAGGCAACAAGCAGGTCTGTGCGACGACGGTTGCGATACCGCAGAATCTGCTCCTGGCCGAGCGCCGCGATATGGATCACATCATTGAAGCGGTTGGGAAGATTCAAGCCCACAGCGCAGCCCTGGCCAAGGCGGCCGGATCATGAATCGGTCGAAGGCACGATGGACATCATCCTGGGCGTGGAGCGCCATCGCTTGTGCGAAGGTGATTGCCTGGCGATGCAGTTCGGCCGCCCGACGATGTTTCACAACCGGACGCGAAAACCCGCGCGCTACGCCGTGCTGATCGCGTCCGAAATCCCCTCAAGACGATGAGCGCATCCACGTGGTCTGTGCAACGCCTGCTCACGGCTGATGACGCACAGATCGACGAACTCGCCGATGTGCTGATTGACTGCGTCGAAGGCGGCGCGTCGGTGAGCTTCATGCACCCGTTGGCTCACGACCGTGCCGTGGCGTTCTGGCGCCGCGTGGCGCAAGACGTAGCCGCGGAGAAACGCGCGCTGCTGGTCGCCGCAGATGCCCGAGGCCTTTGCGGGACCGTGCAGTTGATCTTTGACTTGCCCGAGAACCAGCCGCACCGCGCCGATTTGGCGAAGCTGCTGGTGCATCGCCGCGCCCGCCGCCAGGGGCTGGGGGCAGCGCTGGTGCGAGCGGCTGAAACCACGGCACGCGATTGTGGCAAATCGCTGCTCGTGCTCGATGCCGTGACCGACGGCGAAGCCGCGTGCCTCTACGAGCGTCTGGGCTGGGTCCGTGTCGGCGATATCCCCGGCTACGCCTTGATGCCGCGGGGCGGGCCCTGCAGCACAACGGTGTTCTACCGCACCGTTGGCGTTTAGAGTGATTGCCAAAAGTAATTTCCGAAAAGGTGGGGCAAACCTGGCGGTTTGCCGCAACGCCCAGCAGGGCGTCGCCCACCTTTTTGAAAATTACTTTTGGCAATCGATATAGTCGTTTGTCATGAGATTGCCGCCTGACAAGAGCACTGCCGCGCCTCCCGCCAGTCTCCGACGGTTTCGGAGAGATGCGAAGGCGCCCTGCAATTCGGAGCGGGTTTTCGGCGGCGCTCATTGGAACAATCGTCAGGGGCGTGTTGCCCAAATCATCTCAGGGGGGAGGGCGAGCGTCCTCACGAGCCATGGTTGGAGCAAAAATCGCGGGCAAAACAGGGCTCGTCAGGAGCCTCGCCCTCCCCGAACATCGCAGCCGCCATTTGAGCGACAGGCCCTCAGGCTGCAGCACCATCGTTTATGTCAACTATACCGTCATCCTTGAACCCAATGCATCGGCGAATGGCTTGCCTTTCACTTCTTTGCATCCTGCTCCCGTCATTGGCCATGAACGGAGTCGCCGCATCCATGACATTCTATGTTTCACCAGCCGGCAAGGACACGTGGTCCGGCCACCTCGCTGCTCCGGCAGCCGACGGTCAGGACGGTCCCCTGGCAACGGTGGCAGCCGCACTCAAGGCGGCGCGTGACGCCCGCGAGCGCGCCAACGCAGAGCCAGCCGGAATCCATCTCGTGCTTCGTGCCGGCACTTACGCGTTGACCGAACCAATCACGCTGACTCCCAAGGATTCGGGGGTTGATTCAACAGAACCATTGACCATCGCAAATTATCCGGGCGAAACGCCAACACTCAGTGGCGGCGTTCGGATCACGGGCTGGAAACGGGTTGCTGGCGAAACCAATTCGTGGCAGGTGGAAGTCCCGGAAGTGCGTCATAGCAAATGGCAAATCCGTTCCCTGTTTGTGAACGGACGGCGAGCCATTCGCGCGCGCACCCCGAATGCAGGCACATTCTTCAGGATGGAAGGCGAACGCTTCAGCGATAAGCCGGCCCAGTTCAAATTCAGGGCCGGCGATATCAAGCCGCAGTGGGCTGAGGAGCGCGAGGCGGAGATCGTGGCATTCGAAAAGTGGACTGACTTCCGCCAGCACATCCGCGCGGTGCTGGCCGAGAGCAACATTGTCCGCCTGTCCACAAATGCCGCGCCACACACGCATGAGGCCGGCGCCCGCTACTTCGTCGAGAACACCGTCGATTCGCTCGACGCACCTGGCGAGTGGCACTTGGATCGCAGTAAGGGTGTCTTGCGCTATTGGGCGCGACCTGACGAAGACCTCACCCAGGCGGAAGTCGTCGCTCCGCGTTTGACAGAATTACTCCTGCTCAAGGGTGACTTGCCCGGCAAAAAGCCGATCCGCCATGTCGTATTGCGTGGACTTACCTTCAGCCACACGGACTGGACGATACCCGATGACGGTTACACGGACTCGCAGGCCGCGGTGCATATTCCGGGAGAACTGCGCGCCGAGGCGGCAGTAGGCTGCACGATCGAAGAATGCACCTTCAAGCATCTGGGCGGTTACGCCATCGACTTCGGGCGCGGCTGCCAGGGCAACCGCGTGGTTGGCAACGAGCTTTTCGACATTGGCGCGGGCGGGATCCGCATTGGCGAACCGGCCAACAAACGACCCGAGCCGTTTGAGGCGAATCACTCCCACACGATCACCGACAATCACCTGCACCAGCTTGGGCGGATCTATGCGCCTGCGGTCGGGGTGTTGATCCTGCAAAGCGGCACAAATCGGATCGCGCACAATCACATCCACGATCTTTACTACACAGCCATTTCGGTGGGCTGGAATTGGGGTTACCAGGAGACGCCCTGCCGCGAGAACGTTATTGAGTTCAATCACATGCACGACATCGGGCAATTCATGCTCAGCGACATGGGCGCGGTCTATACACTTGGGATCCAGAAAGGCACGGTGGTCCGCAACAATCTGATTCATGACGTGAACGCGTTCACCTACGGCGGGTGGGGCCTCTACACTGACGAGGGCAGCAGCGACATCGTGCTCGAGAGCAATGTGGTGTATCGGTGCAAAAGCGCGGGCTTCCATCAACATTACGGGCGCGCAAACATCGTTCGCAACAATGTCTTCGCCTTCGGCAAGGAGCACCAGATCATGCGCTCGCGCGAGGAAGCGCACACGTCATTCGTCTTTACGAACAACGTCGTCTATTTCAATTCCGGCACGTTGCTCGGCAGCTATTGGAGCAACGACCATTTCGTGATGAACGGAAACGTTTACTTCGACGCGCGCGCCGATGCCTCACCCGATCGGACGAAGTTCGCAGGCGTCACCCCCGACCAATGGCGCGCCCGAGGCCACGACACCCATTCGGTTGTCGCCGATCCGATGTTCGTTGCGCCCGAAAAATTCGACTTCCGGCTCAAACCCGAATCGCCCGCGCTCAAGCTTGGTTTCCGACCGATCGACCTGAGCAACGTCGGGCCGCGTCCAAAGTCGCAGCGGCGATGATGCCCGGATGATGCAGGCCAAAAGAAAAAGCAAACTCGCGTGAACGTGGCAGAGCATGAGGCGAGTCTAAACACCTTGGCGCAGCGAAACCATGTCGGTGCTACGTCACGTAGCGCCGGCTTTCGAGCCGGCCAGTTGCGAGGCTTTCGAGCCTCGCAAGGAGCCTGGAAAGGCTCCCGACTTGCCGACAGGAATGTCGGCGTTACGGCGCTGCACAATGTGCCCACGACACCCGTTCAAGAATGTCGGCGCTACGCGTCGTTGCGCCGCTTTCCACCGGCAACTGGCTAAGAGCTGTTGAGATCTTAGGGACTCCTTCTCCGGACATCTGAGCGCTGACCTGTCTTGCGCCCTCCGTCATCGGGTGCAACATCCGGGGAGGCTAGTGGGTTCTATCGGGGTGTGCTTACGCTCATCAATTCACGGGGCGGTTTCAGAAATTCTGTGGCCGATGCGGAATGGTAGGGCCGCGCTGCCGCGCGGCCAGGCGGCACCGCAGCGCGGCCCTACCGACCAAACACTTGGCTACAGTTTAAATGAAATGGTTATAGCGACATGATCCCGTTTACCGTTCGACCGATGCACTCCCTCACCCCATCCCTCTTCACCAGTGGGAGGTTCAATTCATGCAGGCTGCCCCTCGCCCTCGTGGGACTCGCCACTTTTGTCTTCGCGCAGCTTGCCGCCGCGGCTGAACAAGCAGAAGCGCTCCAGTTCGACCTTGATAAAACCAAAACCGTGCTCAGTGGCCTCATCGAGCAGACACTCCAGGACAAGAATGTGCCGTCGATCTCGATCGCGCTCGTGCGCGGTGACTCGATCGTCTGGAAGGCGGCTTTCGGTTACGCCAACATCCGGACCAGGACATTGGCAACGCCCGAGGCACTCTACAACGCCGCATCGACCTTCAAAGCCGTTACCGCGACTGCTTTGATGCAGTTGGCCGAGCAAGGCAAGTTCAAACTGGATCATCCGGTCAACCGGTATCTGGGCGAGTTCCCGGTTCGCGATCGAATGCAAAGCGAGCAGGCGGTTACCTTTACCCATGTGCTTTCCCATTGGTCAGGTCTGACCTCCTGGCCGAGCCGGGGCAAGGCCGCGATAAAACCGATTTGGGGCCGCGAGTTGCCCAGGACTCTCGAGCAAATCGTGCCAGAGCTCTACTCCATCCGCGCTCCGGAAACGCGGTTCGAGTATAACAACTACGGCTATGGCCTGGCAGGGCTGCTCCTGGAGAAGATCTCGGGGCTCGAATACGAGCAATACGTATGCGACCACGTGCTGAAGCCGCTGCGCGTCAAGACTCCGCACCCGGTTTATCCCTCCCCAGATATGGTCGAGCTCATGGCGCTGCCTTACGACACCACCGCCGCGGGGAAGCAGCCACGGCCTGCACCGCAGGTGCGCACCGACTGCTACCCGGCTGGCAATGCCTACCTCACGGCGGAAGACATGGCACGTTTTCTCGGTGCTCATCTCAACGGTGGCGCGTTCCAGGGAAACAGAATTCTCTCCCCGGATTCTGTGAGGCAGATGCACGAACCTCGCTTTGGCGGCAACTACGGCTTCGGCTTTCGGGTGAAGAAGACCGCCAGCGGCAGCACGCTGATTCGTCACACCGGCAGGTTGCCGGGCATGAGTTCGGTGATGATGGGTGATGTCGATGCCCACGCCGGCGTGTATTACATGGCGAACGCGACCGACGTGACTTCCGAGATTGCCGATGCGGCTATGATGCTGCTCCGAGGAGAGTCTTATCCTCCACCCGAACGCAAATCCATCACGCTCGATCCGAAGCTATTGGACAGGTATGTGGGAGACTATGAGGTAGGCGGCGACATTTTCTCTATCACGCGCGATGGAGCAAGACTCTACCTGCGGAAAAACAACAATAAGAAGGGTGAATTCCTGGCTGAAACACCGAGCACATTCTTTGTCCGAAATGATCGGGCCACGGTCAGCTTTGAGACCAATTCGTTGGGCGTCGTGGATCGGATGGTTATCTTTCAAGCGGACTGGCAACTCACCGTCGGGAAGAAACGCCGATAGGGGGAGGAATGGGCGGCGCGGCAGCGCCCGCCCTACCAGTTGTGATTGGTAGGGCGCTGCTGCTGCGCGCTCCTGCGGCGCCCAAACTTTTACCACCGAATCTCATGTACACGTCCGAAATAGGGCCAATCTTCAAGCTTCTCCACCAATCCCGCTCGCTCCGGATTCTCCCGCACATATTGCCACTTCTCCGCGTAACTCTCGGCCTCTCGCAGGCGATGATGAAATTCGCCGACCTGAAACGTGCCCGTGTCAGGGTGTGTTTTCGCAAAGCGATCCTTCCAGAACGCCATCCACCGCTCGATGGTGAATTTGAGGTCGCGCGGCCGCGCAAAAGAGATGAAGATGGTCGGGCATGAGCAAATAATCACTCACCAGCCACGCGGTGGCGGTATGTTGCCAGATCTCGTGCAGAGCGCGTTGCACCGACAGGGTTGCCAGCCAACGTTCTCGTTTCTGTGTGCAGACGGTGAGGAAAACCCAGTTCGGTCCTGCCAGAGAAACGTGGACACCTTTGGCGGGGCTGCGACGGCCTGGTTCCCGAAAAGGCGTGGCAGACATGCTGGCGGTTATAAGCGAAAGCAGGCGTGAGCCAAAGGCATTCGTTATGTGATGAAAGGGCGAGAGAAATGGGCGGCGCAGCAGCGCCAGCCCTACCAGTTTTGGGTTGGTAGGGCGCTGCTGCGGCGGCGCCTTTGGTTTTTTTGGGTAGGGGCGCTGCTGCCGCGGCGCCTTCGTTTGGGTAAGGCCGGCTAGTTTCCGTGATCCCTCCGGGATTTTGGAGCAATGGTCAAAGGTGGACCTCCGAGGTCCACAAGGCTCTGTGGAGGGCATCGGTATCTTCACCACTCGCAATCATTTTGCCCTGAAAAACTGCCTGGTCGCGTTGGTATTTCCGACCTCGAAAGACGCAGTCCCCGTCTCGTTGGTCACATACTGAAGGAAACGCCAGTTCAACAAATCAACAGAAGATTCGATCTCATAGACCTTGTTTGGTTCTCCGGATAAGCTAATGGTCAGTTGTCCCAAACTCGATGCATTGGCTGCAATCGCCAGCGTCACACGGACAGGAGGGATACTGACAAGCGCCAGGTTCATCGTCCCGCTGGCGGCGATGGCGATCACGTTTGAAAGGCTGGCGGGTGGAGTGACGCTGCCTCCATAATAATCCTGGCCCCAGGCTGCGAGTGTGCCATCGCGCTTCAAGGCCAGGGAGTGATACTCGGCGGCCGCAATGGCCACCACATTGGAAAGGCCCTCCGGAACGTTGAGCTGCCCAAAATAATTCTCGCCCCAGGCCACCACCGTGCCATCGGCCTTGAGGGCCACGCTGTGCGTGCCGCCCGCGGCCACCGCCACCACACTGCTCAGCCCTGCCACTGGCGCAGGCTCATTGTCCAGATCCCATTGCATGACGGTGCCGTCGCCTTTTAGCGCTACAATATGCGACCAACCTCCAGCGGCTGTAATCACCCCGGGAACCTCGGCCGAGGGCGGAAAGCCAAAATGTCCCCAGGTAACGACCTGTCCGTCGCGGGTTATGGCGAGCTTGTAGTCGAGATCGTCGTCGCCGTACTGTCCGGCAACATCGAGGACAATCATGTTGGTTAAATCCGGTGGCTGTTCCCAGCGTGGAAATTCCTCCAGATCGATCACCGTTCCGTCGGCGGTCAAAGCCCCAGCCTGCACGTAGCTCAATCCTACAGACACGGCGTTGGACACCTGGCCAACGGCGGCTCCCCCGCTTCCGATCACGACGCCGTCCTGGGTAACCGCCAAAACCTTGTCTCCTTCCACCGCGAAAGCCTTGATATTCGTGAATCCTGGCACCGGCGCGAAAGTCCCTCCGGAAAAAGTGTAAGCCTGGTTCGGGTAGGTGATCGGTGACGGCACGGGCAATGCACTGATGGCCACGTTCCTGGTTCCGCTGGATGCGATCGCGATCACGTTCGAAAGGTTCGCGGGTGGAGTCGGGTCGTCTCCAAAATACATTTGCCCCCACGCCACCAGAGTGCCGTCGCTCTTCAAGGCCAGGGTGTGATATTCGCTGGCCGTGATGGCGACCACATTGGAGAGGCCCGCCGGAACGTCGAGTTGGTCAAAGAAATTCTCGCCCCAGGCCACCACCGTGCCGTCTGCCTTGAGCGCCACGCTGTGAGTGCCGCCGGCGGCCACCGCCACGACATTACTCAGCCCCTCCACCGTTTCAGGCACCTGGTCGAAACCCCACTGCACCACAGTGCCGTCGTTCTTCAACGCCACAACATACGTCCAACCCCCGGCGGCTGTAATCACCCCGGGAACCTCGGCCGAGGGCGGATAAACAAAATATCCCCAGACGACGACCCAACCATCGCTGGTGACGGCAAGTTTGTAATCGAGATCGTCGTCATTGAATTGCCCTGAGACATCGATGGCAATCACGTTGGTCAGTCCCGGTGGTTGCATGGGGCCGCGCCCAAATTCAATGACCCTTCCATCGGCCGTCAACACCGCTCCCATGGTGTAGTTCAAGCCCACGGCAACGGCATTCGTGAGCTGTTCGAGGATGTCTTCCGGTAACCAGGAGCCCACCACGCGACCGTCCCGGGTGACGGCCAGGACCGTGTCACCTTCAATCGCCACGGCTTTGACATTGAACGCTCCGGGCACAAGAGAGAAAGACTCTCCGGAAAAGCTGTAAGCCTGATTCGGGTAGGTAATGGGCGCCGACCGACCAGTGAAGACAAAGCAAGACAAAGCGCATACCGCCAGGCGAAGGGCAGGTAGTGGATTCACGGAAGAATCCTTCCCCAAAATGTCAGGAGAGGCAACCACTAACCAGGAAGGTTCAGAAGGCAACAGCGGTTTCGCCCAGCAAACAAAAGCCGGGAAGCGAGCGAACGCTACGTAGCGCCGGCTTTCCAGCCGGCCAGTAGTGAGGCTTTCGAGCCTCGCAAGGAGCCTGGAAAGGCTCCCAACTTGCCGACAGGAATGTCGGCGTTACAGCGAATCGACTTCTCGCATAGATGATGTCGCGTTTGACCTGATCTTGCAGTTGCGTCTGCCCGTTAAAACCCACCGACCCGGGAATGTGGGCAGGCGTCGTAAGCCAATAGCTGCAATCCGCATCGCCTTATGAAAATTATTTTAGAAAATAATCTTGCAAGTCGGAAAATCTGTTTCAGGACGGGACCGTGAATTGTGCTGGAGCGGGAGTGTCAAGCGAAAATTCTCCGCGCTCAAGCTCCACGGCGGCAGAAGAATACGATGAGAGCATCAAAATGCCATGTGGCTTGGCATACCCTCTGCCCTAGCCGGCCGCATGGCATTGAGCAAATTTGCCGAAAGCCAAATCGATGTCGCCCTCCTGGATGTGAACCTCGGCGAAGAAAGTCGTTGGAACACCTTTTGTCGGCTCAGCGGACTCAAACCTCTCTTACCCATCATCGCGGCTTGTCTTATGCCGACAGGATGGGCTCAGAGTGCTACTCAGCCACGACTCATCAGCGTGACCCCCGGCAATGGCAAAGTCGTCGTCAGATGGGAGGGTGGCACTTCGCTGTATCAATTGCAGGGCCGCACGAATCTGACCGCCGCTTGGGAAGATGTCGGTGCCCCCACCGACGACACCAGTTACACTAACGTACTGACCCAGCCCATGATGTTTTACCAGGTCAAAGGCAGCATCACCAGATCCGAAAACAAAGCGCCCACCATACCGACTGGCCTCGCCGCCACCGCCGTTGGTTGCAGCCAGATAAATCTCGCGTGGAGCCCTTCCATCGATCCCAATCCCACCTCGGGCATCAAAGGCTATAACGTCTTTCGCGGTGGAGTTTTCCTGAAGCAGGTGCTGGCTCCGGCCACCATCACTTCCGACACCGGACTGGCTGGTTCGACCACTTACACCTACACCGTTGCAGCCATCGACAACGCCGGCAACCAATCCGGCAACAGCACTGCGGCCAGCGCAACCACGTCAGCATGTATCGATCGGACCGCCCCCTCAGTCCCTACCGGTTTCGCTGCTACGGCTGACAGTTGCAACCAAATCAATCTTGTGTGGAACGCTTCCGCCGACACTGGCGGTTCAGGGCTGTGGGGCTACAATATTTATCGCAATGGCGACTTTCTCAAACATGTGCTGGCCCCCGCCACTTCCACTTCCGACGCGGGTCTTCTGGCTTCAACGACTTATACCTATACCGTTTTGGCGTTTGATAATGCGCTTAATCTGTCTGCCCAGAGTGCTCCAATCTCTCGGACGACTCCAGCTTGTGGCGACGCCATTCCTCCTTCGGTGCCAACCGGCTTGAGCGTGGCAGCGGCCAGTTGCAATCAGATCAATCTTTCGTGGAATGCTTCGACCGATGATGGAGGCTCCGGACTAAAAGGCTATAATGTCTATCGCAACGGCGCGTTCCTGAAACAGGTGCTCGCACCGGCCTCGTTCACCACCGACACTGGCCTGAACGGTTCGACCACCTATTCCTATTCCGTGTCAGCAGTTGACAACGCCGACAATCAATCCGAACAGACGGCTGCCGTGAGCAGAATGACTCCTGCTTGTGGGGACACCGTTGCCCCTTCGGTACCCACCGGTTTGAGTGTCACGGCCGCCAGTTGCAGCCAGATTAACCTCTCCTGGAATGCTTCCACCGACACTGGCGGTTCAGGGCTGTGGGGCTACAATGTCTATCGCGACGGTGCCTTCCTCAAACAAGTGCTGGCCCCCGCCACGTCCACTTCCGACGCGGGTCTTCTGGCTTCAACGACTTATACCTATACCATTTTGGCGTTTGATAATGCGCTTAATTTCTCTGCCCAGAGTGCTCCGATTTCTCGGGCGACTCCAGCTTGTGGCGGCGCCCCTCCTCCTTTGGTGCCAACCGGCTTGAGTGTGATTGCCGTCAGTTGCAGCCAGATTAACCTCTCCTGGAATGCTCCCACCGATACCGGCGGCTCGGGATTGAAGGGCTACAATGTCTATCGCAACGGTGCGTTCCTGAAACACGTCCTCGCGCCGGCCTCGTTCACCACCGACACTGGCCTGAACGCTTCGACCACTTATTCCTACGCTGTTGCAGCAATTGACAACGCAAATAATCAATCCCCACAGACGGCTGCCATGAGCCGAACCACTCCAGCCTGTGCTGACACACCCCCCAACGGTGGTAGAAGATGAAGAAGACTAGAATAATTGGGTTTGCTAACGATCCTTCTGTCGCCGGGGGCTTGGAAGCGGTTTTGAGAGGGGAAGGTTATGACGCTGATATTGCCACTGACCCAGCAGCGAGTCTTTCCCACGCGAAATCTGAAGATTTCGACATATTCGTTCTGGATTTGGATTCGGAAAAGGGCTTTTCAAAAGGGTTCGACATGCTAAAGCAACTGCGTCGCGCCCATGAGCAAGTTCCGATCATCGTACTTCATAGTTTTGCTCCGGCGATGGCAATAATAGAGTTAACAAAGTATAGACCCTTCCGCCGTTTCGAAAAACCACACATGGAAATGGCGAATTTTGTGGAAGCCGTGGCAAAAGCGGTTGCCGCTCGCAGCCATTGTTTCGAGGCAAAGCAGACGATAGACGTTTCTGCGGGGCTGAAAGGTATTATTGGCAACAGCGCCGTAATGCAAGGTGTATATGAAGAAATCGGCCGTTTGGCAGACAAGTCCATCTCGGTTTTGATTCGTGGTGAAACGGGCACGGGCAAGGAATTGGTGGCCGAGGCCTTACACGCTCACAGTGAGCGGGTCAACCAACCTTTCATTGCAGTTAATCTCTCCGCCCTTCCTGAGAACCTCGTGGAAAGAGAACTGTTCGGTTCTGAGCCGGGTGCGTTTACTGACGCCAAGATGAGATACATCGGCATTCTGGAACAAGCCAACGGTGGAACTGTTTTTCTTGATGAGATCGATAAGGCGTCTCTCACCACTCAGGCGAAGGTTTTGCGAACGCTTCAGGATAAAAAAATCCGGCGACTTGGCGGCAAGGAAACTATTACCGTCGATGTCCGGATTGTCGCGGCGACCAATCGGAATCTAGAACAAGCGGTGCAGCAAGGGGAGTTTCGCCAGGATCTGCTTTATCGCCTAAAGGTGGCGGAGATCCATCTGCCCCCACTCCGTGACCGCCGCGAGGACATACCGAATTTGGTGGAGCATTTTGTCTCCCTCCATGGTCTAGAGCTATGTTCGCACCGGCCTCGTATTTCTGAGGAGGCAATGAAGAGGCTTCAAGCGCAGCCGTGGTTCGGTAATGTCCGAGAATTGGAAAATCTTATACGGCGGGCACTCCTACACGTGAATGGCGCCGGCCTCACTGCTGAAATAATCAATCAGGCGTTGGCCCAGAGTGGCCCGGCTTCCAATAACTCAGATTGCCCATGCGCCCGATGCGTCGCCGAATTGCTCGCAAAGGCGAAAGGCGGCGAGATTCGAAATATTCATTCCGTCATAGTGGAAAAACTCGAACGGGAGCTTTACACCCAAGCGTTCAATTTGACCGGTGGCAATCAATCCGAGATCGCGCGTCTGCTCGGGGTTTGCCATCCGACCGTCCACAAAAAGCTCATTCAGTTTGGGCTCCTTGAGGAAACGGAATGATTTCTTTTCACCTTCACGGTTAGGAAATAGTGGTTGGTAAGCCGCTTCGGAGACAGCATCAGAGGTCGCGTTCCAAGGATACTGGCCTTCCGTGCGGCAACTAGAGCATTTTAAATAGAACTGTAGCCACGCGTTTGTTCGGTAGGGCGGTGCTGCCGCGCCGCCTGGCCGCGCAGCAGCGCGGCCCTACCCTTCCGCATCGGCCACAGAATTTCTGAAAAACGCTCTAGCCCGGATATTTCATAGCTGAGAGACTTTTGCGTGGAGGGGACAACTTTTTGAGAAAATTCTCTCCTTTTTCCGATCGAAAAAATTGTGGTAGCCCAACCACAAGAGCAAAAGCCGCTGG
>Ga0137432_1000316_pt1 | contig 30736 bp, 37 predicted proteins | sample EasRivERMZT820_2_FD_102337 | JGI IMG/M metagenome (GOLD analysis project Ga0137432, IMG submission 102337) | Soil microbial communities from meander-bound floodplain in the East River, Colorado, USA - East River MetaG ERMZT820_2 | ecosystem: Environmental > Terrestrial > Soil > Floodplain ... | reverse complement strand
GCAGGTGGTCGATCAGATCCTTGCTTTCGACGGTCACCGGCTCGACGTATTCGCGCGCGTCGCTGTACGAGCCGCTCGGCACCCCGTGCTCGGTGCGGTCCTCCAGCAGGATGTTCTCCCAGTCGGGCCCGTCCTCCGCCTTTGCTTCCTTCTCGGGCTTCTGCTGCTGCTCGGCCGCGGTCGCCTGCACCTCTTCTTCGGGCTCCACCATCTCGAGGAACGGGTTGCCGAGCAGCTCCTGCTTCAGATGCTGCTCCAGGTCCAGCAGCGGCATGTAGAGCAGATCCATCGCCTGATACAGGCGCGGATTGATCCGCAGGTCCTGGCGGAGCGACGTGTGCTGATGCAGGCCGGTCTTCATACAGGCACGGGAGACAGGCGCGAGCGCAGCCGCGTCGTCAGCGTGGGACCGAGGTAAAGCGACGCGACACGATCGTCGAACACGAGCTGCCGCACCGTGCCGGCCACCTGCACTTTGCCTTCGAACATGATGTAGGCGCGATCCACGATATCGAGCGTCTGCTCGACGTTGTGGTCGGTGATCAGCACGCCGATGCCGCGGTGGCGCAGCCCCGCGACGATCGTCTGGATGTCGTTGACCGCGATCGGGTCGACGCCGGCGAACGGCTCGTCGAGCAGCAGGAACTTCGGCTCGGTGACGAGGGCCCGCGTGATCTCCAGGCGCCGGCGCTCGCCGCCCGAGAGTTGATACGCCTTCTGCTTGCGCAGGTGCTTGATGGCGAGCTCGTCGAGCAGCGTCTCGAGCCGCCGGCGGCGCTCCGCGTCGTCGATGTTCAGCGTCTCGAGGATCGCCATGACGTTTTCCTCGACGCTGAGCTTGCGGAAAATCGAGGGCTCCTGCGCCAGGTAGCCGATTCCCGAGCGGGCGCGCTGGTACATCGGCAGCTGGGTGATGTTGCGGCGGTCGAGCAGGATCGTCCCCTGGTCGGGACGAATCAGGCCCGTGATCATGTAGAACGAGGTGGTCTTCCCCGCTCCGTTGGGGCCGAGCAGGCCGACGATTTCGCCCTGGGCGAGCTCGAGCGAGACGTTGTCCACCACCCGCCGGCCCTTGTACGCCTTCACGAGGTGCTGGGCCTCGAGCCGCGAGCCGCCGCGGACCACGGGATGGTCGCCGCTGACCGACTCGCCGGAATGCACCGTGGCTTCCGCGAGCTCGAGGAAATACTGCGCCGCCTGCTCGCGATCGGCCGCCACGCTGCCCCACACCTCCGGCGCGAACGCCACCGGGACCTCGCCCCACAGCGCCCCCATCGGCAGCACGATCACCTTGAGCATGGCCAGACGCGGCAGCACCGAGGTGGCGAGATACGAGCGCGCGTCGTCCACGGACAGGCTGCCCGTGTCCTGCGCATCGCCCTTGGCGTGCGCGCGCAGCTTGAGGAACGCCTCGCGATAGGCGACGGCGAGGTCGCTGAACGTGGCGCGGCCCTGATCGTCCGCAATGTGCGCGAGCGCCGCCGCGGCGAGCGCCAGCGACGAGTCACGCGCCGCGAAGAGATCCGACAGACGCTCGATGCTCATGGGATCGGCGGTGGCGGCGGAGGCGCCGCGGGCTTTGACGTGTCGGCCGGCACCGCGGGGGGGGGACTCGGCTCCAGGTGTACGCCATCGGCCTTGCCGGCAACCACCACGCGGTCGATGCGGTCGCGCAGCATCGCGACCGTGATGCGATTGCCCCGGGAATAGTTGATCGCCGGGCCTGTCTGAGTCGTGTCCCGCGCGTCGGGCGGATGATGAGTCAAGGCGCGCGCCGACCCGCGGGACACGAGCTCGCGCAGCCGCGATCGCTTGGCCTTGGTGGCCGAGTCCTGCTCCTGCACGAACCGGATCGTCAGCGAATCCCCGGTGATCCAGTCGGTCTCGTTCGCGGTCGTCGTCGAGTCGCGCTTTGCCGTGGAGAATGCGTCGCCGAACGCCCGAGACTCGGTCAGGACCTCGCCGGGGGAATCGATGGCCAGCGAATCCGACTGAATCGTGTACAGGGACGAGATCGCATGCGGGCGCACCGAGTCGCCCCAGGCAAACGTCTGCTGGAGCAGCTTGTCGGCGATGCGTAAATCGATCGTATCCGCGGTCAGGATCCAGTCGGAACCGGTGGCCTGTCCCCTGCCTAACGCCTTGACGGCGCGGATATCCCGCTGCGCCAGCGCCAGCTCGATGCGCGTCCCCACCAGCGTGTAGTTGTTCCCCGCTTTCCCGGTCGCGTCACGGCCGCGGCCCTCGACGCTGGGCGTGCCGCCGATCAGGATGCCGAATCCCTTCGTCTGGTCCATCAGCATCGAGTCGGAGCGCGCGGCAAAATCACTGCGATCGATCGTGACCTTCCCGCCCGCCCAGACCCGATCGTCCCCTTTGAGCCGCAGCCGGTCGGAGACGATGATGTACGGCTCGGTCGCGGTGGTGTCGCCGGTCTCCCGCTGGCGGTACTCGACCGTGGGACGCTGCGTCGCGTACATCTCGACCGTATCGCGCACTCCGGGCACCGCGCGCCAGTAATTGAGGTTGGGACCGCGCAGGATCGATCCCGTGAGTCGATTGACGGCAACCACGTTGTTGTGCGCCTCGAGCCGTTCCTCGCGCAGATAGTAGCGCGCCAGCCGCGCATCGAGCGCGAACCCGGTGTCGCGGATCTGCACGCGGCCGATGAGGTCGAGCCGTCCCAGCGCGCCGTAATGCGCGAAGCTGTCGGCCGAGATCGTCGTCCCCGTGCCCACGCAGTGCGCCAGCACGCCGCCGCCGCCGTTCATCGTTTTCTCACCGGCGGGGTTCGTCGTCTCGGCGTAGTGCCCCATCGAGTCCACAGCAACTAGGCACGGCCGGCCCCTGGTCGTGTCTGGGGCTTGCAGCAGCAGCAGCGTGGCAATCAGCGGCGTCATTGGTTTGGCAGGATGAACTGGCCGCCCGTGCCCGTCGGACTCTTCGCCGTGATCTTCCTGAACTCGGGATCGGACGTAAAGCCTTTTCCCTTGACATGGCGATCGGGGGAGTCGAACACAAAGTCGCGGTCGGAGCTGACCTCGTTCCGCATCTGGTTGTAGTACATCACTTCGGTGCGCATGGTGCCGCCGTCCTTGTCGCGCACGACCACGACGTTCCCGCGCGCCTCCATGTCTCCCGTGCGCCACTGATGCGTGCCTTCTCGTGACGTGAGCGTCGACGTCGGCTGGCCGGCGGCATCATAAAACGTCACGTGCACATTCCGCATCTCGGCGCGCTGCGTGCCGGAGAAAAAAAATGCCGTATCGGCGCGCACGCGGGCCCGCAGCACCCCCGCATCCGTGACGTAGTGGCTCATCCCGATCAGCACTTGATCCGCGCTGTCTAATGCTGCTTGGGTTGCGGTTACCGGTGTCCCACTCTTGCAGCTGCCTAGCAGGAGCTGGGAGCCGGGAGCCAGGAGCAAGGGAAGCACTGCTCCCCAACTCCTGACTCCTAAATCCCAACTCCTTCTCATACTGCCCCCGCCTTCATCAGATCATGCAGGTGCACGATTCCCACGACACGCTTGGCCCGATCGATCACCGGCAGCGCCATGATGCCGTGGCGTTCCATCACGCTCACGGCTACGGCGCCCAGCTCGTCGGTGGTGGTGGATTTCGGAGTTCGAGTCATCACGTCGCGGACGGGAATACTCAGAAACTCGTCCGAGCGTTCCATGAGCCGCGTGAGATCACCGGCGGTCACCACGCCGGCCAGCGTGCCCTTTTTCTTGTCAACGACTAGGGCCGTGCCCCGTTTTTTGGCAAGCAGCACCACGCACTCGCGCATGGGGCGATCGGCGGTCAGCGTGGGCAGGTCGTCCTTCAGCATCACGTCGCCCACGGTCAGCACCAGCTTGCGCCCCAGCGCACCGCCCGGATGCAGCGTCGCGAAATCGTCGCGGCCAAACCCCTTCTCTTCGAGCAACGTCACCGCGAGCGCATCGCCCAGGGCGAGCGCAACGGTGGTGCTCGCCGTCGGCGCGAGCGTTTCGGGGCAGGCTTCATCGGTGACAGACACATCGAGTACCACGTCGGCGTACTTCGCGAGTGTCGACGACGGATCGCCGGTCAGCGCGATGATCGGCACGCGAAACCGGCCGAGCTGCGCCACGAGCCCGAACAGCTCGTCGGACGCGCCGCTCTTCGAAAGCAGGATGGCGACGTCCTTGTCACTCACGCTGCCGAGATCGCCGTGCAGCGAGTCCACGGGATGGAGGAACGTCGCCGGCGTGCCGGTCGAGGTGAGCGTCGCGGCGATCTTGCGCGCGATGATTCCCGACTTGCCCACTCCCGAGACGATGACGCGGCCCCCCCCCTTGACCGCCTTGAGCAGCTCGATCGCGCGGCCGAACGCCGGACCCAACCGGTCCGCGAGCCGCTGCACGGCCGCCGCTTCGAGCGCGAGCACGCGTTTCCCACGCGTGACGAGCGAGTCGGCACCCGTCTGCGGCTTCGAGACCCTGGTCGGCTTACGCACGAACTGGTTCCCTCACCCGATGCCAGATCTCGACCGCGAGACCGACGATGCCGGCCAGCTGGTCGAGCGGCACCATGTTGGGCCCGTCGGAAGGCGCGCGCGCCGGATCGGGATGCGTCTCGAGGAAGAAGCCGTCGGCCCCGGCGGCCGCCGCGGCGTACAGCAGCGGCGGAATGAACGCGCGCTGCCCGCCGCTCGAGCCGTCGGCACCCTGCCCCGGCTGCTGCACGGAATGCGTAGCGTCGAACACCACCGGCGCTTTGCACGCCTCGCGCAGACGCGGGAAGCTGCGCATGTCGACGACGAGATCGCCGTAGCCGAAGAATGTGCCGCGCTCCGTCACGGCCACTTCCGGTGCGCCGCCCGCGCGCACCTTTTCCACGGCGCCACGCATTTCCTCGGGCGCCATCCACTGCCCTTTCTTGATGTTCACCGGACGACCGGCCTTGCCGGCCGCGACCAGCAGATCGGTCTGGCGGCAGAGAAATGCCGGGATCTGAAGCACGTCGGCCACGCGCGCGGCGAGCGGCACGTGGCCCGGTTCGTGAACGTCGGTCAGGATCGGTAGCCCCCCCCCGGTGGCGCTGCGAACCCGCTCGAGCGCACGCAGCCCCGTCTCCAGACCGGGGCCGCGCGGGGCGATCAATCGTGAGCGATTGGCCTTGTCGTACGACGCCTTATAGATGACGCTGATGCCGAGCTTGACCGACAGCTCGGCCAGCGCCTCGCCGATTCGGACGTTGAGCTCGTCCGATTCGACCACGCACGGGCCCGCGATGAGAAACGGGCTGCTCTCGCTCCCAAACCGCGCGGCCATGTCAGTCGGTCAGCTCGGCCAGCGCGCGCGAGACGGCGGCGCGCGGATGGAGCGTGCTGTAATCCACCGCCGCGCCCACGAATCCCGCGAACAGGGGGTGCGGGCGCATCGGCCGCGACTTCAGCTCCGGATGGAACTGGCAGCCGATGAACCAGGGATGATCCGGCAGCTCGATCATCTCGACCAGCGAGCCATCGGGGGACAGGCCCGAGCAGCGCATCCCATACTCGGCGAGCACGTCGCGATACGCGTTCGACACCTCGTAGCGGTGGCGGTGACGCTCGCTGACTTCGGTCGCGTTGTACGCCTGCGCCACGCGCGAGCCGGGCCGCAGCCGGCAGGGGTACGCCCCCAACCGCATCGTGCCGCCCATCTCCTGAATCCCTTCCTGCGACCGCATCAGCGCGATCACGGGATTCTCGCACTCGGGCGCGAACTCGCTCGAGTTCGTATCGGGGATCTTGCAGATGTTGCGCGCGAACTCGATGATCGCGGTCTGCAGGCCGAGGCAGATGCCGAAGAACGGCAGCTTGTGCTCGCGCGCCCAGCGAATCGCCTCGAGCATGCCCTCCACCCCGCGCACCCCGAAGCCCCCCGGGACCAGCAGCCCGTCGTAGCCGGCGAGCAGCTCGCCCGCGGTTTCCTGATCGGTGAAGCGATCGGACGCGATCCATTGGATCTGCACACCCGACTCGTTCGCGATCCCGCCGTGCACCAGCGCCTCATGAATGCTCTTGTAGCTGTCGGCGAGCTCGGTGTATTTGCCGACCACGGCGATCCGCACCTGCCGTGGTGGACGCAGGATCTTGTCCACCATCGCGGCCCAGCCGCGCAGGTCGGGCTCTTTGGTGTCGAGGTGCAGCCGCGTGCAGACCTCTTTGTCGAGCCCCTGGTCGTGGAGCTTCAAGGGAATCTCGTAGATCGACTTCACATCGGGACTCTCGACGACACAGCCGAAGTCCACGTTGCAGAACTGCGCGATCTTGCGCTTCAGCTCTTCGGACAGCGGACGCTCGGTGCGGCAGACCAGGATGTCGGGCTGGATTCCGATCTGCATCAGCTCGCGCACGGAGTGTTGCGTCGGCTTGGTCTTGAGCTCCGCCGTCGCCGCGATGAAGGGGACCAGCGTCAAATGAATGAAGAGCGTGTTGTCGCGTCCCACTTCCTGGCGGAACTGACGAATCGCCTCGAGGAACGGCAGCGACTCGATGTCGCCGACCGTGCCACCGATCTCCGTGATCACCACGTCGTGATCGGGCGCGAGGCGCCGGATCGCGCTTTTGATCTCGTCGGTGATGTGGGGAATCACCTGGACCGTGGAGCCCAGGTACTCGCCGCGCCGCTCCTTGGTAATGACGGACAGGTAGATCCGGCCCGTCGTCACGTTGTTCACCTGGGACAGCGAGCGGTCGATGAAGCGCTCGTAATGGCCGAGATCGAGATCGGTCTCGGCGCCGTCGTCGGTCACGTAGACCTCGCCGTGCTGGAACGGCGACATCGTGCCCGGGTCGACGTTGATGTACGGATCGAATTTCTGAATCGTGACCTTGAGGCCTCGCTCGGCGAGCAGCCGGCCCAGCGACGCGGCCGCGATTCCCTTCCCGAGCGAGCTCACTACACCGCCGGTGACGAAGATGTATTTCGTCGAGCTCACGGACTGACCCCTCCCAAGTGTCGCGTGATCTCCGCTTCCGCCCATGTCAAATCGGCCGGTGTGTCGATGCCTGGCGCCGCCGCACCGTCGAACAACGTCACGCCCATCGGAATACCGTGCAGCAACGGCCTCAACTGCTCGAGCCGCTCCCACTGCTCTTCGGGAACGGGTGGTAGTTGTACCCATGCCTCCAGCGCTTCGCGCGTATAGGCATACACGCCGACGTGCTGATGGTAGACCACGTCGCCCCGGCCATCGCGGTCGAACGGAATCGGCGCGCGCGAGAAGTACACCGCCCGGCCGCGCGTATCCACGACCACTTTCACGCGACTCGGATCGTTGACCAGCGATGGCTCGAGCGAGCCGGCGGCAGTGCCAAGCGGATCCCCGCCCTCGAGGCACGCGAGCGCGCCCTGCACGGCCGCGGCCGCAACGAACGGCTCGTCGCCCTGAACGTTCAGAATGAAGTTGAAGTTGCTAAATGCAGACGTGGCAATGACTTCCGCCACTCGCTCTGTGCCCGAGGCGTGATCGGGCGACGTCATGACGGCTTCGAACCCCGCGTCGCTGACCACCGTGGCGATCTCACGCGCATCCGTCGCCACGACGAGCCGGTCGCAAACGCCGAGATCGGCGATACGGCGAGTCACGAAGGTGATGAGGGGTTCGCCAGCCAGCGGCAGGAGTGGCTTGCGTGGGAGCCGGGTCGAGCCCAGCCGTGCAGGAATCACGCCAAGGACGGGCACGGGGGAACATACAAAAACTGTGCCGCAGAGTCTAGCCCGAGGCTACCACCTTGCTCTGCGGTCTCTTAGGTCGACATGGACGAACGGTCCGTGGGCCCGTGTCGCGTCGTATTTGCCCATCCCCCCGCCGCCTTGAACGTCGTCGAACAGGCGGTACAGGACCTCCGCGTCGCGCGCGTCGCTCCGGCCGTCGCGGTTCAGATCGTCCATGCGGCCGTCTGCGTCCTCATCGATGAAGATGTCGGCCGCCGAGCCCCAGGTATGCCGGCTGTAGGCGACGTTCCCGATCGAGCGGTTGTAGGCCGGGGTGCGGTATCCGCTCATCACGTGGAACGTGCTCGCGTGATAGCCCGCGCGATTGGCGAGCGCGAGCAGCTCCTCGAGCCGCTGCACGAGACCTTCGTTCAGGACGATGTATTTCGGATATCCGCCCGACTGCTTGCAGACGAATTGCTTGAGGCGAAAATGCGGCGAGACGAACGCGTTTTCGTTTTCCGGCGTGACCTCGATGAATCCGGACGGTGGCCGGTACATCGCCCGGCTCCGCAATGCGACGGCAGGATAGCGGCCGATGCGGTAGCCGTTGAGGTACTCGCCCTGCAGCCGGCTGTAGGGTACGAGCACGAACGCCTGGATCGTCAGCGAGTCGCGCTGATCGGCCGAGACGACGCTGATCGGATACAAGCCTGGTGTGCTGGGGGCGGTCCAGGTCCATTGCCGGTCGAGTGCTTCGAGCGTGACCCGTTCGCCCGGCAGCGCCGTCAGCGTGCTGAGGGGCGCCTGCAGCACAACGCGACGTTCCTTGGGCGCGATCACGACCACGAGCAGCGCGGCGCACGCCATCGGTAGGGACCTCATTCCCCACAGCGTACGGGGGTAGACCCGCACGGCGCAAGGGGTTAATGCCTTTGTGCCAACGCCCGTGCGAGCGGTTGATCCACGCCGTTGATGTCTTCCCGAAACTGGATCGTCCCGTCGTCATCGGCCCACGCGGTGAAATACAGAAGATGAATAGGCACAGGCCGCGGCAGATAGATCGAGAGCTCGGTCCCTTCGTCCAGCGCGCGCTCGAGCGCCTCCTGATCCCACTTGCTCTTCTTCATGAGATAGATCGCGAGATCGATCGGCTTCTCCAACCGGATGCAGCCGTGGCTGAAGTCGCGCTGGGTTTCCTCGAACAGGCGCCGTGACGGCGTGTCATGCAGATACACATCATGCTGATTGGGAAACATGAACTTCATGCGGCCCAGCGCATTGAGCCGGCCCGGCTCCTGCCGCAGCCGATACGGAAAGTTCTCTGCCGTGATCGACGTCCAGTCGACCGTCCGTGGATCGACGTCTGTCGCCTCGGGCCCCCCCCCCAGCGTCTGCAGCCGCATCCCAAACCGCTCGAGATACGTCGAGTCTTTTTGGATTCTAGGAATCAGCTCTTCGACCGCGATGCTCTTGGGGACGTGCCAGTTGGGATTGAGGACGATGTAGCGCACGGTATCGCTGAACACCGGCGTGCGCCGGTATGCTTTGCCCACCACGACGCGCATTCGCATGGCCACGTCGTCGTCGTCAATCACCTGGAGCTCGAAGGCGGCAATGTTCACCTCGATGCGGCGGCGTCCGAGATCCTGGGGGAGCCAGCGCCAGCGCTCGAGATTCAACTTGATCTGGTTGACGCGCGCATCCGCCGTGACATTCAGCGCGGCGTGCGTCTCGGCATCGACGATGCCGGTCTGCTCCAGTCCGTGTCGCCCCTGGAACCGGCGCACCGCCTTCTCGAGGTCATCGTCGAGATCCCCCTCGGCATTCAGTCGCTCGCGCAGCAAGGCGACACTCGGTTCCTTGGGCAGGACCGGCCATGCCCCGCTTTCCGCGAACGCCCGCGCTCGCGCCAATGCCTCACGCAGCCGTTGATAGCCTTCGTGGGTGGGCGCAAGGCGCTGGAGGGCGCGCGCAATCTTCCGCGATTCGAGCGCGTCGTCGAGCAGGATGCCGAGGTCGGCGCCGCGCGGGCTCGCTTCCCACTGCGGATGCAGCGACTCCGGATCGACTCTGCCGCCGAGCAAGTGCGATCCGTACAGGAGAAACGCATCGGTCAGGAGCAGCTCGAGATCGGCCAGCCGCTCGACCTCCGCGGTGCGGCCGCTGGCCGCGGCGAGCCGCACGTACGTCAGCAGCGTGCCGATCTCGGTGACGTGATAATCCTCGGGATTCAGTCCCTCGAGATCGGCGCGGTTCAGCGCCGCGACCAGATCGTCGGCGAGCCGGTTGGGCCCCTGCTCGTTGTTCCAGGCCGGTCGAAAGGCGCGCCGCGCGTAGAAACCCAGCACGGTGGCGCGCTGCGCGAGTTGGGCATCGGCGGCTGCTTCGCGCAGGCGGATCTGCTCCGCCAGCAGCGTCTCAGACGAGCGGGCAGGCGCCGCCGCCCGTTGCGTCAGCGCCGCAACGAGGAGCAACGCTCCAACGCCGCCTATCACGTCAGTGCGCTAGGGGACCGTACGACGCGGAGGAAGTTCTCCAGAATGCGCTTCCCGTGTTCCGTCCCGATCGACTCGGGGTGGAACTGCACGCCGTAGGTCGGATGATCACGATGCTTCATGGCCATGATCTCCGATGCATCTCCTGTGCCCTGGCGGTCCGCGCTCATCGCTGTGACGACCAGCGACGGGGGAAGAGAGGCAGGATCTACAACCAAAGAGTGGTATCGCATCGCGGTGAAAGGGCTCGGAATGCCGTCGAACAGTTCATCGTCGGTGTGGACGATCGGACAGGTCTTGCCGTGCATGAGCCGGTCGGCGCGGATGATCTTGCCGCCAAACGCCTCACCGATCGCCTGGTGGCCTAGACAGACGCCGAGGATCGGGACGTGGCCGGCGAGCGCGCGTACCAGCGGAACCAGAATGCCGGCCTCGGACGGCGTCTTGGGGCCGGGTGACAGGACGACCGCGGTCGGCTTCAGCGCCTCGACATCAGCCACGCTGAGCGCGTCGTTGCGGTAGACGACGGGCTCCTCGCCCAGCTCACCGAGATACTGGACGAGGTTGTAGGTAAACGAGTCGTAATTGTCGAGCACGAACAGCATGCAGGAATCTATTGGAAGATCTTGAGATTCCCCAGGAGCCACCACAACAGCACGAAAATGAGGATGGTGGAAATGCATCCTCCCCCGAGCTTTTTCGCGCCCCAACCCGCGGCCAGCCCACGGAGGAGCTTACTCATCTCGTGACGCGCCGCTTCTCGACCAGGACGGCGCGACTGTCGACGCCCAGCGTGTAGGCTGCGCGGAACGTGCCTTCCACGCCCACTTGGGCGCCGCGCGAGGGTGCCCCACCCCCCTCGGTCACGACGGGGAGGGTTCCGGTGCCGTCCTTCAGCTCATACGCACCATATCCCAGAGCGCCGATTGAATTCTGCACCTCCCCGGCGATGCGAACGGTCTTGCCGTCGTACTTCCCGGGATCTGAGAGCAGTGTCTGTATCGAAGTCGTCTTCTCATTGCAGGCCATGAAAGCGATCGCGACGCCGACGAACAGCAGCGGCGTGGCGAATCTGCGAATGTTCACGTCTTCTCCTGGTTGTGATGTAGTACCACGCGATCGTTGCCCGCCCGCTGCGCCTGCCGGGCCGCCGCGCAGGCGGCATCCAGGAGCGCGGGCGCCGTCGTGCCGTCCGGCCCGGCAGTCGCGACGCCGGCGGACAGGACCGGTCCGGTGAGCGGTTCCGCACCGCGCACCAGCTCGAGCCCGCGCACGGCACCGCGGATCTCCCCGATCCGCTCGATCGTCGCCTCGGGCGTGGATTCAAGCACGAGGACGAATTCCTTATCCGAGTAGCGGCAGGCCATGTCGCTCTTGCGCAAGTGCTCTCGCATCACTCGCCCTACTTCGCGCAGCATGGCCTCCTGCTGCCCGTCATCCAGCAGTAGCACGGTGACGGTCAGCGGCGCCCTTGCCCGTTCGGTGCGATGCAGCTCGCGCGGCAGGGTCTCTTCGAGGTACCAGCGATTGACGAGCCCGGTCGCCTCGTCGTGCGTCTCTTGATCAGTAGTGCGACGCGGTGACCGTGTGCCGGTCGCACTCTGCTCGCGGGCGCGCTCACCGCGCTGGCGCTCGCGAGTCACGCGCTCCGTGATGTCATGAACCGTGCACTGCACGAACTGCTTGCTGTCCACCAGAAACAAGGTGCTCTCCAGCTCCACGTGACGGATGCGGCCGTCTTTGGTCTCGACCGGGAGATCATCGTAGCGCACGTGCGGCTGGCGGACGAGGTCGCGAAAGTGACTCTTGAGGGCGGCCGCGTTCTTGAAAGCCGGGACGTTCCACAGCGGCTGATCAAGGATGTCGGCTTGCTCCGAACCCAGCATGAGACACAGGACCGGGTTCACCTCGACCACGACCCCGGTCTCAGCGTCGAGCACGAGAATCCCGTAAGGGGCGGTCTCGAACAGCCGCCGATAGCGGACTTCCGAAGCCTTCAGTGCGCGGTCACGCCGCTGCCGATCCGCCGCCGTCGGGTCGAGATGTACGGCCGTGCGGCCTTGTAGCCGCCCCGCGTTTTCCGTCACGAGATGAGACTTTGGAGCATCACGCATCCGTTCGCCGTTCCCTTTTTCTAAGCCTACGGCCCATGGCCGCCCGGATGCATCGGCCCAAGTGGTGAAACGCCGGGCTAATCCCGATGGACGAGGGTACTTACGCCCGCCCTCCAACGTCCGCCGTGCAGAACGCACACTTGGTGGCCTTGATCGGAATCTTGGACAGGCAGTAGGGACATTCTTTCGTCGTCACCGGGGCGTCGGCTTTCTTGGGACCGAGGCGCGTCACCGAGCGCACGATCAGATACACGACGAATGCGACGATCAGGAACGTCACGACCGTCGTCAGGAACAGGCCGTAATTCAGCGTGACGGCTCCGGCGGCTTTGGCTTCGGCGAGGGTGGCGTATGGCGCGGCGGCCTTCGACCCCTCCTTGAGCACCGCGAACAGATTGGCGAAATCCACGTTGCCTAGGAGTAACCCGATGGGCGGCATGATGATATCCTCCACCAACGAATTGACGATCTTGGTGAAGGCCGCGCCAATGATGACCGCAACAGCCAAGTCGATGACGCTGCCGCGCATCACGAAATCGCGGAAACCCTTGAGCATAGCGATGATCCTTTCGGGAGACTAAACCACGGGGCGCCCAGCGGCATCATAGAATGGACAGTTTCACAATACACCGGAAAACCCGAGGAGGCACATCATGCTGAAGCTCGTCTCGGTATTAGTCGCGGGGCTCACTGCGATGGGCGGCTGGGCAGTGGTCACCGTGCAGGAGCTCCCCGAGTACTTCGTCGCAGGACGTCCCTACACCATCGAATTCAAGATCCGCCAGCACGGGCGGGATCTCCTGAGCGACCTCGAGCCCGAGCTGATCGTGAGCACGTCCGGTCCGCGGCTCGCGGGAATGCTGGGCGGCGCCAATGAGCAGCGCATCCCCGCCACAGCGCGCTCAGCGGGGACCTATGCCGCGACGTTCACCCCCTCGGCAACCGGGCCGCTGTATCTGACCATCAAGAGCAGCTTCGGCGCGAGCAATCTGCGGCTGTACCCTGCCCCGGTGATTGCGGCGGGCGCCCCGGCTCCCACCATCTTGCCGGCTGATCGCGGCCGCGCGCTGTTTGTGGCCAAGGGATGCAACGCATGCCACACGAACGCCGACCTGGTCGATCGGCCGGATAATCAGCAGATCAAGGCTGGACCAGAACTCGGCGGTCATCGCCTGGCGCGCGAGTACGTGATTCAGAAGATCAAGGGTCCGGCCTCAGAGACGATGCCGGACCTGGGCCTCAGCGACGCTGAGGTGGCGGCGATCGCCGCATTTTTGGCGGGCGAAAGGTCGACGACGACGGGACGTTGAGGGATGAGGGCTCGGCATTCGGGATCAGGGACCGAGCCCTAATCCCGAACCCCGAGTCCCAAGCTCACTTCGTCCGCGAGGGGAAACGCCCGAGGACGCCCGTTACTGCTTCCTGGATGCGCATCTCCCGCTGCTCGGGGCTCGCGTCCTCGTTAATGGTACCCTCCACCGTGCCGCGCCAAATCAGGTTCTTCGACTTCGCGTCGAAGATGTCGAGGATGAACGTGCCATTGGTATACTTGTAGGCCCGCGTCGTGGACGACCCCATCCCGCCGCCGTACCACCCGCCGCCGTATCCCATGCCCGTGTAGTACGTGTTGTAGTCCGTCTGCTCGCTGGTGGTCAACGTGAAGTTCACGGCGAAGTCCGCCTCGCCGCTGGCCGCCTGGTAGCCCTTGGTCGTGAGCTGCTGGTCGATAGCCGCGACGACGCGGCGCTCGATCATCTGATTGACCCCGCGACTGTTCTCCGGCGGCACCGCCCAGACGTAGGTCCGCAACGCCGTGAAGTTGGCGCTGGGATCGAAGTCGTGGTTATAGCTGAGGCCGCTCGCGCAGCCGCTGACCGAGCCCGCGATGATCGCGAGCCCAAAGGCCGCGCGCCATACCTGCCTGGTCTTCATGGTGGCTCCCCCCATCAGGTTTAGAACCGCAGACCCCCGCCGAGCGCCAAGAAATTGACGTAGGGCTCGCTCCACGTGTACAGCCAGTGGAAATCGAGCACGAACTTCGCCTTGCCGGCGCCGAAGATCACGTTGGTCCCCACCTTCGTGCCGAACTGCCACTCGCTGTAGTCGGTGCAAGTGCCGCCGCCCGTGCAGGTTTCTCCCTGCCACTCGTATCCACCGAGGACGAAGTATCCTTCCTGTTGCGCCTTGCCCTTTGACACGACGCGGCCACCGCCGAGGCCGAAGCCGATGACGTTGAACGTGCTGTTGCTGCTGCCCTCCCCGCCGACGGTGTTGTACTCGCCCTCGAGGCGAATGCTGTAGTACGCGTTGCGACGGAAGACCAGCGCTGCCTCAGCCTTCCACCCGGTGCCGGCCGTGTAGTCGGCGTAGCTGAAGACCGGGAACATCGCCCCCCCGATGACCTGGACGCTGAGCGGCTTGGGGGGCGGCGCCGGCTGCATCTGTGCGCTCAGTGCGAGTGGGCTGGCGACAACAGCGAGCATGGATATGGCGGTGACAACGGACAGATTGCGCATTAGCGCATCCCTTTCCCGGATGGTGATGGCCGCCCTGTCGGAACCAGGGCTATGGGGAACGTTGTCAACCTAGAGGCAGGAAGGAGCCCGAGCGACATGCACTTTAGCACTAGCCTCGGGGCGCCGCGCAAAGGCTTTACGTCTGGCAGCTCTCCATGCGGCCTGATGCGAGACCGCGCCGGAGCCAGTCCTTGCGCTGTTCTGACGAACCGTGGGTGAATGATTCGGGGCTGACCGTGCCGGTGGACATCCGTTGCAGCCGGTCGTCACCGATCGCCGCGGCCGCGCCCAGTCCCTCTTCCACATCGCCGCTCTCGAGCACGCCCTCGCGGCCCATGTAGTAGCCCCAGACGCCGGCGTAGCAATCGGCCTGCAGCTCGCGGCGTACCGAACCCTCATTGGAGGTACCGAAGCGGTCGCCCACCAGCGACTGCACGTGATGACCGACCTCGTGCGCGAGCACATACGCCTGGGCAAAATCGCCGGGTGCGCCGAAGCGGCTGCGCAGCTCTTCGTAAAAGCCGAGATCGATGTAGACCTTCGAATCACCGGGGCAGTAAAACGGCCCTGTCGCTGACTGGGCGAAGCCGCAGGCGGAGTTCACCGCATCGCGGAAGAGCACGATCCTGGCGGCCTGATAGCGCTGGCCGCGCTGCTCGAAGATCCGCGCCCACGTGCTCTGCGTCGTATCAAACACGAACGAAACGAAGTCAACGAGCTTTTCTTCTTCCGGCGTGGACGCGACCTCGCCCACTGTAGCGGCTTCACCGCCCGACACGAGGCTGAAGAAGTCTTTCTTGAAGATCACACTGAGGACGAGGAGAATGACAATGCCGCCGATTCCCAGGCGGCCCATGCTAAGCCCGCCCATGGCGCGTTGGCCGCGGGCGTCCTCAAGGTTGGAACTGCGATTACCGATGCTCCAGCGCATACGATAGCTACCCCGCCGCGCCGCGCGTGATTCAGTCCTCCTTTGAGGGTGCGGTGCTAATCCTTCAGCTAGTGAATACCACGCTGCAGCACGTCACCCCACCCTCGGCCTTCGCCACTTCGGTACCTGGTACCGGCACGACGCGCACGCCGGCACGGGCGAGACGTTCAGCCGTTCTCGGGTAGTGCGCGGGGTACACGACCGCCCCCCCGACCCAGAGCGCGTTCGCACCATCAGGTTCCTCGGGCGCCACCGTGACGCGGTCCATTGGTCCGAAGGACTCCGGACTCACTAGGTGCTCATTGATGAGGAGCAGATTCTCCCCGACCTGGGTGACAGCGCTTTTGAGGTGCAGGCACCCGTTCACCCGGACTGGACTCACCTCATAATCCCACTCGCTGAGTAGCGTCTCGAGCTCAGCGATCGCCTCGCAATTCGTGCGCGAGGACAATCCCACGTAGAGCGTTCGTCCCAGGCGCAGCACGTCACCGCCATCGAGTGTGCCCGGTTGTTGGATCTGCTGCAGCGGTCTGTAATCGCCCAGCACTCTCGCCAGGGACGCGGTTTCGGGACGCCGTGAGGGTGCACCGGGCCTCGTCATCACGGCGACTTCGTCGAGCACGATCGCCGCGTCTTCGACGAAGACGGCGTCCGGCAATGCCGGTTCCGCCGGCGCGCGAATCACCGTCGCGCCCAGCGAGCGGAGTGCCTGCTCATACATCGCGTGCTCGGCCACGGCGTTGGCCACGTTGATCGGGTCACGCGGCCGATGGGTCAGCTCGCAATCCGCCAACGTGGGACTGACCGCGCGAGTCACAGCGATGAGCATGAGGTTCGGGTCGTCTATGGGATCGCGGTGTTGCTCACAAAGGCGAGTCGCTTGCCGTCCGGCGACCACGAGGGAACGTTGATCGTGCCCTGCCCGCCATAGACATAGGCGAGAACGCGCGCGGGTCCGCCGCCGACCGGCATCAGCCGCAGGAGCACATGCTTGTAGAACGGATGATCGTCCGCGGCTACCTCCGGCGGAAACGAGATCAAGACCATCCACTTCCCGTCGGGCGAGATGTGCGGAAACCAGTTGTGGAAGCCGTCGTTGGTGATCTGCTCCTGCCCGCTGCCGTCGGGCCGCATCCGCCAGATCTGCATGCGACCGCTGCGGACCGAGCTGAAGTAGATGTATTTGCCGTCGGGCGTGTATTCCGGCCCGTCGTCCAGCCCCGGTGCCTGGGTGAGACGAATCTCGTCCCCACCGCCTGAGGGGATCTTGTAGATGTCGTACTCGTCGTTGCGCTCGCCGACATAGACCAGCCAGCGGCCGTCAGGCGACCAGCCATGGAGATACGATGGTCCTTTCGCCGTGATTCGCTTGGGCGTTCCACCGCTGGCCGGCAGCGTGTAGACGATCGAGGCGCTGCCGCTATCCTCTCCCAGGTGATTGCTGATCGCCAACATCCGGCCGTCGAACGAGAGCACGTGATCGTTGTTGTTGCGCGTCGCGAAACCGGTGTTGATCGCTGCGGCGGAACGGGCTGCCAGGTCGAAGCGATACAGCCGCCCCTCCTGTGCATAGATCAGCGCCCTGCCGTCGAGCGTCCAGTTCGGCGCCTGAAATGATCCGCGATAGCGGTGCACGATCGTCGCGTTGCCGCTCGCGACATCGAGAATCTCGAGATTGCTGCCGAGGTAATCGCGGTATGGGACGAGGTTGGGCCCCGCGGGAATCGTGATCCGGACATTGGAGAACACCCCGCGCTCGACGACCGTGTCGTTGTGCGCGCAGACGAACAGGCCCACGTACACGGTATCGGGGAGCGCCACACCGGTCAGCTGCTGCGTGGCGAGTGTGTCGCCGAATCGCGCCACGGACATGAGGTAGACGCCATCGCGTCGCTCGAGCTGGATCACCGCGTCCGCGCCGGGCAGGCTGTCGGCCGATTTCGCCTCTTCGGTCGTGTCTCCGGCGGCGCGCCGGAACTGGAGCGACATCAGTCCGTCGCCATGCAGTGCGGCTGTTACGTGAGGACCACTCGACTCCATGGTTGGGCGTATCGTCCAACCGATCTTGCGATGCTCCTCGACGCCGGCGCCGATGAACCGCGCGCGCGTCGAGAGGATGAAGTTGCCGCTCAGCCGCTTCCACACGAACTGAAAGTCGTCGCGGTTGCCCCACATGTTCTGACCCGAACCCGCGATCGTATAGGATTGCGACTGCGGATCATACGACACCGAGCCTGCCCGTTGCACTCGACCCACGTCGGAGTGGGCATCGAAGACTCCAACCGGAGTCTGCGCTGACAGCAGGGTAGACCACAGCATGCCACACGCGAGAAGACGAGTCATGGAAGTCGCGACTCCTGTCGAGGGGCGGACCGGTTCATACTTCGAGTAGATCCCTGCCGACCATGACCGGTCCGCGATAGTGCACGCGGGCTGCCTCACTCCACATCTCATCTGTGATGGTCGGGTCATCCGCCGGAACAAGATGCGACAGCACCAGCAGCTTCACGCCGGCCGCCTGCGCCACACGCCCCGCGTCCTCCGCGGAGGTATGACTCGCCAACAGATGCTTCTTGAGCCCCGGGTGGTTCGGCACGCGAGCCGCGAGACGATCGATCCCCGGCAAGTACATCGCCTCATGCACGAGCACATCGGCGCCCTTGGCCAGCTGAATGAGACTCTCCGAGAATGCCGTATCCCCTGAGATCACGATCGAGCGATCGGCACTATCGAAGCGGTACGCGAGCGCTGGTTCCATAAGGGGATGGGGCACGAGCGTGGCGGTGACCTTCACGTTGGCGTCGCTCAACACCGGGCCAGGCCGGGCCAGCTCGTGGGGGTACACGAGCGGCGCCAGTGGTGGGTAGGTCTCGTCGGTGATCCGGACGTTGATGTCAGACGCGCTCATTTCCAAAAACAGTCTGGTGATCCGCTCGAGCGGCGGCGGCCCCCACGTGTCGAGTCGCGTCTCCAGCCCGACCGCCCAGGCCAGCAGCATCAGATTGCCGTAGTCGGCGTTGTGATCCGAGTGTTGATGCGTGATGAAGATGTGCCGGACCGTGGTGAGCGGGATCTTTGCGGCGGTGAGTTGACGAGCGACGCCGTCACCACAATCGACGACATAGGCGACGCCGTTGGCCACAATGACTTGAGCGGATGCGCTCCGATTCGTCCGTGGTCGCGGACCGCCGCCGGTGCCGAGCAGAATGAGGCGCGTGCGGTCGAGGGGCCGTCCCGTGAGCAGCCTCGGCCACGACGACGCCATGGCGACACCCGCGCTGGTGCGGACGAACGCTCGGCGATCCATCGCTAATTCTCAGCCTTCACCGCCGCCTTGGCGGCTGCCCGGCGCTCCGTCTCCTCGAGCACCAGCCGGTAGGCAACGTAGTACTTGAAGATGTTGGCGACGTAGGTCACGGTCTCGCGCCCAATGCGCTCGGACGCGATCTGCTCCACGTTGCCGAACCAGATGTTGGGGTTCAGGCCGCGCTGCTCGGCTTCCTGCCGCAACTGGCGCACCCGGTTCGGTCCCGCGTTGTACGCCGCGAAGCTGAAAAGCCCTTTGTTCAGGTCGTCCATCGGCTCGTTCGCGAAGTTCCTGTTCCGGAGGTCGCTCATGAACTTGACGCCGGCATGGATATTCGGTTCGAGTTGCGTGATGTCGCCGACTTTCAATAACCTGCCGGTCTCCGGCATGATTTGCATGATGCCGATGGCACCGACGGGGCTCCTGGCCCACTGATGGAGCCGCGACTCCTGGTACCCTTGAGCGGCCATCAGCAGGAAATCCATGTTGTATCGCGCGCTGTACTTCCGAAACAGCGCCACGACCGCCTGGAACGACTTGCGCTCCCGCACTGACGTGGCGCTCTTCGCGTAGCTCGCGTTGACGAGGTAGTCGCGGTTCACCCGATTGCCAAAGGCCGTGCCCAACCCGTACTTCCCCATGAACGTGTTCAACGCCGCGAGGAGGTGCGGGTTGGTCTTGCGCGCCGCGATCGCGAGCGTCCCGCCTGAGTGCAGCGTGATGCTGTCGTGGACGTTGAGTTTCCGAAAGACCTTCTTCCAGAAGACGGCGAGATAGTCATCCACCACGACGGCGGGGATCAGGCCGGCATGCACCATCTCGAGCAGGTCGTCGTCCTCCAGGTTCGGCGGGGGCTCTCGGATCACCACCGGCGGCCTGCCCTGGGATCTGAATAGCTCGTTGAGCGCGCGCAGGCTTTGGGAGTAGCCCCCGAATTCGCGTGCGAACACCTCTTTGCCCGCCAGATCCTCGATGGTGCTGATCGCCGGCGCGCCTTCCCCGGGGCCTGTGACCAGGATCTGGTGGACGTTCGTTCGCGTGGGATCGCTGAAGGCAACGTGCTGCTGCAGCTCGGGTGTCACGGGGATCTGCGCCGCGACCAGGTCCACCTTGCCGTCGAGGAGCGCCGGCAGCAGCATTTCGCGCGGCAGCGGCAGGAAGATGACGTAGATCTTGTTGCTGTTGTCGGTGCGGAAGTGTTTGTTGAGCCTTGCCTCCATAAGCTGGCCGTACTCGTACGCGATGCCGCGTGGCACGCCCTTGTCGACGTAATAGAACGTGCGATTGAACGCCACGCCGATCCGCACGATCCGTCGCTTGACGAGCTCGTCGAGGTCGCCGGTAAACGGCCTCAGCACCGCCTCGCGCACCGAAGGCGGCAGTTGGGTTTCGAGCTCGGAGGGCGGGAGGGGAGGAGCCTCGGCCTCCTCGATGGGCGCCGCCTGCTGCGCTCCTCGATTGTCGCCACCGCACGCCGTGAGTGCCACCACGGCGCCAACGAGTCTTGCCCTCATGATTGTCGTATGGAGCACAAGCGCAATTCTACGCTCGAAGGCGGACGCCGCAAACGGTCGCATGCATGATCGTCGCGTGCCGCTTAGTCGCCCTGAGGGATGATCGCCCAGAGCAACACGTAGACCAGGATGCCGGGAAACGCGACTGAGATAATCGAGCCGACGACATACAGAGCGCGGGCCAGCGTCGGATCGATACCGAAATACTTGGCAAGGCCTCCGACGACGCCGGCGATCATGCGGTCTGATCGGGACCGCTGCAAAGGGCCGCTAATACGGGGCACGGGTTGCCTCCAAGCTGGTTACGGAGCTCCGGCGTGAACCACACTGAGCAACAGAAAGAGGAACGGGGCGGCTCCTTGAATGACTGCGCCGCGCCGCATCTGCGGTGCCGACGCCGCCAACACGATTGCCGCACCAAACATGAACAGGCAATTCCAACGCACCAGTGTCAGCCCGGAACCGGGGTGTCCCATCAGAACCAGCGCGAGTCCCGCGAACGTTCCGACCGCGAGGAACAGATTGTAGAAGCCCTGGTTGAACGCGAACCGCCGTGTCGCCTCCGCTTGCTCGGGGGTTTGGCGAAATCGTGCCCGTACTCTCGGGCTCGTCCACCAGAGGCTTTCCATGCAGAAGATCAGGACGTGAACGACGCCGGCGAGTAACGCCACGAGTAACATCACCGCCAGCATCAGAGACCCTCCCTCACGCGCGCCGTCAGCTCCCGATGCGCCGATCGTCCCGTACGGTGCTGAGCAACCGCTCTGCGAAATCCAGTCGCTCCTGTGTTTCTCCTAATTCCTGATGGAGCTTTTGAACGTCCCCTTCCAGTTCTTCAAGCCGCCCCGCGACATCCGGCGGCAGCTCTCGTCGAGAGGCGAAGAGACGCGCAACCGTGACGACCGTGAACGCGGCGATTCCCAACGTTGAGAGGAGCGCGACCAGAAACACAGCAGGATGCATGCGACCTTTCGGTTTAAGAAACTCTACGCATCATGGCGCCGCTTCAGTTCGTCAACCTGTGCCATGTTGAAATAGTTCAGGCGGACAATACTCGCGAGCGGCCTCAGGTCTGGCGGCAACACATTCCGCGCTTCGTCCTTGCTGTCCACTTCGACGATGATCCAGGCTTTGTGCACCCCGTCGGAGCAGCCGTAGTCCGCACGCGTCAGGAAATGTGATCCCGTGCGCAGGAGGAGCTCAGCGGCACGGGCGCAGGCCGCTGCGGTGCCCTCGTGCGGAACCTCGATGAGAAACCTGTGCATACTACCTCCTGCGGGAGGCGCGTGGTGATCCACAAAGGGGGTGCGTGGTAAACTGCGCAGTTACTTCATTTATGGGACCACTGGTTGAGCCGTCGAGGCACGGGAAAACCGACCGCGAGCGTCGCGCGATAACGTAAGATCTCGGCCCTCGGCAATGAGCAGATCCCTTCCCGGATGCTCACTGTCAGTCAGTGTGGCACGGACCGATCCCAAACCGCTTACCACGATACGAACGCCCTGAATTGAGTCCGCGATGGGCAAAACCGCGGGTGTCGCGACTACCGTGTCCGACCACCGGCGTGCGCTCTGCGCTCCTGAGGCTGTCATACTCACGCGAACTTGAACGGAATTCTGACTCAGCGCTTGAATTCGTAACCGCAGCGCAGGCTGGTATCCCGAACTGCCGAGCGTGGCAATGGCGAAAGCGGCCAGCGAAACGTTGAATGAGAGACGGGGCATGGATCCTCCAGGTGCAACGGTGCAACGATTTAACCCCACACCATACCGGCTGATCCATGAAGAATCTGTAGTGCCTGCTAGTGCGACTGCATCGCTTGCCGGAGTCATGCCGCAAACGCCCGCTCGTCGATCGCAGACCGGTCACGAACTTTTATGTGTCGCACGTCCTCCCTTGCCCTGAAGCAATCCCCCCCACTTCACTGCCTCGTCCAACTTGGGCGCAATGCGTTTCACAAACCCCCGAAGACTACGGATGATCGCCCGATTCTCGGGAGTCTGGGCCTCGAGGTATTCATCGAAGCTTGCATATGCCTTCATCCGCTTCATCGGTTGCGCTTGGTGATCAACGGAGGCTAGCGGGTCGCGATAACGCCGAGCCGGAGATTCTGGAGCGTGAAGCGCAGCCGCCCGGTCAGGCTGGGCGTGCCGTCGGTCTTCGGGTCCAGGGTCACACGGAGGCCGCTCACGCCGTACCCGAGCTCGACGCCCAAACGCGGCTTGATGAAGTAGCGGGCCGCGGCGCCTCCCTCGAGGACCAGGACGCCGATGCGGCTGTAGGCGAACTTCAGGGCCCGTGCATCACTCTCGATGTACCAGCGGTCTCCGGTGCGCCAACGCCCGTACAGGCCCAGGGACAGCGTGGGGATGTTGATGCCCTTCGACACGGAGTACGGCACGATGGTCGTGTCGGGGCCGCCGGAGGTGGAACCGGCAATGGCGTCGATGTCGGCGTGGAAGAACAGCACGCCCACACCCACGGCGGCGCCGATCTGGCTTCGCTCGCGGACCCGGAACGCGTAATGGTAGTTGAGGAAGGCCTGGTCCGCCTTGAACGCCGACTCGACCCGCAGCCCGGCCGCGAAGCTCGTGTCGGCAACGTAAATTGTGTCCGCCAGCACCCGACCCCCGCTGCGACGCGCGAACTGGTAGCCGACGTCCAGCTCGTGCCGTCTGCCGGGCCGCCACCGCAGGGCCAGTCGCGGCTCCACAGTGGAGTTGGACGCTCCGACGTCCTTGCCATCCACCTCCGTCCCTGGGGTGCCGTCACCGGCGTCGATCTTCACCTTGGGACCGAGCCACACCTGTGCCCCTGAGAAACTCAGTTGGAACCGGTCATACAGGTGGTTTGTGGGCGGCAGCGAATCCTGGGCCCGAACCTGATGCAGGGCGGTGCCGCACAGCGCCATCACGCAGAACGCGAGTCGGATCCGTGGGATGCACGCGTCGGTCATATCACAGGACCCATCACGAAGATCGTATTACCGAATGGATCGATCACATCAAATGTCCTAGCACCCCATGCTTCGTTCTTCGGCGGCCGACGAATCTCGACTCGATCTCGCCACTCATCGTAGTATGCATCGGCGTTTTCCACCTGAAGGGAGACGCAAGCCTCTCTGCCATGACCGGACATCGGGGAATCAAGTGTAAGCGAGATCGCCCCGCGATCCACGCCCAAGAGCCCTGCCCTACCATCTTCCGTCGCCTCAAACCGAACGCTGAAACCCAAGCGATTGACGTAGAACTCCTTGGCAATCCGGAGGTCATCTGCTGGCAGAACTGGAATGGCTCTCTCCATTTTGTCGCTCCCGCGCTCTCAGGCGCCTTTATTCTTGTCGTCCCAGACCATCGGCTCCCAGAGCTCGACCTTGTTTCCGTCCGGGTCCATGATCCACGCAAACTTGCCGTTCTCGTGCGATTCAGGTCCTTGGATGACTGCCACACCTCCCGCACGCAACTGCTCGAGCAGCTCGCCGAGGTTGTCGACCCGATAGTTGATCATGAAGGAAGACGTGCTTGGGCTGAACCACTTGCTGTCTTTTCCCGCGACATGCCACACGGTCAGGCCTTGATCCTCGGCCTTGTCGTCCGGCCATTTGAGAATAGCGCCGCCAAAGTCTTCCAGCGACATGCCCAAGTGCTTTCGATACCACGCTGCCAGCGCAGCGTGATCGCTGTTGCTCTTGAAGAAGACGCCACCGATTCCGGTAATCTTCGCCATCGTTGCGCTCCTACCCTGCAAGGTCAACGCTCACTAAGGAAGGTCATGATCACGTCTGCTTGTCCATCCGCACGAGCATTGGTGGTTACGCGGATTTGAATGGGCTTACCCCGAGCGCGCTCGAGCCGGATGAATCCCTCCGCATCTGCGGGCCGAGTGCGTCTCATCCTCGCCATCGCCTTGAATCGGCGAACAACGGTGTGATGCATGGATGAGGGCAGTTCGAAATATCGACTGCCAAACTCACCCCGATAGGCACGGATCTCGGCGATGGCCGAGCCCTCGCGAGGCGCCAAGACCTCGAGGCGCTCAAAGTTGTGGTCGAGCGCATCGGTAAGCAGCCCCCGGCAAAGCTTGACGACGGGCGATTGGTGGACGAACCGACCCTCGGTCAGCAGTGGTAACAGTACACGACCGCTCACGCTGCTGCCTAACGGAATGCGCTGAAGCTGCGGCGCCACACTGTGCGGGTCACAAACGGAATTCTACCACAGACGACGGGCGCCGCCAGCTTCAGGCGCGTGTTAGGTCTCCTTGCCGTAGTCGTCTTGTCAGCGGCCGCCGCAGCCCGCAGCTTGCATCCCGTCTCCACATCGGCATCGCGAGGTGCGCGTGAACGTCTGTGGGAACGTGTGCGTGGCATCATGCTTGGTGGTGGCGACCCAGCTCCAGGCGCAGAGCCCAGGGGGGGGGCCGACCAGCCATCTGTATGACCGATACCAATTCACCGTGTCGGGGACGCAAGTGTGGCTCGGATCCACGGTCCGGGTCGACCGCAGCGACGGGACGCCGGGAACCGAGTTTGAGCCGGAGGACGTCGGGGCAGCGAACCACATCTGGGAGCCGCGGCTGGCGGTGCGATGGCGTTGGGGGGGGGGCCGACGCCACGAGTTGGAACTCGGTTATTTGTTCGCACGGACCAGCGGCTCGCGGGTACTCGCCGACACGATCAGGTTCAGTGATACGACCTTCGCGAAGGGGCTACGGGTCAACTCGGCGCTCAAGTCTGACCAGGGATTTCTGACGTATCGGTACGCGTTGCACGTGGCGGAGCGAAGCCAGCTCGGCCTGGCGGTTGGCCTTGGCGCGCTGTTTCTCAATCTCGACCTCGACGCAATCGCGGGCGCTACAAGCGGTGGCCCGGATACCGCGATCGTCCCGTTTGGCGCTGCGAAGGGGACGACGGGCCCGATAGGTTCGCTGGGGTTCTATGGGCGCTGGCAGGTCGGGGACCAGTGGTACGTCGAGGGCGATGCGCGCGCACTGTACCTCAAGGTCGACCGCAAAGCCGCCACCGTATTCGAAGCCGGTGCAGCCGCACGCTACTTCGTGTCTCGACGCGTCGGGTTCGAATTGGGGTATGGGTTGACCTGGATCAAGGCGACGCTCGATCATCGTCCCAACGGGAAGGGTTTTGCGGGCCAGCTGAAGTACGCGCTCCAGAACGCGCGACTGGCGGTGGTGGTGACGCCGTAGGACGAACGGATCAGTTCGTCAGCTCAACTGGCACATCATGGTGTGAATGTCTGCATGCCAATGATCGCGCCGTCCTGTGGGCCGGGCCCCGTGTATCGCGCGACGGCGACCTTATACGCGGTCCCAGCGACGAGTGGCGTCGGGGGATCCAACTCCTGAGCACCGGGAGGAACGGTGCCGTACAGCACCGGTGAAGAGATCGCGTTTGTGCCTTCCGTAATGACGGACCACAGGTCCTGTCCGCTCGCGGCTGGTTCGACGATGACGAAGAACAGCCGACACGCCGGCGACCATGAGAACTGCGGGCTCGTGCCGGCACCGACCGTAACCGTTACTGGTCCGGTGCACTCGGGGAGAGCGGCGGAGCCCGTGGAGTCATCGGCACAGCCCAGCGTGAGGCTGACGACCACGGCAAAGCAGAAGCGAGCCTGCCTGCCACCGCTAGACGGCGCTGCCAGCATCAGGCGCGTGTTCGGCCGCTTCATTTGGCCTAACGAGTTTTACCGGCCCAGGAGGATCAGGGCACCCGCTGCGATGGCACCGACAGCCATGAGAGTGCCCAGTCCCGAAAAGCTGAGATTGAGCAGCGGTATCAGTCCGGTCAGGATGAGCCAGATGCCCAACAACAGCATTCCGAGGTTCTTGGTCACTTTCACCGAGTTCATTGAGAGACTCCTGTGAGGAAGGATTCCTTGGAGGTGAGTAGCGCGCACTACAGGCTGGGCTTGAGAACCATCAACACGAACGCTGCAACTGGAGTCAGCAGAGCAACGGCGCCCCACCGCTCCCACGTGTGTGCGAGGCGTTGGTAACGGGCCCAGTCGAACGATCCCTGCTCAACGCCAGCCTGGGCGAGCGCCCGCAACCGCACTTGGAGCGGTGCCACGCGGATGATGAACACGAGCCCCGACACAGCAAAGAGAATCAGGGACCAGAGAATCCAGCTGGTGCCGAGGATCGGGTACCCTCCGACGATCGCTGTGGCGACGCCGCCTCCGATAATGATGACGACCCCCGGGATGGTGAAGAGGCGATCGCTTCGAATGATGCCATCAACGGTATGGGCCAGGAGACGTGGGTCGCGCGTGCGAGCGGCGTGCGCGTGCCAAAACAGGCCCGTGGTAATGTTCCCAAGGAAGGCGATGACCGCGGCGAGGTGGAGAAGTTTGAGCAAGAGGTACAAGGTAGAATGCCGGGCCCTGTGTGCCTAACGAAATGCGCTGAAGCTGCGGCGCGCTGAAAATGGATTCATTCCTTAATCTACGCGCGCCGCCAGCTTCAAGCACGTGTTAGGCAGCCCGCACCTCAGAACGGAAGGTGTCGGCCAGGGGCGACCAGTACAGATGATGCTGGCCGTCGTCAGCAGGGCGTCGGCGAGCAAGAAGCTTCGAAGGACCTTCTGAAGTGCCACTTGAGGGGCTGCCTAACGGAATGCGCCTAACGGAATGCGCCTCGGCTGCGGCGCAGTGTGTTGGTGTTCACAAACAGATGCCTTCCTCATGCCCTTTAAGCTCTCGGCGGGCCCAGCCGCTGAGCATCGCGGTGTGAGGCGAGCATCCGTTCGGCGAAGTCCAGCCGTTCTTCAAGCTCGCCTACACGCTGGTTGAGCTGATCGAGTTCGAGGAGACGGGCCTGGACATCTTCGAGTGCCTGAGCGGTATCGGTGGGATCCATGAAGCGAGCCTTCCGACCACGATGCGCCCCCTCGGGAGCAACCAAGCGACCGACGATCTGAGCCACGGATATAATGACCACGATCAGGGCGACGCCGATTGCCCATTCAGGAAGTCCGAGCATTTTGTCCCGCCTCACCTTTCAGCATCACGTGCTCTACAATACGGTCGCGGTGGCGTTACAGACAATATGGAGGTGGGGTTACGGGTTGGCTGCCTAACGGATCGCGCGCCCCGAGCGTCAAGCGCTTGTTAGGGGGCTGAGCGGCCAAGCGCCAACCTGATTTGACGCAGGTGATGTTCATTATGAGCAGCGACGTGGTTGAACTCATCTCGCAACGTGCGCACGCCGTCCACACTATGCACGAACTCCAGATGGCCACTCCGCTCAGAGTGCACGCCAGCGTAATAAATGATTGCGTTGCGAACTGATTCGTAAACCTGCAGCGAGATGTCGAGCGGCACCTGCGAGTAGTCGAGCCCCTTCGCCCACGCATCTTGATCCATCACCCAGACGACTGGACGAGCCTCACTGAGCACACGACGGATGCGATCGAAGGAGACGGTCTCGTTGTCGGAGAGGTGGTGCAGGACATAGGCTACTGACCACTTGCCCGGCGCGTATGTGCGCGCGAGGTCGCGACGATCGAGCGAGAAGCATTTCAGCGTTTCGTCTCGGGTCCGTTGCTCTCGAATAAGTTGCGTGGTGGCTCCAGCCGCCTAACGAAATGCGCCTAAGCTGCGGCGCGAGCTTGAAGTGTTCACAAATGGAAGACTACATCAGAAAAACGGCGCCGTCAGCTTCAGGCGTTTGTTAGGCCGCAAGATCGGGGTCAGGGGCGTGCGGGCTCATCCGCCCATCTCGCGGTCTGATTGTGTTCCTGAATTGGGCCGGCGGCCCGCCAAACCTCGCCGTCTCGCCGGAACCGCTGCTCATGAACAACCGACGAGATCCGCACTCGGGGGCGTTGACCAGGTGGCGTCATCTCCCGCACAAACCGTTGCGACGACCACGCTACTGCCTCGTCGGGGCCAACAAACAGAATGCTGTCGACTTGCCCTTGCATGGTATCGATCCGCGTGGTCATGTCCATACGCCGCTGCAAGTCCGCAATCATGTCCGCTTTCGTGATCGCTCGTCCCTGGGGAGTGCGAACAACCGTCGAATCCGGCAAGTCGACGAACATGAGCCGCGCATCGCGGGTTCCCCATGCCCGTCGCGCCTCCTCGCCTTGTCTGTGCACGGCGGCCAGAATCTCGACGCGGTCGGTGCCTCTATCAGGGGCAACGTGGTCCTGAGGCACGCGCGGTCCGGCGCAGGCTGCGACAAGGGCTACGCTCAGAACTGCAGTAAGGGTTCGCAGATACACGACGCCGTCCGTGCTCAGGGGTCCCCACGTTAGACACGGGAGGGTTGGCGAGCGTTGCGTGTGGTCGCCTGCCGCACCGGATGTGTGCTTGCGGCCTAACGGAATGCGTCTAAGCTGCGGCGCGTTGTTTTCATTGTCACAAACAGATGGCCTCCGCAGAAAGGCGGCGCCGCCAGCTTCAGGCGCGTGTTAGGCCGACGCCGCACCAGGGGGCGATTGCTGGCGGTGCAAGAACCACGAACCCAGGAAGAATAGCGTCGGGGTCCAACAAACAACGAACCAGGGGCCCCGCGCAAAGTGTGCGCCGCTGGCCAAGCTCCACGCGTAGAATCCCAGGAGCCCGACGGTCGCCAGCGCCGCACCCATTGCTTCCCGCCACCAGGCGAGCAAAAAGCCCGCGAGAAGGATGCCGGGAAAAAACACGAGTCCGACCACTTCACGGAACGAGGGACTCGCAGCTGGCTCGGTGGCGCTCAGCAGCACGAAAGCCAACACAATCATGCTAGTGGCTCGTCCTGTCCAGCGAAGGAATTTGGCCAGCGGCGACGTGTTCATGTCGGGACCTGTGGCGTTCGGCCTAACGGGATGCGCCTAAGCTGCGGCGCGATGCTTTCACGTTCACAAACAGAGGGCCTCCACAGAAAACCGGCGCCGACAGCTTCAGGCGCTTGTTAGGCGGCGATTCACTGAGCGTAGCCGTCATCCTTGCCATCCCCTTCGACATTCACCGCGCTCAAAGCCTTGACAGCGATCGCTGCCACCAGGGCAACCAGCAGTACCCCGCAGATACCGATGACGATCGCGAGCGCGCGCGTCGCGAAGGTATGGGGGGCAAAGTCGCCGTAGCCGATGGTCAGTCCCGAGACAAACGCGAAATAGATCGACTCCTGTACCGACCAGCCTTCGATCAACCCGATCACCAGGCCAAGCACCACCATCGCTGCCAACAGTGCCGAGAGGACTGGCCATACCACCCGTAAACCGGTGAACAAGCCGTGGATGAACGTGCGGCGCATGGCGCGCGGATTCACAGGGGCCTTCATTGTATCAAAAGACGCCGCCTAACGGGATGCGCCTAAGCTGCGGCGCCGTGGCTGGAGTTTCACAAATAGAAGACTACTACAGCAGGACGGCGCCGCCAGCTTCAGGCGCTTGTTAGGCGGCACACGTATCGACGCTGGCCGCGTGGCGCATGGTGGCCGGCGCCCCTATCGGGTGCGGCCGAAGAACAAGACGTAGCCGTCTGCGTCCTTGAGTTCAAAACCGCGCAAGCCGTCATCGGTATCCTTCAATGGCTCCAAGAAGGAGATGTTGCGTGAGGTGAATTCGGCTGCCAGTGCGTCAGGATCCGGGACGTAGACGAACGCATCCCACCGTGCGATGCCCTTCTTCACGTCGCGTGTGCAGTTTGGTACCGGAGCCACGCCAATGGCTTTGAGGAGGATCTGCGCGCCGCCTCTACGAACAATGCCAAAGAAGATGTCATTGGGCTCCGGTCCCTGGAAAGTGATCTCAAAGCCCAGCCGATCGTGGTAAAAGGCCAGCGAGGTAGGAACATCGTTGACGATAAAGAAGGGTGAGATCGCCGAAATCTCTACCGATGACAATTTGGATTTCCTCAACCACGACCGCGAACTGGGGAGCATCCCGTGTGCCGCCTAACGGGATGCGCCTAAGCTGCGGCGCCGTGGCTGGAGTTTCACAAATAGAAGACTACTACAGCAGGACGGTGCCGCCAGCTTCAGGCGCTTGTTAGGCTGCGAGCGGGCTGCGCTAGAGGTGCGGAGCGATCGCCGCAGCTGCATCGGCTGAAGTGTTCACCGGTATCACTTCGAAGTCTGTAAGATCTCGCCAATTACTCATCCACTGCTCGAGTAATGCGGGATCGTCGCATTCCATCACCTGAAAGCAGCGCCGATAGTCCTCGGTCACCCAACTC
>Ga0137432_1000310_pt1 | contig 31225 bp, 10 predicted proteins | sample EasRivERMZT820_2_FD_102337 | JGI IMG/M metagenome (GOLD analysis project Ga0137432, IMG submission 102337) | Soil microbial communities from meander-bound floodplain in the East River, Colorado, USA - East River MetaG ERMZT820_2 | ecosystem: Environmental > Terrestrial > Soil > Floodplain ... | reverse complement strand
TCGCTGTCGGCGAAGAGAGAGACATCGACCAGATACGTCTCCGCCAGCGTGTCGCTCACCTCAGGGCCCAGGAAGGCCTTGGCGCGGACCCTCCAGGTCGTCGTGGTGGTCGTGCGCGGGATCAGGTGGAGGATGCCGGGACCGAAGAGAGGGGAGTTGGCATCGGGGTCCGGCGGCTCGCTCCCATCGGAGGTGATCTGGTAACGGACATCCGCCGCGGGGTCGCTCGCGCTGAGCGCCAGCGGCACCGTCGTCGTGTAGAGACCCCCGGGGGGCTCCGCTTCGACGGTGAGCTGGGGAGGACCCTCCACCACGAGCGCGAACCGCGACGATCCCGGCGTCGAGGAGTTGGTTGTCACCTCGAAGGGAGTGAAGACGCCGCCGCTCTCGAACTCCATCTCGCTCGCGGGGACCGTGGGAATGGGGTCGGGGAGCGACGCCGTCGTGTCCGGAGGATCGGGGAGGAACTGACCATCGAGGACATCCCACAAGTAGTGATGGACGGTGAGGTCTTCTCCCGGGTCGGTTCCCTCGAAGACCTCCAGCGCCTCCACGGCGCCGATGCCGTTCTTCGTGATCCTCAGGAAGTGGATGTCGCTGTCGGCGGGTCCCACCGTCTCGGTCTGCACGATGTTGAAGCGCCCGGCCCCAGCGTGCCGCAGGACGACGAAGTGCGCCTGCCGGAGCGGGACCGTTGCGGCGACGGTCGTCTCGAAGGCGACCACGAGCAACGGCCACTTGCCACCTCCTGTGGGATCCTCGTCGGCCACCCACCAGACCCCCGCCCAGTCCCCGAGCGAGTGCGTCTGGACGGACGGGGTGTTCGGGTCCATGACATGGATCTGCACGTTGTGATGGGCGGGCGCGAGATGCTCCGCCTGCGTCGCCGGCCAGGCCGCGACGAGAAACGCCGCGGCAGCGCATCCCCGGACGATGCGTGCGCCGTTCATTCTCATGGACACGCCCCTGTCGTTACGGTGGAGGGTCCGAAGACCGCCTGGATCTCCCGGTTGGCTCCCAACCCCACGACGCTGTAGCGCCAGGTGGTCCCGCAGGCCGTCGCACGGTCCTGCCAGCACGCGACGTCGGTGGTTGTCGGCAGCAGCACTTGGCAGTGGGTACAGTTTGGCACCGGGTCGAGACCAGCCGCGTTGTAGGCGTCGATGTCCAATAGCGGGCTCCTCTGCTGATAGCCGCGCGCGCCCGCCGCTTCGACGAGGGCACGGAAGACGGCGACCCCCGACGGATCTCCGGCGTTCATCGGCGGATCTACGCCGATCGTCTGCTCCTGGTCCCAGCAGAGCGTTACGAAGTCCGTCCCCGGCTCACGGTATGCGGCGAGGCTGTACCCCTCGTTGGGGGATGGCCGGTCGACCCAGGCCGGAGCGAAGTCGGCCGCGTCCGTATCGGGCCTCAGGTGTGACCAGCGCGCCGGGGCGCTGATCTGGCCGGCGATGTCCACGGAGCGGATCTCGACCACGGTGTCCAGGGCGAGGACGACGGGAGCGAAGGTGTGCTGGTAGATGGGAGTGTTCGGATCCTTGAGTCCACCCAGGTCGGCATCTGCGGCGACGAGGTCGGCGATGCATTGCGTAGCGTCAGTCACGAGAATGGTGCGCGGGTCGAGTGAGCCGTCGTTGTCGAAGTCCTTGTCGCAGTGGCCCGGGTCGCGCATGACCGCGGGATCGATGTCCGTCTCGCTGTGGAAGTTTCCAGGCGGCAGGTAGGCGAACGTTCCCGCGTTCTGGTCGGCTTCGGGCCCGAGCCTGACGATGAATCCCGCGAGCGTCTCGGCCCCGGGCGCGTGCCATCGCACCTCGAGGGTTCCCCCGCCGGCCGGGGCGAAGTCGCTCCCCAGCACCACGGGAGCGGGAGGGGGCCCGCCTCTCACGAAGGCTGGGATCGGCTGGACGTAGGACCCGCGCGGACTCACGGACGGGCCCACGTTCGCGTCGCGGTCCAGCGCGCGGAGGCGGTAGGCGATCTTCTGCGACACCGACGACGCGAACGTCTCCGCGGTCTTGTAGCCGGTCCACGGCAACCCCCCGACGAGATCGGTGACGAGCACCGATTCCTCCACCGGGCGGAAGTCGGTCCCCTTCGCCCCGCGGTAGAGGCGGAGCGTCCAGGTGTCGGAATCGACGAGGCTCGAGGGGACGCGGTAGCCCCAGTCGTCTCCAACCACCGGGAAGATCCCGGAGGCGCCGCCGCACTGGCACCAGGTGAACGTCGGATTCGTGTCCGGATTGCAGTTCGGATCGGACGGCGAGCAGGCCGGGCCGCAGTCGCGGATGCACGTGGGGTTCTGCATCGAAGTGCAGTAGGGCTCGGCGCGGGCGATGGTGGGGGCGGTGATGTCGTAGAAGATCCCCCGGTGCGGGGCGGACCACTCGCTCTCGTTGGGCGGCTCGTTGCAGACCGCCTGATCGACGGCGGTGACGACGTACCAGTAAAGGCGCTTCCGGTTGGACGCCATCCCCGGCTCCTCGTCGAGCCACGACGTGTTCGGCAGGTTCGCGGCGACCGGGAGGCTCGTGTCGGGGGGGTTGGCGGCCTCGTTGAAGTCGGTGAACCGGTAGACGTTGTAGGCGACGGTGTCGTCAACGTACGGTGTGCCACCGCCGATGGTGTTCGGGTCGCTGGCGTTGGGAGTCCAGCGCAGTTCGACCCCCGCGGTGGGGCCTTCGACCATGGTGGTTCTGACCCCCATGACCTGCCGCGGGCGGGAGCGGTCCCGCACGCAGACCTGGACGGGCGCGCTGAAGAGCCCGTGACGGCCCAGCGGGTCCCTCGCCACCGCCCAGTACTTATAGGATGTGCCCCGTGTGATCGGCGGGGAATTCGGATCCTCGGCGGTGCCGTCGACGAAGAAGAAATCGGGCTGGTCGGGATCGGTGCCGGGGTTGGGAACGACCGGATACGGGTTGATCCTGACGGCCCCCGAGTTGGGGTCGTCGATCGGCACGACCGGATCGGGGATGGCATCGTTGGGATCGGTTCCGCCAGCGAGGCGGTAGATGTGATAGCTGGCGCTCGTCGCGCGCGTCTCGCGCCCCGCCGGGTCGAGCGTGGGATCCCAATAGAGGAAGACCCTCACATCGCCCGGCTCTCCCGGCACCGTCACCGACTGCAAGGAGAGGGGAGCGAGGAGCGGGACGACCTGCCCCGCCGTCACCCAGACCTTGCCGAGCCTCTCTGCCGGCTCGTGGTCATTCGGATCGCTCGCTCCCCACAGCTCGTAGAGATAGCGTGAATCGGCGATCGCGCCGGAGTCGAGCCAGGCCATCCCCTCGGCCGCGGCGACGCCGTGGTTCTGGGCGATGAGCATCTGCCGCTGCATGATCCGGCCCGGGTCGGTGCTCGCTCGTAGCGCCAGAAGGGCCTCTCCCAACGTCGCACCGAGGTCGGGAACGAGATCGCGCGACGCCTCGACCCGGATCGCGCTCCCGGCGGGAAAGAGTGCTTCGATGGCGTTGGGATCGGTCAGAGGGACGATCGGCTCGGGCCCAACTCCGGTGAACGAGACTTCGGCGGCCTCCCTCCTCAGGAGGAGGAAGGCGCCGTAAGGAGAGGGCCGGTCGGCCCCCGACCAGGTGAGGAGGACGCCGTCCTCTCCGGACGTCGCTCTGAAGATGAACGTTCCGCCCGGCGTCCCCTCCACCGCGGCGAGAAGCGCGGTGGACAGGAAGATGAGGACTCCGACCCCGATCGAGCAGGCGAAAAACGCCGCGAGTGTATGTGAGCCGCTCGAGGATCGACGCAGCCAGCGGGAAGACGTCGGCCCCATGCTCGCGGATTTCAGACGCGCTGCGTCAGTTGCAGTCGGGTCCATCGAAAGTTCCCTCGAAGTCATTGCGACGGGAGTCGGTCCTGAACTCACCCGACAGAACGCAGGCGAAGCACCAGTCGTCGCGCAGGACATCGCGGCGGTTGTCCCATGAGTCCGGCTCGCAATACCCGACGCCCCCCGCCGCGAAGCCGTGTCCCGCCAGGTGCCACACGTCCCCCGTGAGACCCCCCAGAAGGGTGAGGTCGGCCCGCGCGTGCACGGCGCAGACGAGCGTTCCTGTCGCGTAGGCACGCAGCTTCGTCCCGAACGTGGGCCCCTCGGAGAAGAGCCAGAATGATCCGGCTCCGCCCCCGGTCAGACGCCAGGGGAAGCACTCCGTCCCACTCAGGATTGGGAAGCTCGCGCCGGCCCGCGCGTAGACTCCTGTGAGGCTCGGAAGACCCACGAGGACCTCGCCGACGTCGGGGTCGATTCGCTCGAGCGGCGCGATGTCGATCGACTTGCCGAGGAAGAAGCCCGCCTCCGCGCTCACGTTCTTGTAGCGGCCGCGCCCCGACCCTCCCAGGTAGTAGTACTCCCCCGTGCCACAGAGCAGGTCGTTGCCCATGCCGAGGAAGAGGCCCATCTCGTCGATGATCACGTCGCCGAACGAGATCCCTTCCAGCTCCACGGCTCCGTCGAATCCCCAGACGCGGAAGGGATCCGGGTCGAAGCGGAGGGTCGCCTCGACGAGGCGCGCGCGGGACCCGTCGATGATCCAGTCCAGCGACACGTCGCGGGCCCCGACCGTCACGTCGACCGCCTCCTCGGTGGAGTCGCAGTCCTCCGAGCTGGCCGTGTGGCGGCTGAAGTGCACCTCTCCGTCGAAGTCGATGAATTCGGCGATCTCGATGTCGGCGTCGATGCCGATCGCGTCGAGGACGAAGTCGGAGACCTCCTCGGCGTCGGGGAGCGCGGCGTCGTCCGGGACCTTCACGAAGGATCCCGGCCCCGTCATCTGGAGGGTCTTGAAGGCCTCGAAGCCGCTCCGGATGCCATCGATGGCCCCCGACACGCGGCTGGCGGCTTGAGCGATGTCCGCGGGGAGGATGCTCCCGACCTCCTCCTGCATCGTCTGGATCGCGAGGGACTTGAGATCGACGCCACCCGGCAGGCGCGCCAGCCCCGCGCCGAGCGATGGGAGCATCGCATCCATGGCGGCGTCGCCGTCGAACGTGCCGATCTGCGTCAGTGTGTCCCGGCACGATGCCCCGCAGGTCCCGGCCTCCGTCGCCTCGGCGTAGGCGCCCAGGTCCCCGAGAAAGCCGAGAGAGACTTCGGGAAGCCCCAACGACTCGTCGAGCGGGTTCCCCTTGCCCAGCAGCCTCACGAAGGCGGGGATCTCGAACAACCGCAGATCGAGGGCGGCATCCGAGGCGAGAAAGCGGGCGGGAGTGGAGCCGAGGGCGGGTTTGAAGACGACGTTGAAGTCGAGGTCGAAGAGCCCGGCCATGACGGGACGGCTCACGGGGATCCGGAACGAGGCCGGGTCGGCGAAATCGGGGATCACGGTGGCGAGTCCTTCCTTGACGGTCGTGTCGAGATCGGTGGCCCCGAAGAAGGGGAGGAGGAACTCTCCCGTGACTTCGTAGCGCCCGTCGTCGTCGCCGCGCTCTGGTGCGGCGGGGTCGAGCGGGTAAAGAGTCGCGCGGGAGATGTCCACGTCGAAGCCGAGCCCCGGCTCGAATTCGTTGCGGACCGCACCGTCCTCCGCGCCCGGCACGATCGCGTTGCAGACGAGGTGCCCCTGCGGCGCCGGCGCGAAATCCATGGCGACCTGCTCGGCGAAGCGGGTCCTGTTCGGGTCGGACGGGTTCAGGTCCAGCGGCGCCTCGGAGTCGATGTGGACGTAGAGGACGTCGTTGGGATCGATGTCGCACGTCGGCGGCGGCACGCCGCGGCACGTGTCGTCCTGGGGAAGGAACTCCGCGGCCCAGGGGGTGAACGGGGCCTTCCAGTAGGCGAGCACATCGGGCTCGCCGGCGTTGCGCATCGCCCCGAGCTCACCGAACGAGCCGCACTCGCGGATCCCCACGCGGCTCTCGGCGGCGAAGTCGAGCGTAATGTCCGCGTAGTAGGGTATGACCAGATCGTCCGCGCGGATGCCGCTGTCCACAGGCTCGTTGTCGAGAAACGACGCGCCGAAACGGTCGAGCGTCAGGTTGTATCCCATGAACGGGAAGGGCCTCGACGCAAGGACCCCCGCGTCGGCGATCCCCGCGACACCTGAGCGCCGGACGTAGAGTCTCGTCTTGGTCGCAGGGACCGTGAGCGAATGCCCCGTGTTCGGGTCGGGGCCGGGACAGGCGGTCTCGAGCCCCGTGGTCATCGCGGGCAGACCATCGAGAGCGCTCTTGGCGACATTGACCCCGGCGTAGGTCCCTTCCCCACTGCCTCCCCCCATGCGGGCGATCAGGTGGTCCTGGACGTCGACGCGCGCGACCGAACCCGGAGCGAAGAAGGAGAGGTGATCCGGATCGAGGTCGTCGACGAAGAACCCGCGCACCGGCTCGTTCGGGTCGCCTCCATCCCCGGCCCACGAGATCTCGTCCCACGCGAAGCCGAAGAGCGGCGTGAGGGTTGCGATCCTCAGCTCTCCGCCGGAGCCCACGACGGCGCCGGTGAAGGTGGCGGAGCGCGCCCCCGTCGCCGTGCAGTCGATGCCGGTCTCTTCTTCCACCGCCCCGGAATTCCAGGAGAAGTCGAGCTTTCCGTCGAGCGACGAGGTCGCCGCGGGCTCGGTGTCCACAAACTCGAGGCGCGAGCCGACGTTGAGCGTGACGTCCGCTCCGGCGGGGAAGAAGGGGCGGTAGGCGCCCGCGGCGTCGAGACGGAATGTCGCGCGCAGTCCCCCTCGTTCGACGCGCGGGCGCGGGACGGAGACCGCGGGGATGTTGGGATCACCGTCGAAGTGATCGGGATCCCAGCTCGACGCGGTGGCCGCGCCGAGCCTGAAGAGGCCGTCGTTGCTCTCGTCGAAACAGGCCAGTGACGCGGGGGCGCAGCGCGGCTGCACCATCCCTCCCACGAAGACCGGATCCCCCTGCTCGGGGACGATCGGAAGAACGAAGGAGTCGCCCAAGTCGGCCTGCGTCCTGGTGATCGCATAGAGACCGCCGGCAGGCACGATCCTGAAGGGGTAGTCCTTCGGCGCGATGTACATGCTTGCGTCAACGGGCAGCGACATGGCGAAGTCCAGGTCCTGCTCGACCCCCACCGGCGGGAGCGGCAGCTCGCTCCCCGCCGCGCTCGTCAGGCTCGCGGGGAGCAGCCACCAGAGCCCCTTCCGGACGCCCCCCGGAGCGCTCCCCGGCTCGCTTTCGGCGCCGAGCGGATTGAGCACGAACGAGTAGAGGTGCAGGTCGAGATCGCTGGCGCCCGTCCAGTCGATCGGGTCGAGTGGCGTCGCGATCAGTGCGCTCCCTGCCTCGATCCGGAACGCGGGCGTGCCGTTGCCCGCCGGGTCGTTGGGATCGATGACGGCGGTCAGGTCTGCGAAGCCGAACGGACGGATCTCGGTCCCCATGGTGACGGTCGCGCTGCCGGTGATGAGATAGTCACCCGTCACGAGGGCCTGCAAAAACGCGTAGCCCGTGGAGGGGGCTTCCACGCGTCGCGGATCACCGCGCGGGCCGAACTCGAGAAAGTCGGGCGGATCCAGACCGCGATAGACGAAGGCCGCCCCCTCGTCGGCGTCGGGGTCGGCGTAACGATAGGCGCCGACGATCACGTCGTCCCACGCGTCGCCGTCGATGTCTCCGGCTCCCGCCACCGAGACGCCGAGCCGCGACCCCGCGACGCTCCCCTGCACGCTCCAGTCGGCGTTGGCCGGGATGCCGTTGAGCCCCAGGTCGGCCCCCGCCGACGATCCGAGCCAGGCGAAGACACGACCGCTGTTGTCCAGCGGAGCCACGGGGAACTCAGGAGCGCCGACGATCACGTCGTCCACACCGTCGGCGTTCACGTCGCCGGCCGAGGCGACGGAGGAACCCAGGTGAGATCCCGCTATGTCGCTCTCCGCGAGCCAGTCGGCATTGAAGGGAGTGCCGGGGGCGCCAAGCCCCCCGGCCGATCCGAGCCAGACGAAAGCTCCCCCCTCGTCGGCCTGCCCGTTGTCGGCGAAGGGGGCCCCGATGATGACGTCGCCGAAACCGTCGTCGTTGATGTCACCGGCCGCGGCGACCGACAGTCCGAAAAGGGCGTTGTCCTGAAGGCTGTTCGCGCTCCAGCTCGCGTTGAGCGGCGTGCCCGATGGTCCGGGTGGGCCCGCGAGAGAGCCGTACCAGAGGAAGGCCCATCCGCGGTCAATGCCCACCCCCCCCTCACGATACGGGGCGCCGACGATGATGTCCTCCCTAGGGTCGGCGTTGACGTTCCCCGCGCTCGCCACCGAGTAGCCGAGCTGTGCGTTGACCTCGTTGCTCTCGGCTCCCCAGTCTGGGTTGAGAGGCGTGCCAGGCGCCCCGAGCCCCGTAGCCGATCCGTACCAGAGGAGGGCGACTCCCTCGTCGGCCTGTCCGTTGTTGTAGAGCGGAGAGCCGATCAGGACGTCGTCGAATCCGCCGCCGTTGAAGTCCCCCGATGCAACGGACCAGCCGAAGTGCGCGTCGAGCTGGTTGCTCTGAGCGCTCCACGCGGGGGCGGGGGGGACGGGGAGGCCGGTCGCCGATCCGTGGTAGACGAAGGCCCACCCTTCACCGGCGGGTCCGTTGGAGTAGAAGGGGGCGCCGACGATGATGTCGGCATACAGATCGTTGTTCACGTGTCCGGCGGTTGCCACGGAGAACCCGAACTGGGCATTGGCCAAGTCCCCCTCGGCGCTCCAGTGCAGGACCGGGCCCGATGGGCCGCCGCGATAGACGAAGACTTTCCCTTCATCCACCAGCCCGCCGTCGAACTCCGGAGCGCCGACGATCAGATCGTCGAAGCCGTCGTCATCCACGTCGCCGGCGCCGGCCACCGAGAAGCCGAAGAACGTGTCGGGCGCTCCTCCCTGCGCGGACCAGTCGGCCCGCGTCAGGATTGGATCGATCGTGATGGGGTAGGAGGCGCCGCGATCATCCACGTGGATCTGGAGACGGCCGGGGAGCGCACGAAGGCGCGCCTCGAGCGTTCGGCCGCTGGCATCCACGACCTCCAGGCCGCCGTAGCGCAGGTCGGGGCCCCCATCGGTCTGGAAGATGATGCCTCTTCCATCCGGCTCCTCCCGCGCGCGCAGATCCGGTGGGTGGAGCATCTCCAGGATGAGGGGGCCTGCGTCTGCGGATTCGACGCCATCAGTGCCGTCGCGGATCGAGGCATCCGATCCATCCGCCGTCGTTGGAGGCTGGTGGATCGTGAACCCTTGCTCTATACCCCGCGCGTCGTTGACATACCACTCGGTGAGAGCGACGTCGCCTCTCTCCATCTCGATCCGATTGCCGACCGAGGTGATCCGCTCGGCCGCGCCGACCTCGTCCATCGCGCCTTCCCTGCCGACGCGCGCGAGGCGCAGGCGAAATGCCCAGGCAGCCTCGTCCATCGTGCGTTGAGAGACGAGGAGGCCGTTCGCAGCGAGCGAGGCGCGCAGCGCCTGCGCGCGGTTGGGCGCCGAAAAGGAGGCTCCCGCCGCCGGCGAGAAGGAGTACTCCGAACGCCGGATGTCATCGAAGAGGGGAGCGAGCGCGGCATCCGACGGGCGCCCCCTTTCCGATCCGGTTCCGGTCGCATTGGGGAGCGGGACTGTCGAGGCTGCGCTGTCGGGCGCGCTCGCGGAACCGGCCGTTGCAAGTGCGAGAAACAGGATCGCCCCGGCGCCGGAGATCCTGACCAGAGGTGAAACTTTTTGCTCCATGGTGCCCTTCTTCAGCCGCCCCGGCCGCCGGGATTCCCCGCCGCATGCGCTGGTTCGTCGACCGGGTTCGCATTGCGAGCGCACGGTGGGGAGACAATGCAATGCCCGGACCAGGCAGGTGAGAGCGAGGGACAGGGGGTCCTCAGGCGGTACCTCTCAGGCCAGCCGGCGGCGCTCCGCTGCGAGCAATACCCTTCTACGCCTCCTCCGTGGATCGAGTCAAGACGAATCGCCCAGGACGGCGTGGGGTGCTTCGGGGTTCACCGCGTTGCTGCGGCCTGACGCACCAGAGAGTGGGAATCGCGCTGCAGCCGAGCCGTGATCTCGGGTGTCGCGAGCGAGGGTTGCTCGCGCAGCACGGCGGCGGCGTAGAGGCGCCTCCACCATGCGGGGTCCAGCGCGATTGCGTCCAGGGCGGCGCGCGCCCAGACGAGCTCGTCCCCGGACAGATCATGTGAGACCTCGCTGCTCGGGAGAACTTTGCGCAGCACCTCGATGTCGCCGCGCGAGGCGGGCTCGCCGCCGTAGATGCGCTCCATGCTCGCCAGGGCCGCATCCGGCGAAACCTCGTAGAGATAGAGGATCAGCCCGGCCGGCGGCGGCTGCTTCCCGCGGATACGCGCCTCGTAGACGCGGAAGTCCGGCGCGCCTCCGTCGGGGCGATCGATCGTTGCCAGAAGCTCGGTGAAGACGCGGCGCAACGCCGGCCCGGCGGAGAGCAGGTGGGGCTCGACGGCATCGAGCTTCTCGGCAGGCGTGAACGCGAGCTGATTCAGGACCAGTGCCCCCGCCATGGCCTGCTCTGTGCCGGTGGCGCGCTCGAGATAAAGCGAGAGCTGGAGCAGCAGTGCCGCGCGCCGGGCTCGCCCCGAGTTCGCCAGCGTCTCGATCGCCTCCTTCGCTCCATCGTCCTGGCGCACCACCGCCGCCACGGCGGCGGCGATCCGCTCCTGGTCCTGGGGATCCCGCGCCGGCTCCGCGGCGGCCGCGGCGCTCGTCGCGAGCAACACAACGAAAACGAACCGGTCAACGAGCGACATTGGTCATCACCTGATCGAGCAGCTCCTGGAGAATGGTGGGCGCGTCGTCGATCGTGAAATGGGTCAGCGCGGACCCCCAGGGAGTCGCGGTCACGTTCACGTCGCGATCCGAGCCGGCGACGGGCGCGCCGCAGAGCTGGAGAAAGCCGCAGCCGGGGTGCTGATAGTAATTGGCGTGATAGCCGGTGGACGGCGGGAGCACCGTCTCGGGGTCCAGATCGAAGTCCGAGTCGTTGTCGATGCCGTCCACATAGGCGGTGAAGTCGATGGAGAAGACGCCGATGGACGCGCGCATGGTGTCGAGCCGCCTGGACAGGTCGTTGGTGGAGCCCCCGCCGTGACTGTAGCCGAAGATCGCCACGCCGGAGACGGCACGGCGCTGGATGGCGCTCACGACCTCGTTGTAGGCGGCGCCGGCGCCGCTGGCCGGGACGACGTCCTCGTCGTACATGGCGACATCGTAGCCCTTCTGCCGGAGGGTGATGGCGAGCTGGAACGTCCCATGATTGGTGGGCTCGAGCGGCGGGTCGGCGGGAACCTGGCTCTCGCCGCCAAGCGCGATGACGATGCTCGTGAACGGACGGAAGTGCACCTGATCCGAGGCGACGATCGCGCCGTCGGAGAGCGCGCGCGCCGCCATCTCCAGATCGGCGGCGCCGCCCGTCGGATTCTCCACCCAGAACGTCAGGGTGGGCGAGGTGAAGTTGAGGATGGCTTCGCCGCCGGCCAGCAGCTCGGTGTTCTTCGTCGGGGCGCTCCACACCCTGATGTTCGCGCTGGTGCGGGACAGGACATACTCGTATCCGGTCTGGGGGACCTGGGGATCCGCCGCGAGAACCACCTCGATGAGATCGTTCTCGCCGGTCACGGTCGACTCATCGCGGTCGGCCTGGCCGTTGACGTTGTCGTCATCGCCGTTCACGCGGATGCCGGCGCCCGGGGTCAGCTCCTCGTTCTCCGGGATCTCCACCCGCTGGAAGACGGCTCCCGAAGTTGATGAGGGACGGAAGGCCGACATCGCGAGCGCAGGAACGAAAGCACCGTCGCAGCGCTGGCTCAGATCCTGGACGCGCGGGCACGCGGGATCGAGTGCATCCTGGGGACGCTCGGCCGACACCCCTCCGATGAAGCTCGTGCCGTAGGAACCCTCGACCCCGACCCCGTCATCACCCACGACGAGGAAGAAGAAGGAACCCGGCCCCGGGTCGAACGTCGCGTACACGCCGCTGGTGCCGATGCCGCACACCTGCCCCGAGTATGCGTACGAGGCCACGCCATCCAGCGCGCCGAACTCGATGTGATGGTCGGCGGCACCGCACGCGGGGACATAGGTGAAGGCGATGTGGCCGGAGCCCGAGTCGTAGCCCGTGACGATGAGGTCCGTCGCTTCCCCCGGCGTGGCAACCGCGTCGCCTGCCGCAAACTCGGGCAATAGCAGGAGAACGAATGAAAACCGGAAGAGCCTTTGAAGCGGCCAAGGGCGCATGATGTGCGAGTCTGCCACGAAACGGTGCTTGTGTCCCCTGTCTGTTTCGTGATATTTCTAGACTCCTCTCGCGCGCGTCGTGCGTCGCCCCGCAGGAACAGGTGAGGCCCACTGGCGGCTCGGAGACGCGTGTCCGTGAGAGACGAGATCGGGGCACCTGTCCGGCGCGGTGTACCTCGGCGAGGGAGACGACCTGGCCCGAACTAGAACGCCAGGATCGCGGCTCCGCCGACGAAGATGGCCAGTTCCTTCCATAGGCGATCCCATCGGACTTCCGGCTGCGGAACATCCAGCGCCACGGCCTCCTCGGCGGCGCTCACCTGGAACGTCTGCGGCTCGCCACGCCCCAGCTTCATGTAGAGGCGCGGGCGCACCGGATCGTTGGCGTCAAGGCGGCGGATCCCTCGGACCACGCGGCCGTCGGAGTTGATGACGTCCACCTTGAAGGAGGTCAGGGGGAGCCGCTCGAAGGCAAAGACTCCCTTGCGATCGGTGACCGCTTCGAATTTCTGATCCCCGGCAGTGAGACGGATCGTCGCCCCTTCCATGGGCTTGCGCAGTGAAGGGTCGCTGAGCCGGCCCTGAAGGGTGAAGTAGGCGTAGTCGCGGGCTTCGCCCTCTCGGGCCATCGCCTGGCTGCCGCCGAGGAGGCACACCAGGGCCGCCACTGCCGCGACGAATGCCGATCTCACGGACTGCCGCCTGAGACGTTCTGTCTCTCGCGCAAACGCGAGCCCCCCGTGGCCTGATGGCAGGGGAATGTGTTGGGGCGCGGCTCCCCTCGGGAGTCGCTTCCCAGGCTCGACTCGCCCGATGGGTTGCGGCTTGTCACCAGGTAGAAGACCGCGCGTCCCGGAGAGGGGAGGAACGGATCCATCAGCTCGCTCACAGCCAGACCGCAGAACTGCGCGGCGCCCGGAGCGCTCTGGGGCGCCTGCGTGTACGTGCCGGTGGCACGCAGCGTCTTGACGTCGCCGCGATAGACGCAGTAGTCCAACGCGATCGGGCTGCCGCTCCACTGGAGCAGCCCGTCGTCCGTGAAAGTCATGTTGCTCAGGGGCCTGACGTCCCGGAAGACTCTCGGGCGTGGCGCGTCCCCCACTGGCGGAAGGATCAGGCAGCTCGGGTCGGAGCCGTTGCAGTCGGCGTCGATCCCGTCGCCGCACTGGTCCGCGGCCCCGGGGAAGATCGTCTGATCGTTGTCGGCGCAATCGGTGCCCGCCACCACAGGCAGCAACGCGAGCGCATCCCCCCAGCCGTCGTCATCTTCGTCCTTCATGCAGTTGAGGGGAGCCTCCATTTGAGCCGCGCCGGGGAAGGTCACCGCGCCGGACGCGGAGTCGTCGTCGCAGTCGGTACCTGGTGTAACGCCGGCGGGTGGCGTGAGATCCCCGTAGTCGTCCCCGTCCTTGTCCCGATGGCAAAGCTGCGGGAAGGTCTCCGACGGGGCGGACCCCGGGAACGTATCGGCGTCTGTCGCGTCGCAATCGCCGCCCCCCAGGATCCCCGGGTTGTCCCCCTGGGTGTCGTTCCAGCCGGCGCACGCCACGTAGCCGTCGCCATCGGCGTCCATCTCGGTGGCGGGGACCGAGCCGGCGCAGACATTGTCGTTACCGTCGCACGCCTGGGGCGCTCCGGGGTGAGACGTCGGATCGTTCTCGGCGCAGTCATCCGAAGTGGTCGACTCTCCCTGGTCGGCGTCGCACGTGCCATCGGCAGCCAGCGTGGTTGTGCCGGCCAGTGTCCCCGAGCCGTCGTGGTCGCCGTCCACGAAACAGGTGACTGTGTCGGCGCCGTTGCAGTCCTGATCGATCCCGTCGTCGGCGACCTCGGCCTGGCCGGGGAAGACGCCGGACGCCGCGTCGTCGCAGTCGGTGCTCACGGTCGATTCGCCGGGGTCATTGCAATCGCCATCGGGAGGTACGACGGTCGCGGTGGAGCCGAAGCCGTCGCCATCGTTGTCCACGAAGCAGGTGAGCAGATCGTTCCCGTCGCAATCCTGATCCACGCCGTCGTTGGGCACCTCCGCCGCTCCCGGATGCCGCGCGGGGTCGGCGTCGTCACAATCGCCCCCGGCGGTCGCCTCGGACTCGGGAGTGTCGCAGGAGCCGTCCGGCGCCGTCACCGAGGACCCGGTCACACCGAAGCCGTCCTTGTCGGCGTCCACCAGACAGGTGACTGCGTCCACGCCATTGCAGTCCTGGTCGATCGCATCGCCGGGAACGTCGGCCGCGCCGGGGTTGATGCCGGACTGGGCGTCGTTGCAGTCGGTATCGAAGACCGACTCACCCGGGTCCACGCAGTCGCCATCCGCGGGGACGATCGTGGTGGTGGATCCGTAGCCGTCCTGGTCGGCGTCCACGAAGCACGTGCTCAGATCGGATCCATCGCAGTCCTGATCGATTCCGTCGAGAGGCACCTCGGGGGCGCCCGGGAAAATCGTGGGCTGCGCATCGTCGCAGTCCGTGCTCAGCTCCGACTCGCCAGGGTCGGTGCAGTCGCCGTCGGTGGCGGTTAGAGTGGCCGGCGTGCCGTATCCGTCGCCGTCCGCGTCTGCGAAGCAGGTCACGGTGTCGGCGCCGTTGCAGTCCTGGTCCACGCCATCGTCGAGGACCTCGACGGCCCCGGGGAAGCGCGAGGGGTCATCGTCCGCGCAGTCCCCACCCGACTCCGCCTCCCCCTGTCCGGGATCGCAGATCCCGTCCGCCGCGAAAGTCGTGGCGCCCGACGACGTGCCAAATCCGTCCTGATCGTTGTCCACGAGACAGGTGATGGTGTCGGCGCCGTTGCAGTCCTGATCGATGGCGTCGTCCGCGGTCTCCGGTGCCCCGGGGAAGATCGCCGGAGCGGCGTCGTTGCAATCGGTGCTGAGCGCGGACTCGCCCGGGTCGGTGCAGTCGCTGTCGGCGGAGGCGACGGTCGCCGTTGTCCCCACGCCGTCTCCGTCCGTGTCCGCGAAGCACGTCGTTGCGTCCGAGCCGTTGCAGTCCTGGTCGATGCCGTCGTCGGGGGGATCTGCGGCACCGGGGAAGATGAAGGGGTCGTCGTCGTCGCAATCGCCGCCGTTGCCGGGTGCGGCCTCTCCCTCGGCCGTCTCGCAGAGTCCGTCGGGGGCCGGGACGATGGTGCCGGCCGACGTCCCGAACCCGTCGCGATCGGCGTCCGCGAGGCAGTTCACCGTGTCTGAGCCGTTGCAGTCCTGGTCGACGCCATCACCCGGGACCTCGGTCGCGCCGGGATGGATGGAGCCATCGCCGTCGCCGCAGTCGGTGTCGAACGGGGACTCGCCCGGGTCGGTGCAGTCCGCGTCGGTGGGGGGAAGGGTCACCGTGCTTCCGAACCCGTCGCCGTCACCGTCCACGAAGCACGTCGTGAGATCGGAGCCGTTGCAGTCCTGGTCGATGCCGTCGGCCGGGATCTCCGGAGCCCCCGGGTATCTTGTTCCGTCCGCGTCGTCGCAGTCGGTGTCGAGCAGTGATTCGCCGGCATCGGCGCAATCCGCGTCGCCCGAGAGCAGGGTCGCCATGCTGCCGAACCCGTCGCCATCGACGTCCGCGAAGCAGGTGACGGCGTCCGTGCCGTTGCAGTCCTGATCGATGCCGTCGCCCGGCACCTCGGGGGCGCCGGGGAAGCGCGTCGGATCCGCGTCGTCGCAGTCGCCACCGGCGATGGCTTCCTGTTCCGCTGTGTCGCACGAGCCGTCGGCGGCCAGGGTGGTGCCCGCGCCGCCGAACGCGTCGCGGTCGGCGTCCACCAGGCAGGTGACCGTGTCGGAGCCGCTGCAGTCCTGGTCGATGCCGTCGTCGGGCAGCTCGACGGCTCCGGGTCTGACGGCGGATGAGGTGTCGTCGCAATCGGTGCTGAAGGGGGACTCGCCGGGATCGGTGCAGTCTCCGTCATCAGGGAGCGACGTTGTCGGACTGCCATAGCCGTCCCCGTCCGCGTCGACGAAGCAGGTGGTGAGATCGGAGCCATTGCAGTCCTGGTCGATGCCGTCGATGGGGATCTCGGGCGCTCCTGCATGGCGCGTCGGATCCGCGTCGTCGCAGTCCCCTCCCGGGACGATGGGGAACATGCTCGCCGCGTCGCCGTAGCCGTCGTCGTCCGCGTCCTTCATGCAGTTCAGCGGCGCCTCGATCTGCGCCGCTCCCGGGAAAGTCACAGCTGCGGTGGGGGACGCGTCGTCGCAGTCCGAGCCCGCCGCGACGCCGGCGGGGGGCGCCTGCGCGCCGAAGCCGTCGCCGTCCTTGTCCCGCATGCAGGCGCTGGGGACCACCTCGGACGGGGCGGCTCCCGGGAAGGTGTCGGCATCCGCGGGATCGCAATCACCGCCGCCGAGCACCGTCGGGTTGTCCCCTTGCCGGTCGTCCCACGGGCCGCACGCCACGTAGCCGTCCGCATCGGTGTCCGTCTCGGCCGCGGGGATCGAGCCGGTGCAGGCGTTGCTATTGCCGTCGCACAGCTCGGCGGCTCCGGGATGGCTGGCGGCGTCGGCATCGGCGCAGTCTCCGCCGGCCACGATGGGGAGCGGCGCCGAGGCATCGCCGTAGCCGTCGTCGTCGGCATCGCGCATGCAGTTGAGCGGGCCGTCGATCTGCGCCGCACCCGGATGCGTGACCGGGCCCGCCGCCGTGTCGTCGTCGCAGTCGGTGCCAACCCTCACGCCGGCGGGAGGGGTGAGGTCGCCGAAGTCGTCGCCGTCCTTGTCGCGGAAGCACAGCCCCGCGAACACTTCGTCGGGCGCGGCCCCCGGGAAGGTGTCGTCGTCGGTCGCGTCGCAATCACCGCCGCCGAGGATGGAGGCGTTGTCTGACTGCGTATCGCTCCACCCGGAGCAGGCCACGTAGCCGTCGGCGTCCAGGTCGCGCTCGGTGACGGGGATGACGCCGGAGCAGGTGTTGTCGTTGCCGTCGCACGCCTCCATGGCGCCGGGATGGGTGGCCGGGTCGGCGTCCCTGCAGTCGTTGGCCGACAACGACTCCTGCTCCGCCGCGTCGCAGACCCCGTCTTCGGCGATGATGGGTGTGCCGGCGGCCGCGCCGAAACCGTCGCGGTCGTTGTCCAGGATGCAGACCTTCGCGTCCGCGTCGTTGCAGTTCTGGTCGATCCCGTCTGACGGGACATCAACGGCCGTCGGGAAGATCTGATCGTCAGCGTCGTCGCAGTCTGTGTTCACCGGCGACTCGCCGTCGTCGGTGCAGTCCCCATCCGTGGATGGCAAGGGGGTCTGGGCGCCGAACGTGTCGAGGTCCGCGTCGATGAAGCAGGTGACCGTGTCGCCGCCGTTGCAGTCCTGATCGATCCCGTCGTCGGCGACCTCCATCCCGCCGGGGTGGCTGGTGGCGTCGGCGTCGGCGCAGTCCCCCCCCTTGACGATGGGGAGCAGCACGGCCTTGTCGCCGTAGCCGTCGTCATCTGTGTCCTTCATGCAGTTGAGTGGGGCCTCGATCTGCGCCGCTCCCGGGTACGTGGAGGACGCGGTGCTGGAGGCATCGTCGCAATCACTCCCCGGCGTGACCCCGGCGGGCGGCGCAAGGTCGCCGAAGTTGTCACCGTCCTTGTCGCGCATGCAGGCGCTGGGGACCACTTCCAGTGACGCGGCCCCCGGGAAGGTCATCCCTTCGGCCGGATCGCAATCGCCGCTCCCCAGGATCGCGGGCTGATCCCCCTGCACGTCGGTCCATCCGGAACAAACGACGAACAAGTCGCCGTCGCCGTCGGTCTCGTTGACCGGAACCCCGCCTGTGCAGGCGTTGTCGTTGCCGTCGCACACTTCCGGGGCACCGGGGTGGCTGGTGGCGTCGGTGTCACCGCAATCCGTGCCGGGAACGACCGGGAGCGTGGCGGTGGCGTCGCCGTAGCCGTCATCGTCACGGTCGCGCATGCAGTTGAGAGGCCCGTCGATCTGCGCCGCCCCGGGGAAGGTCAGCGCCGCTGACGGCGAGCCATCGTCGCAGTCGCTCCCCGGCGTCACTCCGCTGGGTGGCGCCGCGTCGCCCCAGTCGTCCCCATCGCGGTCGCGCATGCAGGCTGTGGGGACCGTCTCTTTGGGGGCCGCTCCCGGAAAGACGGTGTTGTCGCTGGCGCGGCAATCGTCGCCTCCGAAAATCGTGGGGTTGTTCCCCTGCGTGTCGTTCCATCCCGAGCAGGAGACGTAGCCGTCGGCGTCCGGATCGGTCTCGTTGGTGGGGATCGATCCATCGCAGACGTTGTCGTTGCCGTCGCACACCTCGGTGGCGTTGGGATGGGAGGCGGCATCGCTGTCGTTGCAGTCTGCCGCCTTGTCGTCGTCATCGCCGGGCGCATCGGGAGCGCACGTGTCGAAGGTGTCGGCGTCGGCGTCGGGGGAGTCGTCGGTCAGCCCGTTGCAGTTCTCATCGATGTTGTTGCAGGGGATCTCGGTGGCGCCCGGGAATATCAGCCTGTTCCGCGGCGCGCAGTCCAGGCGGTCGGGGTGGGTGTCGTTGTCGTCATCGCCATCGCGCAGGTTGCGCCCCTGGGTGGCGCGATCATCGTCGCTGTCCTCCAGCGTCACGGCGTACACACGGCGGGAGGCGATGGAGCCCACGAACATCTCGGCGAACCCGTCGCCGTCGAAATCTCCCGTGGCCGCGGACCAGCCGATCTCGTCGCCTGCGCCGTTGCGCCGGTCGCCACCGAAGACCATGGCGTCGATCCCGGACACCCCGGTGCAGTCGGAGCTTGCGAGGCAGCGGTTGAGGTCCACGGGGGAGGTCAGCACCGTGGTGTCCTGCGACACGTAGGCTGTCCCTTGATCGATCTCGTTGACCTTCAATCCGCTGCCGTCCTCGCGGCGGGCCGTGGCGATGAGCTCGTCGGTTCCGTTGCCGTCCATGTCGCCGAAGGCGACGGCGGAGCCGAAATGGTCGGCCGAGCGGCGCGCGACGAGGACGGTGTCGGCCGTGGAGGCGACGTTGTTCGCGCTGTTGGGGTCGTCGATCACATCGGCGTCCCATACGTATGTCTTGCCGGCGTTGGTGCGCGTTCCGGATGGCACGTTCGTCAGAGTGTTCCCCGCGGGGAGGTTGTCGGCCAGCAACGCGCCCACGGCCAGGCGCCCCTGGGCGCTCAACGCCAGCGCGAAGCCGAAGTAGTCGCCGGCGGCCTCTCCGAGGATCGAGCGGATCTGAAAGTCGATCCCTTCGCGGAAGACGCCACTGCTGCCGCCGGTAGGGGAGAGAGGGCCCTGCACCAGCAGCACCTTGCCGTTGGGGTGTCCCACCCCTCCGATCGCGATGTCGTCGGAGCGTCCCCGCGGGAGGGTGTTGGGATCCGCGTCGCGATCCAGATCCCCCACCGCGAGCACCTCGCCGATGCCGTCCGCATCGAGCCCTTCGATCATGATGCGGCTGGCAGGATCGGTCTGCACCACTCCGTCGTTGACGGCCATCGCCACCACGCAGCCCGCCTCTTCGATGCAGTTGCGGGCGCCGACGATGACGTCCTCGTGATTCCCGGTGACCGTCAGGACGCGTCCGAACGCCACCGAGTAGCCGAACTCGTCGTCCTGATTGGCCAGGGGGGACTGAAGCTCCTGTCCGGTTGCGGTTGGATCGAGCAGCAACGGCACGGGGGGATTGGCCGGGACAATGCAGAGGGCCCCCGCGGGGATGTGGATGGCCACCCCGGCAGGATTCCCGGTTGTGCCGGGGTTCCCCGGAGCGCCGATGAGCAGGGCCGCTGCAGGGCCGTCCGGGCAGGCGCCGGCAATCGGCTCCAACCCCACGGCCAGCGAGAAGCCGAGGGACGCGGGGTCACCGGGCAAGGAGCCGAGGGCGAAGATCACGTCGGCCTGGGTCTCGGGCGCGACTCTGCGGTCGGCGGTGACGTTGGGATCGAGGCCATAGGCTCCGTCGAGATCGACGCGCCCGAAGAAGACGTAGACGCGGTTGCGCTGCGGATCGGAGACCACGAGGTCGGTCAGGGCATCGCCGTTGAGACGCCCCGTGGCCACCGCAAAGCCGAATTGCCCCGGGACATTGGGGTCGGCCTCGAACCGGATGTCGCTTCCCTTGCATTCGGGGCGCGGGGCGCCGTTCGGATCCTGGGGCGTGTCGCACAGGTCGATGCTGGCCGCCGTCTGCCCGCCGACGAACGTGGGCAGCACGCGGGAGACGGACAGCACCATCACCCCAAGCAGCAGCACCGTCACGATCGCGAGACGTCCCGCAAGGCGCCACCGCGCGCTCATCGATTCTCCCTCTCGAGCACCAGGGTGTAGCTCCCCACGAACTGTGTCCCGCTGTCGGATGCTTCCGCACCCAGCGAGAAGACCGACCGTCCCAGCGTGAATCCGACGCCGGCCGTGAAATGGTCTTCGGCTTCTCCGCCCGGGAAGGCCTCCAGGTAGGTGTCGTCGACGTCGGCATCGCCGCTCTGAAACCCGGTCATCCTTATGCGAGTGTCCGGCGTGTGGTACCAGCCGGCGCGAAGGGCCAGACGGCTCCCTTCCCCGCCCACCGGCATGACGTACTCCATGCCGGCGCGCAGGATGTCCCCGTCCTCCACCATGAACTCGATGTCGTCCGCCGGGCTGATCCCGAGCTGCCCACCGGCGACGCCGGCGCTGGTGAGGTAGTTCACCCCCGGCTCGAACCCGTCGAGCTGGTCGGAGTATTCGACCCTCTCGTACTCGGCCACAATCAGCCATCGCTCCAGGAACGCGTAGCTCACTCCCAGCGCGAAACGGTCGGGAACCACGATGCGGTTGTCCAGCTCCTGAATTGTCACGCCGTTGAGCGACGCCGATTGCTCCACAGAGAAGCGTGCACCGCGGCGGTAGACCGCCGCCACGTTCCACGGCGAGACCCCGGTCGCATACACGGAATCGGGGTGCCAGTGGATTCCCACCGTGTACGTGAGATCGGAATCCGTGTCGTCGGCAGACGTGGCGTAGACGTCCGCGTCGGGCTGCGACGGGAGTCTGGGATTGCCTGGACTGACGATCACGCCCTGAGGATCGAGCACGTGCGTCGCGCTGTCAGCCTCCGCGTCCAGCGTCGCGTAGCTCAGCGTGAGCCCGGCGGAGAAGTCCGGGTGCAGCTCGAGTCCCGCCGCCACGTCGTACGACACGATCCGGATGGAGCTGTCTCCCTGCACCGTGCTCTGGACGGCGTAGCTCTCGACGTTGTTGCCGTTCACCGTCAGTGGAAAGCTCGCGAACGAGAAGGTGGCCCCGGTCTCACCGGAAGACGGCAGCGATCGATCCTGATCCAGCTGCACGAGACGCGAACCGGCGATCGTCAGGCGGCGGTTGGTCGCGCCGAGCTGAAACGGCCAGGAGAAGCTGATGAACGTGGGCGCCGAGAGAGATTCGGTTTCCGTCCCCGAGCTGAGACCGAGGTAGGGAAGGTCACGCTCCGCCGTGTTGGGGTCCACCGCCAGGCTCCCCAGATTGCTTTCGAAGGTGTCGTCGTCCTGGTCGGCGCCCCTGTATTCGAAGTAGACCTGAGGCTCGCGCAGGGAGTCGAGACCCGCGGGGTTGGCCTGCGCCGTCGTGGGGTCGTCGGCCACGGCGATGAACGCGCCTCCCATGCCGAGCGCCCGGGCTCCCGGGTTGATGAAGTTGAACTGGAAGTTCCGATAGATCTCTTCGTCCGTGAGCGCCCGGGGCGGCGCACCGCCGGCCCCGCACACGACTAGCGTGCAAGCCGCGAGCACCAGGACCCCCCGCCGCGATCGAGGCGCACCAAGCCCTGAGCGCACGGGGGCATTCCTTCGCAAGGACCGCGATCCCTGCACCAGCCCTCCTCCAGTGGCACGTTGTGGATTGAGTGGAACATCTTCGTACCACCAGGCCCGATCCAAGTCAAGCGAAAACGACTTTGCCGGTTGACTGATGCGAGGTCATGACGGAAGATTGCGGCTCAACACCCCACGGAGGTCATATATGAGAGCGCGGCAGGCATGCTGTGGCGGGCTTCTTCTCGTGACGCTCGCAGGGTGCGCCCGCAACGCGGCCGTTCTCGAGCTGCACCCCGCCGTCGTCTACGAAAAGCCACGCATCGCGCGCATCTCCCATACAGTTCTCGACCAGAGGGATGAGGCCGGCGCCGCCATTGTCACGGTGGTGATGGAGGCCGACCCGGGCCTGGAGGCGACCTTCGACATCTATCCTGAGGCCGCCGAGCGGGTCGGCATGCGTGAGATCGAGAGCGGTCGATACGTCGGCGAGATCGCCATCCCCCTCGACCGCTCGGGGAACACCTATACGATCACGGGGCGAGTGCGCCATCAGAAGGCGGGGGAATCCGTGATCCGGGACCCCGAGCCGCTGATCATCTACCTCGAGACCCTCGACTGAAAGCGTCGAACTCCTCGCGCCGCACGAGAACCCTCCTCGCGCCGCCTTCCTGGTAAAAACTCCTTGTCACGCAACGAGTTTGCAGGGTAATGTACGGATTCCCAGCCCAAGCATTGTGATCAACATCGTCATGAGGAGGCTCTATGGACGCGAAGGTCGTGCAGGCTACGGACGGCAAGGAAGTTCAGGCCACGGGCGCGCTGCCCAGGGTGAAGTGGGACGACTCCAACATGAAGACGTCATACGCCAACGTCTGCAACGTGGCGAGCACGCGCGAGGAAGTGACCCTCCTGTTCGGGACCAACCAGACGTTTGCCGCCGACCAGTTGGAGATCAAGGAGGTCAAGGTCCATCTGACCGAGCGCATCATCCTGAGCCCCTTCGCCGCCAAGCGGCTCGCGCTCCTGATCGGCAACGTCATGACCGAGTACGAGAAGCGGTTCGGAACCATGGGGGAGCGTCCGGAAAGCAAGCACTGAATCTCATTTTTGGTCTTGACCCGGAACAAAAGCACCGGTAGTGTAAGCCCGCATCTATTTTGAGCGCGACTGTGCCGGGGCGCTGTTGCGCGCGTGACAATCTGAGGCGGCGCATGCCGAGAACGGCATGCCCGCCTCGACCTCCTCACGTTAGTCAGTCTCTCGGGGACAGCGCTCCATGCATGAGCGAGAGGCCAGTCGGCACCTCTCCCTTGACGACAAGGCTCGGCCGTCGACCGCGCGAGGGGAGCTCGAGAGCAGCGCAGCAAGCTCGCATCCCAGACCGGGCTTCCTGAACTTCCTCAGCCTCATCGAGTTGCTGCTCGGCTGCTGCATCTCTCGGTTGCGGGGAATGTGGCGCGCCCGCGGTGGCTCCACCGTGCGTCCCCGCCGGATCCAGCTCGAGTCGCTGGAGCCGCGACTGCTCCTCTCGGCAGACCTGGTCTATGCCGAGCTCGACAACCAGCCGGCCGATTTCACCGACATTCCGGCCTATGTGGCGGGTCTCCTCTCCACGAACTTCACGCTGCGCGCCGAGCAGGACGCCGGGAACTTCTACTGGCGCCTGTACGGCAACGGCACCGACGTCCTGCCGATCCCCGCGACGGAAGTCCTCGAATACCAGATCACGCAGGCCAGCGACCTCGACGTCAACATCACCCGCGACGACCTCGGGTTGTCGAACGGCAGCATCAGCCTCATCGACTTCGTGGGCGACAGGCTGACCATCGACCTCGACAGCCTGTCCGTTCTCAATGGCTTGTTCGGCGGGACCGCAATCGACATCGACTTCGCGGGGGGCAAGGACATCGATCTCGGCAACATCCTCGGCATCGTCATCCCGTCGCCCCTGGATATCCTCAACGACCAGGTGATCCTGGCCGGCAACGGCAGCGGCGGTGCCGTCCAGCACGCCCTGACGGTTCACAGCAGCTCCGACATCGCCGACGACGCGGCCGGCGCAGTGGTCACGGTGAACGGCGACGTGACCATGACCTCCGACTCGAAGATCGTCTTCGACAGCGGCGCCTCGATCACGGCCACCAACATCTCGCTGCTCGCCGAGGCCACCGGCGAGGCCCTGGCTGCGGGGCTCCTGGCCAACGCCACGGCCGAGGTGACTCTCAACGGCGCCACCCTCGTCGCCATCGGCGGAACCATCAAGCTGAGCGCGCATGGCAAGGTCGACATGGACGAGGACGGCAACACCTTCTTCGACAACACCATCGACGGCACCTTCGCCACCAGCTTCTCGGCGGCCACCGTCAATGTCGTCGGAGCCACCACCATCAACGCCGCCAACCTCGACATCGATGCGTTCGTGGAGACCGACATCACCGCGACGGTCGCTGACGCCACCGTCAAGATCCTGAGCGTGTGGGCGGCGGGCGATCCGCGCATCACGATCGGCGACCCCAACGTGGCGGGGGTGACCGCCATCAACCTCACCGGGACGCTGGACGCCGAAGCCAAGACCCAGCTCAAGATCGCCGCGTCCTCGCAGCCCGGCACCGGCAGCAACGACTCATCGCTCGACGCCGCGGCGGTGAACGTCAACGTCGTGGACGTGGCGATCCCCGTCGTCGTGCCTTCCGGGTTCACCAGCGGGGCGGATCTGACGGTGAGCGGCAACGCGCAGATCAGCGCGGCCGGCGGTGCAATGTTCAAGGCCACGGACGTCCTGGACATTGCGACGACGGCCGACGGCAACGTGGCGGACACCGCGGGAGCGACGTTCGCGCTGACCATCATCGACTCGGACACCACGGCCGCGCTCACCGGCAACGCCGCCGTGATCGCGCCGACCGTGGGCGTCATCGCCTCCACCACACGCACCGTGGCGACCTCGGCCAAGTCGACGCCGGGCGGCGCCAACGACGACAATAATTCCAACACCAACAACCCGAGCCAGCAGGGGCTCAGCGGCAGCAACGCCTCGACCAGCGACGGCGACGTCACCATCGCCGCCGCCATCGCGCTGGGCTTCGTGGACGGCACCACAAACGCCCGCGTGGACTCCGCCGCCGTCACCGCCTTCACCGGCACCACGATGAACGTCGGCGCCACGGCCACGGACACCATCTCGGCGGTGGCCGAGGGCACCACCACCGGGAACACCGGCCTGGCGATCGCCGTGGCCGTCAACAGCGTCGACGTGGACGTCAACGCTTCCCTCGGCGGCACCCTCAACCTGCAGGCGACGACGGTCAACGTCAACGCCACGCTGGACGCGGAGAACACCTACCTGGCTGAGGCCACCTCGGGCGCGGGGGCCCAGGACGTGGGGATCGCGGGATCCCTCGCCATCAACAGAATCCAGACGTCGGCGCGCGCCTTCGTCGACAACGGGGCCGCGGTCACGCTCAACGGCGGCGCGCTGAACATCAGCGCCACGGCCACGACCAAGATCGTGACGACGGCCAAGCCGGACGAGGACGGCATCACGGGAGAGAGCCTCGGCCTGGGCGCCTCGGTTGCGATGAGCCTGGTCAGCAACTTCACGGAGGCGGCCGTGGAGAACGGAGCCGCCGTGAGCGGCGGCTCGGCGGTGATGGTGGCGGCGACCGGCGATCACGAGCTCGTGACCACGGCCACCATGGGCGCCAGCGGCGGGAATGCGATCACGCCGGTGGTGGCGCTGACCTTTGCCGACAACACCACGCGCGTCCTCTTCGAGACCGGCTCGGCGGTGTCCGCCACCGGCAACATCGACGCCGAGGCCAAGCAGGACGTCGACATCAAGACCGAGGGCAAGGGCGACGCGGAGGCGAGCGAATCGCTCGCGCTCGGCGCCGTGCTCGCCTACACCAGCGCCAGCGACATCGTCGCCGCACGGACGCAGGGCAGCCTCACCACGTCCACGGGCAGCGTAGGTCTGAAGGGGCGCAGTCACGGCAAGTCGTCCACCAAGACGACGGCCAGCGCCAGCGGCGCGTCCAACAAGGGCAAGAACGTCGACGAGCAGGGGGACGCGCAGAAGAGCGCGGCCCAGTCACAGGGCGGCACCGGCTCGTCCAAGAGCAAGGGAAGCGCCAAGACGACCGACGGCCCGATCGCCGTGGCCGCCGCGATCAGCATCACCGTCAACGAAGCCGACGTGAGCGTCACGGTCGGCAACGGGGGCGCGATCAACGCCGCCAACGGGACGGTGACGCTCAGCTCGCTGGCCAACCAGGACGTCGGGACCATCGCCGACGGCCAGGCGGTCAAGGCCGGCTCGGTCGGCGTGGGCGCGGCCGCGGCGGTGACGCGGGCCGACGTGGTCAACGTGGCCGAGGTCCAGGACGGCGGGTCGGTCAGCGCCGACGGCATCACCATCGAAGCCGGCATGCGCGACGTGAGCATGGACAAGCAGCATGCAGTCACGGCGCAGGCGACTTCCGGCGCCGGCTCCGAGAGCGGGCTCGGCGTCGCCGGCGCGTTCGCGCTGACCATCGGCACCACCGAGGTGCGGTCGGGCGTGGCCAGCGGTGGCTCGGTTGCGCTGGCCGACGGCACGGACGGCAACGGCGATGCCGGCGAGCTGAAGATCACCGCGACCGAGGACGCGAAGAACAACGCCAAGGCCGAGCCGAAGGTCACCGCCGACAGCTTCGGCCTGGGGGCCTCCGTCGCCTTCGCGGTGGCCACGCACGAGGCCACGGCCGCGATCGGCTCCGATGCCGCGGTGACCGGCGCCAAGGACGTGACGCTGCAGACGAAGACCAACCTCGACGTCGACTCGGAGGCCAAGGCGGGGGTCAAGGCCGGCGTCGCGCTCTCTCCCGTGGTGGCCGTGTCGCTGGTCGAGAACGCGACGCTGGCGCGGCTGGGCGGCCTGGAATCGGGGAGCAGCACGCTGACCGGCAACCTCTCGATCACCTCGGAGCACACGGGCAACAGCGAGAGCCACGCCGCGGGCTCGGTGGAATCGACCGACGCGGCGATCGGCCTGTCGATCGCGGTGACGGAGACCGAGGAGCAGACCTACGCGCAGCTGGAGCGCTCCGTCATCGTCGGGGGCAACATCACCGTCGAGTCCAAGGGCCTCCACGACGCCAGCGCGGACGCCCGGTCCACGGCCACCGGAGCGAAGGACAAGGAGAACGACAACAGCAACAAGAATGTCGACAAGAAATCGTCGGAGCAGATCAAGGAAGTCGAGACCAAGAAGACCGAGGCCGGCGCGAAGCGCAAGGTCAAGAAGGATGTGCCGGCTCCACCAAACGCCGGCGATGTGGAGTTCGAAACCGCCAAGTTCGCGGCCGACCAGCTCGACGCGACCGAGCGGGAGCTGCTCGACAGCTACGCCGACTACCTCAAGGAGCACACCACCTCCGTCGCCACCGTCACCGGTTTCACCGACACCGTGGGAGGCTTCGAGGACAACCTGGCGCTCGGCAAGAAGCGCGCCGAGACCGTGCGCCAGTACCTCATCGACCAGGGGGTCGCCGCGTCGCAGATCCGCATTCTGTGGGTTGGCGAGACGAACCTCGACGAGCCGACCGGTAACGGCGTGCCCAACCAGTCCAACCGGCGCGCCGAGGTGGCCGTCACCGCCCCCGACGCGACGGTGCATGCCCATGAAGCCGACGAAGATTCGGTTCTCGACGACGAGACGATCCTGTTTGCCGTCGACAAGGACATTCTCGACGACGGGGGCTACTCCAAGGACGACCAGAACACGGCGAAGCTCGACGCGTTCGCCCAGCTGCTCCTCGACAATCCGAATCTGGTCGCCACCGTGGCCGGGCACACCAGCACCACGGCGACCAACGACTACAACCTCGGCCTGTCGATGCGGCGCGCCAACCGGGTCGCCGATTACCTGAAGACCAAGGGAGTCAGTGAGAGCCAGCTGCGGGTGGCGTGGTACGGCGAGACGGATCTCGAGGAGCCCACCGCCAACAACGTCGAGCACGACGACAACCGCCGGGTCGAGCTCTACCTCGTCACGACCACGCCGCCGGTCGAGGAGGTCGAGGACCCGCCGAGCGAGACGGTGAGCAAGAAGCCCACCTCGGAGACCCACCAGGATCCGGGCGGTGGCGGCAACCCGAACACCGAGCAGAACGGCGCCGTCGCGGTCGCCGCGGCGTTCGCGCTCGACTTGGCCACCAACGACACGGCGGCGCTCATCGGCGGCGATTCCACGATCGTGGCTCAGGGCACGGTCATCGTGCGCAGCAGCGCCAACACCAACGCCGCGGCGTTCGCCGACGGCGGCGCGGTCACCACCGAGGGCGGAACGACGGTCGGCGCCGCGGTCGCCATCAACGCGGCGGAGACCAACAACACCGCGACCATCGCCGCCGCGAACGTCACCGCCGACGGCATGACGGTCGAGGCCGTGATGCTCGAGCGCGTCGCGACGGTCAACGCGTCCGAGCCGCAGACGGTCGACATCGCGGCCAACACCATCTTCGTCGGGAATGCCGAGGGGCTGGTGAACGGCGAGAAAGTCAAGTACACGGCCGGCGGCGGCACCGCGCTGCAGGGTCTGACCGACAACACCGACTACTACGTCATCGTGGCGGGTGGCGGCAAGATCAAGCTCGCCACCACCATGGAAAACGCCCTGGCCGGGACCGCCATCGATCTCCAGAGCCAGGGGGCAGGTGACGCGCACAAGCTCGACCGCGACCCCGCCGACGACATCACCTTCGACCCCGACAAGAAGCGGGTGGAGTTCGCCCTCGCCGAGGACCTGGCCTGGGTGACTGGCGAGGCCGTCGAGTACGACAACGACGGCAACCCGGACATCGGCAGCGGCTCCAACAAGCTCACCGACGGCACCACTTATTTCGTCATCGCCGATCCCGCCGGCAAGATCAAGCTCGCGGCCACTCGGGAGAAGGCGCTCGCAGGCGAGGCCATCCCCATCGACCCGGGCGGCGGCACGACGGGCAAGCTCAAGGAGAGCGTCCATGGCGGCGGCGCGATGGCCACCTCGGGCGCAAGCGGCGGCAAGTACGGCGTGGCCGGATCCGTGGCCGTCAACGTGGCGACCGGCGCCACCCACGCGTTGCTGGGCGAAGGGGCCGCGCTGACGGCCCAGGACGGCTCCGTCGACGGCGACGCGAACATCGGTGCGATCGCCGTCAACGCCGCGAACACCACCTACAACGTGGCCACCGCCACGCCCAAGTCGGAGCCGGCCTCCGGCAAGAGCCTCGGCCTCGGCCTGTCGTTCGCCTTCAACGTCTCCGACGTCGACACGCTCACGACGATGTCGGAGACCGCGGCCGTGCTCGCGGCCGACGACGTGTCGTTCATCGCGAACGCGAATTACAGCATGGCCACCCAGGCCAAGGCGGGCGCCAAGGCCGGCAGCAGCGGCACGGCCTTCGCGGGCGCCGTGGCGCTCGGCGTCGCCCTGAACAACACCTCGAGCATCATCGCGGGCGAGGACCCGGAGACCGCGGGGACCGTGGGAGCGCTCGAGGTCGAGGGCGACCTGACGGTGACCGCCACGGGGCTCGAGGTGGTGCGCGCCGAGGCGGACGCCGATACCAAGGGGGCCGAGACGGGCATCGGGATCGCCATCGGGCTGAACTGGATCGCCGACGACCCCGACGTCACGCTGGCGCGCAGCGTGTCGAGCGGGGCGGCGCAGGCGGACAACCTGACCCTGGCCGCCGCCTCGGGCACCGCGGTCGCCACCATGGTCAGCGGGGCAGCGCGGAGGGGGGCAAGAAGGAAGGCGAAGGCGGACAGACCGCCGACCAGGAGACGCAGCAGAAGACCGACGCCGCCAAGGCCAAGTCGGGCAACGACAGCCTCGGCACGCCGACCTCCGGCGACAAGGTTGACAGCGCCAACACCACGGCCAGCAGCCAGACCACCAACCCCGGCGGGCAGGGAGGCACCTCGCAGAACGCCTCTTCGCAGCAGCAGGGAGGCTCGGTGCGCGTGGCGGGCGCGGTGGCCGCGGCCGTCGTTCAGCCCGAGACCAAGGTCATCGTCGAGGGCGACATCGTCCTCGACCTCGGGGGCACGCTGACCGTCAGCGCCACCAGCGACGCCGATGCGTCCACCGTGGCGACCGGTCTGGCCTACGCCAAGGACGCCGACACGGGCGTTGCCGCCGCCGTGGCGGTGAACTACGCCAATCTCAACAACTCCGCCGGCATCGCCGATGGCGTGACGATCACCGCCGGCGCGGTCAGCGTGGAGGCGGGGAGCACGGCCGGACAGAGCAACAATTTCCAGACGCTCGCGTTGGCGGGCGGCGGTGCGGCCCAGGAGGAGAGCAGCGGCGAGAACAGCGGCAAGACGGCCGTGGCCGGGGCGGTGGGCGTCAACTTCCTCGTCAGCCACACCAGCGCGTCGATCGGCGACGGCGCCGTCGTGACGGCGACGACCGGTGACGTGACGGTGACCGCGCGCCGCGACATCGGCCTCCAGAACCTCGTCGGTGGCGGCGCGCTGACACAGGGCAACGACGGCAGCGACGACAAGAGCGTGGGCCTGGCCATCGGGGTCAACATCATCGAGGAGGACTCCACGCTGGCCTCCATCGGCGCGGGGGCGACCCTCAACGCCGCGGGCGACGTCAAGGTCGTCGCCGATTCCGCGATCACGCCGATGGAAATCGGCTTCCCGGACATTCCGCTCATCGACGAGCCCGATGTCCGGGTGACCAACGTCGTCGTGGGGGCCGCCATCGGCACCGCCGACGGATGGTCCGTGGCCGGGTCGGCCGTGGTCAACGTCTTCCTGGGCCTGACCACGCACGCCTCCATCGGCGCGGGGGCGCAGATCACCGCGGGCGACGACGTGGAGGTGAGGGCCACCGACGACACGGAGATCATCGACGTCGTGGGCACCCTGGCGGGGAGCTCGGAAGGCAAGGCGATCGGCGTCAGTCTGGGCGTCACCTGGGTGGTCAAGGACACCGAGGCCTTCATCGCGGCCTCCGATGATGCCGGCACGCCGACGCACGTGATCGCGGGCGGCAACGTAGTGGTGGACGCCGACAGCAGCGAGGATCTGTTCGGTCTGACCATCAACATCGGCCTGGCACTGGGCATGGGCGACAACAAGGACGCGCCGGCCGGCGCCGGCGGGCTCATCCTGCACGTCCTGGACACCGACACGCGCGCCTTCGTCGGACGGGATCCTCAGGCCGCGGCCGTGACCGGCAACGTGGACATCGACGCCACCGGAAGCGTAGCCATCGCCGCCGACAGCACGACGGTCGACGACCTGGCGGCCGGGAGCCTGGCGGTCTCGGTGGAGAACAGCGGCTACGG
>Ga0137432_1000309_pt1 | contig 31253 bp, 29 predicted proteins | sample EasRivERMZT820_2_FD_102337 | JGI IMG/M metagenome (GOLD analysis project Ga0137432, IMG submission 102337) | Soil microbial communities from meander-bound floodplain in the East River, Colorado, USA - East River MetaG ERMZT820_2 | ecosystem: Environmental > Terrestrial > Soil > Floodplain ... | reverse complement strand
GCGCTTCCGCCTCCGCGACCGAGGAAGAGATCATCGACTACTGCAAACAGCGTCTCGCGGCGTACAAGTACCCCCGACACGTCGTGTTCCACGACGCGCTCCCGAAGGGGGGCACCGGGAAGATCCTCAAGCGCGCCCTGCGGGGACGAGATTCCTGACTCAGGACACCAGCATGATTGCCACGCCGCCTCAGCCCGTGCGCCCGCAATCCCTGGTAGGAGGCGTGTGCTTGTCCAGCGGCAGATTGCGGTGCTGGTGCGCGGGCCTCCGGCCCGCATTCCCGGCCAGGCTTCGCCTGCTGGCCCTGGCGATCGCCGCGACCTTGTTCTTCGTGGCCGCCTGCGCCGGCGAACAGACTCGGCACGCCGGGGCGTCCGAGGACGCAAGCATCCTTCTCATCACGGCGGACACCTTGAGGGCCGACCACGTGGGAGCGTATGGGTCGCAGGTCCGCACGCCGGCCATCGACGGGCTGGCGCGCGACGGGGTCCTCTTCGAAAATGCGATCACCCCCGCCGTCATGACGCTCCCTTCGCACGCGTCGATCCTGACGGGAACCTATCCTCCCACCCACGGCATCCGCGACAACGGAGACTACCGGCTGGCGGCCTCGGCTCTGACGCTGGCCGAGGTGCTGCGCGCGCGCGGATTCAGGACCGGGGCGGTGGTCAGCTCGTTCGTGCTCGACTCGATGTTCGGTCTGGAGCAGGGGTTCGATGTCTACGACGACGCTCTGCCATTGCGGCGCCCCAACGAGACCTTCTTCCCCGAGCGGCACGCCTTTGCCGTGACCGACTCCGCCTTGCGTTTCATCGAAGGCGCCGGGCAGGCGCGGTTCTTCCTCTGGGCGCACTACTTCGACCCGCACTTTCCCTACGTGGCGCCCGAGGCGTTTTCGGCGCAGTACCCGAAGAGCGGCTATGCGGCCGAGGTGGCCTACCTCGACGCTGAGCTGGGGAGGCTGCTCGCGGGCCTGCGCGCGCGGGGCCTGATGGAAAAGACGCTGGTGGTGTTCGTGGCCGACCATGGGGAGGGGCTGTCGGATCACGGAGAAGAGTCGCACGGGGTCTTTCTCTACGATGAGACTGCGCGCGTGCCGCTGATCGTCTCGTTTCCGCCTCGCCTTCCTGCCGGCCGGAAGGTCAAGGGGGTCGTGCGCACCGTGGACATCATGCCCACGATCCTGGATCTGGCCGGCATCGCGCTTCCGGAGGTGGCGGAGCCCGCGCAGGGGATCAGCCTGCAGCCTCTCATCGATGGGAAAGGGGAGTCGGATGCGGGCCCGGCCTACAGCGAGGCGATGGTGCCGCTGCTCATGTACGGGTGGAGCCCGCTCACATTCATCCGCGACTCCCGGTACAAGTACATCCAGGCGCCGCGCCCGGAGCTGTACGACCTGCTCGCGGATCCCGGCGAGACCAAGAACCTCGTCGCTGCACGGACCGATGTCGCCGCCGACTTCCGCGCGCGCCTGGAGGCGTTGAAGAAGGACGTCACACGATCCGCGACGGCGGCGGAGACCCTGTCCCCCGATCCCGAGGTGGAGGCGAAGCTCAGGTCGCTGGGCTACGTCAGCGGCGGCTCGCGCCCCGCCCCCGCCCCCACCACGGCGGGCGCAGCCGACCTGGCCGACCCCAAGGACATGGTGGAGACGCTCGATCGCATCAACAGGATCTATGCCTCCTTCGGGGGAGGGGAGTTCGATGAGGTGGTGCAGGAGGCGCGGTCGATCCTCGCGGCGAACCCGGACAATGCCTCGGTGCGCTACTACCTCGCAGGGGCGCTGGTCTCTCTGGGCCGGCACGATGAGGCGCTGCGCGAGTTCGACGCGCTGATCGCGCGCTCGCCGCGCGACACCGAAGCTCTCTCCAACAAGGGCTGGTGCCTGATCAACATGGAGCGCTACGAAGAGGCTGCCGCGGTGTTCGAGCAGGTGCTGAAGCTGAATCCCAGTCACGTCCACGCGCGCGCGAGCCTCGGCAACATCGCCTTCGTCCGCGGGAACTACGACGAAGCGCAGCGCATCTACGAGGACGTGCTCAAGAGAGAGCCCGATTACCTGCCGTCGATCCTGACCCTGGCGAAGATGCACACTTCCGCCCGCAGGAGCGACGAGGCCGCCGCGCTCTACGAGCGGGCGGTGACCATCGACCCTTCCAACGTCGATGCGTGGATGAGCCTCGCATGGCTCAGGCTGGAGCGCGGCAAGAACGCCGAGGCGCTGGCGATTCTGGATCGCGCCACGGCGCGGGTTGCGCGGGACCCCCGCATTCAGGGGGCGAGGGGGGACGTGCTGATGGGCATGGGGCGGATCGAGGAAGCGCGCGCCGCCTACCAGGCCGGAACAGGCCTCGACGAGCACTACGCCTCAGGCTGGTATGGCCTCGGCCTCATCGAGCTGAGGCAGGGCGACCCCGCGAAGGCCGTCGAGCTGCTGCGCCGCGCCGTGGAGTTGAGCCCGCGCAACGTCCCCTGGCACGAGACGCTGGGCCACGCGCTCGCCCGCGCCGGCCAACCCGCAGCCGCGACGCGCGAGTTCGAGCTGTTCCTCTCCTCGGGGCAGGTCCCCCCTCAGAAGCGCGCCGAGATCCTCAAGGCGATCGAGAGTCTGAAAGCCCGATAGGAAACCGCGCGCAACGAAGAGTCAGTTCATCAAGATGTCCTGGTAGGCCTCGCAGAGATCCGCGAAGTTGTCGGCGTCTTCCAGCGCCGCCTGCTCGGAGATGCTCGGTGCCATCCCCGCGTCCGCAAGCTCATCCACCCGGCGCAGGGCGACGTGCCTCGCGTCGGTGAGGTTGATCAGATACTCGGCGAGCGGGGTGCACGAGAGAAGATCCCGTTCGATCCGATCGTCCTCGGCGAGGCACTTGTCCCTGCGTTCCAGGAGGTTTTCAATCCGCCAGGTCAGCAGATCCAGGAGGTTCTTGACCAGCTTGAACGTCGGTTTCGCAGGCAGCTTGACGTCCGTCCCACCGCCGCCCCCCCCGACAGCGACGATGTTGAGCGAGAACGTCTGATCATCCTTCATGTATTCGCTAATCGAGTCGAAGATGAACCCACCCCGCTTGAGGTTCACTCTCAGCATCTGAAGGTCACCGAGACGCTCCTTCCCTCTGAGCTTGGCGCACTCCGGGCCCGATGCGTCTCCTTGCGCAGCAAGGGCGGCGCCGGTGTGACGGTCGCGGATCCCGATGGCCAGTGTCTCGCCAAACAGCCCGGGTGGGTTGCAGACCCCCTCGCGCAGATCCATCGGCACGCCGTCGATCACCTCGCGCAGGTTCGTACGCCAGTCGGGGGCGAAGATGTCGAGCATCTTGTTCATGGCGAGAAGAGCGACCTTGGGGAGCTTGTCGATCAGGGTGCGCACGAGCTGTGTGTTCAGCTCGCGGATGGGATTGTCGGGGTTGTCGAAGCAGCCGAGCTCCTGGGGGATGAGCCAGGCTTCTTCGAGATCGTCGAGCATTCCCATGAGGTCGTGCTTCATGGCCCCGTCATCAAAGCTCTCGTACCCCTCGCGCAGCGTGTCGAGCGTCTCGATGAGGTTGCCAAAGCTTTCCTTGACCGTATCGAGCGTCTTGATCACGTTGGCGATGGGGATGTCTTTGAAGAGGTTCCGGACGTCCACCTGGTCCGGAAGCAGCGTGTCGATGCGACCCCTGACGCCGTCGATCCTGCTGCGCGCCGCATCGACCTTGGAGACGATCGTGTTGTAGATGATGTTGAGACTGAGTGCCTCGGGGGTCGGCGGAGTGGTGCCCACAGGCTCCCCGGGGGTCGGGCTCTGCGGGGAGTCGGTATCCGGCTGCTGATAGACCCCTCCCGCCGCCCCAATAGTCGTCACGAGCTGGTTCAGCTCCGCCGGGGGCATCGTGAGGACGTGCTTCAGCATGGCCCATTCCTCGTCGTTGAGCGTGAGGAGGACCTCCAGCAGCTCCCACTGGGCCGTATCCATCCGGGCGATCCGATCGAGGCTGGTCCGGAGCGCGCCGAGGTTCCGGTCGCGAGCCATCAGGGCCTCGTCGGTGGCCGGCGCGGAGTCGCCTGGAGCGGGGCTCGCCGGCGCTGGGTCGGCGGGCGCGGGCTCGGCGGTGGCCGGCCGGGCGGCCCGGGCTCCCCGGCTTGCAGCCATGGCGTCAGCGGGAATTGTCATGGAGATCAGGACGAGATAGATCAACACAATGCGGTAGATGCGGGACATGGCCCCCCCTTTCGCAGGTCTCGGCGGATTCCTGTGCGATTGGAGGTCCCCCTGGACCGATCCCCCGCCCGCGAACCCTGGCTCCCCCGAGTTGTGGCGCCCGCAAATATTACGACGACAAAGGGCTTCTTAGGCCTCAAATTTCGAGGTATCGGAAATACGCCGTCAGGAAATGGGGGTATCAGGGAGATCGAGCGTGCGGAGCGCCTCTTCGCGGGTGGCGACCAATGGGACGAGTGTGCCGATAGCGGTCGCCTCGAGCACCTTGCGCGCGTGGGTTTGCCCGATGATGAAGACGATGCCGAGGCCGAGCTGGCGCATCGATTTCACCACGGCAACGAGCGTCCCGATGCCGAGAGAGGTGATCAGTCCGACACGACTGAGGTCCACGATCGCCGGCTTGCGGCGGGCCATGGGGAGCCTCAGGTCGAACTCACCGACTCCCATTTCATCCAGGTTTCCGCGAACGGCCACGTGCGTGAATGCATCGGTGGCCTCGACGAGCAGGACTTCGGCCAAGCGTCCCTCCTGACAGCGAATGGAGCCGAGGCTAGCATGGTCGGTCGGGAAAAATGGTGCCGCACGCGAGGTTTCACAAAGTCGTCACGAACGAATCGGGGCGCGGGACGCGTCGTTAGAGGGGCAGCGCGACATCGTGCCGCAGAGGGACTGTCGTGATAGGGTGATGTCGTGGACCTCCTGCTGATCCGGCCGGACCCCGGCAACGAGCGTTTCGGCCTGGGGCCGTTCTTTCGCGTCGAGCCGCTGGGGTTGGAATACGTCGCGGCCGCCGCCCGGGCGAGGGGATTCCGTCCCGCCATCATCGATGAGCGCTTTCACCGGTGGAGGTGGGCCTGGCTCGCGCGCACCCGCGTGCCGGTGGTGGGGATCTCCTGCATGCACGCGCTGGAGTACGACCGCGTGCTGGATCTCGCCCGCGCCATTCGCCGGGTGTCGCCTCGCACGTTCATCGTCGTCGGCGGGCACGCGGCCGCGGCCCACGCGGCGCCCCTCGAGTCGGATGACATCGACGCCGTCTGCATGGACGACGGGGAGATCGTCTTTCCCGCGCTCCTGGATGCGATGTCTCGCAAACAGGATCCGGCGACCGTCCCAGGCCTGCGAGTGCGCGCCGGGTCAGGCTGGATTGCGACGCCCGCGCCGGCGGAGCGCCCCGGCCTCGACGAGGTGCCCGCTCCCGCGCGGGATCTCGTCGCTGCCTATCGCAACCGTTATCACTGCCTGCTGTTCAAGCCGGTCTGGCTGGTGGAGACGGCCAGAGGGTGCCCGTACCGCTGCACATTCTGCTCGGTCTGGTCGCTCTACGACCGCAGCTTCCGCGAGCGCTCGATCGACGCCGTGGTCGAGGACATGGCGCAGGCCGGCGAGAACATCTTCATCGTGGACGATCTGTTCTGGCACCACCCCGAGCGCAGTCTTGCGCTGGCGCGGGCGCTCATCCGCAAAGGTGTGCGCAAGCGGTGGCTCCTCGTGCAGACGCGCACCGATCTCGTCTGCAGGCACGCGGATCTCCTGGAGGCCTGGCGCCCCCTCGCGCAGGACTTCGACATCTTCTTCGGGTTGGAGGCCCCTTCCGACGCGGGGCTGGGGCGTCTGTCGAAGGACGCGACCATCATGGAGAGCGTCGAAGCGGCGCGCATCGCGCGCTCCATGAGGTACGGCGTCACCGGGAACTTCGTGATCGATCCCGACTGGGACGAAGACAACTTCCGGGAGCTGTGGGCGTTCGTGGCCGCGCACGAGCTCGGGCGCGCGGGGTACACGATCCTGACTCCTTTGCCGGGGACCGATCTGCACAGGGATCACGCCGCGCTGCGCCGCGATGAGCCCTGGTTCAAGTACGACATGCACCACCTGCTCTGGGAGCCGAGGCTGGGCGCCAGGCGTTTCTTCGAGCTGTACGCCGAGACGTGGCGGCGCTCGATCCTGAACCTGAGCGGGGAGAAGCGCTGGACGGACTGGGCGCGGCAGGTGCACCCCACGCAGATTCCCTACCTCATGCGCGTCCTGCGCCGGACACAGCGCATGATGCGCGCCGAGGCGTACCTTGCGGAGCACGACGATGATGCCCCGCGGCGTGACGGGGCTTCGCGGAGCATTCAGCGTCCCGCGGCGAGCGCCACCACGCTCCCTTCGATGCCGCGGGAGACGACGAGCACGCCTGCAAGCCCCCGCGCCGCTGCCGCTGCCAGCGCGGCGACGGCGCCGGCTGCTCCCGGCTCGCCGGCTTCCCCGGAGAGATAGACGAGCGGCACGCCTCCGGCCTCTTCCCGCCAGCGCCCGAGCAGGTCGTCGGGGACGGAGTTGGCGATGAACACCGAGGCAATCGTCAGATGCGCGGTCGCGTCCAGCGCCCCCCGCAATGACCAGCGGCGCGCGGGGTCGTGGCCGCGCCAGAAGGCGCGCAGCCGCAAGCGGTCGCCTGCGGCCGTGGCGTCGAGCAGCGCGAAGGCGGCGGCCTCGGTGGGCGCGGGAGGCTGCCAATGGCGATCCGAAAGGGGAGGCGTCCCCACAATCATTGAAGCCGGGAGCGCATCGGGAGCCTCGACACCGCCGGCCAGCATGCGCCGTGCCCGGTTCTGCTCGATCGCCGTCCCGGCCGAGATGACCGCGTCGGCGCCCGCCGTCCAGCCCGAGACGAATGTCTCGCTCGCGCCGCTGAGCCGCAGCGCGATGGACACGTCGCCCGTGACGGAGTTTGAGACCGTGCGCACGAAGAGGGCCGGGCTGACCCCCTGGACCGACTGCTTCAACAGCTCCGCGTAGAAACGCGCGTTGCTGCTCCAGCAGCCGAGGCTGGAACCCACGGCGATTCCCCACTGCGGATCGATCTCCGTGGGAGGGGACATCCCCGCGTCGCTGAGCGCCGCCTGCGCCGCGGCCAAGCCGATGGTCCCATAGCGGTCCATCTTCCTGAGGTGCGGGTCGGGGCCCGCGGGGAGAGCCGTGCGGCCGGCCGCCGGGAATGCGCCGAAGCCCGTGAAGGGAGGGGCGGTGGTGAGATCGTGGAATCTCATCGTCGCGTCTCCGCATGCGCATTCCGGCCGCAGCGTCTCATGGCCGCCCCACGAGAAGCGCGGCGTTGTGACCCGCGAACCCGGAGGAGATCGACAGGGCGCATCCGACGTTCGTGCGCCGCGCGCCCCCTTGGACATAGTCGAGGTCGCAGTCGCCATCCGGTTCTTCGCACCCCACGGTGGGCGGCACGATGCCTTCCCGGATCACCTGGACGCACTGGATCGCCTCCAGGGCGCCGGCCGCTCCGAGGGTGTGCCCTGTGATCGGTTTGATCGAGTTGATCGGAATGCGGGTTGCCGCGCCGAACGTCCGCTTGATGGCGATGGTCTCGCTGCGATCGTTCTGCACGGTCGCGGTGCCATGGGCGCTGATGAACTCCACGGCGCCGGGCCCGCGTGCTGCATCGCGCAGCGCCGCCGCGATGGCGCGCGCCAGGCCGTCTCCCTCGGGGGAGGGCCCGGTCATCCGGTGGGCATCCTGGGCGCTGCCGCTGCCCAGGATCTCGGCGACGATCGGCGCACCGCGCGCGACAGCCTGGTCGCGCTCCTCGAGAACGAGCATGCCGGCCCCCTCGCCGAGGGCCAGCCCGTCTCGGCGTCGATCGAACGGACGCATGCTCGAAGCCGTCAGGATCCCCAGGACGAAGAATCCGCTCACCACGAAGTGCGACAGAGCATCCGCGCCGCCGGCCAGCATGATGTCGGCCTCGCCGCGTCGCACGCAGTCGAATGCCGCGGAGATGGCGGCGGTTCCCGAGGAGCAGGCCGAAGAGAGCGTGAGGACGGGCCCTGAAAGGTCGTACTCCGATGCGAGCATCGATGCCGGAGCTCCGAGCCCCGAGGGAGGGAGGATGGCAGCGGAAGACTGGCGGGCCGTGGTGACGCCCGCGGCCTGCCCGATCCAGGCGAACATCCCTTCGGCGCAGCCGAGACAAGTGCCCAGGGCGATCCCGGCCTTGAGCTTCAGATCGTCCTTCCCAAGAAGGGCGCGGCGGACGGCCTCGGACGCCGCGGCGAGCGCGAACCCGGCGGTCCGGTCGCTGCTCTCGGGAATCGGCTCCCTGACGTCGCCAACCTGAAGGCCGGAATTCGAGCCGGTGAGCCCGGACGCCCGGCGAAGCTGCGATTCACCGCCGACGAGGGCGCGCCAGAAGGCCTCCACACCCGCCCCGGCGGACGTGATCGCCCCCATGCCGGTCACTACGACCCGTCGTCGCGTCATGCCTGGCTCTGCCCCCAAGGGTCGGGCAGCGAATCGGCCGTGTTCAGGCCGTGGCCGTACCACTGCGTTCCCATGGCACCGGGGTGGGCGCTCATGGCACCAGGCGCGCCCCGGCCCGGTCGAACGTTGCCGGGTCGAGCTTCCGATCCTCGTAGCCGACGTACTGGAGTGTCGTGAGCTGCCCCCGTTCGGTTGGGAGCAGGTGCCGGATCTGCATCCGCTCGAGGATCGCCTTCCCGGCCCGCAGTCCGTAGTCGGTGAAAAGGACCTCCTTGGCCGGCACGCCGGAGGCCAGATTGAACACCGCCTTCCTCGGCAGGTCATCGTCGGAGCCGATCCAGAGGGTGCCGGATGCGAATGCGGATGTCCTGGCCCGAGCCTTGAGGTCCAGGACCCTGCACTCCGTCCGGTCGATCGCCTCCATCTCCGGGCGAAGCGACGCCGTGTACGTGTCCGCGAACCAGAGGCGTGCCACGTCGGCGATCGAGGCGCCACCGAGCAGCCGCTGCCCCGCGCTGATCGGAATCGCGCGACGCGTCCCCGGCAGGATGAGCCACGTCTTCGCGCCGGCGATCAGAATCCTCCTTCCCTGCAGGGGACCGCCGCGAAAGATGCACAACGCATGCTCGTCCCCCTGCACGAGGACGTCGAGATCCGAGACGGTCGTGGGGCCCTGAGGCTCCTCGAGCGTCGCCTGTATGCGCACGACCCCTTCCTCGATGACGCGGCGCGGCGCATCCGCCGCGCGCAGGAGATACTCGATCGAGGCCCCCTGGCTCGCGGCCATCGCAATCAGCCCGGCGGCGATGCCCGCTTCAAACATGCGTCAGCGCCTCGACGATCGGCATGCGCGCGGCGCGGCGCGCCGGGATCCAGGAAGCGAGCACGAGAGTCACCAGCATCACGAGCGCCCCGGCGCCGTACGCGATGCCGTAGATCTTCACCTGCAGCGGGGAGCCCTGCGTTGCGCCGGGGGGCGGCGGCAGCGTGATGCCGGAGTGGTTCAGGACGAACCTCACGAGCAGCGACAGGAGCGCCCCGGCGATGCAGCCTGAAAGGGCGAGGATCGCGCCTTCCGCGATGAACATATTGCGAACGGCCGCCGCGCGCGTTCCGATGGCGCGCAATGTTCCGATCTCGCGGGTCCTCTCGGTCACCGTGATGAGCATGGCGTTGGTGCACGCGAGAACGACGATCGTCACGAGGATGATCCCCATGAAGCCGAAGATCCCCATGTAGAGGAGGCGCACCTGTCCGTAGAATGGCGCCAGCTCCTGCCATGGCTTCCCGGTCAGGTCGAAGCCGGCGGCGCGCAACGATGATCCGAGCGCCGTCAGCGCCGTGGCCGTGTCGTTCGTCTCATGAAGGACGACGACGATGCGCGAGACCTGGGCGCCGGTTGAGAGCAGCTCCGACGCGAGCCCGAGCGACGTCGCGACGTAGCGATCGTCGAGCTCCTTGATGGGGAGCTTCGCGAGGCCCACCACTTCGACGTCCAGGGCGTTGAGCGTGCCGTCCACCGTCGTCGCGAGCAGCGTGACGGTGTCGCCGACGCCGACGCCGAGGGCGGCCGCCAGCCCGGTGCCGGGCACCACCCCCCGCTCGTCGCGGCCGGCCAGCCAGCGGCCGGCGGCGAGAGTCTTCGGATAATCCATCGACCGCGCCTCCGGGACGGGATCGAGCCCCATCCCGAGGAAGGGGATGGTCCTGACGCCGTCGCTGGCCAGTCCGACGAAGGAGATCCTCGGCAGGACCTCCGCGACTCCGTCCTGGCCGCGCAGCGCCGCTTCGACCCGATCCGCCTCATCCAGGCCATGCTCGAGCGAACCGAACTCCCCGCTCTCGAAGGCCCCGGGATGCGCGAACTGAATGTGCCCCGTGCCGCTGCGGATGGTCCCTTCGCGCAGCCCCTCGAGGCTCTGCGCCATGAACCCCCCCGCGAGGGCGAACGCGGTGAAGCCGAAGACGACGATGCCGCCGGTCAATGCGGTCCGGCGTCGATTGCGTGCGAGGTTGCGCACCGCGAGCCGCCAGAGATTCAAGAGCCCTCCACGATGCGGCCGTCCTGAAGCGTGAGCGCGCGGCGCGCGCGGGCGACGACGTGAGGATCGTGCGTGGCGATGACGAACGCCGTCTTGTTCCGCTCGTTGAGCGTCCGCATCAGATCGAGGACCCCGGCCGCCGTGTCGGTGTCGAGACAGGCGGTCGGCTCGTCCGCGAAGATCACCTCGGGGGCGTTCGCGAGAGCCCTGGCGATCGCCACGCGCTGGCGCTCTCCGCCGGAGAGGAGATCGGGGCGCGCGTCGGCGCGGTCGGCGAGCCCGACCGCCTCGAGCAGCTCGCGCGCGCGGCGCCTTATCTCATCGTCCGGGAGCCCCTTGAGCGCCATCGGGTAGGAGACGTTCTCGGCCGCCGTGAGGACCGGGATGAGGTTGAAATTCTGGAAGATGAAACCGATGCGGTCCCGCCTCAGATCGGCGAGGGCCTCTTCGCTCATCGCCGAGACGCCCTGGCCGTCCAGAAGCACACGCCCGGCGTCGGCGCAGTCGAGGAGCCCCAGGAGGTTGATGAGCGTTGACTTCCCGGACCCCGATGGGCCCTGGAGGACCAGGAAGTCGCCCCGCTGGATCTCCACGTCGACGCCTCGCAACGCGGGCACGAGGGTTGAGCCAAGCCGGTACGTGCGACAGAGTCCCTCGCCCGCGAGGACGATTGTCCCGGTCGGATTCATCTGCGAGTGGATTATACTCGCGAGGTTTTGGGCCACAAGTACGGGCTGACTGAGGAGCATGATGCAGGACTGGAAGCGGGCGGACATGCATCTCCACACGATCCACTCGGGGTGGAGACGCCTCAGGTGGATCGGCGCGCGCGACAGCTACATGACCCCGGAGATCGCCTTCGCTGCGGCCCGGCGGCGCGGGATGGACTTCGTCTGCTTCACCGATCATGAATCGATCGACGGAGCGCTCGAGTTCCTGAGCCTCCACCCGGAGGAGGAAGAACGGGTCATCGTCGGAGAGGAAATCGAAGTCATGCTGCCAGGCGCGTCGCGGTGGCTGCACCTGGGGGTCTACGGGATCGACGAATCAATCCATGCGGATCTGAAACGCGCCGGTACGGATCTGTTCGATACCGTCGATTACCTGCGCGAGTCCGGGCTGCTGTTTGCCCTCAATCATCCGTTCCAGAGCTTCCGATCCATCCGGTCGGCGCGCCGCCACCTGAAGGAGATCCTGCCGCACTTCTCGGTCGTGGAGGTCTGCAACAGCAGCAGCCCTCGCGTTCACCGGCGGGCCGTCGAGGCGCTCGTCGCGCAGAGCGGTGCGAGGTCGTGTGCTGGTCTGGGGGGAAGCGATGCGCACACGCCGGGGCGCGTCGCGGCCGCCTTCACGCTGGCGCCCGGCGCGACCAAGGATGACTTTCTGAACAGCATCCGCCGCGGAGAATGCGCTATCGGCGGCGAAGCGCTCGGATTCCCACAGCTGTTGGCCGACATCTACCGGGTCATCTTTCAGTACTATGTCAGCCTCTACGGTCCGGCGCGTTCCGGCGCGGATCGCCACCGCGTGGAGCACTATCTGGGCTCGCTCCTCCTGCTCCCTGGTGTCATCCTGGGAGTTCCCACCCTGCTGGCCGCGTTGCACGTTGCGCGTCAGGAGTGGATCGCCCGTCTCGGCGCGTGGAAGCACGATGCGCCCACACGCGCGGAGATGCCTCTGGCGGATGGTCCGGCGGCCTCCGTGGAGGTGAGGGTGACGCGCGGCAGACGCTGACTGAGATTCGCGATGAGGGGCAGACGATCCTGCGCGGCGAGATTGGCGTCTACGTCGAGAGCGATTCCGCCACCGGCGCCTGACGCTCGAAGCGGGCCCTGACCGCCGCCGAGGCAATCCTCAGGCTGTCGACGATCGGCCGGTAGTGGCTCGTCGCCCGCCCGTCGGTGAAGCCCAGATCGACGGGCACCCATGCCATCTCCAGACCGAGGCGCGCGGCGCGTATCACCACGGCACTCTCCGCCTCGAAGCGCGGCTCCACGAAGCCGGTGCGCGCGACGAGCTCGCGCGTATAGAGGCGGAAGCCGCACTGTACGTCGCGCAATGGCTGGCCGGCCAGGCGGGATATGGCGCGTGACGACCAGGTGTTGCTGGCGCGGCGGGCCCAGTGCATCTGCGCGTAGAGATGCGTTCGCGAGCCGATCACCAGGGCCGCGCCGCCGCGCGCTGCTTCGATGAGCGCAGGGATCTGCTCCGGCAGGTGCTGGCCGTCGGCGTCGAGGGTCACCACCATCTCGAAGCCTCTTGCGAAGAGCGCGTCGAACGCCGTGCGCAGAGCCCTCCCTTTCCCGAGATTCCGAGGGTGCGCGAGGACCGTTGCCCCGGCGTCGCGGGCGGCCCGTGACGTGCCGTCGCTCGATCCGTCGTCAATCACGACGACGGTCTCGAGGATCCTGTTCGTCCGGCGCACGACTTCGCCGACGGTCGCTTCCGCGTCGTAGGCCGGAATCGCGGCGGCCACGAGATTCTGGTCGGTCACGGCCTCTCCAGAAGAAGCCACGAGGCGGCGCCCCCCGCAGCGAGCGACGTCACCAGGATGCAGCCAGGCTCGCCGGGTGCTTCATTCCGAGCGGAGCCGCTCGATGTCCCAGCCCAGGGCGCTCACCGCGCCGATCCCGGTCACGACGACGGGGTCCAATGGCCGTTGAGGGGTCATTCAAGACGTCCACCCTGCGCCGCGACCTGCCGTCCGACGCACTGGAACAGCGAGGAGACGGAGGAGAACGCCTCCTTCTCCAGCTCGTGGGCCCGCAGGCTCAGTCCCAGATGCTTCTCGAGAGCGACGACGATCTCGAGCGCGTCGATGGAGTCGAGTCCGAGACCACTGCCGAACAAGGGATGATCGTCCGGGATCATCTCAGGCGTCATTCCCTCCAGCCTGAGAGTCTCGATGATGATCTTCTTGAACTCGGTGAGGGTCATCGTGGGCAGAATATCACAGCATTCCGGCGTGCCAGCAGGGTGTTGAACACCCTGCTAGATTCCCGCGTAGGATAGAATCGCGCTCATCGGGGAGCTGCGACTCGGCCACCGGAGATCCGACGGGCCCATGGATCATCTCGTGACGGTCTTCGAACAACTGCGGGCACGGCGCCCCGCCGATCCCATTGTCATCAGCGCCCGGGCGCGCATGACCGTCGATGACGTTGGCGCGCTGGCGGGAATGGCGGAATCGGCGCTGATGCGCTCTCGCGGCGTCCCCGGAGCCCCCATCGGTCTGCTGGCGCCCAATGGCCCCGGCTTCCTGGCCGGTCTCATCGCTCTTCGGCGCGCCGGCTTCCCCGCTGTGCTGCTGGATCCGCTGGCCACCGCGCAGGAGACCCGGGGAGCGTTCAGCACGATGGGACCGCTCCCCATCCTGGCGGTCGGCGGCGCCTGGCCGCGCGGCCCCGCCGATTTTCGCGTCACGTTGCCGGGGCCGGCCGAAGCAACCGCTGCGCCCGTGGTGGACCTTCCCGCGGGCACCGCCGTCGTCAAGATGACCTCAGGATCGACGGGTGAAGCCCGGGGGGTCGCCGTGACGAGCGAAGCCCTCCTGGCGGACGATGCTGCCTTGCGCGCGAGCACCGGCATCGGGCATCAGGATCGCCTGGTCGCGGCCATTCCCTTCTCTCACAGTTACGGGCTGTCGAGCCTCGTGCTCCCAGCGCTCGCGCACGGCGTGCCCCTCGTCATGCCGGTGGAGGCCGGTCCCTTCGCCCCCATGCTGGCGGCGCAGAGTTGCGCGGGGACGGTCCTGCACACGGTGCCCGCCTGGATCGCGGCGCTCGTCAACCTTGCCGAAACACTCCCCCTCCCCGTGTCCCTGAGGCTCACAATCAGCGCGGGAGGGCCTCTCATGCCGCAAACGGCGCGCGAGTTCCGGCGCCGGTACGGGCGCGCGGTCCATGTCTTCTACGGTGCGACGGAGTGCGGCGGCATCGCCTACGATCGCGGCGGGGACGCGGGAGAACGCGGCACGGTGGGCGAGCCGATCGAGGGGGTGCGGGTGACGCTGCGCCCGGTGCAGGGGATCGATGCCGGTGAAGCGGGCTGCGTCGTCGTGGAGTCACCGGCCGCAGGGCTGAGCTACGTTCCCCGGGGATCGGCAGAACGCGCCGACCTCGAAGACTCTCTGGGCGGCGGCCGCTTCGTGTCGCACGACCTCGCGTCGCGCGACGGGGCCGAGCTGAGGCTGCTGGGACGTCTCGACGACGTCATCAATGTGCACGGGCGGAAAGTGAGGCCCGCCGAAGTGGAACAGATCATCGGCGAGATCGAAGGGGTGGAGGGGGTGGTCGTGCATGCGTTCCGCGCGGACGGAGAGCGCGACCCGTCGGTGCGCGCCGTCGTGGCGTGCGCCCCCGGAGCGCTCACGGGCCCCGACGTCCTGGATCGCTGCCGCGGACGTTTGAGCGACTTCAAGATCCCTCGCACGGTCTTGCTGGTTGCCGACCTCCCTCGCACGGGGCGCGGCAAGATCGATCGCGCCGCGGCAGCGGCGCTGAAGAGCATGAGGTCTCCCGCTCATGGCTGATGCGCCGCCGCTGCGATCGCGCTCCCGCCTCGTGCGCTTCTCTCCCGGCCTGCACGCCGCCAGCGCCGCCCTCTGCGTCGCGCGACCTGACGAATCCGCGTCTCTTGACTGAAGCCGGCGTGAAGACCGAAGCCAGGCGCCGGGGGATTGGACACGCTCTCGGCGAGGTGCATTACCGCCTGCGCACCGAAGGAGACACGCGCGGTCGCAAGGCCATGGCGGTCGCTCTCGGGACCCTCATCGGCTGCATCCCGCTGTACGGAACGCACGCGGCGATCTGCGCGCTGCTTGCGGGTGTGCTCGGTCTCAACCGCCTCGTCACGTACCTCGCCGCGCACATCAACAACCCGATCACGGCGCCATTCCTCCTGGCGATCTCATTCAAGCTGGGCCACCGCGCCCAGTACGGCGTCTGGCCGTCGCTGGCTCCGCGCGCGCTGGCGGAGGTCGGGCTCTGGAACATCGGCGGCGATCTGTTGCTGGGGGGCCTTCTCACCGGCGTCATCCTGGCGCCGATCGCCGGCATCGCCGCCTGGGTGGTGGGCGGCCGCGCGCCACGCGCCGAGCGCTGGTCGCGGATCATCGACGAGACGGCGCGCCCCTACCTCGAGAGCGGCGTGCGGCATTGGGAATTCGTGCGCGGCAAGCTGCGGCACGATCCGCTCTATCACATTCTCCATGAGCGCTTCGAAGGGGCCGGGGACCGAACCGTCCTCGATCTCGGATGTGGCCGCGGGATCGCGCTTTCACTTCTGGACGCGGCGCGCCGTGTCGACGGGGCCGGCGCGGTTGCGCCGGGCGAGCTCCTAGGCGTCGACCGGAACGCCGCTGCGGTGCGTGTGGCGCAAGCGGCGCTGGGGGGGCGCGCGACGATCGAGGTGGCCGACCTCGCCACTTACGAGCCGCCGGGTGCCGACGTCATCCTGTTGCTGGACGTGCTCCATTATCTCGACGCGGAGCCGCAGGAGCGGCTCCTGGCGCGCGCGTGCCGCGCGCTGAGGCCGGGCGGGTTGCTCCTCGTGCGCGAGCCCGACGCTTCGCGAGGCCTGAGGTTTCTGCTGACGCGAAGCTCCGAGCGCTGCATGGCCATCCTTCGCGGCCACCTGCGCCAGAGATTCCACTACCGCGCCCGGGCCCAGTGGCTCGCGATGCTGCGCGGCCATGGGCTCGACGTGACCGCGACCGACGCCTCGCGCGGCACTCCCTTCGCGAACGTCCTTCTGGAAGGACGCGCGCCCTGAGTCCGAGTCTCACAACGCGGCGTACGGGAGTTTTTCAGCACCTGCCAGGTCAGGCGGTGCGCTCGGTGGGGCGCGCTTCGATCAGGGAGTAGCCGGTGCGCCGCGGCGCCAGGGCGTAGCGCTCCTGGATCGTGACGAAGGCCTCGAACAGACGCAGGCGCCAGCGAATCGGAAACGGCGGCCGCGGAAAGACGCTGCCGGTGAGCAGGGACGTGATGCCGCTGTGGAGCTTGAAAGGCCCGAGGTTCTGCATCAGCAGCTCACGGAACGGGTGGCGGTAGTAGCCCCGCACCAGCCGGAAGAAGGTGGATGAGCTGTCGCGCACGAAGCGGCGATAGCGTCTGCGCGCCGCGGCGGGGGTGATCTTCCCTGACTCCATGGCCACCACCATCTCCACCGCCTCGTTGGCGGCCATCATTCCGAGGCAGACGCCGGTCGAGAAGATCGGATCGACGAAGGTGGCCGCGTCGCCGACGAGGAAGTACCCGGGGCCGGCGTAGGGCTCGCAGGTGTAGCTGAAGTCGGCGGTGACCCACGTCCTGTCGGGCGCCACGGCCTTCTCGGTCCAGGCGCGCGCGATCGGGCAGCGTTCGATGCCCCAGAAGACGAGATCCTTCGCCGGGACGCCAATCCGCTTGGCGATCTCGGCGTCCAGCACCAGCCCGATGCTGGTGCGCGTCTCGTCGAGCGGGATGAACCAGAACCACCCCTCGTCGCACATGATAATGCGGATGTAGCCCCCCAGATCCCCCTGCTCGCGGAAGACCCCGCTGAAGTGTCCGTAGGAAGCGACCTTCTTGAGGTCGGGGAGCGTGCGGCGCGTCTTGAGATGCCTGCCGACGACGGTGTTCTGCCCGCTGGCGTCGAAGAGGTACCTGCCGCGCACGACGCGGGGCGGGGCATCCTTGGTCTCGACCTCCACGGCGACGGAGCCTTCGCTCAGCTCCACGATCCGGCGAACCTTCGCGTCCTCGATGAACTCGGCGCCGGCGCCGCGCGCCTGATCGCGCAGGAAGAGGTCGAACGGCGCGCGCTCGATGTTGACCGCCTCGTAGTTGTCCTGGAGGAGCGAGGTCCTGAAGTGGAAGTGGGTCATCTCGGCGCCGTGGCCGAAGCCGAACGTGGCGCCGATCTTGTAGACGTGCGGGACGCGGAGCAAGGCCTCCTCGAGCCCCAGCTCCCGCATCAGGGTCATGTTCCGCGGCAGGAGCGACTCGCCGATGTGGAACCGCGGGTGGGTCTGCTGCTCGAAGGCAATCGCCTTCAGCCCCATCCGCGCAGCGCGCAGCGCCGCGGTGGAGCCGGCCGGCCCCCCGCCGATGATGACGATGTCGTACGGGTGCAAGGTTAGGCGATGACCTCCAGCGCGCGACGCGCCTCCTTCAGACGGGAGGCGATGTCGATCCCCTGCGGGCACGCCGCCGTGGCGGCGGCGAAGTCGATGCCGTCGAGGCGCCGCTGCTCCGGCGTGAGACGGCCGTAGAGCCTCTGCGCACGCGCGCTGTCGTTGTAGCACTCGTGGTACATGAGGTAACGCAGCGTGTCAGCCACCTTCACCGGCGCGTCGAGGCGCGACTCGCAGATGTGCGCGCACCCCTGGCAGGAGAGATGCGCCGAGGTGGTCGCGATGCGCTGGAGCTGCTGGAACTCGTGCATCGAGAGCTGGACGGGGGACTTGGCAGCCTCGATGTTCTCTGCGTGCTTGGTGGTGTTGTCCATGTGGGAGACGGCGGCCGCAATCCTCTCGTCGGCCCAGACGGCCTTGAGCTTCGCCTGACCGAGCGTGAAGTTCTTCGACTGGAACTCCACGACCTCCTTCTGATCGCCGGGGACGGAGTTCTGCGTCTTCATGGCGATGAGGCCGATGCCGGCCTTCCTGCACTTGTCGACGACCTTGTTGAGCGCCAGGTCGCCGTAGCGGGCGAAGTTGTAGCGGAACATGATGACGTCGATCCCGCCGACCGACGCCGCCTTGTCCATGCACTCGACCATCTGCTTGCCGTGGCAGGAGAAGCCGAAGAAGCGCGTCTTGCCGCTTTTGCGCATCCCCTCGCCCATCGCGATGTACTCGGGGTCGAGGTACTTCGGGTCGTCCACTTCGTGCATGAAGTAGAGATCGAGATGGTCGGTCTCGAGCTGCTGGAGGCAGGTGTCGAGGTTCTTCGTGTAGCTCTCGACGGTCGCCCCTTCGCTCGGCCCCTTGGAGGTGATCCAGAGCTTCTCGCGGGTGACCTGCTTGATGAACGGGGCGATGGTGCGGTGCGACTCGCCGTCGGCGTACATCAGGGCCGTGTCGAGGTAGTCCACCCCTTCCTCGAAGCCGCGGTGCAGGATCTTGTCGTACTTCTTGTCGAAGGTCATGGCGCAGCCCTGCAGCAGGATCGGGATTTCCGCACCCGTGTTGCCGAGCGTCTTGCGCGGGACGCGCGCCGACGCGGGGGTGCTCTCGGCCTGCTTGCGCGCTTCGTCCTCGGTGGCCGCGGACAGAGCGAAGGCTCCGGTGAAGGTGAGTCCTGCTCCGGTGATTGCGGTCCTCAGGAAGTCGCGGCGGGAGCGTCCATGGTCGTTGTGGTTGCGGTCGTCAGGGTTCACGGGTCACCTCGCTCAAGAGCGGTTGAGTGGCCGGATCTGGATCAGTTCCGAAGCAGCAGCGGCGTGCTGGCGCGGCGCCAGCAGGAGCCTGCGATCGATGGAGCGTGACTCGCCGACCGACGTGACGTACACCGCCGGCGAATCGGTCACCGGGCACTCATTCTGGCATATGCCGCAGCCGATGCAGAGGTCCGGGACCATGAAGGGCTTGTTCAGGACGACGATCTCGCCGTAGACGTTGCGCACCTCTTCGTCCTTGGTCTGGATCGCCTTGGGGGAGACGGGGCACACCTCTTCGCAGACCACGCACGGGATTTCCATCGCGTGCGGCAGGCAGCGCCCCAGGTCGAAAAACGCCGTTCCCAGCACGACCGGGCCCGTGCTCGCGTAGTCGGCCACGCCCAGCTTCTCCTCGACCGTGATGCGGCGGATGGCGCCGGTGGGGCACACCTCGCTGCAGAGGGTGCACTTGAGCTGGCAGTGGCCGATGTTGAAGTTCATCACCGGCGTCCAGAGCCCTTCGAAGCCCCCTTCGTCGAAGGTCGAGGGTTGGAGCACGTTGGTCGGGCAGACCTTGATGCACTGGTCGCACTTGATGCACTTGGAGAGAAAATCGCTCTCCTCGACGGAGCCCGGCGGGCGGATGAGGGCGGGGGAGTAGTTCTCGTCGGTGTTCACGCCGTGGTTCTTGAGGAAGGGATACGCGAGCAGCCCCGCCATCGTCGTGAAGACCATGCGCCGCCTTCCCACGCTCATCCCCGGCACGACCTGTTTGGTGTCGAGCCCCACCGCGGCGAAGCGCAGCGCGTCTTCGGGGCAGTCGTCGATGCAGTTCATGCAGGAGAAGCACTCCGACAGCCGCACCTTCCCCTGGGGGTCGGCCGCCCCCTCGCAGGATGTGAGACACAGGTTGCAGTCGGTGCACTTGTGCACGTCGCGGTCGATGCGGAACACCGAGAAGCGCGCGATGGAGCCCAGAAGAGCACCGAGCGGGCAGAGCACGCGGCAGAAGAATCGTGGGATGACCAGGTTCATCCCCACCAGGGTCACGAGGAAGACGCCGATCCAGAACGAGCCGACGAAGACGCGCGCGTTGACCCCCGGCGCGAACTTGACGGCGTCGAGCAGGACACCCTCAGCGCCCGCCTCGGCGAGACGATCCTCCAGGGCCACCACGACCATGTCGGCGGCGGGTGCGAACGCGGTGGAGAAGGTCCGGTACATGAGACAGATCGGATCGAGAAGGCCGATCTGGAGCGCCCCCAACGACGCCATGATCAGGAGCACCACGAGGATCATGTACTTGAGGGTGTAGGCGGGGCGGTAGCGGTTCGAGCTCCACCGCTCCGAAGTGGTCCTGGTGTTGAACAGCCAGCCGACGAACTGATGCAGCGTCCCGTACGGGCAGATCCAGTTGCAGAACACCCGCCCGAAGAGCAGCGTGATCCCCAGCACCAGGACGCCCCACCCGAGGAAGCGATAGACGTGGCCGGTGGCCAGCGCCGTGGCGATGGTCACCAGCGGGTCCATCTCCAGGATGCGCGATACGGGGTAGCCGCCGACCCGCGTGGTCCACGTCGCCCAGATGGCGAGCAGGAACGCCGTGAAGAAGAAGATCTGCGACAGGATGCGCACGTTGGTGATACGCAGCAGGCGCCTGGCCTTCGGCGGAGGAGGGAGCTTGCGAGGCGCCCCCGGCTCGCGCGATGGACCGATATTCAGAAGCTGCACCTGGCTCACACGATCTCCCGGATCCTTCCCTGCCAGTCCACCCGGCCGGCGCCCTTTTCTTCGGCCTTGTGGAGGTACTTCGGATAGTTGCGCCCGCGCTCGAGCAGATGCTCGAAGGCCCACGCGTCCATCGCCACGGGGTCAACGGCCGCGAGCAGCGCATTGCCCGGCTTGACGTCGGAGGGGTCGCCCCCGGTGGGCCCGTTCTTCATCAGGATGTTGCTGCCATCCAGGATCGTGAGCGTCGGTCGCATCATGATGGAGAGGTCCGACACGATGGAGTGGATGTCCTGGTGGAACTGGTTGCGCCGCCCGCCCAGCAGGCCGTACCAGTTCTTGATCCCCATCGACGCGGAGCAGAGGTTGTGGTCCTTCACGGGGGCCACGCCGATGACCTTGTCGACGTTGGTGAATGGACGATGCAGGAAGGCCCAGTTCTCGATCAGCTCGGCCCCGGGGGTGTTGAGCACCCTGAAGGCGTTGCTGTCGGGGAGGTAGACGCGCCCCCCCGCCACGCCGGTCGCCACGTTCAGTCCGCTCTTCGCGAAGCAGTCGGGGGGCGACTCGATGGGGTTGTCGGTGACGCGGACTTCCTGCGCCCGGCAATCCACGAGGATCATCCGGATGAGAGTCTCGAGAGTCTCGGGGTTGGTCGTGGCGCCGAGGTTGGGAGCGCGGTCGAACGCCACATTCGGCTTCACCACGACGATGTCCCCCGGCTTGATGTAGTGCTGGAGGCCGCCGATGGCGTCGAGCGCCTTGCGCAGCCGCTCCGCGGGGGTCACGCCGCGGCCGATGCCGACGTCGGCGGCGAGAGATGGCTTGTCCACGCGATAGTCGCCGAGGCGGAAGGGCTTCTCGACCGGCTTGCTCAGAAGCCCCGTGGCGTCCTTCAACGAGCCGGGCCACTTCTCGGGCGCCAGCATGAGATAGCCCGCCGCGCCCCCCAGCCCCGCGACCGCCGCGATGCGGCCGGCGAACTGCCGCCGCGTCAGGGGCTGCTTGACGTACTCAGGCTTCTGGATTGGCTTGTCGCTCACGTCGCACCGCCTCCCGCAGCTTTTCGAGGGATCCCACCGCCGACTCGCGGGTCGCGGCGCCATCCACTCCCATGAGGATCGCCCCCTCGCGCTGAAGCGCGAAGATGGTCTTGAGGAACCCGTGCTGCATCAGCACGCGGTCGTCGCTCTGGTCCAGCACCGCATGATCGCGGGCCTGCTCCTTGCGGAACTTCTCGTAGATCAGCGAAGCCGCCGACGCGTCGGCCTCCTCGTGCATGAAATATGTGGCGTCCGTCTGCCCGGGCACCTTGCCGAACCAGAAGTCCGAGAGGAAGTCGTACTGGAAGACGTTCTCCCGCTCGTAGGCCAGGTCCTTGAGCGCCAGCCCGAGCTCCTTCGTCAGGACGGAATAGGCGAGGGGCGCCGCGTTTCCGGACGCGGGCAAGTCGTCCATCGTCTCGAGGATCCGGGCGGCCTTGGCGACGACAGGTGCGGCGGCTTCGTCTCCGACGATCTTGAAATAGTAGGGACCGTAGCCGCCGATCATCCCGACCGACGTCCGGTAGTAGAACATGTCCCCTGAGGACTGGACATCCCGGTCGGAGCCCCCCTGAGCGGCGAAGATCCCCAGGACGTTGGCGAAGCTCCCCTGGTCGTACAGCTCGATGGCGATGGATCGCGTGCCGTCGGTGAGCGTGGCGCAGTGGAGCTTCCTGAAGCCGAACGCGATGTATTGCTCCGCCGCGCCGTTGATCTTCTCGTAGACGTTCGACGGGTCGAAGGCCTGAACGCGCCCGTCCAGGCTCCACCCCTCACCCACGATCGCGGGGGGGAAGATGCCCGTATCGATCGCCGGCGCCGGCGCGCCAGGTCGTCCGGGCTCGACCCAGAGCTTCAGCGGGGCCTCGTAAAGGACCTCTCCCGTGCTCTCTTTCTCGAGGGTCTCGTAGGAGACGTCGCGGTCCGCGGGGTCGAAGTTTTCCTTCTGGGCGAGAACCCACCAGGTGGAGAGGACCAGCACGACGATGAAGGAAGCCCCGAAGACCGTCTCGGCGAGACCGATCTTCTTGCGCAGGACCCTGCGGGCCTGCCGGTTGAAGACCCTGTCGGGTCTGGGCATTCGCTCCCTGGGAGGCCCCCGGCTCGCCATGCACACTGGCGGACGAAGGCCGTTCGAGCCTGGCCGGTTCTGAGGGTGGAATGATACTCCCTTCCAGGAGCGGTTTCATCCCATTTCGAGGGCCCCCATTCGAGGCCGCCGTGAGGGTGGGAGGCGGACTGCTACTCCTCCTGGGCAAGAGCTGTTCAGCGCGGGGGCGCCGTGAGCCGGGCCACCGCCCCCGCGAACCCGAGGTCGAAATAGATGCGCCGTGGTGGGGCCTCGACGTCGCGCGTCCGGCCGACGAGAAACTTCCCCGAGGGGCTCACCGAATAGGTGCGCGGGTTTCCGCCGAAAGCGATGCGGTTGAAGAGCCGCTCGGGCCGGGCCGCCGAGAAGCCCTGCCTGGTGTCCACCGCGACCGCGTGCAGCCAGCCGTCGGAGCGGAAATAGATCTCGCGCCCGTCGGCGCTCCAGTGGGGCTCGGTCCCGTAGGGGGCCGAGACCTGCCATCTGCCGTCGCCGCGCGGGAAGGGGCGGACGAACACTCCCGAGCGGCCCCCCTCGTTGGAGGCGTAGGTGACCCAGCGTCCGTCGGGCGAGACCTCGGCCATGGACTTCATGAACGGGCCCTCGAGGACCGGCTGCGGCTCCGCGGGCCCGTCCAATGCAATGGACCAGACGTCGCGCTGCGTTGCCGTGGCATTCAGGCGGTCGAAGAGGAGGAGCTTCCCGTCTGGCGAGAAGCCGCTCGGGCTGTGCCCCCTTTCTCCTTGGACCAGGATCTTCGCATCACGGCTTCCATCCGCCGCCTTGATGGCGATCTGCCACGTGTTGCCGCTGGTTCCCTGCAGGCGTGTACCGTAGGCGATGCTCAAGCCGTCCGGGGACCATGTCGGGCTCGAGACGAACTCTCCGAAGGTCAGGCGCGTGAGAGAGCCTCGCTCGAGATCGGCGACCCATAGATCGGAGACGCCCCCCTGTCCTCCGACGAGCGCGACGCGCGTGCCGTCCCGGGAGAGCGAAATCTCGCCGTAGATGCCGGGCTCGATGGTCGTCTGCACCACGCTTCCATCGCGGGCGATCCAGACGGGGAGCCAGAGGCCCGTCCCTGCACCGCCGGGAATCCAGAGAGCCGCACCGCTCTCGGAGACCGCAAACTGCGCCGCCCCCGTGCCGACGATGGTCGAGACCCCCTGCGCGATCTGGACCGGGCTTCCCCGGACTTCCAGGGCGCGCGCGTCGAACGGCATGGCGAACAGCGCGCCTCCCCGCGCGAAGATCAGGTTCCCGTTCGGGATGTATCGTGCTTGACTCGCGCCCTCGACCAGAACCTTGCGCTCACCGGTGGCCGTACGTACCGCTTCGATGCGGGCGTCGTCGTAGTACTCGGTGGAGGCCTGGGTGTCGCTGGTGAAGATCACCGCGCTGCCATCTGGCAGAACATCAGGCCAGCGGTGCGTCCTCTCGGCCCGCTCGTTGTCGAGCTGGGTCACGGGCTCCACGGGCCCGCCGTTTTCGGACACGCGCGACAACGGCACGCTGCTGTCGTGAGTGAAGTAGATGTAGCCATCGATGCTCCAGGTCGCCCCTCGGGACTGGCCGCTGCTGTCGGCCAGGTGCGTCGGGGGCCCCCCCGCCACGGGGATCTTCACCATCTCCGAGTTGCGGAAGAAGCCGATCCACCGGCCGTCGGGCGAGAAGAATGGCCCGCCGGCCCCCTCGGTATCGGGGAGAAGCCTCGGGTCGAGCTCGTCGATGCGCCGGTAGAGGATCTGCGGCGTGCCGCTCTCGGCCTCGACGATGGTGACCAGCTGCGTTCCGTCGCGCGACAGGGCGAGCTGCGGGTGCTCCACCAGCACGTACGTGAGCCCCTCCGGCAGTGCGAGTGCGTAGCGCATCGCAACCGCCTCAGCTGCCGGCCCCCGTCGCAGCGCCCATCCGAGGGCCGCTCCTGCGGCGAGGGTCGCCGCCAGGGCCGCGATGATGACCCACGCAGGTCGGCTTCGCTGCGGCGCGGCCCCGTGCGCGGCCGGGGCGGCGTCCTCGACTTCGCCCCGCTGCGCCTCCTCCATGAGGACGCGCGCTTCACCGATCGCCTGGAGGCGTACTCTGGGGTCCTTGCGCAGGCAGCGCTCGATCATCCGTCGCACGCCGGCCGGGGTCGCGGCAGGCAACGTCGAGAGATCGGGCGTGGCCCGCAGCACCGCGGCCAGCGTGTCAGAGACGGTCTCCTCGGCGAAGGTCGAGCGCCCGGTGAGCGCCTCGAGCAGCATCACGCCGAACGCCCAGATGTCGGCCCGCCGATCCACGGGGCGGCCGCGGGCCTGCTCCGGCGACATGTAGGCGGCGGTCCCCATGATCATCCCGGCCTGCGTCCCCATGGCCGTGATCGTCGGAGACATCGTCGGCGAGGCTCCCGGCGTTCCGCTCATCGCGCTCGACGCGGTGTCGAGCGCTTTCGCGAGGCCGAAGTCGAGGACTTTGACCTTGCCGTCGGGCGTCAGCTTGACGTTGGCGGGCTTGAGGTCGCGGTGCACGATGCCGTGCTCGTGCGCGTACTCTAGCGCCTCGGCGATCTGGAGGAAGATCGGCAGGCACTCCTCGCGCGGCAGGGCGCCCTTCCTGAGGTGCTCTTCGAGGGTCTCCCCCTCCACCAGCTCCATCACCAGGGCGCGTGTGCCGCCACCCTCTTCGATGCCGTGGATGGTCGCGATGTTGGGGTGGTTCAGGCTGGCGAGAACCCTGGCCTCGCGTTCGAAGCGGGCCAGCCGGTCGGCGTCGGCGGTGAACGCCGGGGGGATGACTTTGATAGCAACGTCGCGGCCGAGGCGGGAGTCCCTGGCGCGGTAGACCTGCCCCATCCCCCCTTCGCCCAGCAGGGAGGTGATCTCGTAGTGCCCCAGCCTTGATCCCGGCGCGATGCTCACCGGCGCAGTCTACACCGGGGGAAACGGCGCAGTGCTCCGCGCCGGTGCTCCGGTCAGGGGCAGGGCGGCATGCCCGCGTCGGCCTGCGGCGAGCCCCATGACGTGGAGCCGCAGCTGTTGCGCGCGCGGATCAGGAACCAGTGCACGGTGCCGGGAGCGGGGACGGGGACTCCGGACAGCAAGAAGTTGTTGTCGCCGTGGGTCTCCAGGCAGACGCCCGCCTCGTAGTTCGGGACGTTCACGCCTGCCAGAACGCCGCGCACCAGGTCGAAGCGAGTGCCTGGCCCGGCCGTGAGGTCCTGACTCTCACACTGCAGCGCGTACGGATGGAGCACCTCGAGAGAGGTGATCTCTTCGGGAATGGCCCACGTCAACGCGTCGGTATCGTCGCAGTCGTCGCCATCGCACGCCTGATCCCTGTGTTCGTCCCCGTCCGCGTCGCCGTACGTGCATCCCTGATGCCCCAGACACAGGTCGGACGTGCAGGGGTCTCCATCGCTGCCGCACAGGTCTCCATCGTCGGTGACGCCGGAGCAGTCGTCATCCAGCCCGTTGCACACCTCGGTCCCCTCGGGGCTGACGGTCTCGATGCCGTCGTGGCAGTCGCCGTCGCAGATGGCGGGGGGTCCACGTATCGGTCACGGGATCGTAAACCCCTCCCGTATTGGCGACAGTGTTGATGTCTACTCCGCCCCAGATGATCATGCGCGTCCCGGTCCAGACTTTGGAGTACGCCTGACGCGAGTTCGGGACGAGCTGGGAATAGGTGCTGGTCTGGTCGGTCTGCGGATCGTAGGAGAAGCCGGTGTCGCTCCCCTCCTGACCGAAGAGCACCCTGTCGCCGGTCCAGAGGGGGTCGCCGTCGGGACTGGAATACGGTCCCATCGTGCCCATCGGCACCCAGACCCCCTCATCGGACGAGCAGATGACGGAGTCCGCTTGGGCGGAATGTGCCAACCCCAGTGCCGTTATCGCCAGGGCGGCCAGGACCATGAGGCGTGGGCGGGACATCGCCACTCCTGATGAAAGTGACGCCAACCCAGTATACGCCCAAAACTGCCCAGAGGGACCTTCCCTGCGGCCAGCGGAGCGCCGTCAGGCGGCGGAGACTGTGGAGCTCTTCGCCACCGAGCGCGCGCACGTCGCGAGGATCTCGACGGCGCGGTCGATCTCCTCGGTCGTCACGATGAGCCCCGGACGCAGCCTGAGAGAGCGCGTCCCCGACGGGAGCATCAGCATCCCCGCATCGAAGACCGCCTTCATGAACGCCGGCCTCTTGCCCGGATCGACGAGATCGATCGCGAGGTAGAGCCCCCGGCCGCGCGCATTGGTCAGCATGCCGGGCATCTGCTTCTGGAGCGCCGAGAGCCTCTCGAGCGCATGCTCGCCGACCCGCGCCGCGTTCTCCACCAGACCATCGCGCGCGATGACCCGCAGGTACTGGCCGCCGCGGACCATGTCCACCAGGTTGCCGCCCCACGTCGAGTTGATGCGGGACGACTCGACGAAGACGTTGTCCTTCACCTCGTCGACCCTCGCCGAGACCATGATGCCGCACACCTGCGTCTTCTTGCCGAACGCGATAGCGTCGGGCTCGAAGCCGAAGTGCTGGTAGCACCACATGCGACCCGTCAGACCGACGCCCGTCTGCACCTCGTCGACGATCATGAAGATCTCCGACTCGTCACAGATCTGTCTGAGGGCGCGCAGGAACTCGCCCCGGAAATGATTGTCGCCCCCCTCGCCCTGGATCGGCTCGATGATCAGGGCCGCGATGTCGTCCTTGTTGTCCTGGATGGCCTGCTTGATCTGACCCAGGGCCTCCTGCTCGAGCGTCTCGACGGCGGCGAGGTTCTTCCCCTCGAGCGGGAAGGTGATCTTGGGGTTGACGATCCGCGGCCAGTCGAACTTCGGGAAGTGCTTGGTTTTCGCCGGGTCGGTGTTGGTCATGGAGATCGCGTAGCCCGACCGGCCGTGGAAGCACTCCTTGAAGTGGATGACCTTGTGCCCCTTCTCCACTTTCTGTCCGCGCGCGAAGTTCTTCCTGACCCTCCAGTCGAATGCCACCTTCAGCGCGTTCTCCACCGCGAGCGTGCCGCCGGCCACGAGGTAGAGGTGCTTCATGGACGGTGGCGCGGCGATGGTCATGAAGGTGTTCACGAAGTCCGCCATCTCGGGGTTGTAGATGTCCGAGTTGGAGGGGTTGTTGATGGCCGCGCGCAGGATGCGCTCGCGGAAGCGCGGCTCGGTCAACGACGGGTGGTTCATGCCGATCGGCTGGCTGGCCACCATCGAGAACATGTCGAGGTACTCGCGCCCGTTGCGCGCGTCCACGATGGTGTTCCCGCGGCTGCGATCGAGATCGATGACCACATCGAAACCGTCGATGAGCATGTGCTTCTTCAGGGTTTGAAGAGCGTTATCGGGTGTGACGGTCGTGCTGGCAATGCCGGTGCTGGTGGTTGTCATGGGGATCGCCCTGCGAAAGAGGTTTCAGTCGTGCCTCCGGTGGGAGGCCGTCGGGTGCGTGCCGGACGACGAGACGGAAAAACAGCGATGTCACGAACGGGGAGGGTCGAGCGACTCCTCCCGGCCCATGGTGATCAGCAGCAGGGCGGGCACTGGCGAGGTCATTCTGGCTGGCATTGTGCTCACATTATGGGGCAGAATCCACAGGTTTTCCATGAGATTCCCGGAGACGATTCACACTTCATGCGGTGGTTTTCAGCCCTGAATCGACGGGCTATCCTCAAGTCGTAGCACGGGATATCCACAGGATGTCAACAGCCGAGACGGCCCCGATCAAACCTGATAGAACCGACTTGCGCAAGCTGCTCGCTGCCTGCGAGATGACGACCTTCCGCGCCTCGGGCCCGGGGGGCCAGCATCGCAACCGCCGCGAGTCCGCCGTCCGCCTGAAGCACCTCCCGACGGGGATCGTGGTCATCGCGACCGAGAGACGCTCCCAGCACCAGAATCGGATGATGGCGCTCCAAAGGCTGGCGCGAAAACTGGCCGAGCGGCGCAGGAAGCGCCGCCCCCGCAAGGCGACCGCGCCTACCGGCGCGTCACGCGAGCGGCGGCTGTCGCAGAAGAAACACCGGGCCAGCGTGCGAAAGACACGGGCGAAAGTCGGCCGAAGCGAGGACTAGCCTCGGTGCCGGTACGCAGACATCTGGGCCGCGGCCGAAGCGAGGACTAACCTCGGTGCCGGTACGCGGACCTCTGGTCCGCAATCAAGAAACGGCGCCGGCGGCTGTCGATGGCCCACGTGCTGGCGGGCCGGAGGCCCGCGCACCTCAGCGGGGTTTTTCCTCTGGGGCCGCCGGGCGTTCCTGCTCGGCCAGGATGGGAAGCTGGCTGGCCTGAGGGAACAGCTCGAGCGCCTTGTGGATCTGCTTGTCGCGCTCGGCGAGCACCCTCTGCCTCGCCTCCATCCCCCAGTGGTAGCCGAAGACCTCCGCCTTGATGGCGAGCTTCAGGTAGTCGAGGTTCGCCTTGAAGTCTTCGTCTGTGACCTTGATGTCTTTCTTCTTCTTGGCCAGGAACGACTTGAAGTCGGCCAGGATGGCATCAGTCACCTGGAAGGTGGCCCGGTCGGGAGGCTCGGGGTGATTGGTGGTCCAGCTCACGGCGAAGTCGAAGAAGGCCGTCTTGCGCTCGAGAGTGTCGGTGAACTGGGACGGCTCATCGAGGGCCACTTCAACGTCGGGAGTGATGCCGCCGCCGCCGAGCACCTTGCGCCCGCCGTCGGTGTAGCTCGTCTGCCGCTCTTCCTCCGGCGCGATGTTGTTGCCCATCACGTAGTCTTCGAGGGAATCGTAGTCGCGCTGGATGAGACGGCCCGAGGGGGTGTAGTACTTCGCGGTCGTGAGGGCGAGACCGTGCCCCATGGCCAGCGGATACACCGTCTGGACGAGCCCCTTGCCCCAGGTGGTTTCGCCGACCACCAGGCCCCGGTCGTGATCCTGGATCGCGCCGGCGACGATCTCCGACGCGCTCGCGCTGCCCTTGTTCACCAGGACGATCAGCGGCATCTCGAAGCGCTCGCTGCGCCCCATGGAGTGATACTCGCGGTCCGATTCGCGCTTCAGCCGTCCCTTCGTGTAGACGATCAGGGAGTTCTTCTTGAGGAATCGATCCGACACGCGCCACGCCTGCTCGAGCAGCCCTCCCGGGTTGTACCGGAGATCCAGCAGCAGCTTCTCCATCCCCTGCGCGCGCAGCATGCGGATCTTCTCGTCGAGCTCCGACTCCGTCGTCTGGGTGAAGCTCTTGATGCGGATGTAGCCGACGCCGGGGCGGATCATCCAGGCGTAGTTGATGCTCACGGTGGGGATGTCGTCGCGCACGAGCGTGTATTCGAGGGGCTGGTCGTAGCCCTCGCGAAGGATCGAAATGGTGACCTTGGTGCCCCGGGGGCCCCTGAGCCTCTCGAGCGCCTCGTCGATGGTGATCCCGTCGGTGCTCTGTCCCTCGATCTGCGAGATGTGGTCCCCCGCGCGGATTCCGGCGCGGAAGGCCGGCGTCCCCTCGATCGGGCTGATGACCGTCAGCTCGTTCTCCTCGCCCTTCATCGAGATGACGATGCCGAGCCCGGAGAAGGAGCCCTTCTGCTCCTCGCGCATCTCCTGGTAATCCTTCGGCACGAGCAGGGCCGAATGCGGGTCGAGGGTGCCCAGCATGCCGCGGATGGCGCCGCGGACCAGCTCCTGCGAGTCGACCTCGTCGACATAGTTCTCCTCGACGAGCGCCAGGATCTGGTTGAAGGTCTGGAGGGAGAGGGTCTCGTCAGCCTTGCTGGCCCCGTCGGAGCCAGCCTGCGGCCCCGCGGTGACCAGCGCGGTATCGCGCGCTGCGACGAAGGTGGCGACGATCGCCGCGGCCAGGAGAAGGCCGGTTAACCAACGTTTCAAGGTGTGTGCCTCCGAATGCCGGGGAACTCAGCGAATATACTACGCTGTCCGCGGACTGTCGAGGTGAGCGCGTCGTTAGGTACGTTTTTTGACATTTGACCCTGCGAAGCTTGTGTAAAAAACAATGTTCGGACCCTTCGATGGTTTCGAGATCATCGTTCTTCTGGCCCTCGGTCTGATGATCTTCGGCCCTCGGCGGCTGCCGGAGATCGGCCGCACCGTGGGCAAGGCCTTGTTCGAGTTCCGGAAGGCGGCCAACGAGCTGAGAACCTCCATCGAGCGTGAGATCGACCTCGAGGATGTCAAGAAAACCTCCGGCCTGATCCACAAGGAGATCGCCCAGGTGCGCGACAGCGTCGCGCGCGGCGCGCTCGATCCGGGAGGGGCTCTCGACAAGGTGCTCGGTGGCGAAGTGAAGCAGTCGCTCGACGACGTCAGGAGCGCCATCGAGGGGGGCCCGGAGACGCCCCCGGCCAACCCGAAAGGGACGGGTGGTGGCGTCGCAGGAGACTGATCCGAACCGGATGTCCTTCCTCCAGCACCTGGAGGAGCTCCGCGCGAGACTCCTGCGCTGTTTCCTCGTCATGGTGGCGGCGTTCTTCCTCGCCTGGCCGATCTCGGGGCGCATCTATGACGTGCTGGTCATTCCCGTCACCGCGAGTCTCCCCGAGGGGGCGCGGCTGGCGTACACGGGCCTCGCCGACCCCTTCCT
>Ga0137432_1000307_pt1 | contig 31348 bp, 31 predicted proteins | sample EasRivERMZT820_2_FD_102337 | JGI IMG/M metagenome (GOLD analysis project Ga0137432, IMG submission 102337) | Soil microbial communities from meander-bound floodplain in the East River, Colorado, USA - East River MetaG ERMZT820_2 | ecosystem: Environmental > Terrestrial > Soil > Floodplain ... | reverse complement strand
AGTTCCCGACACGTTTGCAGCAGCCGACCCAGAAGCAGACCCAGCACCGTTGGTACCAGTTCCGCCTTGTCCACCACCGACAGCATTTGAAGCTCCTCCGACACCACCTGATTGACCGTCAGTTCCAGAGCCTCCACCACCTCCACCCCACTTGTGACCTCCGCCTCCACCGCCACCAGCAGACTCGTCACCCTGAGCTTGGCTTCCGCCTCCGCCTCCGCCTCCGCCCGTGTAGTTGGTATCACCAGTTCTTCCAGTTCCACCTTCGTCACGACCTCCACCAGAGGGAGCATTTCCATTGATTGTTGAGCCTGAATAGCCACCTTTTCCAGATTGTCCTGCCTGACCATATCCACCGTTTCCACCGTAGTCAGAGTCAGAGGTGTTTCCATGCCAACCACCCCGTTCAAAGCCTTTTGCTCGAAGGTCAACATTTCCTGTACCAACCTGGGTGAAGCGACCTTTTCCAAGAAGGAAAAAAACACCACCGTAGCCATTAGTTGAGTTGTATTGAGTGACTGTTACCGAAGCAGCGTTGGGGATTGTGACATCACCCCAGTTACCAGAAGTGACGATTTGAGCACCAGTGTTCCAGGTCTTTGTGAGTGGATATTTGAAAGTCGGGACATTTGAGGCAACAGAAACGAGAACATTTAGTTCGTAGTTAGGATTGACGTTTGACCCAGTACCTTTGGTCTGGATAATCATACAGGGGAGGTTATAGGTACCATCAGAGATGTTGGTTGAAGCACCAACAAGAGCACCCTCAGTACCAGTGAAAGCACCGTTGTAGAAATGGTCGCCTGAGTCGAGTGTTTCGGAACCGAAGGTTTTATTCCCCTGTGCCCGAGTCCCGTACTTGTACGTCCATTTGGATGTGTCGTCTGAGCGAAATAGTCGTTGTGTTGCCATAGTTCATACTTTACATGTTTTGGGCTACTGTCACTCCCGTAATGGTATTTTCGTCATGCACGATGAACATGAAATCATCGTATGCAAGTTTGTCTGTGCTTAGTGGTGGTTCCACATCTTCCGCCCAGATAATTTGTACCGCCATAGTATGAGTTCCTGACTGTGAGCCAGAAGTAGTAATAGCCGTTCCTGCAAGAGCGTTTGCTTTTGAGGTGGCAACATTTCCAGTCGTGGCAGAGGTTCTAATCCAGTAATACTTCGTACCAGCAGTGATGCCAGTTGGAAGAGCCCCAGTGGTCGTAAATTTGACTGGAGTGCCTGTTTTGAGGTCTTTACTGGTAGTCACAACACCTGGAGTGGCAATCGTCATTGTCACCGTTTCAGAAACGACTGGGAACCAGGTAACAGTTCGAGAGCCAGTAGAGTCCTGCATAATTCTGACAAAGAACATGAGTCCCTCAGCAATGTTGGTCAACGCAAGGGTGCGGTTACCAGCAAGAGCTCCGAGTTTATATTTGAGCTTTTTGATGGTTTCAGAGAGGTCAATGGTCATGGTTGCAGCATCAGCAACATCAATCCATTCATCAGATTTGAACCCAATTTGAGTGACTGTTCCCGCATCATTGATGACGTAAGGAGAGCCATTCTTCATGTAGAAAATAGCTTTGTCGGCACTTGGGGTGTCCACATCAGCAGAGAGGTCATCGAGGCGAATATACGAGTCATTTACCACACTGGCAAACTGGTTAAAAAACTCTTCATGGTTCAAACAGTTGACCGCCAAGTTTTCAGGCAAATTGCCCTCATATCCCTTGATTTTGGTGAGTCCTGTAAGAGCGTAGTTTGAAGAGTTGGAACCAGAGGTGCCTGTAATGGCAAAAACTGTCTCGTATTGAGTGTTCCAGCCTACAGTAACCAAAGTCGGCAAATTCGTTGGAATTGCTGTGACGTTGAGTGTGGTATCAACCCCGTCCACGAAGGTGGAACGCAGAGTTGCTCGATATTTGTCGTTCGCTAAATTGGTCATACTTTTATTCTACCCGTTCTTCAAAGAGATTGTAATTTAATACGCCGTAAACCATTGGTTTTTGGTTCCTCCACTCCCTTTTGGTGTCTTTGAAAATTTCACCTTGGGAGCCTCAAGTGGTTCAGTATTTTTCAGCACATCAGATGTCTTTGGTTGGGTACTCTTCTTGAATGGGCTCTTGTGGAGGGCATTTATAGAGCTGATATAAGAGCGTACTTTGGAGGCTCCACCATCACCGCTTCCACCACCCTTGTAGTCTCTATCCATGTAAAATTTATTGAACACTGGGTCATATTTGACGGCTGCAATGAGAGCTTTTTCTTCCTTGGAAATGAGTCCTTCGTCATAAAGTCTATCAAACATTGTGGTTGAGAACATAGATTTTCCACCCACAGCACGTTTCCCAAGAATGAGGTCTTGGATAAACTCATCTCTGTTTTCAGGGGCTTCGTAGGCATACATAAGAAGTCCTTCCAGGCGGTCAGTTTGGTCAAGTGAGGCTGTTCGGTAGTATTGCAGGTCAACCTCATCAATCTTTGCAGAGTTGACGATTTTTGTCTTTTGTTCAGGCGTGAGGTACTCATCATCAGCCACTTTGAGAGCAGCATCGAGGATGTCCTGTTGTCCAGAGCGGGCACTTTTATCATAGGTTTTTCCATCGAAAAACCGTGTAATGATTACATCTTCCGAGAGGTCAACCGCTCCATTTTCCAGTGCCGTATCCACAGCTTTTTCAAAGGATTTCTTCTCCTTGGGAGTTTTTGGTACAGTGATACCTTTTCCAGAGGAAGAGCCACCCAGGAGCTTGTCAAAGAACCCACCACCCTCATCTTGGTAGTCTGACTGGAAGGCTTTGTTGATGTCTTCATTTGTTGAACCACCCGATTTCATCAGGTCAGCAGTTTGTCGTTTCTCAGCAGTATTGGCTCCACCACGGTACCTGACAGGTGCCTCAAGTACCCCAGCAAGTACCTCTTCTGGAGTTTGTTCGCCAGTAAGCCCACCGATGACATTTGTTATCTGGGAGGGCACACCAACGGCTTGTGCGACCTGTCCTGCAATCTCACCAGGAGTGTCGATTGGACGACCTCTGTAGTCCTCCCCAGTAATGAAAAGAGAGGTAAAAGCACTCGCAGGTGGTGAAAGGCGGTTTCTGAGTACCCGACCAATTTGTTCTGGGTCACCATCTCCGATGGCTCTCACCAGTTGTAGTGGGATACGAGCAAAGTCAAAAGCGGTACCAAACACAGGCACCATTCGTTCCCGACCTCTTTCATCAAAAGTACCAGTCGCAAGGTTGAATTCTTGACCCTCACCATTTTCCCATGGGAACTTACCCGACATAGCTTTGTTGAGCATCGCAAATGAAGAGTACATTCCAGCAGCATTTACAGCAAATCTCTTGTAGGGAGCATACGCTGGGTCAGCCCAGTTCTTTGGGTGCAAAAGACCACCCATTTTCCCTGCAATTTTGATGTTTGACTCCAGCCAATCTGGTGCTAAAAGGAAGGTTCTGAGTGCATTTTGAAAGTCTGGTTCTCTACCCAAAGCCTTTGGATTTACCCCTCCAAAAACAGTGTTTGAGGTCTCAGCAGCAATGCGGAACGCCTCGTCTGAGGAGAGTCCCTTTTTGAGAGCATTTTCGTATGTTTCCCATGCCACTTTCAACTTGTGAGCAGGAAGCACTTTGTCGAAGGCGACCTCTGAGAAGAGCTTGTCCCAGGTGTTTCTAGCTGCGGAGATTTTCCCTTTTCCTGGCTTTGGTTTGAACCCGTATCCAGCATCATCAGCACTTCGGGAAATGGTGAGTCCTGCTTTGAGTAGTCCATCGGTAATTTCTTTCGGAACAGTTTTGGTTATATATGTTTCGGCACTCTTTGGGTTGGTGTTCCAGATAAGAGAGTCAACCACTGCTCCCAGTGGGTTTTTACGAGCTGCCATTGCACGGGTGGGGACGTTGACCCCAGTGTGGAAATTCCACCCAGAGCGAGGAATACCAGCCGAAAGGATGGTTTGCTTGGCTTCTGACACAAACTGTGCTGTATTTTCAAGCATCTTTGAGCCCGTAGCTGTGTAATTCTTTACAATCTTTGCAATTTCAGGAGGAACAGCGATGGGTTTATTTTCCCAGGTAAGGTCAACAGCCTCCCAGCCAGGAGGTGCTTTATCGAGTGTTTTTCCGTTCCCAGAGGTTATCAAATCATCAATAAGTTCCTTGTCAGCCAGTGCTCTTTGAGAGGTTTTGAAACGAGACTCCAGTAAGTCAGACATTGTGTTATATCGGGGCTTGAGCCCTGCTTCGATACCAGTTTTGTAGTCCTCGAGCAAGCGAGCCTTGGTAAACCCTGGCTTCTTGCCAACAACCGCTTTGAACACCTCATCAATTTCCTCGGGACTGTTATCCCAAAGCTGAGTAATATAGTTTTTGCGGTATTGTTCAGGTTCCAGTAGCCCAGCCTTCTTTTCGAGCTCAAACAGCCCGTCAGTGAAGTCCTTGATGGCTTTGAATTTTTCAGGGTTTTTCCCAGCCTGTAGCTCAATGATGGCTTCCATGCCCTCTTTGTCAAAAGCGGTCAATCCTGGGGTTTTCTTGATGTCAGCAGCTCGCCAGTTAGTGAAACCCTCACGAGTATTGACCCACTTCTGAGCAATTTCCACTGGTTTTCGGAAGAGTGTTTTTGTCTGTTTTACAGCGTCATCAACAATGGATGGAGCGGAGTTTTCCACAACATTGAGAGCTGCTTTTTGAGCCTTTGGGTCAGTGACCGCTTTGAGCACGGCACCAGGCTTCTCAGCTATCTCTTTGAAGAGTGTTTTTGCAGCAGTTTTCCCCGAACTTTCCACACCCTGCTCGATGACTTCTTTAGTAGCGGTTTTGACACCTTTTTTGACCACCTGTTTGACACCTTGTTCCACACCCTCCTTGCCAACAGCTTTGAGAGCGGTACCAGCACCAAGAGTGAACAAATCAGTGGCATTGAGAGCATCTTCTACAGCAGGATTTTCAACCAATTCCCCAAGTCCTTCCATGCGTTGCCCTGGAGTAGCAATTTTCTTTACTTGTCCTGGGAGAGCTTGTGCTCCTTGGGCGATCTTCTGTCGTCCTTCGGGAGTTGCCACACGCTCAGTGGTGCGACCCCATGAACGAACAAATTCACCTGGAATACCAGAAACAAACTCAGTGGCTTTGTCCTGCAATTTAGTAGCTGGATTATCAAATAAGAGAGCTGCGGGAGTGTTTTTGATGAACTGTGGGGCACGGGACTCGGGTGCCTTGATAGTAGTATCAGGCATCTTTTGAAGGAAACGACCAAGGTCAGCAACTTCACCCTGTCCACGTTGAGAAAAAACCCGTGTTTGAGGGTTTAATTCGAGTGCTTTGTCAATAGCTTGTGGAGCGTTTTTTGACAGATAATTCCAAGCGGAACCTGCTGCCATTCCAACACCTTGAATTGCTTTTTCTGCGACTTTTTGGAGTAATGCTAGTGCCATACTCTAATAATATCATCAGAGAGGAGAGAAAGTATCGTTATGAAGGAGATTAGCCCTGAACTAAGCCTCGGCGTTTGAGAATATCAAACACGTTGGTAGGATTGACTGGGTTACCCATTTGCTCTTCCGTAACACCTCTACCGCCACCAAGACCATCAAGCACACCATTGATAGTGTTCGCAATGCCACCGAAGTTCGGGGCGTATTGCTGTAAGCCTTCTGCCTGAACAGGCTTGACGGCTGCGAGCTGGCGTTGGTAGTTCACGATGTCATTGAGGGCACTGGTGAAGACTTCCTCACCTGCATCATACCCAGTATTTTCAACAGTAGTTGCACGGTCATTTGCGTTCTTGAGATAGGTGTTTGCCTCATCTTCTTGACCCTGTGCTTGGTCGTTTCTCTCTTGGAAGAGGTTTCGATTTGAGGACTCTTCCTCACCCCTTCGAGCGATGGTTGAACCCTGAGTAGAGGCGAGATTTCCTTGAACTTTGTTTTGGAGAGCGAATTTTGAACTGTCACCCAATCCCATGGCACGACCCCTTGAGCGAGCTGAACCAGCAGCTTCGGTAGCGGTACGAGCATTGGAGCCAAGAATTTCAGAAGCATTGTTGGTAATTTCTTGACCAGCAGTGTCGTATTGAGTTTTTGAGCGGTCTCGGAAAGCAGCAACAGCTTTTAGGATGTTGTCAAAAGCACCCTGAGCTTGTGAGCGGATGTTGCCAGCCTGAGCTTTGTAGGAATTGATGCGATTTCGGCGAGCAGCTTCGGCAAGTGCGAGTTCATCGACTTGTCCACCGCCACCACCTTGGTCTCCTGCACCACCGCCACCAGGAGCACTAAAAGCACCACCTCCACCAGGAGGAGTAGTTGTTTGGTCATTTGCAGGAGGACGATAGTTTGGATTGCCAGTTGATTGGTCGAAGTGAACTCTACGCCAGTCATCGAGACCAGCAGCTTTGGACTGAGGAGTAACACCAGTATTGGTGGTTGGTTGGTTGTTATTTGCCCGTTCAGACCAGCCACGTTCTTTTAGTCCAAACGTAGTACCAATCTTGTCAAGGTTTTCACCGCCGATGAGTCTGAGAATTGTGTCGAAATTCATAAGTTTATTTATTCCCTATGCTTTAATAATACTACACCACTTTTCAAAATGTAATGTAATGTCTCAATTCAGTTTGAAAGTAGTGCCACTGACAAACCGTCATACGAGTACACACAGGCTTTTGAATTGCTCTTTATTGCCAGGTCATGTGAGGGTGAAGACACCCATTGGTCTACCATGATTTTGGCTGACTCTCCTGCTACCAAGAGCTCATTTGCCGTAAATCCACCAGGATATTCCCTAGCAGCAAACTCATCCCACCCTTCGTGGGAATTGTTGTTTTTGTAATTGTGCCATCTCTCAACGATATTGTCACACAAACGGTCTGACAATTCAAAAGGCTCAAGTCCTTGGGAAAGTCGATAGGTATTGAGTTCGGCGAGCACTTCCTGACCCGTGGGAGGTGTTATGACCTCAACGGGAGTGTAGGGAGTGGCAAATTTCACCCCACCAAAGAAGCTGACCACAATAGTGATAAACCAAAATAGTGTAATCATTACAAAGTATTTCATAGTGTCCAACATATTACCACAACGCTAGTTATTTGTCAACTACGCCAGAGTATTAAGTCGTGCTTTTGCAGGGAGCTGTCTCTGGGAACTTGAATAATAAATAGCGATACCGATAAGAGTAACGTCATCCTCCACGCCGTCATTCTGCAAGTTGAGTTTTGTCCAGAAAAGGTCTCTCTGTCGCAGGTTGATGTAGCGGATATTGAGTGTTTCTCCCTGGTCATCCTCCTGCATCATGCCAACTTCTTGATTGCCCCACTCATCGTTTCCAAAGCCTGAAAGGGTTGGGTCAGTGGCAATTCGATACCGTGGGAATTGACCAAGCCCGTTGCCGTCCATAAAGAACGCCTGAACTGTGGTGTTGTTTCCAAACAGAGAACCGAAAATGAGCACCGCTTTGTCGTATTTCTTGAAAGCATCGGGCAAATTGGCATCCCACTGCTTTGTGGTGAGAGAGAGCGTAATCTTGGTTCCAGAGCCAGAAGAGGTCGCATAGTCAGTTTTTCCTTTGAACATTTCCACAACGGCTGCACCAACAGAGTCGGGAGCTGCATCAGAAGTGCCAAAGTAGAGAGCTTCCACTTTAGTTGTTGGATGAAGTCCTTTGAACATGAACGCTGCATGGAGTCCTGTGAAGTAACTCCAGGTGTTGTAGCGTTCGTCATAGACAATCATGGAGTCGTTTCCAACGGCTGCATCCCCAGTAGAAATTGAGAAAAGAGACAAGTTTCGGAAGTATTCTGAACAGATTTTTGGCAAGTTAGCTGGTGTCACACGAGAGGTGATTGCATCAGCTTTGAGCGACATAACGGTGTATTTCAAAATAGTTCCAAAGTTTTCCGCATGACCCAGTGAGGAGACACCCTCAGAGGAGTAAAAGCGGATATTATCCCCTGCAACGTGAGGAGACATTGGCGACATCGTACCTCGAACCACATTGACGTTCTGAATATCTCCACCACCCTCGGCATCAAACTCCAAAAGCCCTGTACGAGCATCTTTGAAAATAGCCAAACCATCTTTATTGGCAACAGAGAATGGTTGCAGAGCATTGATTGTTTGCCCGTCACCTCTCTGGTAGCCATCAAATCCAGCACCGTCCGAGAGGGCAAAAGAGTCGAATTTGTCGTCACCTGCCGACCACACCAGGACATCAGCACCTTCTTCAACCGTGGTACCAACGAGTGAGTTGGCATACACAGCCAGTAAGTAGAAATGATAGCCAGGAGTCGTGTTTTCCTCGGGAATTGGGAAGATGACCGAAGTCCCTTCTTCTCCCTGTGGATTGACGTTTTTGTCGATATAGGTGGTTTCAGCAGCTCCAAGTTCAGCCAAAAAGAACTCATTTCCAGCCGTATCTCCACGGTACACTGCACGTCTGGTGGTTCCAGTAGCAGCAGCAGGAAGTGTCAAAGTCAGGTAGGTAGAACCGTCAATTTCAGGCATTGAGCCGTACCATCCAGTTCCCTGTGCCTGTGCAACCACGGCAGGATTTCCAGCAGTGGTGCCAAATTCGTTCAAATCCACATAGCGGTAGTAGTAGGAGCGAGTACCTGTACCAGCACCCGTTTTGACCACAGTAATGTCTCCTGTGGGGTCTGGGAGCTCAACATACACACTCCACACCGAGCCGTTGAAGATAGTCACTCGGTCTTCACTGGAAGCAAAGTAAATTTTCCCATTTGTTTGGACGATATTGATGTGAGCATTAGTGCTGAAAATTGGAGAGTCATTGACAAATTCTGGGTCAACATCGGAGTAACCAACAGGAGGAGTTCCTGTCAAAAGTCCCCATAAACCACTGGTAAAAGAGTAGCGTTCAACGTGTCCTGTATTGACGACACGAATGAGGTAGTCCTGACCAGCGATGTCATAAAACATACCCCCAGCAACCGTGTGGGTGGCACCATCAATCTCGGAAGGGAGTCCTAAAAGCTGTGACCCCTGGCGTTTGGAAATTGAACCATACTGAGAATAAACACCATTGATGAGCTCTGCAAGCTCGGTGTCTTTCAGTGATGAAGCATGAGGAAGAGAGTTCCAGCCGTCTGGAAATCCTTTACTCCCCATCCTTTGCTTCGGTGGGTTTTTTCTTTTTTTTGTGTATACGAATGGCATAGGCTTACATCCTCGACTGTCGTGAACCCCGTGGAGCACTCCACCTGTTCTTGGCGAGTCTGAGTCTGTCAGCCCCTCGAGGGTTGGTAACGAAGGTCAGGATTTCGTTTCGAGGAGGTATCATCTCCATTGCCAAGTAGGTAGCAAGACGGTTTTCGTACTCGGTACGAGCATCGTCCTGGGAGCCTTCCAAGTTGGTGGTTCGGAATACTTCTGATAATGCACCAAATCCAATCATGTCTCCTGGTAAAAGAACTTTATCAGTGGCTTCGGTTGGTTTTGGAGGAACACAGAAATACCAAATTGGTGCGTCCTGGGCTTCTGCAACACCTTCGGTGAAAGTCACTCTCCATTTACCAAAGTTGGCATTTGCGGTCACTCCGTCCTCTTCAAAGGGGTCAGTGTCAACCTCAACGAAAATAGACTGGTCGTCTGGTTCTCGGTCTGGGTCGCACAAATCTACTCCATCAACATAGAAAATATAGAGTCCATTTGCTCTTTGAAAGTCGTCAGGGAGGTACACCACAGTGTCGCCCTCAGCGAGGGTGAGTGTGCTCTTTTTGAGCAGTCTACGCCAGAAGCCACGGCGAGATGCCTCCTCATATTTGGTTTGAATAAATAGGAGCCATTGTCCGTACTCTTCTGAGTCTTCATCAGGGATAGCACCTCCAGCCGAAGGAGCCATGAGTGCCATGATGTCTGAAATGGTTTCGTTGTAATTGCCTACTATCTGCATACTCTAATAATACCCTGCAAAGATAAACTTTGTAATACAACAAGAGGGCAGCTCTCCGAAAAGAACCACCCTCCTATTCTACTAAACTCACCAACATTAAGCTGGTAAATCGTATGGGAAACGGGCTGTTTGTGCTGTATAAGCCGTGATGATGTTTTGGATAGCTGCGTACTCGAAGCCATACTCCTGACCATCTTCAACCACAACAACCTGACGGTTGCCATGAATTTGCTTGCCTAATACGAACACTGTTCGTCCTACTGCTGTTCCTGCCATATTACTCACCTCCTTTCAAATGCGTTAATTTGTTCATACTTCTAGTGTAATGGTTACACACGATGAGTGTGAACCACCCCCCCCACAAAAAAGCCCCCGACACTGCTGCCGAGGGCTTCTCAATACTACCCACCTACGATTATAAACCGAGGTTGATAAGCATTGCGTGAGCTTCTGGATTGCCCACTTTGACCGTTCTTTCAGACAGAACTTGCCATCTGTAAGAGTCTCCCAATCTTGCGAGTGGGTAGGTTTGCCATTCACGACCCTTCATTGCTTTTTGTCCGACATCGGACTCATCAACGAAAAGCACCATGTTGTCCATCCAGCCAGTTCTCTCTTGCAAGAGGACTACTTTGATTTTTCCATAGAGATGTGACAGGTATGTACCTACGACTCCAATACCTCTGGTGTCATTTTCCTGGTCTGTTCGGATAGTGTCAGCCATGACGTGTTTGAATTTACGCATGAATTTGGCACCAACGTACATCACAGGTTTGTCCATGACCTTAGCAGATAACACATCGAGTGCGTTATCAACTTTCCCGAGAACACCACTGTCGCCTGTTAGAGACCACGTTCCCGTGCCTCCGAAGTCGATAATGTTGTTAGGAGCATACAGTTCGATGAGCTGCTTGATACCAGCATTAGTGGTAGTCTTCAAAGCGTCATTTTTGGTTCTCTTGCCGAGCACCATCTGTGACTGCCAGATTTCCGCCAATTCTTGCTGTTTTCGAGCAATCAGTTGACCTGAGTTCTCGTGTCCTCTAATGAGGGCGTTGTGCTCAGTTCCAGATAAGTCAACCACGTCTTCCAAAATGGAAGTGTAGTTGTACAAATCTTCGTACCCAGTTCGCACCATATTGTCGGCAACTTTACCTTGAGCGGTAGCCATACCGATGCGTCTGACAGTTTGACCGCCAGATAGAGCCTCAGCAGCACCAGCCAGTGCTCGGAAAGTAACTTGTACTCCACCGTTCACAGCCTCAACGACCATTTGCTGACCGTTTGGTTTCTCCAAAATGTCGTCCACATTGAAGACCCCTGCGGTATCAACAGTAATCACTGTTCCACCAGAAGCAGCACCTTCTACAACGAGAGCCTTTACAGGTCTGTTGTCTCGGCGAGACCATTCAATCTTGTGAGAATTGATAGCCTGGTCGAAAGAGCCAATTCTTTTTAACAGCTCAATACGAGGGCTAGGATACTTCATTATCTCTTTTTCGATATTGAGATAAAGCTGTTTATCGTTAGCCTCAAATGTTGAACCTTGTCCGTAATTTGCTTGTTTCATAATTTTATTCACCTCCAATCTTTTTTATAATTTATCATTGGGTTTTACCCCACAAAGGGTTCAGTAGTACCTTTGTGAGCCCATATGTCACCCACAAGGTTTTACTTGAACATCTTTGAGATACCTTGTGCAATAGATTGTGCAGGTGGAAGTTCATCCCGACTTGCACCCTGGTTATTGCCCTGGGTACCAGTGCGAATTCTACCGCCAGTTTTGTCTTTGACGATTGTTTGAGCTCTCTGGGAACCTGCTTTTTTAGCAGTTCGGGCGGTCTTTATTATTGACTCTCCGATTTCACGCATCGAGTAGTTTCCTCGGTACATCCCAGATGCTTCATCAAAGTCTAACCGATGATACAAAGCACCAATCTCATCCTCTAAGCCTGGAATAAATTCTGGGCTATTGGGATTAAGCTCAGGTTCAGCACTGAGAGTTTTAACATCCGTTTCGAGTGAGTCGGCTATTTGTAGTATCCGACCTCTCTCTGAGATGCCTCCTAGTTGACCAGTGAGTTTTTTTATTTCCTCATCTCTTTTGGAGATTTCAGTCGTAAATTGCTCCTGTAAGCCGTTGAATTTCTCAGCGACATCTTCTAGGGACTCAAAGTCCTTGGCAGTCCACTTTGTAGTGGTAACGGGTTGAGTTGTCGTAGCTGCTGGTTGCTGTGAAGCTCCCTTGGCTGTCGGCATTTCAATTCCGTACTGCTCCCTGACGAATTTCGCTATGAGGTCTGGTGAAGCAAGAACTTGCTCCATTTGTGTCCTCACACGTCTTTCGTTCGCTAATTGTTGATGAACTGCGGATTTTGGATTGGGGTCGAGTTTCGTCCCTTTTTCCGTTTTATCCTGCTTAGGTTGCTGAGAATTCTCATCGTCATCGGCTTTGTCTCCCTCATCCCCTTCCTGGTTGTCAGTCTGGTTTGAGTTCGTATCGTCCGACTCGTTTGAGTCATCCTCTACCTGTTCATCCTGGGTGTCCTCGGAGTCGAGTGCGTCTTGAGGTATTTCTCTTTCAGCGACTTCTCCAAAGCCACGGTCTTGTGAGGAATTATCCCCACCATTTGTGTTGTTATCCATCATATTCACCTCCCTTCATATTTTTGTGTTAGCAAAAACGCTCTCCTCTAACGATTTATATAACGAGGGTCGCCCCCCGAAAGGTTGAGCCAAAAGAGGCTTTATGCTTAGTTTAATAATACACAAGTATTTTATTAAATGTAATGTGTTAGGTAGGAAACCGCACTAAAAAGGGGTGAAAATAACTATTGACAAGTTATACGACTCGGAGGGTTCTGCGGTGTATTAGTTTGCCGTCTTTGAACATGTAGTTTGCTGGGTGGATTTTTGCTGCAAAAGGACAGAGAGTGCATCCAAACATACCCTTCTTGGCATCAAGGACACGAAACACATGGTCGCCAGGCTTGCAGCGATACTTCACCTTGGGGACGTGCATGTAGCGAACAGTCTGTTTTTCCATGACTGTTTTGACTGAAAACTTGGCACTGCCCGTCTTCTCATCAATGGAGTCAATGGAGATTTTCTTTACAGGAACCTGCTCTTCGATGTCAGTATCGAGTGGAAATGGAAAGTCTTTTGGGTCTTTGTCAGTCATTTACTTGTTCCTCCTGGGTTCTCCTGATGACAATTTTGCCCCCAGCCTCCTCATGCTCGAGCTGAACCTTGCGGTCTACCCAAGACTGGAGCTCTGCCAAATAACCTTCGATGTATTTGATTTGACCAACCAGTTCATCCATTTGCTCTTTTTTGTCAGTAGTAAAAATCTTCTGGAGTTCCCCGATAATGCGAACCTCTTTGACTTCGTGAACCCTGTTATGGATGAGAATTTCCCGAGCCTGTTCCAAGTCGGTTTTGAGTATCTGGTATGCAGGATTGTCTTCCTTGAGAAGATTGCTCGCAAAAACAAAACGGCTCTCAATATCCTGCCAGTCCTCATAGGACACCACATCTTGTGGTCTAAAATTTCGTAGTTTGTCTCGTACTCGTTTTATCATATGTGTAATGATTACATTATAGCCGATGCCAGCCAAGTTTGTTTGGGTCAACCGCACTCTCCCATTGTATATGAAGGTCGTCAAACCATCTCTCGTAGTCCAAAGCCACCCTGTCTATGGTAAACCTCTCGGCGTACTCACGCACAAAGCGAACATCGACATCCATCTTTTTGGCAAGCCTGGCAGCTCCCACAAAATCAGCCAGGGTGTTACAACGGAAACCCACCCGACCATTCAAGTAGTCAGGGATGGTTTCTGGGAACACACCGAAGTTTGTTGTGATGGGTGGAGTACCTGAAAGCATAGACTCTATGTGAACCCCCGCAAATGGCTCTAAATAGACCGATGGTACGAAAGTGGCTATAGCACCCGCCATGAGCTTCTTCCGCTCTTCTACGCCCACTGAGCCAACGTATGTGCAGTGTTTTGGAAGCGTTGTGATGTCAATTTCTGGGTCGAGTTGTCCAGCAAGAATGAGTTTGGCTCCGATAGCCTCAGTAGCTTTGACGGCTGTCCAAACCCCTTTTCGGATAATCATTCTGCCAATGTAGAGATAATAGTCACCTTTTTTCTCGGCAACCTCAAAGTCGGCAGGGTCAAAGTAATTGGGAATTACTCGGTCATAATAGTTGCCGTTGAGTGACTCCAGTGGATTTTTGCTCCCATAATAGAAATTCTGAATGTAGGAAGACTCGAAGGCTTTGAAGTTGGCAAACGCTCCTCGGTACCCAACTCCAGGCTCGATAGTGAGATACAAACCCACAGCATCAGCGATTGGCTTTTGGTACGTTCCCTGAGTAATGAGAAGAAAATCATCGTCCTTTTTTACTTTGACGATGTGTTCAATGACCGAGGTGAAAAACTTCCTGGTTGATGGATTTGGTGGAGCATTGAAGTCATGCTTGAACATTTGAGCGTTGTGGTCATATCCCAGCTCAAAGCGGTTGTCTCCCTCGCCGTAGTCTTTTCGGATGTCAGCTAGGGTGTGTGTTTGAATGAAATGAAGGAGTGGGGAGTTGTTGCAATACTCGACAACATCAGAACCCTCAGAGCCGTAGAAAAACACCTCATGCCCCAGGTTTACAAGCATTTTAGCCAGCTTCAAGTTCTTCTGGGTAAACGCACAGCCAGAATATCTCCGTGCTTGCGGTACATGAACGAGTCCCAGTAAATGAAATCTATATTTAGTTTTTTGCATTGCAGTTTTTACAATAGTATTTTCCATTTATGTGCTCTTCAACTTCACCCCCACATTCTGAACAACGGTCATTGAGGAACCACCAAAAATCCACCATAAATTTAGGGATTGGGATACTAAACTCCATAACTATCTCCTTTGAAAATTCCGTAATAACAGGTGCCCCGAAGAGTGGGTAGAGAGAGTTTTTCGGTTCGCCCTTCACCACCAAGCCATTCATTCAGCTTTTTCTCAGTAAGTTCGTGAGGGTGTCCGTGTTCATCTTTTATCCCAATCCACTCAAAAACACGAACAATTTTCCCGAGCTTTCGAGCGTTCTTGCAAATGAGTGCAGGGTCATCGGTGTGCTGGAGGACGTTGTAAATCCAGACCTCATCGACTTTTGGTAGGGACTTCAATGTCCCTAGCTCTTCACCTTTTCGATTGAGAAACTCAATAACTCCAGAAGCATATCTATCGTGAGCCCAGTCGGGGATTGGCATAGGGTCAGCAACAATGGCTACCCCACGGTTGACACATTTAAGAAGCAGAGAAGAAACAGCACCCCCAATATCAATAACAGACTGACCGCCCAAATCAATGTTGTACGGCGATTTCCCGTTGTGGAACCACCTGAGTCCCATTTTTCTTGCGTAAAATATCTGTTTTTCTTCTTCACCATAGGTGTTTAGACAGTCTCCCCACCAGTCGGTCTCAAATTCTTGTGCTTTTTTCCATTCGTCTTGCATGAAATAATCATAATCTCTGCGGTACTGAAATGCAACAGGGTTTATACGTTGGACACCCCAGACACCTTTTTCACTGACGCTTCGACAATTCCTGAGATTTTCTTGAGACTTGCATGAAGGACTCCAGAGAGCTTTTTGACATCAGAGGTTTCTCCCCCACCAGCCGAGGCGTTGATGGCGATAGATGCTTGAGCATAAGGATTTCCACCAGACATTCCATACGAGTGGTCGTGTGTTCCAGCAGAAGCCAAGGGTTCAGTTGAGGTGTTTGAGTTTTCAAATCCCTGGTCGTCAAAGTTTGAGCGTTCAGTCTGACTGGTTCCGTATCCTGTGATTTCTGCCTCAGAAACGATACCTCCAAGAGCAAAAGCCCCTGCTGCTGCCGTAACCAAACTCATCGCTGGAGCAAATCCATTGGCAGTATCAGAGTCCTGAGCCTCAATAAGGTCTGCTGCATCAGCTCCCGAAAGACGGAAAACTGTGAGTGTTGTTTCGTTGATACCAGAGGCAAAATCAGCAACTACATTGGCAGTTGTGGCGGTTGGAGCATTGAGTCTCCAGATTTCAATACGACAAGGTTGACCAGCTCCAGCCGAGCCTCCTGCTGCAATAACGAGGGTAAAGTTCTCACTACCATTAAAAATAACAGAACCAACAGGGAGGTTGTTTGTGTTTGAGTCCTGGGCGGTACAAATAGCAATGAGGACATCACCCGCAGCCACAGCGAGAGAGGCAGCAGTTCTATCGCCACCCGAGCCTCGTTGTCCGACTGTTTGTTCTAATACGATTGCCATAGTTTTTAGCCTGTGTGCTCAACGATTGCCTGTACAGTTGGGTTGAAGAACATTCGGTCAGCGTGTGTTGCGACACCGACTTCAACGATACAGTCATCAGCACCAGTGGGAGCTGTTTGGGAAAGAGTATTTCCAGAGGTACCCGTAACTGTGAGGTAGATTTTTCCACCAACCGTCCAAGCCCAAGTATCGTCCCGAGCAATTCCTAATACGAGATATTGTCCGTCAGCATTTGCGGAAATTGTAGCGATTGCCATAACCACAATCACCGAAGAGGCAATAGCGTCAGCATCCCCGAGTTGTGCTTGACCATCGACATTGATGTAGCAAACATCTCCAAAAGCGTGAGCTTCATTTGCATTGAGTGTAATGGTTACACCATTTGCCGAGTGGTCTGAACCTGGAGCTGCGGTCAAAGCCAGAGCTGAACCAGTGTCCCCTTTTACGCCCGTTGCTCCTGCTGCCCCAGCCACACCAGTGTTTCCTGCCGTGCCCTGCGAACCTGTATTTCCTGTGTCCCCCTTGGCACCAGCCGAACCTGTAGTTCCCGTGTCTCCCTGGTCGCCTTGAACCCCTTGGTCTCCAGTATCGCCTTTTGCTCCTGCGGAACCTGCTGTTCCAGTGTCCCCTTTGTCACCTGCTCGAGAGAATAAAATCTCGCAAAGCCCCGTAATAGTTCCAGCATGGTCAACATAAGTAACATTGAGCTGTGTGTAGCCAGTTTCATCAGTGAGTGAATTTATTCGGTAAAGAGCCCAGTTTGTTGGAGCAGAAGACCTGCGGATTTCCAAGAAGCCCTTGACTGGGTTGGAAGCATCGTCAAACGCTGCAACCAAATCAATGATGTCTGTGGCACCACCATCAGCATCGTCCACATAAATTTCAGTTACAGAGGAAAGTGTTGCGTGGTTGAGTCGGAACTCACCTGAACCTGGGTCGGCTTCGGTAGTTGAAGAGTCAAATGTCTGGTAAAACGAAACAGCACCAGGGTTTCCTGTATCACCTTTTACGCCTGTATTTCCAGCAGTACCCGTGTCCCCAGCATCTCCTTGGTCGCCAGTGTCACCCTTCGCACCAGCACTTCCAGTGTTCCCAGTATCTCCTTTTACACCCTGACTTCCAGTAACACCCGTGTCGCCTTGGTCGCCAACATCCCCAGTGTCACCCTTTGCTCCTGCGGAACCCGTAACACCCGTATTCCCCTGAGCACCTTGGGAACCAGTGTCGCCTTTTTCAGCAACAATGTCCCATGAGTCTTCCCAGTCAACATCAACTCCAGGCTCAACGTCTTCGTTTATGGCAATAGCCACATAAGAAGAGCCGTTGTTTTCGACAGTATCAGCAATTTGATATTCAACATCAAAAACCCAAGCACCAGACCAGTTGATACCAATTCCAGTGTCTCCTTGACTTCCCTGGTCGCCAGTATCTCCTTTGGCTCCAGTGTTCCCAGTATCGCCCTTTGCACCTGCCGAGCCTGTGGCACCCGTAGCACCAACCGCTCCAGCAACTCCCGTATTTCCAGCAGCACCTTGAGCACCAGTATTGCCAGTGTCACCCTTTACTCCCTGAGAGCCCGTGTTGCCAGTGTCGCCTTTTACACCAGTATCACCTTGAATTCCAGTATCACCTGGAACATCAGAAACTCCCGAGTCGCCTTGGTCACCCTGGTCTCCCGTGTCTCCCTTTGCCCCAGTATTTCCCGTGTCGCCCTTGGCACCAGTTGAGCCTGTTGAGCCTGTATCACCTTTGACACCAGTATTTCCATGAACGCCTGTATTTCCTGCAACTCCCTGGGAACCAGTGTCTCCTTTTGCACCCGTTGAGCCAGTGTTCCCAGTGTCACCTTTGACACCTTGGGAGCCAGTGACTCCAGTGTCACCCTGAACCCCAGTGTCACCCATTTGTGCAATAAGTTGCCACTTTGAGTCGTCAGTTACGGCGTTTCCTGTGTTTGCAGCAGCGATGGAGACATACGAAGAGCCCTCAAAATAAATAACATCACCGATTGCATACTCGGTAGCATTGTCATATTCCCCACGATAATTCAGTCCTCCGACTATTTGGAAGATTGTTGGGTTCTGGATTTGTACAATTTCAAAGTCACTCATATTGTTATTTTAATTATAGTGCCAAAGACACCCTATTGTATTCAAGGTCTGCGTGAGCAGCCCAAGCTGTTGGATAATCTGACTCCACATGGTCTGGGTTATTTCTGATAGTCGCATAGTTCATCACGTTGAACCGACCCACTTTTTGCACTCTTGTGACTCTCCACCTGCCATCAATGGTTTCCTCGCCAAGGTAGGTGAACTGACCGTTATTCACGGTGTCCACGTCATTGAGAGACCAAGTGTCGGAAGTCGTGACCAAAATCTCATTGTTTCGATTGAGAATACCACGCCCCTCACCACCAGAGGTGTCCTGAAAAGCTGAGAAGGTAGAGCCAGCGTAAATGTCAGCCATCTTCTCGAGAGCTTTGTAAAACTCCTTGCCGTCCGACAGACGAACAGCCAGTGGTTTTTTAGCGTTGATAGCATCGAAAAATTCGAGTAGTTTCTTGAGAGCTGAGAGGTCTGGTTTTTCAACATTGACCACGGGTGGCTTCTGTTCAGGCACATTTACAATGGGAGCTGCAACATTGACCACGGGAGCTTTGACATTCACAGGTGTGGGACTGACCTCAATTCTGGGGTCATACTTCACCTTCGCCAGAAACTCTGCAATCTTTTCGATAGCAGTGGTGAACTCCTTCATGTTGGTGATTTTTACTTCCTTCTGAGGGTTTGAAACTTCAATTTTCTTTGGAAACTCTGGAAACTTCAAATCCTTGAAGTTGGTAACCACCACGTCTTTTTGAGCGAGAACTGTCTTTTTGAGAGCATTTATGGCAATAGGAATACCACCAATAGCTTTGAGTAACGGTTGCGTATTCGAGACCTTTACCTCACCCTCGACCTTCATTTTGGTTGCAGGATTGGTGACTTTGACTGAAAAGGTGTTTTTGGAGAGGAAGTTTTTCAGCCCATTAAGATGAGCAACAGCTACGTTGGTGAAGCTGTCAATTATTGACTGGACAAGTTGTAGTATTGTTTCGTATTTCATACATATTAGACAATGGCACCAAGATTGTAGCCACCCTCTTCCCCTGTTCCTTCATTTTGGGGAATATCTCCACCTCCGCCATCAGGAGTTGCCCCAAAAGCTGCTGCTAATCCATCCCCGCCTGGCACCTGTGGAGGCGGAGGAGCTGTTAATTGTTGAATTTCTTGAGCTGATTGCAGGAACCTCATGTGTTTTTCAACATACATGGTGAACATTTGAGCCACTTCTGGGGCGTAGTTTGCCTGGTTGTCTTCAAAGTGAAGGGTCACAAGCTGGATAAGCTCCATGTGAGCGTCCCGAACCTTGACCTCTGGGAACTGACCACGCTCCATTGAAAGGATGTCTCGTTTGCCCTTTTCATCAATGGAGACCACGATGTCTTCGATATTTTCCATTTCTGGGTAGGAGTCAACTAAAGCCTCAACGACTGGGACAACATCAACCTGAGCACCAGTTGGAACGACCTGGGTGTTCAAAACCGTCAAGAAGTTTTGGAGACTTGCCTGGCGTGAAGCTGGGGTCTGTTTTATCATTGCCTCTGGGTAGGTGTAAATGTCGAAGTTTGCAGAGACCAAACCTGGCTCGATTGCCAAGAGTTCTCGGACACCCTTTTTACCAGTAACAGAGAATGACTGCTCTTCGGTAACATATTGGGCGTTTAGAGCGATGAAGTGGTCACCGAGAGGCTTGAGGATTTGCTCACCGAACAAGTCCATAATCATTTGAACATTGGTTTCGATATTTGAGTCAATGATTTGAGCACCACGAGCTGTCTGATTGACAGTCTTGGAAGGAGCACCAGAGCTATAGAGTGAAGAAATTCCACCAGTTCTTTCAAATTTGGTTTGCAGTTCACGACCAACTTCAAGCATTGAGCGGGTACCGTCTTGAGGTCTAACTGGGACAACTTGTCCTGGGTCGCCAGCAACACGGATAATTCCCGATGGGCGTTGCTTGAACATGTAGTCAGGGGTTGTTGCAGCAGGAGCACCAGTAATCCACATATTGTTGTTGATAGAGCGGATGTTGGTCAGGGTTTGGTTCAACACCTCAGTGGAAGCGATTTGAGTGTCACCGACAGCATCGACTACTGACATTGGGTAAAATTCATCATCTTCTGGGAAAGCGGTCATATCCATGTATGGGTATTTGCCATGCCAGAATTCATTCTCTCGGTTTTTGTTGATAACAGTATCCATGCCGTCAACCAAAGGAATGTACATCACTTCATTTTCCTTGGTGTGCATACAGACCACTGGGAAAGTGGCTGCTCTAAACATCATTTCTTCTGGAGAATTTTTCTCTTTGACGATGGTGTCCATTTCAGTCACAAACTCTGCTTCGTAGTCGAGAGCCTTGGAAGTAACACCAGATTTTCTCAGTTTTTCAATGAAGGCTTTGTCCCAGTATTCGTACCCGTAGGACTCGTTATCTTTAATCATTTCACCAGGCGAGAGCTGCATCAATTCAAAGACGTAGGGTTGTTCCTGTAGGTCTGGAATGTTGCGGTTCGGGATGATGATATTGTTAAAACGAACGAATTTGAGGTCTGCACGATTGATGAGTGGTCGCATCTCGTAGGAGTATTGTCCTCGAGTAACGATGACTCTTGGGTCATATTTCCACCCTGATTTGAAGTAGGCTTTACCAGCGAGGTAGTTGGAGTAAAAAGCACGAGTCAAAAGGTTGGTCATTGGCAGCTCACCAATTTCCCAGTTCACGAAGTCTTGGTTTACCTGTCTGCGTTCAAAGTCCTGTGAGGTGCGAGCTTCCAAGCGGAGCTTGAGCATCGAAGGGTTGGAGCGAGCAATATAATTTCGGATGAGTGGGAAGACCTGTTGGTCAACCAAAGAGTAATCCCATTCATAGGTATCATCGACTAGGAGGATGCCTTTGTACAGGTTGCGGTTCAACTCCACCCTATCAAAAACCTCCTGAGTAAGCTCTCGGGCTTTGTTTAGGCGGTTACGGATGATTTCAGCGTAGCGTTTGTCTTGGCTCTCCATATCTCTATTATCCTTTATTCCAAGGGAATTTGTAATATCTTTGCAGCTCTTTTCTTCACACCTTTCAAAATCACCATGTAGCGTTCACGGGTTATGTTCAAGGTTTTTGCACACTCCGCATGGTTCAAATTGTACCCAGACTCCCTCAAAATTTGATACATGAGAATGATTTTTTCCCTATCCGCCATGTTGCGAAGGAGGGACAGTAAATGAGCATCGGCTTGCACTTGTGACACCATCATATCAGCAGCTTCCCCATTATCCCCAGCGTCAAATGGCTCCCCATCTGGCATCTCCATTTCCGAAAAATTCTGGGAGGAGGCTACCATCATAAGTTGTCGCAATGTTTTTATGTACGTTTTAGGCATGTTTTTGTTTGATAGTGTTGTTCTCTATCACAAATTGCTCCATAATCTCACGCATGATTTTGGTCTTTTTCCCCAAGTCCATTGCGTTTCTTTTGACTCCTTCCTGGCGGTACCAGAGCAGGGTTTCCGCCTTTCCGAAGGTGTAATCATTACACATCGCTCGAAGCCAAAAGTCGAGGTCTTCGAGTACCTCCCACTTTCCAAACCCCCCTACCTTTTCGTAGACCTCTCGTTTCATCAAGCAGGTCACAGGTATGGGGAGTCGTTCCAGTTTCTCTACCAGTGCTGGCTCAACCTTTTCAGTCAGCACGGATAGTTTTTTTCCACTGTCACCAAAGAAGTAAATATCTGGGTAGACAATATCTGCACCATCCGCAATTCGCTGGGTCATTTTCTCCAAGTAATCAGGCGACAAAATGTCGTCACCATCTAGGAAGAGAATGAGTTTCCCTATTGAATAACGGAACGCCTCCTGGCGAGCACGAGCCACACCAAGGTTTTTGCGGAGCATGATGGTGGTAACCTCTGCATGGTGCATAGGATTTTCACATTCATCGTGAACCACAATAATCTCCCGTGGCTCTTTTGATTGTCGGAGCACGGAAGAAACACATTCATCAAGGTACTTCTCCTTGTTGAAACAGGTTATAAGGACAGATACGTCTATCATATTTATTTCTCAGTAACTTCTGGAGCTACTTCCTCAGCCTCCTCTTTTTCGGAGCGGAGAGGTCGTAACTTATCAAGATTTCTCAGCTCCGCACGAGCGGTTCGCAGTTCTTTTTTGACTGCTCGCAACTCAGTGACGAGACCTTGGACGGTATCCAAAATGGTACTAATCTGTTGAGCCTGAACAGTTTTCTGTTCATTTTCAGCTCTTTCTTGAAATTCATTTCCTGGCATATATTTTCACCTCCTTCGGTGTGCAAGAGCACTTCTACTTGTTAGTGAACGTGCCGACCCCCCTCTTGAAAGGTCAGACGCTTTGTCAGCCCATGAAGGCTTCTCCACCTCTATATTGGCATAAAGGTCAATGTTAATAAAGAAATACTCCATGGCGGTTCGTGAATGGGAAGTCCAGTCGTGAATTGGGTTGGTGATTGGGGTGGTTGCCTGTGAGCTCTCTTCCCGTTGTGGGTAGCGAGCCTGTTTGATAGCTTCCAACCAGTCCTCAGTCCTGGTGCCCTGGTTAATTTCAATTCCTTTTTGCAGGTACACCTTGGTGATTTCCCTTCGAGAGAAGAAATCATTCCTGGTAACTGACTGCACAAAGATACCAATTTTCTGGAGCTCCAGGCGAGCACTGGTGATTTCAGGCGAGGCGTAGTTTCGTTTTGCAACGTCAGGGTCTCCAAAATGAATTTGTTTTGGATACTGACTCCAGGTCTTCATAGCTTTCAAATCGTCATCGGTGTACTGGAATTTGGAGTCCATGGGTTTCCCAAAGAAGGGGAAGAAGAACTGAATAGGCTGGTCAACTTTTTCATAGGCATCAATGACACGCCACTTTCCGTTCGCTGGGTTCTGCTGCCAAAGAGCGAAGGAGGTTCCGTCCAAACCAAAGTCCCAGGAAGTGTAGGGTTGCTGGTTCACCAGGAATGGGAAGTCGCCATAGGCTGCACTCTCAATTTCTGGATACACACGACCAGTGATGGAGGTTTCCCAGTTGACCATGATTTCTCGATTGAAGTCCTCAGTGGAACGGCGGGTGCGTTGTTCGTCCAACCATGCACGAGTTTTTCGTGGGTCGAGCTTGTAGTCAAGAGTGATGATTTTGATTTTTTCCCCGTCTTTTCCGAAGCGAAGTCTTTTTGCTTTTGAAGGTTTGTTTCCTGGGGTGGTGGCTACGATACGGCAGTTGGTGGTGTCGGCAGTTGCTCCCCATACGGCGGAGCCCTCATCCCAGAAAGCAAACTCATCTAAAAAGATTGCTCGTTGCCTTCCTCCTCGAGAGAAATTCGGATTACTACTTTCCCCCGATACTGAGTTACCATTTTTAGGATTGACCAAAGACATGTAGGTAAAGTGCCTCTCTCTGTTCCAACCCTCTGGGAGTAGGAAGCTGGGGAGTCGGGAGAGCATGTAGTCTAGTTTTCCAAACAGCGACTCTTCTTTATTTCCAGTGGTTCCGCCTCTACGGTTATCAACATAATCTTCTTTTCGAGAGCCGATAAGGAAGTTTGAAGCTGGCTCATACAACCAGAACCACAAAAAGACTGCGAGAATGGTGTAGGTCACGCCCATTTCCCGAGTTTTATCAATGAAAATATCATCACCATTGCGGATTGCTGCAACGATGTCTCGGACTAAACGCTTTTGAAAGTTGAAAAGTTTGAACCGCAAATGAAAGGGTTCCTGTTTTGGGTTGAAGGTGTAGCAGAAGGTGTCGATGAAATAAATTGGGTCTTCGGATGCCTGTTTTGCCATCTCCATCAATGTCTCTTGGACTTTTTTCATTTCACCATCGGGTAGTAAGACATTGCTCATACTATCAGAATACCAAAGACCGCAGAAATATGCTACTATTATTTTATGACGTATACCAACAGCAAAGGAACCAAGTGGTTTCTCCATTGCCGAAACACCATCATTGGTCGAAATAAGATTGCAACCAAGACCTATTTTTTCCGCAGGGAACAAAAAGAGGACTACTGTCCTGAACTACCTACTGGGTGGACTGTGAAAGAAACTCACTCGGGGCTACCCGTTGTTAAGAAGCTCTAAATACTTGGGCTTGAGTGCTGCGTCTGAAAATCTCTCTACTCCCAAACCAAATGCTTTCATCTTCTGTTCGAGCATCACTTCATCACTCATTTTCGCAAACATTTCGATAAGTTCAGCATAAATTCCATGACCCACTGAGTAGTAGGGGATTTCGCTGCGAGCCATAAAAGTTCCCATGCGATTGGCTGGAGCTACCCACTGTCGTGGCAAAACCTCCTTGTTGGGAGAAATGTCAGTCATCAGTACGGGGAGTCCCGACATCAGGGCTTCAAGCATTGGGAGGCACAATCCACCCCACCTGCGAGGCAAGAGTAGAGCATCAAAGTCATTGTAGAGTTCCCAGTTTTCGTCCCAGTTGTTCACTTCATAAGTAACCCGTGGGTCGTCCAAGTAAACGTCCATGGAGAGTGGTTGTTGGGAGCGGATGACAACTTCAAAATCACCAGTGGTGAGTTTCAGGGTATCAATCAAATCCAAGGTACCGTTTCTATCCTCGGTGGCAGCAGTTCCAATAAGGTGAAGGAAACGCTTTTTACCACGGCGTTTCATGTTTTGCTCCCGAGCCTTGGTGAATTCATTGGGGTTGATGGGTGGTGGGAGATACATCACTTTGTCGGTGCCGTACTTTTCCAACATCTCAGGTATCATCCAGTGAGAAGGCATGAGAAATTTGTCTGGTACTGGCAACCATGGTTTGTCCAGGTTGTCGCAAAATTCGTAGTTACTCTGCACGAAAACCTTCGTCCCCTGCTGTTGTCCCCAGTACACGAGTCCAAAATTGTAAGGATTTTCACATACAAACACATGGGTCAGGTTTTGAAGGAAGGTTTGAATGGCAAGATTTCCTGGGAGACCGCCCACAATAAAGTGGTTCCACTCTCGGTACCACTCAAAATGCTGCACCTTGTTTTTGGAGAACCCAGAAGAGTCGATAACCATAATGATGTCGGGGTTGAGCATCTTGGCAAGTCTGCGAGTTTGAGCTCCCAGTCCACCATCATTTGCAAAAGCGATGAGTCCAATTTTGTTTACCATATTTGTTTGTCGTCATATTTTGCCCCACCCGCACGACCATCAAGGTTGAGACTTCTTTTTATATTGTTGCCTGGAGGAGAATAAATAAACAGCTTCCAATCGTTCCAGTCACCCTCGGCACATTTGCCATGGATAAAGTCTTCAATGAAACAGTCAGCGTTGTCAGAGAAGAGCTGCATAATGCCACGGTAAAAGTTGGTTCTGACGATGTGGGGTCTCTGGCTCCACTGAATTGTGGCTTGGAGATACGGCATATCGTGTTCAGGAAGCATCATATATTTGTGCTCCTCGGGAATTCGTGCCTCAAAGTGGAAGCGGATTGCGTGAGCGTCCCCCTGCATCAATACTTTAACGATGTACTCCCAGTCGATTGGTTCATCCGTAACAAGTGGGGTGTCGTGTTCCACATACATCACGAGGTCGGTATGCACCTGGGTCAAAGCCTTTTTCATCATTCCAGCTTGGTGGGTGTGTTTTTCAAAAAGGATTGGGTGGACGTTCTCATACTCAAAGTTGCACTTCCATAAGAGCCTTCGGATGTATTCTGTGTAATCATTACTCATTTCTTTGTGCTCATCCCGCAAACCATCAATGGTCAGGATAATATCCGAGCCCGTGTGGTAGCGGATTGAGGCAATAGTCTGGTCAATGACTGTGGTGTTTGGGTGGGAAGGGATGTAGGAGGTCGGCACCACAATAGTGAGAGCTTCTTTGATACCCAAAATATCCTTCATTTGCTGGCGGAGCTTCATCTTTTTTCCAATCCACCAGGCAAACACCTTGTTGCGGAGCATGGGGTCTTGGCACTTTTCAATGAGTTCTGGGAGTTCCTGGTAAGACGAAAGAATTGGGAACGGTGCATCGGGGAACATTTTCTCCCAATACTCACCTTCGCCCTGAGCTGAAAACCTATCAACAATAGGAACCGCCCCAGCCTCAAGTGCTTCATACACACGGAATGAGTCCTGAGTCACATTGCCTGGAGGACAGGGAACAGCCGTTGCTCGAGACATCATTTGGAAATATCCCTCGGGGTTCATACCCTTGGCAAAGCCATCGGTGGGGAAAAAGTATTGGCGACCATGGTCATACTTCACGAGCACATCTTGGAGTTGTTGCCTTCGGATGTGGTTGATTTGTCCTGAATAAAAATAAGGAAGAGTTTTCTTTTGGTAGCCAATTTTCCTGAGCTCGCTCCTGGTTTGTGGGGTGTAGCCCAGAGGGAAAGTCGCCTTGTACTGCTCGAACACATACATACTTGGGTGTCGAAGTTGCTCGGTTGGGAACTTGTGCTCCTCATCGGAAGTGATAAAAACAACCACATGGTCGTGTTTGTTTATTTCAGCGTTTATTGCGGGCACCATATCACCTTGGTAGGCAGCAGGAATGACGAACACCGCTCGTTCTGAGTCGGGCAGGTCACGCAGAATGTCTTCAATGAACGCCATATCCCAGTATCCCGAGGCTGGTGTTCCTTCTTTGGTTGAGAGATAGTTTATTTTCATACTTGTTGTTCCATCCAGTGATACAGGTTTTCAAACCCCTGTCGGGTTGTGAATTGACTTCGATATTTGTAATGCTCATTGAATTTTGTGTTATCAATGCCTCGAGCCAAAACTCCACTCGGCTTGGTGGTGTCAAACTGATAATCAGGAGTGATGCCCGCAATTTCACAGAGCCAGTCAGCACACTGCTTTATTGTAACAATTTCATCGCTGGCAACATTCACTTCCCCAAAATACTCGGGAGTCATCATAATTTCATAGATTTTTTCAACCGCATCCTGAATATAGAGAAAAGTTCTGGTTTGATTTCCATTACCCCAAATAGGGATGGAAGCCCCAGACTTTTTTGCCTGTAAAACCTTGTAGGTGATAGCTGGTGGGAACTTCACTCGGTCTCCAATCCAGGTTTGACCCTCACCAAAAACGGTATTGAGGATACCAACTCGAACATCCATAGGTGCGTGTTTGGCAAGAAGCATCATCATCAGTTTTTCCCAGCCGTACATTTGGTCAGCATGTGCTGGAATGATTTGAGTCTCTTTGAGAGAGGGAATGGCGTTTTCATTTGCCTGAATATCAATCGGGTAGATGCAAGCCGAGGCAGCATAGAACAATCTTCCAACCCCAGCCTCCTGGCAAGCGGTAAAAATGTTCATGTCTATCTGGGCGTTGTCGATGAATGGTTGGTAGTTGTGCTCTGAGAAGAACCCAACCCCACCCATGTTGGCTGCAAAGTGAAATACCATGTCGATACCCCGCAGTTGGTCGGTCAAACCCTCAAAATTGCGAAGGTCTTTGCCCTGGGGTGTAATAAATCGTACATCATGTCCCTTTTGCACCAAAAAAGCTGCCATGTGGGAGCCGATAAATCCTTGTTCGCCTGTTACGATGATTTTCATTTGAAGTCCTCCATGAATTTCTTGAGCTTTACCACATCCGCCTCACGCTCTGGGAGAGTGTCGAGAAACTTTTGTGGCATGTCATCCTTGAAATGCTTCTCCCATCGCTCTTTGTCAGTCCTGTCCTGCTCTCTTTTGTTGAAAGCTGGGTGTAAATGCTCGGTAACGATGTCAATTTTCACCTTTCGACCAACCCCATCAGCCAGGAAAGTGAGCCAGGTATCAACAAAGTCCCCACTAAAATAGGGTGGAAGGTAACGACCAAGGGCGTTGCACCAATTACGATGAATAAATCCATGGGAAGCGTTGGTTTTTTCAGTATTTGGGTCGCCATCATCCCCATAAACGAGAAGAATTTTGTCAGGGTACTTGGCAAACTCCGCTTCGACCTTGGTATCCCAACCCTTTGTGTGGAAAATCAAGTCATCGCCACCCATAAAGAAGATGTCGCCCCGAGCTCTCTCCCACAAATAGCAGGATGAAAGGTTCTCTCGCTTTCCCAGATACAGGTGAGCCTGGGGAATGTGCCTCCAGTCGTCATAACTGGTGTCGTCATCATCAACCCGCATCACGATTTCTACTTGGTCAGGGTTGTCGGCGGTGTGAAGCACGGACTCAATAAATTTGCGAGCCATGTCGGGTCTTCCTCTGGTGGGGAGCAGAATACTAATCATGGGAAAATGACCTCCATCATTTCTTTTGTGCGATTGGTGTAGGTCTCGTGGTCTTTTACCCAGTTGAAACCCATCTCCCGCATTTCTTCACGCTCAAAAGAGTGCTCCAAATAATAATCAATTTTTTCTTTTAGGGAAACGAGATTTTGTGGCTGGTAGTGACCGACCCCAACATTGTCAATTCTCCCACCTTCGGGATGAGGATGGAGTAAAAAGCCACCTCTTCCACGAGTTTCGTAGTACCTGTCGGACACATAATCAGGTCTGCCACCAAAACAGGAGTCACCAACAACAATTTTTGCAGAAGCCATGAGTGTGTTGAGACCACCTTCACGAATTACACCCAATCCATCATTACCCCAGTGACCAAATCTGTCACCGTAGGTTTCGGCTAGGAATTCAATGAGCTTTGGACGAAACGCATACTCGGGGTGGTAGCCTTTTGAGCCAACAAACACAATTTCATGGGGAAACATTGCGGGGTCTGGAGCTGCCATGTAGCAATCACGCTCAACAACACCAGGTTTGAGGAAGTGCCAGTTCAAAGAATGTCTGGCATAAAGCTGTTCAGCCTCGGGAGAACCGTCAGCCATGAACAAATGCTCGGTAAACCAGGTTGCTTCCTTGCCAACATCAGTCACCCGCTCGAGCCACGCCCATCTATCAAGATGAACTGAGACTGTGGGGATTTTTTTCTCTTTACACTCCTCAAAAAACTCAATAAGCCCAGGAATTTCCCAGCCGTGAGTGTGGGAGTAGAACAAAACATCAAAACACTCAACTCCGATGGGGTCTGAGTAGAATTCGTCCCGCATGTGTCGGCGTAATTCCTCAACAGTAGTGCGAGACTCCTGAAAAGGGACGACTTTGTAACCGAGTTTCTCAAAACTCCACTTCCTGTCGTTTTCCGTGGAAAATGGAGGAACGAAATTGCCAATAAACCCAATGGTGGGTAATTTATTGGACATTTTCCTCCTTCTTATCAGTGATTTCGACACTGGCTTCGATAATTGGAGTGTGTACTGGTGGTTCCATGCGGGTTCGACCAAGCACAAAGTCAAAATCCTCAGTAGTTTCCACCAAAGAGATGTAGGCTGGCTTGATATTCACCGTTCTGTCACCGATAGAGTACATGAGTTGCCCCGATTTGACCGCAGTTTCATACAGTTCTCGAGTTTTTTTGTCGGAATTTTCAGCAATGTAGTGGAATTCTCGGAAATCTCCACCTTCTTCCTCAGTGTAAAGGATGTGTAACATTTGGTTGCCCTCCTTTCAGTATAATTTTCTTCATTCGTTTATAATGGGGTTTGAGTGCAGCAAACGGAACCTGGGGAGCTAAACCTTGCACTGCTTTTCGTAGCATTTTGAGTTTTTTAGCTTTTCCCATATACTACAACTATTGCATAACCGCAGAAAAAATGCAACACTATTATTATGAAAGGAGGTGAAACACCATGCAAGACGAACAAAACCAAGTCGAAGGAACTGAGCCCGAGACAGAAGTTTCTCCAGCAGCCCAAGTCAGTGGCGAAGACGGGAACCAACCCGTTCCAAGCCAACCTGGAAGTCCAGAGGGAGATACAAACCCTGAAACTGGGAATGAAGAGCAGCAAGCAGAAACTTCGAGCGAAGATAGAGGCGAGAGCCAGGGAGAAAACATCGAAGCTCCAGCAGAAGCCCCCCTATCAGAAGCGGGAACTGAACCCGCAGCAGACGCAGTACCAGCTCAAAATGAAGCTGAGGAAACTGACGCTACTGGAGCGGATGAAGTCGAAGGGAGCGAAAATGTCAGGTTTGATGAAGAAGGACGACAAATCGCAACCGATGAAGAAAAAGCAGAGCTCAGGTCGCTAGAGTCAAAGAGACACAACATGCCCGTCACTGGGGATGATATTGCTCGTATTGATTATCTCAATACACTCAAGCACGACTAAAATAGTGGGGCTCTGGCAACATCCCCACACTCCCCAGGGTGGAGTAAAGGTTGCTCGCTCGGCTCATAACCGAGTCTATGTCAGTTCGAGTCTGACCCCTGGAACATGGAAATACTATTTTTTCTACTAAAAGTCATTGGTGTAATCATTGCACTAATCGTTCTGTGCGTGGTTCTCTACTTCAAAGGCAAGCTAGAGTCCTATTCCGAGTGGTACAACGAGCACGAGGTTGACAAATAGCAAGCATTGTGTTATAGTGTTGGCATGATATACGCAATTCTTTTGATAGCACTGAGCATGTATTTTTTGTGGGACTGTAAAAAGCGGTTCGGCAACGAAACCTTCTATATTATGGGAACCTTGTGGCTCTTCCTGCTTATCGGAGGCTTTACCAAATACTCACACCTTTTATGAAATTCAAAACAGTCATGTACCCAACCCCAGAAGACCACGACTCCAACGACATTCGCTGGGAAACTGAGGATGGTCGAGTTCAGGGCTACGGCTACCAAAGCAAAGAAGACGGCAAAATCCATGTGAGGCGATGTCCTCGCTGCCACAACGAAAACTACATGTCCCAGGAAGTCTGCATTTCCTGTGGGTTTGAACCAAATCCTGTAGAAAAAAATGAGAACCTATCAAAATTTGAGTAACATTGGGACTCCCAGGAGGTTTTATGACGGACGAACAAAAACAACACCTAGAAACCATTGAAGGTCAGCTCTACGCCATCAACGCCCGAAACATTTCAATGCGGTGGATTGGCATGAGGAAAACTCCCACTATGGAAGAAATCTCGGAACTCAATGCACTGCTCGGGTTTATCATCCTCGAAATCCGCACCCTCCGAGAGACTGGAACTATGGATGTTGATGCTCTGCATAAAAAGGAGTTCGGT
>Ga0137432_1000305_pt1 | contig 31500 bp, 46 predicted proteins | sample EasRivERMZT820_2_FD_102337 | JGI IMG/M metagenome (GOLD analysis project Ga0137432, IMG submission 102337) | Soil microbial communities from meander-bound floodplain in the East River, Colorado, USA - East River MetaG ERMZT820_2 | ecosystem: Environmental > Terrestrial > Soil > Floodplain ... | reverse complement strand
TCGAGCGCGACCGGATCTCCGCACGTGTAGGTAATCCTTTGCGTACGTTCTTGTCTTGTTGCCAATCGGGCGATGGTTGGTAGTTCAGTGCGTATGCCGACGGGGCCGTCCTCAGGATCGGCAGCTCTCTGATCCTGGCCTTGACCGTCTCTCTTGTCCACCTCATTCATCGTCCCCCTCCCATGCCTCTCGCACTACAGGCTGATAATCGGTCTTGGGCCTGAGCATCAGATCGAGCACCTGGGCCGTGGGCCGATTAAATCGAGCCCGCGTGTCTAAGGTCATATGCGCCATGCGAGCAAACCAAGCACCGACAGGTGGGAGGACAGCTTGAGCTAGGAGGGTTGCAGCTTTCCCTGGTCGACCGGCGATCTGATAGTCGAGTGGGTAGCCACACAGTGCCTTCATCTCGTTGTGACCGAGGTGTCGTGGGATGGTGGGGTGAAAGAGATAGTTGCCCACAAAGGCGTTGGCGGGCCGATCTTGGTGTAGACGCGAGTGCATGAACAGTGGTCGCCCATGACGATTAGTAGGGCCGTTGGGAGGTTCACCGTGGATCCGACACCAGGCTGACTTGAACTTTTCCCACCGAGGGTAGTACCCACCGTTGCCATCCTTCACCTTGCCGAGCTTCAGCTTGCGCCACACCATCTTCTGGTCTGCTGTCATGGGGCGGAACCAACCTGGATCTTTAACTGGCGCAAGGACCTGGCCCACGGTGGGAACTTGACGTCGCGTTACCTTAGGGTACCGCAAGGTATGCTTGTGCGCCACGAAGAGAAAGCGCCTACGATGGTGTGGGAGGCCCAGGAGCCCGCCGTCGTGCATGATATACGTCACACTGTACCCACGCGACATAGCATCGCGGGCAAGCCCGTCGATAAAGGGTCGTGCCTTCTTGGGCGACTGCATACCCGGTACCGACTCGATCATGAGCATGGCGGGGTTCAGCTCGATGGTCTGGTAGGTGCGTGTCCAGCATGAAAGGCGCGGGTCCGTTTGCCAGGAGCTAGCGCCATTCATCATCGAGCGGCCGATGGGCGATACGATGGCACAGGGTGGGTTGGCGTAGACCAGGTCCACCCGATTGTGGAACTGGTCTAACTCACTCCAGGTGGGCTTGTCGTGTCGGAAGTAGATGGGCACCTCGGGGTGGTTGAGCTGACTGGTCTCAGTCCCCGGGTACGGCTTGTCCTCGAGATGAGCGAGGACCTTAGCGTACTTCTTGAGGCCCTGGGTGAACCCACCCGCAAATATGTAGACGCCTAACGCTTTCACTCGACACCTCGTTGATCACCAGCGGGAGGATAGTATACCGTCCCGCTGGTGATGTCGACCATCACTTCCGACGCCTCTGATAGCGGGGATGTTCGATTGTTTCTGGCTTCTTGAGCTCAGCCAAGAATTGGGCGACAGTCATGGGACGCTTGGCCCTGACATTGGCTACCGCCTGTTCCCAGATGTGCGGGTAGCGATCCTTGGGATGCTCATTATGCCTTTCACGACCCGACTCGATCCGTGCCGGGTTGGAGTGCTCGCTTGCAGTCCAGACCTTGGTATTGTAGCTTTCGACCGTCACTCCCTTGAAGCGGGGATCCTTGCTCCAGCCGGGGTGCATGATATGGGAAGCATCCCACAGGTCTACACCTTTGAGGTCGAAAATTTCCCGGAGTGCGATTCCTGTTGAGAGAACTGTCTTTCCCTCATCTGAACCAACATAGCGTTGACTTCCACCGCCACGCTGTCTCGGGTTGTGACGAGCGCGAGCGATCAATTCGTCCATTGACATCATGACACTGTACCTTTCATCTACCTCTGATTTTTATAATATAAACAAAAAACGAATGGAAATAAAGGATATAATTGGGACAATTCGTTGGACCCTCGTTGATTATCGTGAAGGACACAGGGCAGAGCCTACTGAAGGGCCAATCTCTAAAACCCCTGGTCGACATGTGACCCTGTGCCCATCACGATACTCGGTAGAGGAAGGACCGGTCAACTCGGTGCGGGGATGAGCCGACCGGTCCCTAGCACGGGTGAGGGTAGTAGGTGTGCCCGTGCTATTCCTTGGCGCGCAGCTCGACGCGGCCCTTGGCGATGTCCGTCTTGAGGAAGCCAGGGCGGCCGCCGAGCTCCTTGAACTTCGCGATCGTCATGCCGTTCTTGTAGAGCGCAAAGTTCTTGCCGCCGGCGCCGGTCTCTTTGCGGGCACGTGCCTCGGAGTTCTCGACGAGATAGATCTTCGAGTCATCCGGCGGACTGAACCGCGCGGCGCGCTCGCCACCGTTGGCAGCCTTTGGTGCCTTCTTGACCGCTGGTTTCTTCGCAGCTTTCGGCTTTGATGTATCGGTATTGGCCATCAGTTCCTTCTCCTCTTTCCTTCTCAGGTTGATATAGTCTCGCTTGTCGGCGTGAAGCTTCTCGATCATCGCCGCCGTCAGTGGTTTGGCCTCGGACTGAAGTGCAGTGACGAATGCTTGTGGATCGTCCGATCCACAAAACAGTCGTCGCTGCAGCTTCGGTACGCCGTCGAATGTCCATTCCTGGGTCTCCTCCTTCTTGATCACATAGCCACACGCGTGATCGATCAGAGGGGCATCGACGTAGGCTTCACAGACCTGCGGCGACTCGGGCGCAAATACCTGGAAGGTATTGCGCTCAGACTCTTTATAGTTGACGACGAAGACGAGCATGTTTCACCTACGATGATTGAACTGTACCATGATCTCATCGCCATGTAAATGTCAAATATGTGGAGACAAGCCATTTGACTCTCAACCAAAGCATGGCTATGATCGTGAGCACTGAGAGTATTGGCCAAAATATGGTGCCGATCCAGATTATCCAAGGCGCGGTCTGATCTCGCAGCGAGATCACGGCGGGTACCAGGCCCAGCACATAGAGGATAATGACCCAAGTCATTGGTTAGCTCTTTCCCTGATATCTCGCAGCCACTTCCACTGCGGTCCCGACATGTAGGTGTTGGCACCAAAGCGTTCGAAGCGTGCCTTTTGATCCTCAAAGAACTTGTACTCGCGGTCGTTAAACTCGAGGCCTGAGGCATCGACCTCGAGGAAGATGTCGACCAGCTCTTGGTATTCGTCGGTCGATAGTGTGCTGCTCATGGTCCATCTCGCCACATCCAGATCACAATGCTCACGATCGCTGTGATGACAGCCAACAGTATGATGATGGCTACAGCATCTGATAGCACGTGTCAACTCCTCTATGATCGTCTATCCGATCCGTCGGGTACTCGCCGAGCTCGTCGTCTCGACTTGGACGTGACCCTAACGTTGTGCAGGCTGTTCACTCCTGCCAGATGTCTGCTGTGGTTATCCGCTTTCAGTCACCACAGCCAGCTATAGGTGTCCACCTTACATCTCAGTGTCGCGGCCTTAAAGATGGGCTGGCAACCCGAGGGGGATCGGGCGCCAGCCCTACCGTCTGACGGGGGACGAGGGTCAGAACGGTATCTCGTCGTCGTCTTTCTTGACTTCATTACCAATCAACGCGACTGGTGCAGAGACCTTCTTCGAGTTCACATCCTCGGCGAGTTTGAGGGCCTCAGCGAAGATTGATGGACCACCTTCGATCTGGTTCTTGCCTCGTGTGGGCTGGTGTGGTGTGATCCGCCAACCGTACCAATCGCCCTTCTGATTGTTCTCACTGATGACCGACAGCTCATAGGTCATGAAGAAAAATGGCGGATTGAACTTGCCGCCCTTCCCATCATCAAGCCTGATGTTGTGCGCCTGGGTGAGCCAGCTACGACCCTTCTTGCGTTGCGTTGAGCTGAAGGCGATGATCACCCGCTCCTGGCTTGGGTACAGCAAGCCAAAAATCGTGGCCGACTCGACGATGTTCGTGCCGGTGGGTGTGATCCGACGACCACGGTCATCGGGTACCAGCTTGTTGTACATCGAGCCGTCTTCGCCCCAATCACGAACGAGACCGCCGCCGCTGTCACGCGGCTTCCACTCTGTGTACCTGGTCTTGTAGGACGCGGGCACCACGATGATCTTGTCGTAGAGCGCGTTAGTCACCGTGTTGAAGATGAGCCCAGGCTTGGCACCCTCAACGTGCTCACCGCCGCCCTCCTTGACCTGCGGACTGAGCGCCTGCAAGATGGTAAGGAACGGCATCGCCAGGTCTGAGGTCTTGACGGACTCCATACCTTTGGAGGAGTGTTGTCCGAGTTCAGCAAGCTCCTCATTAGTCAAGAGGGCGACATCGGAAGCGCCTGGCTCACTCTGAGCGAGTGCCTTCGACTTATCCTTGGTTGGTTGCTTCTGCGTTGCCATGCTTCTTCTCCTTACGTTTGCCCTTCGGCGCTTTCACCTCAGCTATGTCCTGCATGAACACGCCGAGATCATCAAGACGTGCCAACAGCTTCGGTGCCATCTTCTCATCATCGAGAAGCTCGTTGACCCAGGCCGCGTAGGTACCGGCGTGGATAGCTTGTTTGTTGTCGGGCGCGAGGCCAGCGACCTTGAGAAATGCGAATGAGGCCTGGGCCTTCTCTTGCTCATCGCGATCAAACGACACGCTGATCACATGCTTGATGAGATCCAAACCATTGAGATCGGTGAGGGCCTTGATGGCCTTGGCACGCTTGATGGGATCCGCTGGAAAGCTGGCCCTGACCTTGGTCTTCAACGAGACCTCGTGACCCGAGGTCATGCGCTGGTGCTCGATCTGGGCTGCCTTCATCACGTCAGGCAGTCGATGCAGCTTGAGGTCGAGCAGCTCCTTGTTGCGAGCCTCAGCCTGCTCGAGCAGCGCGTTCATCTCCGACTCAAGGGCGATGTACTCGTTCACCAGCTCACCCAACTGTACGAGGTAGCCCTCACGAACCGAGGCACCCGCCGCTATGACATCAGCCATGTCATCGGCGTCGCCAACGGTGGGCTTCGATTTGGGGAGGCCATGGTCTTTTCGTATCTTCTTTGTCCGGACGCGAGCGGAGGCCATCACGTATCTCCTCAAGTAGGTTGTAGACGTTCACGGTCCATCGATGTACGTACCAGAGCACCGCGAGGCAGGTGACCATGTTGATCGCGATGATCGTGCAGCCGACGATGAGTTCGGCGCTCATGTACCGATCTCTTGATCTTTGCGATGCTCGGTCACCGTGACCTGATGATACCTGATGAACCACGCAGGGCAATAGCGGCACCGATAGATGTCGCCGCTGTCCTCAAACTCATGTACGTCGTAGCTGTGTCCCACGAGCCAGCAGACAAGACGGGCGAAGATCATCATTTGATCTCTCCTACGAATGGTCGATCTCGTAAGATGTTATTCACATGCCTCTTGAGACCATCATCTGCTTTCTCAAGGTTGACGTAGAGCCACCAAGCACGTTCATACTGCAAGTTACTCTCAGACCAACCATAGATCACACCACCCTGTTCGACATAATCAGCTTGACCCTTGGGTTGAGTTCCCAACTCACGGAAATCTTTCTTGGTATCAAAGGTCACTTGGCCCTCATCTTCTTGGCGTCCCACGTGCCGTATGATCGCGCGATCGGATTGCCCGCAGTGTCATGCATCCAGTAGAATTTTAGCACCGTACCATGCGGCACGGTGTCGATGCGATGTGGGATGATCGCCGTGGGCTCGTAGAGGTAACCATAGATAGGTACGAGCGGCTGACCCACATATTGGGCCAGCTTCTCATTGAACGCCTTCTTGGACTTGGCCTTGACGTACAGTTGCACGGGTTACTACCTGGTCGGGGTCAGCGACTCGATGATCCTACCACACTCTGACGGGTCTGTATATGACAAAGAGTGGGCGAGCGACTCAAGGTTAGCCATGGGGCAGCCATGGTGACCTTGAGTACATCGGTTTACAGACACGAAGCGCGGGTTTATACTCGCCCACCCAACCCGTCTTCTGACCAGCGTAAGGACGCCCAATGCCCCACATAAAATGAACAGGGATCACCTTGATGAATGGTGATCCCTGTCCGTCTGACCCAACCAGTCTGTCACCGCGCACCGGGACAGCTCAATAGCGGCTATATATGGGGATCATGTTGTAATGTACATGGGTAAAACGCCCCTCGAGTGGGCGATAGCGTACGCCAAAGCTGGACTCATTCTTCATCCTTGCTACCAGCTCTTGGACGGCAGCAAGAAGCCGCTACAGCAAAAGGGCTGGCAGGTAGCCGCCACCAACGATCCCGAACGCGTAGCGAAGTGGTTCAAGGGTGATTGGACCATCGGCGACGTCACCATCAAGATCGAGAACGTGCTCATCGGCATGCAGACCGGTACGATCAACGGGATCGACGCGATTGACATCGATCCCATCAAGGGTGGCCTCGACACGATACCCAACGCCGAGAACTGGGCCCAGGTACTTTCAGGCACACCCTCGGGCGGACAGCACATCATCGGAAGACACGACCCCAAGCTCAACCTGCGCAACCAAGCTGATGCGGTCGTCTACAAGAACCGGCGGGTGCGCCTTCCAGGCTGCGACACACGTACCACCGGCGGGTACATCATCCTGCCTGGGTCCATCAGGCCCGACGGCAAGATGTACACGTGGCTGAAAGGCAGCATCCTAACACCTGAGGGAAAGCTAGCCGACCTTACTGAACTCAACATCGAGCTCATGTGCTTGAAAGCGATCGAGCCGCCACCCCAATCGAAAAAGAAGAAGTACGTGCCAGGCCACCGTCCCATTCACGGTAGTCGTAAGGCGCGGGCGCTCGCCTATCTCGAAGGAAGAGCCAAGGTGGTGGCCGAGACACCTGAGGGGTCTCGTGACAGCACCTTGAACACCGAGCTGTACATCGCCTCATCATTCATCCGCTTTGAGATCGTGACCCGCGAGGAGCTCGAGTCGATCTTCTACGCTGCGGGACTGGCCTGTGGGCTCGAGGATCACACCGTCAAGGTGAAGCTCAAAGAGTCTATAGATGCTGGTCTCAAGAAGGACGTCGAGCTGCCATTGCCCTTCCGTGACGATGATTGGATGGAGCGCACCAACGAGCAGTATTTCATCGTCGAGAACGAGGGTGATAAGCCGTGGGTCTGCGAGTGGTATCCCGATAAGCTAGGACGTGACACGCTCAGCCTCATGCGGTTCAAAGACTTCGAGCAGGCCAAGCGTAGCGAGTGGGTGCCCGTCGGTGATACCATGAAGCAGCTGGGCAAGGCCTGGTTGGACGATCCCAGGTGCCGGAAGTATCCCAGGCTCACGTTTGACCCTGGCAAGGAATACGAGATCAGTCCCGATGGCTACCTCAACCTGTGGCGCGGTTGGCCCGTGCCCCTCAAACCTGGCAACTGGCAACGTATGAAGGGACACATCTATCGGACCCTGGCCAATCGCAACTATGAAAGCTTCAAGTACATCATCATGTGGACTGCGTGGTGCTTGCAGAACCCCGGCGAGCCCGCGATCACCGCGTGCATCTTCCGCGGTGGTCAGGGTACTGGCAAGGGTATGTTCGCTCGTGCGCTCAAAGACATGTATGGACGCCACGGCTTGCAGGTATCGTCACTCGGTGCGGTCATCGGCAAATTCAACTATCACCTGCGTGATGTGTGCTTACTCTATCTCGATGAAGCCATCGCACCTGATGACCGTGCCGGCGCGGGCAAGCTGAAGAGCATGCTCAGCGAAAAGTCCATCAACATCGAAGGCAAGGGCGTCAACATCAAGGGGAGTATCAATCACCTCAAGTTCATCGGCACTACCAACGAGACTTGGAGCGCCAACGTCGATGCTGATGACCGTCGCTACGCGATCTTCGACGTGAACCTAGACCTACCGAAGATGATGCATGGCAGATTTACTACCTTCAACGACTACTTTAAGTGGATCCACGAGGAGCTGGGACCGGACAACCTTGGTGCGATGCTCTATGATCTCACGGAGATGGATCTCGGTGAGTGGATACCCAGCTTGAATATACCTAAGACCGAGGTGAGAGAGGAGATGCAAAATCTCAGTCGCAATCCCTTCACAAATATACTTGAAAGCAAGCTCGATGGATATGAGGGTCGTATCCTTTGTCTTGATGTCATGCGACTAATTAGCGAGGTACATCGTGGTTCATGGGAGCCGCGTCATAATATTTGGATGAGCACCTCAATGAAAGAGCTTGGTTGGAAACGAAAGCAAATTTGGGTAAGGTACATTAATGGAAAGGAAGGGCGAAAGAAGAAACGGTTCTATGTGAAGGGTGATGAGACTTTAATCATCGATGTCAACGAGGTTCTTCAACAATCAATGAATGGACTTGATCATGAGCTCGAGGCCGACTTGCAGGATCCTATGAAGAACGTTGACTTAGTGGAAAGGATGGAGAAAGATGATGATACCAGCACCGATCCTGATGGGACAGAGCCACCTCTTCATTGAGAAGTGGAGTGGGTTCAAGGTCATCGAATGGATCGCCGGTGGTTTTCAGGAGCACGTGGTCATCGGGTTTCAGATCGAAGACTATGGCGACCGTCCCGGACGGGTGGGCCTACCCGTTCCGATCGTGGTGTGCGACGTCAATGAGGAGCACATGGGCCTCGTCGATCCGTTCGGAAGGGTATATACAGAGGGGAAGTTGTACTTCACGGTGGAGGCCTACAAGGAAGCGGTGCGCGAGGCCATTAGGAGAACGGAATGAGAACGCGAGGGGGTGTACCCACCTGTCCCTCCCTGTCCCACCCTCCCCAGTTCGGTCTGCACGGGCGTGCACCGGCGTGCATGAGTAGCGTATTTATAGGGGTACTCCTGGGTACAGGGGTACAGTATCAAAGAGACCCAGACGGAGATGGCCTAAAACCTGTACCCCTTCCTGTACCCCTCACTCAACCTGGTCATCCTGGGAGAGGTACAAACCATAGTGAGCCCACCCCATGAAGAAGAACGGTAAAGCAAACGGCGGGGCACACACTGAACTGGTGACCCAACAAGCAGAGCCCCAGTACTCTCCCGAGTATGCCGAGCAGGCTTATAAGTATAGCGTCCTCAACGCCCCGGACGCATTGCTTGCGTCTTTCCTGGGCTTGCCTGATATCAAGGTGCTCGAAGCTTGGCGACAACGGTACCCTGACTTCGCGCAGGCCATACGTGAGGGGAGGGAGGTAGCCGATGCAAGCGTCTCGCTGTCACTCTTGAAGCGTGCCCAGGGATACAACATTCCCTATCGGAAGGTCTACCGCCACGCGGACATTACGCAGGTAGATGTGGAGACGGGTGAGAAGGCCCACCCCATTAAGGCTATCGAGGAAGGTATGAACCATGTACCTGCAAGCATGGAGGCGATAAAAATGTGGATGCATACTCGACGGCCTGAGCTGTGGCCAGTGGATATGAGACCTAAGGGTCCTGTCGATCCTAGTGGCAAGCCGATCGAGATGGAGGAGGATTTAGTTGAGCTTATCGTGGCAAGGGTCACCAGCCGACGCACTAGAAAGCTTACCGCCAGCAGCCCTCCGGACCCAGCTGACGAGCCTGACGCGTGATCAACTTCGCGCCCTGTTTTGGAATTGGAAGGTATGGGCACGCAAGAAGCAGCGTCCACCCGAGGGAGACTGGAAGACATGGTTGGTGCTCGCAGGTCGTGGCTTTGGGAAGACGCGTACTGGATCAGAGTGGGTACATGAACGAGCGATGGCATTTAATGGCCGGTGGATCGCCCTCATTGCAAAGAACCCTGCTGATGCGAGAGACTACATGATCGAGGGACCGGGTGGTTTTATCCGTAATGCACCACCATGGGAACGTCCCCACTACGAGTCATCGAAGCGCCGCATCACATGGAAGAATGGCTCGTGGGCTACCATCTATTCTGATGAGGCTCCCGACCAGGTACGTGGGTTCTCGGGTGATACCGCGTGGATTGATGAGTTCGCGAAGTTCCGTAACCCGCAGGATGTGTGGGACAACCTGCAGTTCGGTATGCGTGAGGCGAGCACCGATCGACCCAGGCAGTTGATCACCACAACGCCGCGTCCGTTAGCGATCCTCAAGAAGATCAAGGGACTGAAGAGCACCCGCACCGTGGTGGGTACCAGCTATGAGAACCAAGAGAACCTCGATCCGAGCTGGTTCAAGGAGACCATTCTCGATTACGAGAACACTCGGTTTGGCAAGCAGGAGATCCATGCGGAGATCCTTGAGGACTTTCCCGGTGCGTTGTGGGCACGTGACACGATCGAGAAGAACCGCCTTGCAGGTTGGGACTCGCGTGTACAAACCAAGGAGGAGTGGCGCGAGTGGTGGAAGCTCAGGCTCAAGCGCGTCGTCATTGCGATGGATCCTGCGGGCTCAAGCAACGAGAACGCTGCCGAGCATGGGATCATCGTGGCGGGCATCGATCAGAACGATCATGGTGTGGTGCTCGAGGACCTCAGTCGGTTGGCGACACCAGCGCAGGCAGCAACTATCATGATCCGTGCCTATGACATGTGGGAAGCTGACCGGTGCATCGGTGAGGTGAACAATGGTGGTGAGTGGATCGGCACCACACTCAGTCAGACAGCCAGGTTGATGAAGCTCGAGGGTCAGCGTGAGTCGGGCACCATCACCTACAAGGCGGTCCGTGCAACCCGAGGTAAGCAGACTCGCGCCGAGCCGGTGAGCACGATGGATGAGAAGAAGCAGATCCATCACGTGGGCATGTTCCCTGAGCTCGAGGATCAAATGTGCATGTGGGATCCACTGGCTGGTATGAAGTCGCCCGACCGGATGGATGCGCGCGTGTGGGCGTTCACTGATTTGATGATAGGCTCAGGGAAAGGTCGAGCAGGAGTGTTGTTCTGATGTCACAGTTCACCGTCAAGAAAGGGTATCGTTATCGGTGCTCGATCAGGTTGAGTTGGGTCGAGTCCTTCGCGAGTAATGAGGACATTGCCGAGCGGCTGGTGGGCGCAGGCTTCATCAACGTGGATGTGACCGGTCATGATTATCAGCGAGAGGCTGAGGGCACGTGGCCCTTAGCTGATGCGAGTGCAGAATTGCCCGAGCAGATCGTACGGGTGGATGAGATCAATGAGGGAGGCGCCATGGCTGAAGGAGGCAGGTAACTCAACACAAAGGAACGTCACATGATCGAAAGCGTTATCATGGGCTTGATCTACCTCTGCTTGGTGGTGATAGCCATCTACCTGATCATCTGGGTGATCGGGCAGCTCGGCATCGTGATCCCGGACAATATCATGAAGGTCATCTGGGTCATCGTGGTGCTGGTCGCCATCCTCATACTCGTCAGGACCATCCTGCCGGGCATGGGTGTCAGGATCGGCTGGCTCTTGCCGATGCTGACGTAGCAGTTGGCCGGCACCTTGGGGTGTGCCGGCCTTGCCATACAAGGGTGTGACATGGTACGTATGTTCTTCGCGGCGTGTGCCCTCACCGTGATCGGTGCCTTCGTGTTCATCGTCATAAGGACCATCTGATGGCCAAGCCAATCCACGTTCGGCAGGTTGTTACCATCCTGCGGGATCGTCTCGCCTCGATCCTCGGCTTCACACACGAGGGCAATCGCGATCTCTACATCACCTTTGGTTGGCCCAAGCAACTTCTGGTCGAGCAGCTCTTCGCGATGTACTATCGCAACGGGTTGGCTAATCGCATCATTAAGGCGTTCCCCGCAGGTACCTGGCGCGACCCACCGTTGATCCGTGACGATGCCGGCAGCTCTGCCGACGAGGAGACCGACGACTTCTCGCCGTTCGTCAAGTCCTACGAGGATTGCTTCAAGAAGCACAACATCATGACCTACCTCGAGCGCGCCGATCGCGTCTCTGGCACGGGTCGCTTTGGGTTGTTGCTGTTGGGCTTTCGTGACGGACAGGCGCTCGATCAGCCGATGGGTGAGGGCAACTTTCCATTGCTCTATGTCTCGGTGTATGCCGATCCCAACGTTACCATCAATCAATGGGTCACCGACCCACAGGATCCGCGATACGGCAAGCCTATGTACTACACCCTGCAGACGGGCAACCCGGTGGTGGGTGGTGGTCAATCTCCTTCGGGCCAGCGCTCCTTTAGATGCCATTGGTCACGGGTGATACACCTTGCTGAGTACCTCGATGAGGATGAAGTGTATGGGCTGCCTCGCCTGGTGCCGGTGTTCAACTTGCTTCAAGACTTGGAAAAGCTTTTGGGCGCGGGTGCAGAGACCTACTGGTTCAACGCTCGTGGTGGTATGGTCTGGTCAGCCGACAAGGACGCGACCTTCTCAGATGCTGAGATCGCACGCATGGAACAACAGGCCGACGAGTTCGGCAATCAGCTCAAGCGCATTACGGCGCTACAGGGTGTAACACCCACCATGCTGCAGAGCTCTATCACCGATCCCGGTCCGTTGCTTGAGAAGGTGCTCGATGTCATCGCAGGTTCGACCGGCATACCGAAGCGCATCCTCATCGGGTCTGAGCGTGGCGAGCTGTCCTCCGACCAGGATGAGAACAACTGGTCGCAGCGACTCGAGGAGCGTCGGATCAACTACGCGACGCCGTTCATCCTCAAGCCAGTGATCAGTAAGCTCATCCTCACCGGCAACATCGCACAGCCCGAAGGTCAGTGGGAGGTGCAGTGGCCCGGCGATGGCCTGGGCCCCCAGAAAGCTGCTGAGGTGGGACAGATCCGCAGCAACACTCTGCGCAACTACGTTACCAGTCCCGGCGCCGATATCGTGGTTCCCCAAGAGGAGTTCCGAAAAGAGTTCCTGGGCCTCGAGCCGAAGAGCGAGTATGCGTTGGATGAGGAGCCGCCACTTGATGAAGATGCTCTCTTGGAAGAGCCCCAAGCCCTTCCAAATGGTGCAGGAGATCGCGCGGCGGTAGACACGTTGACCCAAGCCCTTAAGACGGGTGGGCGCAAAATGTCGTTGACAACTCAACAGTTGCATCTCTTTAAGAGATCGGCTTTCGGCATCGAGTACCTTAAGGCTAACACGCTACCACGTAGCCTCTATGTCAAGCGTATGGTGCTCAATGCTGATGACATTATCGCGTGGGCTCAGGGCCAGGGCTTCAGCTCGGTGCTGGGTCCTGATGAGATGCACGTTACGGTGATGTACTCGCAGGCTGACATCGACTGGTTCAAGATCCCCGATGCGTGGAACCAGGATGAAGATGGTGAGCTCACCATCAAGCCTGGTGGTGCTCGTGCCATCGAGCAGTTTGATGGTGGCGCGGTGGTGCTGAGGTTCAAGAGTGAGAACATCGAGTACCGCCATCAAGAGGTTTGCAACTCAGGTGCCTCGCACAAGTACCCAGGTGAGTATGCACCGCACGTCACCCTGACCTATGACCTCGATGGTCTCGAGCTGAGTGAGGTCGAGCCGTATACCGGCAAGATCGAGCTGGGTCCCGAGATCTTTGAGGAGTGTGACAGTGACTATAGGTCAGAGATGAAGGAGCTGGTGTTATGAATTGGGACTGGATGAACCCAACCGTAGATCTAGGTCAGGTGCCCTTGACTGGGGTCTTGACTGTGATCCTTGCGGTGGTCATCTTCTACTATGCGATGTGGCGGGTGCGTTCTGACATCAGGGAATTGACGGTGCGCTTGGCTCGGTTGGATACTATCTCGACCGTTGACAAGAAGCTGTCTGATGCGCTTAAGGTGATTACCGCGCAGGCCACACGTCTCGATGCGATGGAGCGCGGCATCAAGGAGACAGCAGCAGCGACGGCAGCGGCTGTTGCAGAGGAGTTGCGTAAAAGCCAGATCTTGCATCGAAAGAAACGTCGTAACGGATACCATCTCAGTAAGCAGCCTGACGTCGCAACCATGTTTCCGAAGTCCCATGGCCGGTAACAAACTTACTGAACAGCAAATGCTCAACCTGGTGCGCGGTCCACCGGCCGAGGACAATGTGGTCATTTCGGTGAAGGTCGAGGGTCATCCTATCCAGTATACGGTGGTGTCGCGTGCCCACTGGCAAGCGTTGAATACCCCTATCAAGGGACTCGATAAGCATGGCCGATAAGGAATACCACAAGATAGTTGAGATCATGCGCGCTCACGCGAACATGCGGGACCCGCGCGTGTTAGCTGCGAAGAGATGGTTGACTGAGGTCTGGCAGGATCAGAGAGATGTAAGGACCGAGCTCTTAGCTGCTGAGGCGAGAGCAGCAGAAGCTGAAGCGAAGCTTGTGTTGCTCTCAGATGAATTGCGAGCAGCTCGTGCCCAATTCGAGAAGTATGTGTCAGGGAATGTAAGCTTCCATGTTAATGATCAACGCGAGCAGGTTCGACCCAACGCAGACCACGAGCATCCGCCGCAGCTACGAGGCGGAGATGAAGCGGAGGTTCCGTGAGATCCGTAAGGCCATCATCGAGACCATCGTAGTCAATGACGTGTTTGGCATCGTTGATGATGCGCCAGCAGCTACGATACAGGTTTCCGCACGACGACCCGGACGCCGTGAGTTTGCATTTCCACGATCAGACCGTAAGGTCCAAGCGTTCATGGACTGGTTGGAGTCTGAGTCCTCGAAGGATATCCTCGGTGTGCAGCTTGGAACTCCCATCAGATCAGCTGCTAGTCGATCATGGCAAAATATATACATCAAAGCTGCGTATGGCAAGTCGATGCAAAAGGCAGCGCAGCGTCTCAAGAAGCAAGGCGTGAAGGTCGAGGACTCGTGGCTCGAGCAGGCGTTCAATCGGCCGATACACGCAGATCGTGTGGGTATCATCTATACGCGCACCTACAGGGACCTGAAGGGCATCACAAGCACGATGGACACGCAGATCAGTCGCACGTTAGCGCGTGGTCTTGTTGAGGGTGTGGGTGCTCGAAAACTAGCAAGGGAAATTGTGGAGCGTGTTGATAAGATTGGCATCACACGGGCTCGTGTCCTTGCACGGACCGAGGTGATCAGCTCAGCTGCCGAGGCTACGTTGAACTCCTATAAGGAGGCAGGCGTGCTGGGTGTTGAGACCCAAGCGGAATTTGCAACAGCTGAGGACGAGCAGGTCTGCCCACAGTGTGAGAAACTACAGGGTAAGATCTATCCCATCAGTGAGGCGAGTGGTATCATACCGGTACATCCCAACTGCCGCTGTGCATGGCTGCCGGTGGTCACCGACCCCGAGGGAAAGGTCTTACGGTGAAGAGTCAACATCTCATCAACAGTCACGTACAAGCGATCATTATGACAGTCGCGCGTGAGTTGAACGCTGAGCCCGAGCGCATGATGGGATACACTCGGTCAGAGCCACAGCTCATCGGTGGTCGGCAGTTGGTGATGTGGGTAGCACGTCACGCCTTTCAACTCAACTGGGCACAACTCGAGCGTGCGACCCAACGTGATCACACCACAGTCCTTTACGGTGTGCGTCAGTTTGGTATCTTGATGGCTGAGGATACCTTCTGGCGGAACATGGCTCATCACCTGTTGGAGTATGTACAGACCGATGAGTATCTTCATGTGGTCGATGAGCTGGCCCTCATGGGCAGGAAGCGGGTACCCTTGCATCGCAAGCCTCGGGTCCTACGGGTTACTCGCAAGAACAAACGCGGCGAATTCACTGAGGTAGCCTGGGCGGAGCGGCACGGGGCCCACGGCTCGACGAAAGGATACTTCGAGGTACAGAACGACAGATTTGTGGCTCGTATGCGAGAAGCCTTGCAAGACCCGACGACCCAAGATACAAACAAGGGGTAGGAAGGATGCGTCGTGATCAAGTCAGCAGCTCAACCGTACTATCACGAAGGGTTCTATTGGCACCCTCGCTGCTCAGGCTACGAGTCGCACTACATACTCGCCGCTCATACCCACATCAATAAGGTTCTTGAGCATGTGCCTAAAGATCAGCGTCGGGTTGCAATACAAGCGGGCGGTCACTGTGGCTTGTGGGCTGGGCATTTAGCTGAACATTTCAATAGCGTGTACACGTTCGAACCGGATATGGACAATTTCTGGTGCCTCATGATGAACGTGTGCTCGTGGAATGTGTTTCCTTTTCGCGCGTTTTTGGGCGATGAGCACATGACGAGGATGTTTCTCATCGGTCCTGAGTCGGGTCGCGGTCAAGCGGGATTGAGTATCCTGCACACTGATCCACCACAACAGATGGCGACAGACATATGTTGGGGCATACCGACGTTGCTCGTTGATGATTTGAAGCTTGACCATCTCGATTTGCTTTGCCTCGATGTGGAAGGTTATGAGACTCCGGCACTGATCGGTGCTACGTTGACGATTGACCGTTGCTCACCGATCATCATGACAGAGCAGACGGGCAAGGTCTCAGCAGACGGTCGATATTTCGACGCTAACACGACACGCAAGTACCTTGAGCAGTTGGACTATAGACAGGTGGATCAAATCGACAAGGATGTGATATGGGTAAGACGGTAAAGCTGTTTGTATTGTTTGTGGGCATCAGTATCTTAGGCGTGGTCAATTACTCTTGTTCAACGTATGCCCAGGACATTATACAGCGTCAAGCTGAGTGTGACCTTATGAAGGTCATCTCATCATCGTGCGACAACATGCCTACTTTTGCATACGCATACAATGTGGATGGATCATTGACGCTGTTGTGCAACGCCGTAGGTTTTGGCGTTCCGTATCATACCTCCAAGGGAGCAACCGAGCCCTCTCGTGCGACCTGGATCCGGTGCGTCGATCCCAAGACCAAGGAGATCAAGTTGGTCTACTCAGAGGCGCCGATGATCATCTCACCGTTCGAGCTCAACGCTGACAGCTCATACATTCCACCAGAGGTTCCGCCGCAATGACTGAACGTGTCATCATCTCCGGCATGTACCAGGACGACGGTTGGTGGGTGCCCGAGGGTCAAAAGTTTGGCACCTACTATCGCCGGCATGCTGAGGCCCTGCGGTTCGTGCTGCCGTGGTGCATGAAGACTCGTGTGGTCGTGCAGGCCGGTGGGCACATGGGCGCATACCCGAAGTGGCTGGCCGAGCACTTCGAGACGGTGTACACGTTTGAGATCGAACAGGCCAAGTTCAAGTGCCTCGTGCTCAACTGCAACAACCCGAGGATCTATGCGATGCGTGGTGCCCTCTATCATCGTGAGGGTACCATCCGATCAGGTCACAGGCGTGTTAGCGATGAGGAGGGTACGTGCCCGACCTTTCTCATCGATAACATGAACCTTTCTGCCTGTGACCTGATCGCCCTTGATGTGGATGGGTCTGAGCTTTATGCATTGCTGGGCGCTCGCATGACGATCAGTCGTTGTAAACCAATCATCTTGCTTGAAGACGGAACACGTAACAAAGGTGATGATCAGGTTCACTATCAACGTTGTGTCGGGTTTATGATGGACATGGACTATGAGATCGTGGGCAATTGTGGACCGGACAACATATGGAAGATGAAGTGATCCGTCACGATACAAACAAGCAACAAAAGCGCTACGGCCCACAGCCCGGCACACCTGCAGGTAAGTCTACCATCGGTGCGTACCCTGAGGTGATGAGCGAGGAGGTGACGCTCGAGCTGGTCTCCAAGGGTCGGTCGATCGCACGGTACGGCGATGGCGAGATGAACCTCGCGATGGGTGGGTCGGGCATCTCGCAGCGAGAGACATCTGCTGAAATGCGTGCAGAACTTGTACGAATTTTAGCAGAGCCCTCTGACTGTCTCGTGGGCATCCCCAACGTGTTCAGTCACACGCCGCGCAAAAGCTCGTGGCTCAAGTATGCGACCACCCACATCGTCAAGTATTTCCCACAGCCCAAGTATGCATCGAGCTTCATCACACGACCCGACTCGGCGCCGTGGATCGATACGCCTTGGTTTTGGGAGACGATGCGTGGGCTGTGGCGCAATAAGGAGGTGACGCTCGTCTATGGTGGACCTACCTCAAAGAGCTTGCAGCCAGAGTGGTTGATGACCGATGGTGCCCTCAGCGTCAGGCCAGTTGAAGGAAAGCGGACCAATGCTTACATGGGCATCGATGAGATCGAAGAGAAGGTGGGAAAACCCAACCATCCCGTGCTCATATGCCTGGGACCCACGGCAACGTGCCTGGCCCATCGGCTCGCGAAGAAGGGCGTGTGGGCTCTCGACCTGGGCCACGTCGGTATGTTCATCAAGAGCACGGGTGCCTTCAAGCATGAGGTCGATGATCTCTCGACGCCCGAATATCGTGAGGTCTTGAAGGCGACCCACAAGAAGTACAAGGATGGGAAGCGTCCATGGGGCAGCTCTGCCTGGCGGTTCATACCACAGATCCTAAAGTTCTATGCGGAGATTGATGGGAACACGCTTCTTGACTATGGGTGTGGTGCAAGAACTCTTCAGCTTCAACTCAAGAAGCTCGACCCACCCAAGCGGGTGATGAACTACGATCCTGGATTGCCAGGCATGGAGCAAATGCCCAAGCCGTGCGACCTAGTCGTGTGTACGGAAGTGCTCGAGCACGTGGAGCCAGCCAAGCTTATCAACGTGTTGAGCCACATTAATTCTCTTGCGCTCAAGGGTGTGTTTCTTACCATCACTTGTTCAGAGGCTGGTGAGATACTTACCGATGGTCGCAACGCGCACCTGATCGTTGAGAGCCCAGGGTGGTGGTTGCAGAAGCTGGGTGGGTGGACCAATTGGACCATCAAGCATCACGAGGTTACCGACAAGAAGAAGCATTTGCTGGTATGGCTGGTGATGAACAAATGATCCGAAAGGGCTTCACCAAGTTTGATGATTTTATGGACATTCGGTTCACCACCGAACATCTCGAATATCTGCGCCTGCAGCGTGGTGCTCTTCACGATTTGGGTCAGGACTCAGCCGCTTGGGGTGCAGCCTATCGTCATGATCTCATCAAGGATTTTACCTCGATGCGGATGTTGCTGCCGCGAACCTGTCAGCAATTTCTCAGCGTGGGATCCGGATTGGGTGGTCTTGAGATCTTGCTCTGGCGTCATTACCTCGGCGAGCGCGGCGGTACCGAGGCGTGGCTGCTCGATGGCAAGGACGATATGAGTGAAGTGGTCCAACACAATAAGACCTTCAACAGTGAGGAGGTCACCCGAAGTTTTTGGAAACATAACGAAGCGGTCATCGGTGGGTACATCGACGCGGCGTGCTATGATCAGCAGCCATGGCCCATGTTTGACTTCGTGGTCAGTACGAAGAGCTGGTGCTTTCACTATGAGCCCAGGGCCTATCTCGACTTCGTGGCTGAGCACACTCGTCGTGGTGCGATCATGATCATCGATCTGCGTACCGGGAAGAGTGATTGGACACATCAGCTTGAAGAGTTTTTCAAACCAATGGTGGTGCTTCGTCAAGATCGCAAGAGCAATCGGTTCGCGTGGAGACGTCGATGAACTATATGAGTGTGGTGGGTGGTGGTTGGTCGGTCAAGAAGGTCGATCTCAAGAAGCTGCCCGGTAAGATCGTTGCGATTAACGATGCAGCGATCCACCTGCCACATTGTGATTATGTGGTCACGATGGATCGACTATGGACCGAGTACCGTTGGAATGAGATCAAGAAGCTCGACAAGCCTACCTATGTTCGTCGCTCAGCGCTCAAGAAGGTTTGGGAAGGTGATGGTGAGTTGTGGAAAAACCTTATACCGTTCGAAAACGACAACGGCAAAAGCGGCAGGTTCGCAGAAGACCCGACCCACCTCAACGGGAACAACAGTGGCGCGTGCGGGCTGAACCTCGTGTATCACTTGAAGCCCGATCACGTTTGGGTGTTCGGCCTCGACATGAGTCGGAAGGGCAAGGACGTTTATTGGTACCCACCGTACCCGTGGAACCCTACCGGCGCGACTAAGGATGGGCACTATACGAATTGGGCCAAGCTTCTTGAGGTCATGGTCCAACAGCTTCGTTCACGTGGGACACACGTAACCGTGGTGACCGACTATAAGTGGTCGAAGTCGGTGCCGATGACAACGACCGAGGAGTTCAAGGAGTTTCAAAATGCGTGACGTGTCGGTAGTGATGGCGTACTATGAGAACCCATTGATGCTCGAACGTCAGTTCACTAACTTTGACCGGATGTCTCAAGAGGTTAAGGAGCACCTCGAGTTTGTTGTCATCGATGATGGTTCACCCAAGCACCCAGCACAAGCACCCTTCATCGATGGCTTCAAGATACAGATCCATCGCATGGGCATTGATATTCGCTGGAACCAAGACGCTTGTCGCAACCTGGGTGCACGAGAGGCACGTCACAAGTGGTTGTTGCTCACGGACATGGATCATCTGATACCAGAAAAGACTCTCACATGGGTGATGGAGGTCATCGCCTTAAGGGAAAAAAGCATCTACAAGTTTTCTCGAGTGAATGATGTAACCTTTGACGTTTACAAGCCACACCCCAACTCTTGGTTCATGACCAAGGAGATGTACTTCGAGGTGGGTGGCTACGATGAGCGGTTCGCGGGACTGTACGGCACCGACTGGGACTTTCGTGACAGGTGCGTACGGACCGCCGAGTTTATCGAGCAGGTTCCGGTTCCGCTCATCAGGGTGGGTCGCGAGCACACCCCTGATGCGTCGTGTCCGCGTGAGTTTGGTCGCAAGAGCCCCGAGGATGCGCAGGCGATTAGACGGATCCGCGATGATCGAGGCAAGGCCACCCCGCAGATGTTCCGCTTTCCGAACAGTATGGTCCTGAGGCTACCATGATCCGCGTCTTTCCAATGCAAGATGGGCCACCGATCCCATATCAGCTTGCAGAAATCATTCACGCAGCTTATGTCCGCTTGCATGGTCAAGATGCCACGATCGCAAAGGTCTCTGAGCGTGGTGGGTTTGGTTGGAATGAGGTTCCCCTCATCTTCAGCCAGGTGCGTAAGAAAGATCGTGAGTTTCACAAGAAGCTCATGGATATGGCGCGCACGTTGATCATTGATGAGGAGAGCCTCATCGTCAATACTTCACGTGACGAGGTCATGGCGGCACTCGACCAGGGACCCGCACCGATCAAGCCACCCCTTCCACAACTCATTCCTGATACCGAGCCCGATCATTGGGAAGCTCACAAGGCTGATCGAGTAGCGGTCTACAATGAGACAGCCAACGCGCAAATCACCGAGGCACCGAAGGCACCCCTCACGATCGTCTGTTGGAAGTGGTCGTCGGATCATTACAAGGTTCGCTTTGAGGCTCATCATGTGAACGTGTTGGCGAAGATGATCAAACGCCACTACAAAAGCCCCTATCGAATGGTGTGCATCACCGATGAGCCGAAGGGCATCACCGAGTGTGAGACCCATCCACTCTGGACCGATCACAGCAAGCTGCCCAACGTATCAGGAAAGCATCTGCCATCGTGCTATAGACGCTTGAAGATATTCAGCAAGGAGGTTGCCGCTGAGCTGAATGCTGAGCGCATCCTATCGATCGACCTGGACGTGGTGCTTACCGGAGACGTGTCGGGCATCTTCAATCGACCAGATCCGTTTGTGGGTTGGAAGGTACCGGGGGTCCACGTGGCCGAGGTGTACAACGGATCGATGGTGCTCTTCACCGCAGGCTTGTACGATTGGATCTGGACCACGTTTGATCCGGTCAAGTCTCCATTATTGGCGAAGCAGGCTGGGTATCAGGGATCAGATCAGGGTTGGATCAGCTATTGCTTGAAGGCGCGTGAGCCTGGTTGGGGCAGGCATGACGGCGTGTTCAGCTACCCACGCGAGATCAGACACTTCATGGGACTGCCCAACAACGCACGCATGGTCATCTTCCACGGGCAACGAAAGCCCTGGGACACCAGGTATTCACGTGACCGCCACTGGATCATGAAGCACTACAAATAGTAAAACTGTTAACATCTGGTTGCCCTACCGATCAACATAGGTATATAAACTCGGTTGACAGTTGAATTGAGGGCGCCCGAGTGGCTTGCTCCTGCGACACGAAAAAGGTTCAGGGACACAGTGTCCGCACCCAGCGAAAGCTACAGCCGGGTGAGGCCAAGCAAGACTTCTATGAGGGCCGGCCTGTTGTCAAGATCCCCGTGGTTATGGCCCGTTCCGATGTGGTCATGAACGATGCGCTACTTCCCCAAGAGGAGATGATCCCTGAGGCATGGGATGGTGTACCGGTAACCTGGGGCCATCCCAATGAGGCCGGTGATTTTGTATCGGCCAACACGCCTGCAACACTCAGCCAATGGAGCATCGGGCGCATCTTCAACTCAAAGGTCGAAGGTACCTCACTCAAGGCCGAGGCTTGGATCGAGGTCGACCGCGCCGAGGAGGTAGCTCCTGGGTTCATCGAGTCGATACTCAAGGCCAAGAAGATGGTGCCGATCGACGTGAGCACCGGGTACTTTTCACGTGATGACGCTCAATCTGGTGAGCTCAATGGGCGTCCATATACGATGGTCAATCGGGCCGTGATGCCCAACCATCTAGCTATTCTGGTTGGTGAGGAAGGGGCCTGTAGTTGGGCCGATGGCTGCGGAGTGCGCAGCAACACGAGGAGAAAGACGATGAAGGCCGTCAAGCTCAACAAGAAGCAGAAGGACGCCGCCGAGGTCCTGAAGGCTGCCATCAAGGGCGGCTCGGTCGACAAGGCTGGACTGATGGTCACCCTCTTCGCCAACGAGCGCGGCCAGGATGACGATCGTCGCCAGATCATTGCCGATTTGATCTCGAGCGACAACAGCCCCTACACGCCCGACGACGAGCAGTCGCTGATGATGATGAGCGACGCGACGGTTCGTCGGATGCGGGATGACTACCTCTCCGAAGCCACCAACGCCGATCCGGATCCCGAGAAGGAGGAGGAGGACAAGAAGGAGGAGGAGGTTGTGGTCAAGGAAGAGGACGAGGAAGAGGAGAAGGAAGTCATGGCCAACGCACTGCCGAAGAACCAAGCCGAGCTTGACGAGGCCATCAACAAGGTGGTCACGGCAGCGCTCAAGAAGAACGCCGCTCCCAGGATCGACGCCAAGGCGTTGGCTGCCGAGCTGGGTCCGCTGCTCATCACCGCTGACATGCGGTCGGCCCTCGCGCTGGCTACCAATCAGGTGGCCCAGAAGCGAGGCGAGATGGTGGCCAGGATCGTCGCCAACACCTCGATCACCGAAGAGCAGGCGAAGGCCTTCGACGACAAGACCCTCGAGATGGTTGCCAACGGCATCTTTCCAACGCCGAACTACTCGGGCCGCGTGATCACGCGCAACGAGGATGAGGTCGAGGACGTCGAGGTAGCGGCGATGACGGCACACGCCAACATCCGCGACGAACTGGCCGAGCGTCGCGTCAAGAAGTCCGCCTAACCCACGGGCGATCATCGAAGACCGTAGTTCATAGGAGACGTCAATGACCTCGTCAACAGATCCCAAGACGATCATGCTCCGCGGCAGCATGAACCCGCACACCGAGATGGTCTGCGCCGAAGGCGAGATCCGTCCCGGGATGCTCATCTCGCCCGACACGCAAGGTCGTGCGGTGCCACACCCGACGGCAGCCGGCAAGACCGGCGCGGTTTTCGCCCGCGAGAACTCGATCGTCGGCAAGGGCATCGATGACAACTACGTGCAGGGCGATACCGTCCTCTCGTGGGAAGCTCGGGTCGGCGATTGGATCTACGCTCTCCTCGAGGAGGGTGCCAACGTTGCGATCGGCGCATTTCTCGAGTCCAACGGGGCGGGTCTGTTGCAGGCGCAGTCCGGCAACTTCTCGATCTGTCGAGCACTCGAAGCGGTCAACAGCACCGGCGGCCCTGCTGCCGGTACCCGCATTCGCGTTGCGATCATCTAACGCAAACCGGGGGAACCCAGAGTAGGTGGAGAGAATACTATGAGACCGTCAACAGCAGCAATGATCACCTCCGCGCCCACGGTCCTGGGTTCCGAGCGGATCAATGCCAACGCCCGTCGGCAGTTCATCGCAGCCGACGGAAATTCCTACATCCTGCAGATCCAGGGTCGGGACGAGAAGGGCAAGCCTGTCTACAAAAAGATCCGCACCAACGCCACGGCGCTGTTGCAGTACGACGAGTGGAAGGATATCGATCGGGTTGTCATCCCGGCAGCTGTCCTGCGCATGCGCGGCGTCGAAGATCTTCGCTCTCGTGGGCTGACCCACAACCTCGGCTCCATCGGCATGACCGTCTCGCTTTGGGATCGCGTGTCCGACATGACCCCGGCCAACGTCGACATGTCGGCGGTGACCCAGGGTGAGAAGGACACTCCGGCGTTCCGTCCGCAGATCGTCCCCGTGCCGGTTGTTCACAAGGACTTCCAGGTCGAGCTTCGTCGCCTGGTGGCCAGCCGTCAGTTCGGCGAGGCCATCGACACGACGGCAGCTGCCCTGGCAGGTCGGCTCGTCGGCGAGAAGATGGAGTCGATGCTCTTCATGGGCAACGACGAGATCCAGGTCACCGACCCCACCGTGGGTCAGGCTCGGATCTACGGGTACACGACCCATCCCGATCGCAACCGTGTCAACTTGCAGACCCCGTGGGACGAGCTGGACGGCGCCGCTGGCGAGAACGCCCAGATCATCGAAGACGTTCAGGCGATGCAGCAAGCATCTCGCAACGCCCGGCACTTCGGTCCCTGGATCATCTACGTGCCGGCGCACTACGAAGCCAAGCTCGATGAGGACTATCGTGGTCCGACCTCGAGCGACACGCGGACCGTTAAGGAGCGCATCCTCGCCCTGACCGGCATCGAGAGCGTCGAGGTCGCCGACTTCCTTACCGGTGACAACGTGCTGCTCATCTCGATGAACCGAGACGTGGTCGATCTGGCGATCGGCCAGGACATCTCGACCATCCAGTGGACGGTTACCGGCGGCATGGTGGAAGAGTTTAAGGTGATGATGGTTGCGGTGCCTCGCCTCAAGTCCGACTTCGACGGACGGTCGGGCATCACCCATCTGATGCCGGAAGCTTCGTAAGCCTCGACACGCCAGCTCTAGGCTGGTATCCATATGGTGGTGGGAGAGCCCTCAGTGGGCTCTCCACTCAACACGGGAGACCATCTTATGGATCGTGCAGTGGCAAGCATCTCTACCCCAGGCGAGAAGCAACGGCGTCTCTACAAGATGCTCCGTGGCTCCTACTCGCGTCGTGAAGGGTTCGACCAACCCTTCGTGGATCCCGAGTCGGGTAAGACGACCAAGCGTCGGTCGAAACCCTTCGTTCACTATGCGGCGAGAACGCAGCGCAATCCCGATGCCAAGGATGAGGTCTATCTGACTGATGCTGAGGCTCGTGCCTTTGGTCGACACAACTTGCGCGAGATACTCGCGCGAGATGCACGACCGAAGGAGGTCGAGGAAGGCGTCATCGAGCAGATGCTCGAACGTGAGCTTCCCGATGATCGCCACGAAAAGATCACGATGTTGATCGAGGAAGGTCAACTCATCAGAAAAAACTCACTGCTGAAGGTGTGGCGTAGGCGGGTGTTCGAGGCACAGCTCTTCGACACCGAGTTGCCCACCAAAAGACTGGACATCCTCGACCTGCTCAATCAAGCTGGTTAGGGGGAGTGGGGTTCCGACAAGGGCACGCGTCGGGACCCCACAATAACAGGAGAGTAACGTGAGTGCAATTTGTGAACCAACCGTCGAGGACGTCAGGGTCATCATCACGACCGGAATGTCCGACGCGCAGGTGCAAGCGATGATCGATGACGCTGCATTGTTGGTCAACAGATGCATCACCACTCTTGCATGTGATCTGCAGGCAACGATCATCAAGTGGGTCACGGCCCATCTGATCGCATCGACCTCAACAGCAACCTCAGGAGGTACCGGTGTACTTACTGGGGAGTCGCTCGGTGACGCTTCTTTCAGCTATGCCAAGCCGCAGCTGCAGAGCTTTGGACTCGCGTCGACGACCTATGGGCTACAGGCCATCGGGTTGGATCCCAATGGTTGTCTCACGACGCTCGGTCTTCGCAGGACGCGTGTGGAGGTGTTGGGCAGTGAACGATTTAGATGACACACCGACTGAGCTACTGAAGGCGATCAAGTCATTGCTCGAGTCGACTGATCGACCAGCCATCGACCGACTCGCTACAGTAGCATGCGTCGTTGGTGTGTTTGTAATCGATACAGAGTTGAAGAGACGTGAGACACCTAAGAAGGGCAAGGGATGACACCTGAGACCCGAAACATGAAGCAGGTGGCGACCTATTGGGCGCCGCTGGCGAATGACGGGTTCGGCGGTATGACGTTCGACTCACCGATCACGATCCTGTGTCGGTGGCAGAATGTCGCTCAGCTCTTCCGTGATACCCATGGACGTGAGGTAACGAGCAGCTCGATCGTGTACCCGAACCAGGAACTTGAAGTGCGAGGCTACCTAGCCCTGGGAGATCAGACGGCGACACCAGATCCACGGTCTTTGGTCGACGCTGAGGAGATCCGACAGGTGGGTCAATCGCCCAGTCTCGATGCTGTACGTGTTCTCTATAAGGCATTCATCTAATGGCCAAGTCAGAGATCAAAGGGATGGTCAAGTTGCTTAGGCAACTCAACTCGACGGTCACGAACGTCGAGCAAGGTGCCATCAAGGGCTTGCTGGCCGGTGGGTTGTTGATCCAACGTCGTGCCATGAAGCGCACGCCGGTCGAGCATGGCTTCCTTCGGGCGAGTGCATTTGCGCGTCGCGCACAGCTAGATGCAGCTTCGGTGGAGGTGGGATACACCGCTAGCTATGCAGCAGCGGTTCATGAAAAGACCGGGATGAAGCTGCGAGGCAAGCGCCGCCCATCGGGATTGGGCACCTACTGGAACCCCGGCGAGGCGAAGTTTCTCGAGAAGGCTTACAACGAAAGTGTTCGTGAAGTGATCGATCTGGTCAAGAAGTTCGCAAAGGCAAAGGGATGAGCAGCCCTGCTGAAGAGCTTGCGAATTACCTCATCGCCAATGGTGTGGGTACCCGTGGTGCGTCATCGGGTTGGTCGGTCAATGTCACGACTGAGCCGACAGCACCCGATACGACCGTCACGCTTTATGACGATGGTGGTGGGAACCCAGATACTGATGAGCTCGACATTCAAAAAGCGATCGTACAGGTGCGTGTCCGTAGTACAAAACAAACTGGCTACCTGGCAGCCTTTGCCAAGCAAGAAGAGATCCGAGACTTGCTGATCATTCCCGCGCCACTGATCACCGATAATTCACGTTTCATCGGTGTGCAGATGATCGGCAACATTGCAAACATTGGGCGGGATGATAACGATCGGCATGTGCTGATCGCGACTTACGAGGCAGAAGAGCAACGCGAGGAGTAAGCTATGGTTTTCATTCCAGAGGGGGAAGGCTTCAAAGGTCGTAAGATCACAGTGACCTGGAAGGGTGCTCGCATTCCCGGCGTTCGTGAACGGTCACTGTCGTTTGCAGGTGAGCCCGTTGACCTCACGTCAGATGACGACGATGGGTGGCGCAAGCTCGCTGATGAGAACGGCGCGGCCCAGGACAACGTCGACTTCAACTGTGGCGGCGTCACAAAGTCGACCGACCTCAAAGAAGACTGGGTCAGCAGGGATCGGACCGGCGAGCTGATCATCGACTATCCAACGGGTCATCGTGTCGCCATGACGGCGGTGTTGGTGAACTATACCGACACTGGTCCGTACAACGACGCGGTGACCTTTGAAGCGCAGTTCCAGAACTCGGGCCCGGTCACATTCGACTATCTCGGGTCCTAACGTAGAAGGGTGTTATGGCTAAGGGAAATGGCAGTAAGTTGCCGTGGGATCCGATCGAGCTCACCTGGCAAGGTAAAGAGTACGTGATCCCTCCTAGCGCTATCATGGGCGCGATCTCGCGGGTCGAGGATCACATAACGCTCTTCGAGTTGATCACTGCTAGCATGAGATCGAGCCCACCCCTGGGTAAGATCTCGCTTGGGTATGCGGCGTTACTGCGATACGCAGGTGCCAACGTTCAGGATCTCGAGGTTTACTCGGCGATGTTCAAACGTGAAGGTGAACCGGAGGATAGTAAGGATACGGTGGCCCGTGCGATCACTGCGATCCAGATGCTGCAGAAGATGATGACGCCACCGGACATGAGAGTTCAGCCTCAGGAGGAGGCTACCGGGGTCCCTTTATCAGTGCCCGCGACCGAAGGAGGAAGTGGGTAAGGACGATGTATGAAGCCTCGGTCGGGGCAGGTTGGATTACACGTACTGAATTTTGGACGATGCACCCGACAGAGTTGTGGTGGCTGATCGAGTCGAAGAGGCCACGACGTATGTTTGGAAAGATGACCGAGGCTGAGGTCGAGGCCATCTACGAAGACGAGTATGGACCGCCGCCGGAGTGGGTACATTAGATGGTCGATACGGTCCTAGAGCAACTGATCATCAAGATCGGCACCGACATCGTCGATCTGAAGAAGGGTGTTGCCGAGTCTAATGAGAACCTCGATAAGCTGAGCAAGAAGTCTCAGGCGATGAGCTCCAGTGTGAGTTCATCATTCAGGGCTGTTCAATCTGCTGCCATCAAGATGGCTGCGGTTTTTGGCATCAGCCTTGGCGTGCAAGGTGTTGTAGGTGCGATCACTCGCTCTGTTCAATCTCTTGTTGATCTTGAACGTCAGTCGAAGTCCCTGGGTGTAACTGCCCAAGAGATGGCAAAGTTGAAGTTCGTTGCCAACTCGGTAGGTGTTGAATTCGAGCAACTTCAACAAGCATTCAGCAAGCTAGCGATCGGCCTGCAGGCAGGTCGCTTCAATGAGACGACCGTCGCGCTGGCGAACCTGGGCATAAGGACCAAGGACCTGGTAACGGGTCAATTGAGAGCTCTTCCCGACATTCTCACAGATGTTGCGGCTGCATTTCAAAGGTTACCGAAAGGGATCCAACAGTCTCAGTTAGCTATCCAGTTGTTTGGTGAGTCGGGCCTCAAGATCTTGCCATTTTTGCTCAAGGGACCTGCAGGTATCAAAGCCTTGGGTGATGAGCTTGAGAGGTTGGGTGGAGTACCTACCAAAGAGGCAGTGACCCAGGCGGTTGAGCTTGATCAAACGTGGAAACGTTTGGTCGCAAGTTCAGACGCGTTGGTAACCAAGGTTACTCTCAGTCTCATCCCAGTGATGAAGACAACTGCAGAGTCGTTTGAAAAAGCAGCCAAGGAAGGAACCTTGCTTCAAACCGCATTGTCACTTCTTGGAAGTTTAGGGTTACCTGGTCCAGGAGGTAGCGACACGACATTCGGGCAGCGACTTATGGAGAGGATGGGGTGGAATGATCCTGCCATCTCCAAGATGATAGCTGCTCGAGACCGTCAAGCTGCTGCCGTTCGTGCTGCTGAAGAACTTACCGGCGGTATGGTAGGTGCCTCTGCACAACAATTGAAAGATTTGATCGCACAGGAGGGTTGGCAGACCAAAGTCAATAACGCATTAACCGTGGGTACCTTGACGACAGAGCGTTTGAACGAGCTGAAAGGCCAAGGTCAGGCACTCACCGAGGCTGGCCTCACGCCTCTTGAGGCATTTGTCAAGTTGCAAAATGATTTGAATTTGATGCAGAATAATGGCGTCGAGTCACTCATCACGCAGGAAGCCGCGCAACGAGCGCTGACAGCAGCCTGGGCTGAGTACATCAGTCAACAAGAGCAGGCGGCTGAGTCCTTGGGTGTCGTTTTTACACTGCAAGAGAAGCAAGAACAGTCGATCCGTAAGATTGAGGAGGCCTATCGGTCTGGCAAGATCACCGCTGAGCAGTACGGTCGGGCACAATTGTCGGTAGCTCAGCAAACTCAACAGGCCTATGCGTCAGCTGCCTCTGCGCTCGCCAACTCAGCGGCAGCAGTCTTCAACAAGAGCAAGGCTGTCTCAGTGGCTGCTGCCATCATCAGCACCTACGAGGCAGCGAACAAGGCGATGACGGCGTTCCCCGGTCCGCCTGTCTCCTTCGCGTATGTGGCAGCAGCGTTGGCCACAGGTTTCGCCAACGTGAGAAACATCCTGGCGACGACACAAAGTGGTGGGCCCATGAGTGGCTCAAGTGGAAACGCAGGAGCCACTGCTGCAGCAGCGGCGCCAGCAGCTCAAGAAAGTTCACGCAGTATCACTATCCAGGGTGTTGACCGCGCCTCGCTTTTCTCAGGTAGCCAGGTTGAGGGTTTGATTGACGCACTCAACGCGGAAACGAGTCGTGGCAAGACGCTCATCGCTACTCAGTTGAGGCCTACATGACGGTTGTCATCTCATCTGAACTGGTCGTCAGCTCACAGAGCCAATCGTCGGGTGGCGTTACCTTCAACGCCAACAACGGTATCATGGGATGGATCAACTATGTGCTACCGTCAAATATCCAAGCTGACTCAGCTGATCCACTGTTTCCCATCACACAGGTCGCTAATCCGTCGACCTATCTCTATTGGTTGAGTGCATCGATGTCGATGCAACGGATCATCTTTACCGACAATTTCGAGAACCTACTTGACTATGTCGGGATCGCCGGGCACAACTTTGGGTCAGGTGCATGTGGCGTCAAGATCGAGGTGGCAACCGATATTGACAGTTCGGGAGACTACGATTGGACCGATATCACTTCAGAGGTGATCCCGGCTGATGATACACCGATGATGTTTCGTTTTACGCCAGCACATTACCTCGCGGTGAGCATCACACTCTTTCCGAATGATGAGCTGCCTCGCATCGCGGTCATATACGTAGGCAAGCTTACCATCATCGAGCGACGCATGTATGTGGGTCATCGCATCATCAACTACAACACCAGTGCAAACATCGTAACGGGTCGTAGCGAGACGGGCATCTTCTTGGGGCGTATCAACCTGGGTGAGTTCAACGAAACTCAGATTGAATTCAAAAACATGACGCCCCAATTCTATCGTAGCGACTTGGAGCCGTTCCGCGAGGAAGGTATCATTCGACCGTTCTTCTTTGCGTGGCGACCCAGCTCATATCCAAAAGAGGTAGGATACTGTTGGGCTATGAGCGATATGACGGTTCAGAACTCTGTTCCCAATGGGTTCATGACAGCGTCACTTAACGTGCAAGGAATTGTCAGGTGACCACCCAAGAGATCACCGGCAAGTCGCTCACCTATTGTGAGATTGATGTTGACGTGTTTCGCGCCACACAGTTTGAAGCGGTACGCGTTGGCGAGACCGTGGAGAACTGGTCGCAGCAGTGGGACCAGGCGTCGCATATGGTAGGTGCGTTTGACTCGTTGTTTCCATCGGGTCGGGTCGCAAAGATCACCCACAGTGGTGCTAATGATTTTTCATTCTGGCGTTGGGACGTTCCTCCCAGCATCCAAGATATTTCGGTGTTGACCTATCAACGTAACACCGTCAATGATGCTGGATCTGTGTTAGCATTGATAATTCGTGGAAGTGGTAATGATGGGTCTGAAAACGGCTATGTGTTGCAGATTGCACCAGTTTTGACAAGTGTTATCGTTGCAAAATTCCAAGCAGGTACCGCCACAATTTTGGCTACGGAGCCGATCGAGGGCGCAGATCTTAGCGTGCCGTGGTGGTTTAGGTTTGATGCGATCAACATCGCAGGCGGCGGTGTCCTAGTTCGTGGAAAGGTCTGGCAAGGAGCAGCGTCAGACGAACCTGAGCTCTTT